>Ga0307487_1000818_pt1 | contig 23479 bp, 34 predicted proteins | sample CBIW12metaG_FD_203665 | JGI IMG/M metagenome (GOLD analysis project Ga0307487, IMG submission 203665) | Sea-ice brine microbial communities from Beaufort Sea near Barrow, Alaska, United States - CBIW 1.2 | ecosystem: Environmental > Aquatic > Marine > Coastal | place: USA: Alaska | collected... | reverse complement strand
GTCTAGGTCAAATAACACTCTAAGTTTTTCACCCCCCCTCCCCTGGTCCTGCCAGCTCGCGGCGATCGCGTGATCAACGGCGCGCTGCTATCGGTTCCAGTGGTGTGAGGGGTCAAGTGGCCTGCCATCAAGGGCACAGCCCGCAATGCGACCAGACTTCTCCAGGCGCTGCTTGGCAGAGTCGTGGCAATGCTTGCACAACGACTGCCAGTTACTGCGAGACCAGAACAACTTCCAAGCCGCCGCGATTTGTTGCGGCAACCCTGAAGCTTTGGCTTCTTTCAGTCTCGGCGGGATCTTGTGGTCGACTACCGCAGCCGGTACAGGCCGCTCATCCTTGCTGCACATCACGCACAGCGGGTGCTCTCTAAGGTGAGCGTCACGCGCTTGCTGCCAGCGATAACCGTAACCGCGCGCGGCGCTCCCCTCTGGCTTAGCCACTGGCTTGATCGTCGCTGCCACCCGTGATGCCAACCTGCTTAGCTGCATACCGCTCAATCAAGCTGGACGCTACGTCGCCACCGAGTACCGCAGTGAAGATGCACATGGCAGCGGCAAGGTAGACGTGAACATCAAACGCTATGGCAGCCATGAATGTACCCAAGCCAACCAGGCCGGCAGCACCGAACCGCATTGCGATCCTGACTACCAGTTGCCGCCATGTAAGGTCAACTAGGCTACTCGCCCGCAGCATCTCACCACTGAGACCTGCTGCCATTGCAAGACAGATGACGAACCATAGCGGCAGGTCCGCGATTGTCTTGGTAGCCTGCTCAACGAGGTTGTTGTGATCAGTCATGCTGGCTCCAGTTAACGGTAATAAAAAACCCCGCGTCACTTACGTGGGCGGGGCGATGCCGGTGCCAACCAGCAGGGAAAGGCGCTTTGCTGACCTTGCTTTGGGCTCAGCTATACAACGATAGCCGCTATTAACGCTCAAACCCCCAGTGGCGTAAACCCCCTGTTTTCGCCATTTGCGCCGGGGCTGTGTTCAACACGTCTTGCACACATAATGGGCGCATATAATGGCAGACGAACGGTAAGTATTATCTTCATGCCGCACGCTTAAGCCACGGCAATTCACGGAACAATATGGGCTGAATAGCCGCATGCAGCTGGTGCAGCTTTGCCTCCTGGGTAGTGGTTGAACTCCAACCCATGCGCTTCATCTGATGTTCTACCAGCGGCATAGGGTCTGTGAGATAGCGCACCCTTGCCAGCTTGACCAGCTCAATACCACCTTGGCCCAGACCACCGGCAATCGTTGGTTGTCGAATGGCAACCAGTGCAGCCTCCACGGCACTACCCACCGCACCCAGGTCACCAGAATACAAGTCTACCCCCCCGCTGCCTGCTTTCGCGGTACTGCGGATGAACACGCCCTTATTCTCGATGGCAGCGCCCAGCGTGCAGGGCAACGCCGCAACGGTGCCCCGGGTGCGGTACTCGTGGCCCCAGGCAATCAGCGCCCGTTCAATCACTTCAATCATCGGCTTTCCCCTGTCAATACAGACCCTAGTACAGATACCCCAAACCCTAACCCAACCCTAACACCATAAAACCTATATAAATCAGTATCTTTAATATGGTGTGTTAGGGTTACTAGGGTTGTTAGGGTTATTTCCTTGTGCGTGAGAAAAAACGTTAAAAAGGCTGTTTTCGTGTTTTTCACGCGCCCGCGCGCCTGTAAGCCGTGCAACCCTAGCGCGGTGCTGTAAACGCTTGATCTGGATACGGTTTTGCGTGCTAGGGTTGGATAATCGAACCCTAGCGCATGCCTAGCAACCCTTGCATATATCAGCATCATTGGCCCCCTGTTCCCGCCAGCGGCGCAGTAAAGCCCACGCACTTCTCCCACTTCTCTGGCTTCCACCCAGCCCGCCACGCAGCGAGCCGCCATGCGTGCACCTGCTGCCCCACCTGAATCGCGTCAGACAGCTTCAGGTTGGGGGGCGGGGAAGGCGTGAAGAAGATCGATCGGTGCTTGGCTTTATTGTCATCCAACCAGCCGATCTGCGTCGTCGTCTTGAACGTGTCCGGTTTCGTGGACAGGAACAAGCTGAACTTCGTCCCTGACATCGCATGCTCTTTGAGCTTGGCACACCACTCCAGGAACAGGTCATGCAGATCCTGAGTCAGGCAGATATCAAAGGGTACGCCCAGCTCCCCTGCTCGCCACTGAAAGTAGAACGTCTCCCAGCTCGCCCTGCTCAACTCCACCAGCCGTTGCCGAGCTGGCGTGTGCGGTGGCCGCGTGCGTTCGTCGAAGTCGCCGGTATCGTATTCCAGCAGGTAGTGGTAGAACGCCTCAACCCCGCCGTTCGCCAACTCCCACTTGATACGGATCGAGGCCTTCTCCGGCAGCGTGCGTTCCGGCCACAACACCAGCATCCGCCTATCATTCTCCCCGATCGGCCAGGGCATGATTTCGTTGCTGAGGAAGATGGCATTCATGTAGTTGGCCTCTTCCCAGCCGTTGACGAACTTCGACTCGATGCGCACAGTCGCCCCCGTCACCATGTGTTTAATCTTGCCCACCTGGTTGTAACGCTGGTCCCGGCTCACGACCTCTTCGAATAGGCCATAAAGTTTATTGGCCTGCCAGGCCGTCCAGCTTGATTCAAGCTGCGCCTGCCCCACGGTGGCGCCGTACTCGCCATAGATCACCCGCATCACCTTGTCGAACAGCAGCGACTTGCCCGAGCCTTCCATGGTCGAATGCATCAGCACCGCCGTGTCCAGCTTCGCGCCTACCTGCTGCAGCGGATACGCCAGAAAGCACATCAGCCAGTGCAACGCGTCATCCTGGCCATTACACAGAAACGAGACCAATTTGCGGATGCCAATGCACCGCTCATGATCGGGGTTCGGGGTAAGGGGCAAGCCCTCAAAGGTGTTGATGGTATCGGCTGGGCATTCGGTCATGCGTGGATCAAACAGCAGGTTCTCCGCAGGGATTACCCGCCGGCGCTCATCGTTCTGCCAGGTGGCAAACGCATCACCCAGGGCCAGCTTCACCGCACCGGCCGGCAAGCGTTGCCGCAGGTGCCTGTCGTATATGTCTTGCGAGCCATCCAGGTAAACATAGCGCCAGAACACGTCCGGGCCCTTCTCGCCCGTCACCTTCTGCAGTCGCCTGCCCAGCTTCGCCTCATTCTCGAGGCGCTTGGCGTGGTCAGCATCAATGCCCTTTTTGTTGGTCAGGTCATACCAGCTTTTCGCTAGAGGCTTGCCCAGCAGAGCCTCAAAGCCGGTCTTTTTGATGGTCGCCTTGCGGTACAGGTCGAACACCTTGGTCTCACCTTCAACCAACGCGAAGCGGGCGGTCACCTTCTCCAGTGTCCAACCCTCCCCGTCCCCCTCAGTAGGAGTAGCCCGATTTCCAGAGGCTGACGCATCAGATGGGGCCGGGGGAAGATCATCCATCACATCCGGCTGCCCTGCCTGTCGCACTACCGGGTCATTGGCTGCAGCCCTGAGTAATTGTTCCCGTACTGCCTCCAAGCCAAACTCACAGTGCAGATCATTCCAATCAATCTTGCGCGGCTCAGTCATGCAGCCACCTGCTGTACCGGAACCCGAGGGAACACCGCCACAACGCCGAGCTCACGCCCGATTGCTTCTGCCTGGGCCCGGCCCGGGTTTTTACCGTCTGGCTTTGGGTCATCATCACCCGCCAGAATCAGGCGGGCTCGGGGGTAACGGCCATGCAGTGCAGTGGCGATCTTTGCCATATTGCCCACATCCACCGTCATCACCGCCGCCCACTCAGTCGCCATAAAACAACTGGCCGTAGTCGAATAGCCCTCAGCCAGCACAATCAGCTCAGCATCCTCAAGCGAGCCGATGCAATGCATGCAGCCGGACTTGCGCGAGTGCTTTGGAAACAGCTTTGTGCCGCTGGGGCTGATCGACTGAAACGACCATATCACCCCCTCAACATCCGCTAGCGGTACCAAAAAGGTGCCCGGCTTTAACATCATGAAACTGTGGCTGTCTGGCCGAGGATTGGGCAGGTTATCGAAAAACCGTTTGATATCGTCGCCCGTCCAGAGATCGCAGCGCTGCAGCTCATCGTCGATGCTCAATACCACTGGCTTGCTGATGAACCGCACACCAAAAGGATCCACCTGCTTGCGCGCCAGGTACTCGCTCTTGCCTCGAGCGTTGGTGAATTCAGACAGCAAGCGCATTGTCGCGCCCTGCACCGCCTGGTGCATCACGAGCGTGCGCTGTTCGTCTGCCTCGATCTCGGCTTGGCGTTTTTTGCGCCGGGCCTCATCGTCCGCCCTCTGCTGCCGGCGCTCTGCTGCGGTCAGTTCTTTTTTCTCAGGACGCCAACCGCCCTCTTTAGCTAGATGGATCACCGTGCCAATAGTAATCTTGCCGGCCTTGGTGCTCTTCCAGGTACTCTCGGCAGCACCCTTGTCGTATGCCTTTGAACCCTTGCTCCAGTGCTCCCACGCATCAAAGCCCTCTTCACCAAACTCGGACTTCAAACCTGCAGTTACAGCCCACCACTCATCGCGGTTCAGATCCGGGCTGATATGCATCAGCAGTGATTTCAGATCGTCCAACTGCAAGCTGGTTTTGGGGTAATCAGGCATTGGCCACCCCCGGATAACCATCATGCAGAACGCCATCGAGCAGCCGTCCAGCAGGCTTTTTCCCGGCACGTTGCATCCAGACGTGGTTCTCACCTTCCGCACCCAAGTCGCTGCCGTTCTCGCCCAGGTCAGTGAACCGAATCCTCGGCACGCCATCGACCAACGGATAATCCATGGACTCAAGGCCGCGTGGCATCCACTCCCCCCACTGCTTGAACAAGAAAGGCACACCTTCATCCGCGCATTGATCCCTAAGCGAGCGCGCCCAATCCGGATGCATGGGCCTAGCCTCAGCTCCAGACTCACCGCCAACCACCACCCAATCGAGCGGCCTCAGCAGCTCAAAGCCAGGGGCGAACCGACCGCGCTGCTGAAACCCTGCAGCCATACCCATCCTGTGACCAAGCGCCCACGCGATATCCACCGAACCAAGCAATGGCTCAGCCGAAATCCACCGCACCGCCGCCGGCGCTTCCAGCAGCAGCGGAATGCGCGCATCAGCCGTGGCTTGGTCCTCAACGCTCACACCCAGCCAGACGTTCTCATACGGCCAGCCTGGCCCGCAGTTATCGTAACCGCCCCGCCCATTGCGTGACGGTGTCCAGTCAAGCCCTTCCGGCCAATGGTCCATGATCCTGTCATAATCCTCGTGGTCGTCTTCGCGCAACCACTCGAAGAACGCCAACATGCGCTCGGGCCGCTTGGTCAGGATCTGGTAGGTGTGGCGCGTGGTAATGCCCATAACGGCAAACACCGAAGCGATGAACTCAAACGGCACCGACTCGTGAAACAGGTCACTCATACTGTTCACGAATATCCGCCGCGGCTTCACCCAGCGGTAAGGCTGGGCCAGCAGCTCGGGCAGCAGACGCACCTGACCATTCCACTGCCCGCCCTTGGCGATCAGCCCTTCATAAGGCAACCCCGGCTTACTAAAACGCCCCGCCACCGTCTCCGCGTAGCAGTTGCGGCACCCTTCGCTCACGCGGGAACAACCACGCAGGGGGTTCCAGGTCGCGTCTGTCCACTCAATACCGGTATTGTCACCCACGGCGCACCCCCACATGCTCACGGATCGCCTGGCAATCCACACAGCACTCAACACCAGGCAACGCCTCGCGGCGCTTGAGCGGAATGGCGCAGTCACAGTCTTCACAATACGGATGGTCTATCACCGGCTTTGATGCTTCCAGTCGACGCGCAGCCAGAGCATCATCGATTGTTTGCTGGGCGCGTTCAGCCCCTACATCACAGAAGCCAGCCATGGTTGCCGCCCTCCATTGCCTGCCGAGCACCTGCCATGATTGCAAGGACCTCACAAATCACCTTCATACCGGCGTGATCCAACTTCTCGACCTCGTGCTGCTCCCATACGTTGTCAGCAACGCCGTCATGCAGACTGCCTACAAAAGCACCCTCAGCAGCCAACATTGAGCCCAGCGCCTTGAGCGCATCGTTGGTGGCCGGTACCGGCCTTGGTGTGAACATCACTTTGCCACGCAGTCGCGCATAGGCATCATCGATACGGGCGTCATCCGTTATGGTGGCCACCTCCTCAAACTCTTTAAGTGTCAAATGGTGGGTCGCATTCGCCACACTCACTTTCTTCTGCAACGTGTCGTAATTGGTCGCCATCATGGCAGCCAGGGCAGTCAGTCCGCCCCGGTAATCGCGGCAAGCGCAGTACAGCGCCTGGTGTAGATCAAGCACCGGACCTGCGTCCGGCAATAGATGATTACGGCTCATGTCGGAAAAATCCCCTGCAACGCCGTAGCCAAGGCGCGGTTGTCCGCATATCCTTGGTCTGTGGCATGGTTGTGTCACACGCCGGAGGGTGGAACGTCTGTGGTGGGTGGACCACTCCCCGGCACCTATTAAGCTGCGGCAGACTGCAGCGATCCGTTCCTAACGTATTCCCAGTCGATATCGGGCCGGATCGCTTCACAGGGCACAGCACCACAGCTCGCCTTATCAATGCGGATAGCAAGCTCCGCGCTAGCCCTCCGCCCATAGGCAACCTGTTTTATCTGACCAGGAGTGCTAATGCACTCGAATGCAAATGCACCAAGCGCCTCCTTGGTCATCGGCTTTATGTACTCCAAAAGGCTCATGGGTTTCTCTCTTCTAAACCATAGGACTGGTGGGATTGTTTACCTATAGGTAACCGCCTGTCAATACCATTGGGTAATTTACTTTTAAGTAATACCTGACGATCATCGGACCATGGACATAAAATCGACACGCCAAGCCAACTTGCTTGCACTCATAAATGCCAGATTCGAAGGCAAGCAGAGCGCGCTAGCAGAGGCCATAGACCGCTCATCCAGCTATGTGAATCGCTGCCTAATGCCTTTTGATAAAAAGGGCAGCAAACCCATTGGCGAAAAGTTTGCACGGCACATAGAACAAACGCTGGAAATGGAGCCGTACGCCCTGGATTCTGAAACGGGCATAGACACCCCTGCCCGCCGATCCTTTCTCAGCATTGCTGAACCTGCATCTAGTTACGCATTAGCTCCGGTAGAAGCCTGGGACGATGAAACGCCTCTAGGAGAGGATGAAGTAGAGCTACCATTCTTCAAGGAAGTAGAAATGTCAGCTGGCAAAGGATCTGAAGTTGCGCTGGAAGCGCATGGTCGCAAACTCCGCTTTGGGCGGCGAACCCTCCAACGAAAAAACATCACACCCGAAGCTGCCGCCTGCGCCACAATTGCAGGAAACAGCATGGAGCCAGTACTACCAGACGGCACAACAGTAGGGATTGATACCGCCTGTACGGCCATCAAAGACGGCAAAATGTATGCAATTGATCACGATGGGCAACTACGGGTCAAAGTGCTTTATCGGGCACCAGGTAGCGGCCTGCGCCTTAGTAGCTATAACCGCTCAGAGCATCCGGATGAGACTTATGATGCCGATTACGTAGTGGATAATATCCGCATTATTGGTAAAGTTTTTTGGTATTCAGTGCTTTTATAAATAATTTATTTACCAAAAGGTATTGATCTTATCTGTTACCCATAGGTATATTTGTGTTGAACCCACCCACCACGCAGGGTCAACACAATGCACACGACACAACCATGCCGTATTTATCTGCATCCAGCCGTCCTAGGCAACCCCGACACCGTTAACGCTATTGTTGCCCAAACTGGGCTGGCAGTTGTTGTGGGCGACAATCGGGCAGCTCTCTCATTAGTAAACCGCAACCCCCCACGTATAAGCTTTAAAGGCTCACGTCATCTTCTGGATAAGATCCGCCGAGACCTATTTGCTAGCGATCGGCCAACTGCATCAAAACAGCAGTACACGCCGCCCTCTGACCCATGGGGAGGTAACGCGGCATGATCTACCTCACCGCCATCACCGAACAGCTGCTGCCGGCCCACGTCCGCTGCACAGGCAGCTTCAATATCAAGCTTGTACGGCAGAACTTGGACGGCAGCACCCAGCCGATCATGGCGACCCTTGAAGTGCATCGCGAACCAAAGCACGTGCGCTGCCATCTGCGGGCTGGCATCGACTTTCATACGCTCACGCTGCCCAACGTGCCGCCCGAAGGGCTAGCACAACAGGTTAAGCAGTGGATTGAAGACTGCGCCAATGGCCGGCTGGAGCGTGCGGCATGAACGCATTCACTCAAGCCCAACTGAAAGCATGGCTCAACGTCCTCAAAGAGGCTCTGGTACAGCTTCGCCAAACCAGAAAAATGCACGGAGACAACCTTTACTGGGGCAAGTCACGCGGAATCATGGCTGCTGGCTATGCACTTGGGTTGATAACGTATGAAGAATGCCGCCGGATAGAAGACTTGATCGATAACGCCCTCGACAACTCCTTGCGGGAGGCCAACTTATGCATAACCAGACCCTAACCGACGCCGCCAAGCTGCTGGGCACAGGCCGCAACCGCCTAACCCGCGACCTCAAAGAGCGCGGCATACTCGACCACAACCGTCTGCCGCGGCAACGAGATATCGACGCCGGCCGCTTCGCCGTCAAGCTCAAGCAGCACACTAAAAACCCTTACATGAACCAGGGCAACGGCCAGCTGTACCACGTCACCCTGGTAACCCCCAAGGGCCTGTTGTGGCTCGCCAACCAGCTTGGCGTGACGGTCGAGCAAGAAGACCAGGAGCGTGCAGCATGATGCATCTGGTCGATTGCGCAAGGGGCGCGCTAAAGCTCTACGCACTGCAACTGCGGCACCCACACACCGTATCGCCAGAACAGGCGCAGACGGCTGGGCAAGAGGCGCTGGAGCGGCTGGAGTTGCTCGATAGCAGCACCTTCCAACTAGCCGAAGCCTATAAAGCGGCACGCGCTATTGTGCCAGCTCACTTGACCGTGGCTGTTGCCCCGCACCAGGGCGACGGCAAAAGCCTGATGGTCATGGTCCTGGACGGCAATCACCTGCTATCCACTGTCTATGGCAAATCACCAGAAGGCATCGCTGCATTAATGAACTTGAATAAGGTCGCCGCATGAGCACTCTAGAGCAACTCAAGCGGCGTTACTCCCTTCCTTATCTCACGCTGGAGCAGGTCAGAGTCGAGCATCTGCCCCACATCAAAACCAACAGACATCTGCTGCGCCTGATCAAAGACGGCGAAGTGGCTCTGCACCCCTCGCGCTTGCACCAGTCTACCCGCGCACCGCGAGTGATCTACCTGCCCGACCTTGCACGCTGGCTCGACGCCGGCATGCAACAGGCATCTAAAGCGGCCTAGCCGCACCCAATCCCAAAGCACTAGGAGTAACACCATGAAAGCAACCGACCCCGGCGAGCTGATCGCCAACCTCAACGCCGGCGTATTCGCTAACCAGATGGGCCGCGCCCTGTCCGATGTCGCCGCCGGCGTTGTCGAGCACGGCAAAAAGGGCAAAGTCGTCATCACGCTCGATATCAGCCAGATCGGCGAAAGCCACCAGGTCGAGATCTTGCACAAGCTCGACTTCCTCACCCCCACCAAACGGGGCAGTAAGCGTGAAGACACCGCCCTCAAAACGCCCATGCACGTCACAGCCGAGGGCCTCAAGCTCTTTGCCGAAAACCCTACTGGTCAACTGTTCAAACGCGAGCAGGCCCCGGTAGAACCACGCGACTAAGCGCAAGTAACCCGCCCACTAGGGCAAACAAAACCACCCACCAAAAGGAAGTACCAATGCTAACCGTTGACACGCTCAACCAGATCATCGCCCACGCACTTGCCGCCACCCAGCGCAACTTGGGTACCGATACGCCGTCGATCATGCTGCCCGAGCACTACAGCGTTCAAAGCCTCGAGCACCTGCAAGCAGACCGCGCCCGCTTCCGCGGCGCACTTAGCACCGAGTCGCTGGATGACTTCTGCAAGTACGTAGCGGACCGCAGCACCAAGGAAAACACCACCAGCGCGTTCATCCACGCCCCTACCATGAGCTGCAAGGCATTCTTCAACCTGGGTACCGAGCAAGCACCCGGCCACGGTGATCACACTGCGTCTCTCATCCTCAAACCTACCGCAGCCTACACGGCCCTTAATGCCATCGCCGGCGAGAAGCTCAGCCAACAGGCCCTGGCTGAATGGATCGAAGACTGGAACACCCACCTGGTAGTGCTCGGCAAACAAGGTGAAGAGATCGCAGTGGCCGCAGCGGTGCAGAAGATCCGCACCATCACCATCAAGGCCACCGCCGAGCGCACCAACAGCGAAAATGACTTCAGCGCTAACCGCTCATCAATGGACAGCATCGAAGCCGCCCATGCCGAGCAACAGCCAAAGGACCTCCTATTCACCTTCGCACCCTATGAGGGCCTCCAGGAGCGCACCTTCTGCTTGCGCCTCAGCATCATCACTGGCGACAAACCCATGCTCAAGCCCCGCTGGGTACAGCAAGAGCAACAGCAGGAAGACATCGCCCAGGAATTCAAGAAAACGCTCATCAGCGAGATCGGTGGCCTAGCATCAATAACCATCGGCACCTTCACCCCCGGCAAGTAAACCAGCCACCCAACCACCCGGCGCCGTCCACCCACCACGTATCCGGCGCCGGGACAGGAGACACAACCATGAATCTGTCAGATATGAACAGCGCCCAGGTCGCGATCAGCCTATTAGTGGTCCTGGTAATTGCATTGATCGCCATCGCAGCCTTCAGCGTTCGCCAGGCCTACTGCGAAGGCAAGCGTGACGGCAGGAACGGAACCGATTTTTTGATCCTGGACCTCCACCAGCAGCTCGCGAAGAAAATCAGCGAAAGCGAGATCGAACGGCACCAAGCCGCAGAGGCGATGGAACAGCAGTGGGTCCGCTTTGAAGCAGAGTTCAAACCACTGCGGGAAGAGAACGCGCGCAACGCTGAGGCCTACCCCCTTATGAACCAGCTCAAGCGCGACAACGCCGAGCAGGAACAGCGCATCAAATCCTTGAAGCAGGCCCTGAGCGCCGCACCAGTCATGCCTGTGCAAATCACCATACGCGATGCAGAAACCATCCAGCACATGGCCGAAAAGCTGCGCGCAGCCGCCCCCGCATTCCACGCCATACAGCAATTCAAGCCCTCCAAAGAAGCCAACAGGCTGGCGTTTTCCGGCGAGTCCCTAGCGGCAAAGCTGCGCACCGCGCTGGAGACCGACCAAGGCAAGAATGAATCACTGGAGGCAGCCGCATGACCAAGTCATTCCTCACCGAACTGCGCGAACTCCAGGCCGATCACGCCGCCCACGAAGGCAACATTCGCCTGCTGCAACGGGCCATGCCCAAGCTCGGCCCCACGGAATCACACCGCGCCCGCAACACCGTCCAGAACCTGCAGGCCCAGCAGAAGCAGATCGACAGACTGCTGCTGCGCGCCGAATGCGACAAGGAAATTTGACCATGTCAGCCATCCCCTACAAGTCCACCAGCAACCTGGTCACCCAGGGCATGCTGCTGGCAGGCGCCAAGGCGCTGCAGGAATGCGCCCAGGCTCACCACTACGACCAGAACAACGCCGCAGCGGTCTGTCTCACCCTATGGAATGCCATGCACAACGCCGCCCCGGAACTCCAGGGCGATCTGGGCGCATGGTCACGCACCATCAGCGGCAAACGCATAGTGTTCGCCGCACCAGATCCCGACGCGATCAGCATCAAAGACATCGCCGCCGGGCTGGCCAAGGTCAACCGCTTCAACGGCCAGACCACAATTGGCTATACCGTCGCCCAGCATAGCTGGTGGGTCAGCACCATAGTGCCGCCAGAACATGCCCTGCAAGCCCTGCTGCACGACGCATCAGAAGCCTACCTCAGTGATCTGGCCAGCCCCGCCAAACAGCTCTGCCACGACTACCGCCAGCTTGAAGCACTGTTGAACAACGCGATCATGCAGCGCTTCAACCTACCCGCCCAGCACCACCCCGAGGTCAAGAAAGCCGACCTCATCATGCTGGCCACCGAAAAGCAGGACCTCATGCCCCTGGCCGCAGAAGAAGAATGGCCAATCCTGCAAGGCATAAAGCCCTACCCACTGATGGGCCCACTCATGCCGCTGGATGCTGACCAAGCGGAAAACCTGTTCCTCAAACGTTTCGATCAGTTGATTGGCCGGGAGGCAGCATGAACCTACTTGATCTGCTAATACCTCGCATCATCACCGAAGAAACCGCGCTCAGCTGGAATGGCCAAGAGTGGGAGGCCGTTTGCCGCATGGCCGATATAAAGCCAGGCGAAACCTTCGATGCCGTAGTCACCATAAGCGGCCTCACATTCCTCGGCCTTATGTTCTTTGGCCGCATGGTAGACGAACCACGCCCTTGGCCAGGCGCAAGAACTCTACACCCCGAGCTGCCCACCCCCGGCATACTCAAAGGCGTAGCCCGCCACTCTGGCGACGGCTTCAAAGACCCCACCCGGCAAGGTGACGTTGTATACGTCTGGAATACAGAGCTACCAGCACCCTATGCACCTGGCCAATACCCAAGGGTAGGCAACCATATTTACTCAGCCAGCACCGACCAGTTCGACTTCATCCCGGTACCCACAGGCGCGGCCCAACTGCTGATTGATTCCCTGATCGCCCAGGAACGCAGCGCCAAGCAAGACGCCAACGCCCAAGTAGCCTGGCTGAAAAAGCAACTGGCCGCACTTGAACCCGTCGCCACGCCCACCTCATACAGCCCGGAGGTCCCGCAGATCACCACCGAAATGAAAGCGCAATTCATGGGTGAGTTTTCCTGGGAAGAGGAAGCACCGTATTACGACGAGGATGGCGAGCTGCATGAAGATCACGTCGCCAAACACACCGTGCCCTGGAGTCTTTGCAAAACAATCTACAAGGAAATGTCAGCGTTTGCAGCGGCGAGCACGCCGGCAGCCTGCGACTCCACCCCTGTTGAAAACGGTATTGGCGGCGCCCTTGCTCAGACAATGATTAAGCGGTCGGAGAAAACCCAATGATCACCCCCGACAAAATGATCAACCGCATCACCCTGCACGGCCTCGGGTTCATCCAAGTGCAACTAGAGGCAGACCAGCGCCTGCACGTATGGCACCCCGAGCTGCCCCGTCGCAGATGCTTTGAAGACTCAGCCATTCACAACCACCGGTTCAGCTTTGTCTCAAAAGTGCTGGTAGGCACGCAAATCAACACCGACTGCCAGGTCACGCCAGACGAAGCCGGCTCCCATATTAGCTACATCCACGAAGGTCCCCGCTCTGCCAATGGCGGGCGCCCCTGGGTGCCTGACGGCAAAGTAAGAGTGGCCGAATTGAGGCGCAAGGAAGTGGGTGCGGGCCAAGAGTACTTCATCTGGGCCTACCACCATCACCACACCCAGCCCGGCGGTAATGGCAAGGTAGCCACCGTCATGCGAAAGCTCGGTGAGGGAGAAAAAGGTGCCCACTCACTCTGCCTCGCCGGCGTCGAACCAGACGCCGACTTTGACCGCTTCCAATGGTCAGAGCAGCAGCTATGGGAAGTGTTGCAGGACGTACTGCTGGGAGCGAAGCTATGAGCAAAGAACGCCCCATCTTATTCAGCGCACCTATGGTGCGGGCCATTCTGGAAACCCGGAAGACGGTGACGCGTCGAGTTGTGAAGCCTGCAAAGTGCCTCGACGCGGGCGTCCAACTGGCGCCATGTGAAATTGCTGGGGAGGTGAACCGAAAGCGCGACTTCCGGCTTTGCCCCTATGGCCAGCCGGGCGACCGGCTATGGGTTCGCGAAACTTGGAGCACTCTGTCTATCTTCGACAAGATCAAGCCGTCTGACATGGACAGTTGCTACGCAGGCACCATTCGCTACATGGCAGATGGTTTTCGTAGCGGGAAGCTTCGCCCCAGCATCTTCATGCCCCGATGGGCCAGCCGGATCCTGCTTGAAGTCACTGCCGTGCACGTCGAACATCTGCATGCCATCACGCCCGACCAAGCCATCGCCGAGGGCGTTAACGCCGAAATCTGCTGCCAGTTTCTGGAGACGTCTCCCACCCGCCACACGCTGAAAAAATGCGAGCTACACGGCTTCGCAGGCCTGTGGGAATCAATCAACGGCACCGGGAGCTGGGACGCCAACCCGTGGGTATGGGTGGTCGAGTTCAGAAGGATCCAACTATGAGCGCCCTAAACACCCAATACCAACTCAACTACGCCGACAAGATCCGCGTCGACCTCTTCGCCGGCGGGCTTTCGGTTGAGCTGAGCAATATTTGCGAAATCTGCGGCCAGATCCGCAGCACCCGCAAACACCGTAAGCAACAGAAATGCTCACAGATCAGGCAAAAAATGTATCGGAGAGTTTCATGAGAGCGGACAAAACAGATTATCGTTACCTCGACCAGCTGCCCGATAGCTCGGTTATCTCGGTAGACGAGGTACTGGCCCTGGTCCGAGTGTCGCGGTCAACCTGGTACGAAGGTATCAAGAAGCGACGGTACCCGCCGGCGGTATACATAGGCCCGAGCTCCCCACGCTGGCCCCTTGGCCAAGTGCGCCAGGTGACCACTGGCACATACAAGCCAGCGATACAGGACCAAACTGAGGATCAAAAAGCAGCGTGAACGAAACAGGGACCAAAACACGGACCATATCCCATAAACACAAAAGGCTTGCCGGGTTAAACCCTCGCAAGCCTTTGTTTTGTATGGTGCGCGAGCCGGGATTCGAACCCGGGACCTACCGCTTAGGAGGCGTTGCTCGTCGCGTATTTCCACAACCAGCCCTGTCCGCTTAAAAACCCCATAGTCTATGCAAAACAGCCACTTAACAACCCGAGATTGTCCGAAGCTGTACAGCCAGTTATGATGCCAGCCGAGTAGAAACAGGGACCAAAACAGGGACCAATATGGCCAGGCTGACGGATCGGGAAGTTAAAACGCTAAAGGGAAAAGTGTCGGAGCGAGTTGGCGGCCGGGGTGATGGCGCCCTGATCTTCCGGCGGCGGGACTCGGGCGCAACCGAGGCTTATTACCAGTATCACTTCGAGGGCAAGGCCGAAGCAATCAAGATCGGCACCTACGGCGTGATGACGCTGGCTGAATGCCGGGCCAAGGCTTCCGATCTGGCCGGCCTGCGCCAAGTGAGCCCTAATCTCAAAGCCCACCTGCTGCAGCTCGCCGCTGAACTGAGCGCGTCCGCAGCCAAAGCACAGGAACAAGCCGCAGTGGAATCCAGGCGCGGGTCTCTGCAGGATCTCCTCGAGGACTACACGGCCGAGCTGTACGTCAATGACGTGGTGTCGGCCAGAGAGATCGAGCGCATTATCACCAAGGATTTTGTTGAGAAGCACCCCGAAGTAGTGGCCATAAAAGCCCGCGATATCGAACCAAGCCATTGCATGACCCTGCTTTCCCCGTTCTGGGAGCGCGGCGCAAAGACCCAGTACAACCGGGCTCGCACGTACTTACACGCGGCATTCCAAATGGGACTGCAGGCGGAATATGACGTTGCCAGGAAGAGCCGCAAGTCATTTGGGCTCACACATAATCCGGTGGCAGCATTGCGTCGGCAGAAGGAAGGCGAGAACGCTCACGATCGAGCGCTAACAGATGAAGAGCTGCGCCACTTCTGGCACAACCTGGGGAACGCAAAGAAGGTAGGCAAGCTGGTCACACTGCTGGTGCAGTTCATGATCGCCACCGGAGGCCAGCGGCCATACCGGATGATGCAGGCACCATGGTCAGCGTATGACATCGAAGGGAAGGTGTTCAGTACGCCCAGCCTGAAAGGCCGAGGCAAAGCCAGAGTGAACATGACCCCGCTCACCGATCGGGCGATCGCGATCCTCGAGGAGGTACACACGCTGACCGGTCAGCACCAGTGGCCATGGTCATATACGGGTGAAGCGCCAATGGTGATCAGCACACCCCGCAATGCCATCGTTCGGTTCATTGATGATAAGGCCTCTTACATCGACAAGGAAGCCGGCAAGCGCGTACAGGCGTTCACTCCCCGAGATCTGCGCCGCACCATAAAGCAAGTGATGCAACGCGCCGGCATCGAACCACACCTGCGGGATCTATTGCAGGACCACGGGCAGACCGGCGTAGCGAACAAGCACTATGCTAACAACCCGGACGCAGCGCTGCCGGATAAGTGGCGAGCGATTGAAGCTTATGATAAAGCACTTAATACCCTTCTGATAAAGCAATCATAATAGAGAAAGGAATCCAGCATGCAGGACGAACTCAAAATATTTGCCGCGATCGCTTTAGCCTTAGCTGGAGCTGCATGGAATAGACCGCACCTTTACATGGAAGTGGTAAATAAGTGGGTTTTTTATATTGGGACGGCGGCCGTGCTTTTATTCATCTGCTGGCAATCCACTTTGCTAGTGATTCTAATGAGCCTTAAACCAACGACCGAAGAAGCTTTTTTTCTTGCACGTGAAGCCATAAGTGCGCTCAAGCCTCCGGGCAGAATCATCTTATACTTGGGCGCACTGGTCTTCATTAATGGGCTACTAAGTCTATTTTCAAAGCACCTACTTAATGCAGACAAGAGAAACAATCAGCCAGACAAATAACGGTTTGCAGTTTTGACTAAGGGCTGGCTGCACTGGGCTGGCTCTTTCTCTCAACACACCCCATCACCTGCAGAGCGCAGAACTCCAAAGCGCCCTCCACCTCATCCAACGCCCTGCGCCAATCCTCATTCACCACCAGCGGCGGTCTCCCCGGCAGCAGGCACGGCACCAGGTTGCACTGGCTGCGCTGCTCGGTAGGCGGCAGGGTCGGTGGTGTCTGGGCGGGAGTAGAGCATGCCGAGGTCAGCAGGCACAGGCTCAGCCAGATAATCCATGATGGTTTGATCATTTCGTTTTAACTCCTCAATGGCGCGATCCTGCCGGCTGGCCTGTTGTTTGATGGTCTGCTCGAGCAGCTTGATGCCACGGTCTATATCTGCAGCGCGGTCGATCTCGTGCTGCTGCCCTTCCAGCACCAGCGCCTGCATGGCCGTCAGCTCCTGTTCCTTGGCCAGGTCTTTCTCCGCTCGATCGGCCCGCTGCGTTTCCAGCTCAATGCGCGGGCTGATGATCCACCAGGCGATGCCGGCCAACAGCCCGAGCACAGCCAACACCCCGCCCACCTGCATCAACAGCTTGTATTTAGTCAGCACGCATCACCTCCTCTGCCAACAGTTCGGCCAGGACCTCCGCAAGCTGCAGCTTCCAGCGCTGGTACACTGCCACATCACTCGGGTTGCTGATAAAGAAAAGCTCCACGATGATGCCACCGCCCCGGCTCACAAACGCCAATCGGCTGTGCTGCCCGCTGGCTTCACCCTTCGCCCCGCGGTTGGGAATGTCCAGGGTCTCGCTGACGGCCTTACAGAGGCGCAGGCCAATCTCCATCTGGCCCGACCAACTTAGCGTCTCCACCCCCGTAGCCGTCGGCAAGTGAAAGGCGTTGCAATGAAACTCCAGGGCAATATCGTGCTCCGCCGCCAGCCGCCAGGCCTTGGAAAGCGGCAGGTTCTGCCCGCGCTCCCCGTCCTTCCGGAACTCGACACCCCGGGCGCGTAAAGCCTCAGCGAGCAGGTCTCTAAACTCCAGCACTATCCGGGCCTCGGTATAACCATTACCCACAGCACCAGGGTCAGCATCGGAATGCCCGGCGCTTATAAACAGTGTTCTCGCTTGCATTGGCTTGCTCCTGAATCGCAGGCATAAAAAAACCGCCAGAAGGCGGTTATGTGAAAAGGTTCGCAGACGCCGGCAGATCAGCCGGGCACCATCATGATTTTTGAAAAGGAATTCTCATGCTCATACTCACACGCGAAATCGGCGAAGCCATCAAGGTAGGCGACGACATCACCATCACAATCCTCAAAGGCGACGGCGCCCAACGCTGCAAGCTGGGCGTTGATGCGCCGAAGCACGTCACGGTTCAGCGGGAAGAGATCGTTGAGCGTGGGGCAATCGAAGCCCAGATCGATAGCAGGCAAAGGTAGCGACGGGACGGATTTCGAATCCGTTTGCACCCCTTATTCTATGGGCCTTAGATACGCCGCAAGCCCCTAGAATCGCACTATTCCACATGATGCTATGGCGTGCTTAGGGAATCATGGGGGATCTCATTCCCCCAAATTTGCACCAGCCTTAGAACACTTGCACCCCATGCAGGCGGCACTATACACCTACGCGGTTGATTGTAAAGGAAAACCGCCCTTTTCAGAGCGGCCTTTTTCTGTCATTTTGAGCATTTCGCCACGTTTAGAATCAATGACTTAGAGGGGAGTTTTGCGCACGATCCAGCCGCAAATATCCCCCAGTGATCCAATCTATGCGTTGGGATAAGCCTCAGTCGGCGGCGTGAAACTTGATGTGTAACGGCAAACACCATTAGTTAGCCGGAATTCGTCGATATTCATCAAGGTAGGTTGCCCGCCGATCATGGAACTGTTGCCTGAAAGCCAAAGTGGGCCGCTTGTGAAAACGAGAGAGCTAACCACGCTGCCTTGCAGGGCGCCGTCAATAAATAAACGCATCACATTGCTTCCATCTCTAGTTACAGCTATGTGAGAAAAGCCAGAAAGCGGAACTCTGGCAGACGAGTCGCCGGTAGTCGTGCTGCCGCCAATTGTGGCTCGCAATAATGCGCCGGTCGCCGTGTGCGTTACTTGAATCCAAAAAAATCCACCCGTTGTCGCGCCCATAATATAAGACGTTCCGGAGGTCTGGCTTAAGCCCAGAAAAAACTCTAATGTGAATAGGCCGCCGAATATCGGCGTCCCTAGAGCGGGCAGCGCCAGCCTGTCTGCGCTGGCAAGTCTACCGCTTGCCGTGCCAAAAACCTTTGGCGAAGACTGAGTTGTGGGTGATCCGCTCTTTGTATAGGTGTTGCCTTTTTCATCGGGGAAAGTAGTGTCGCCGTTTGCGCCGTCAAAGTGTAGCAAACTGACGACATTGGCAAAGCTGGGATCTCCTGATGGCGGCGGCGCGATTGCGGTAAAACGAAAAGGATTAAGCAGCATCAGGCAGGACTCCCGATCAAATAAACCTTCAACCCTTTTGCTGTCCCGTCCCCGATCTGGTCAATGTCAATTGTTATCTCTGCGTCATTGGCAAGAGTAGCGCCAGACAGAACAGCAGCGATTGCTGCTGTAAAGCTGCTCTTTTCGGTATTGTCGATGGTCATTTTGGTGCCCAGGATACTAACCCCCGACTCGTTCATGTCTACCGTGAAGATCGCCCCGCTGACTTGCGCTGTAGTAAGTGATGCACGCACGGACGTCAGGGTGAAAGCGTAAGGCATGCGGAAAGTTACTTTGGATGTGCCGGCTGTGAGCGCTGTAGTTTCGTCTGAGCAGGCGACAGGTATAACCTGCAAAGGCGTGCCGCCACCACCTGCTGCTGCTATGACGGGGCTTGCGGGGTTTGTCCGATCAATCGTTATATTCGGCCCCGCAACCAGCGCGCTCTCTTTAGCCCCTAGCGCCGCTTGCAAATCTGTCTGATCAGAAAGAGTCCCTGCAATATCGCCCCATGCAGCAGCGCCGCCGCCAGACACAACAGCCCAAGTGCCAACGGCGCGGATATAAAAAGATCCATCAGCCGCAACAGCATACCGCGCATCGTAAAATGACCACGCGCCGTCAAGATAGCGCGCCAGCTTGTTTGCCTGCCCTGCCCATACTCCGGTTGGCGCGGTGCCGACAACGTGCCGCTGGCCCTCGACGCCAGCCGGTGGCGTGTTTGCGCCCACGGTTTGGACTCGCACCTGTAACAGCGCGTCGATCTGGTTAAGGGACAGATTCAGGCCGGCAGCAGGATCGGTCGTGTTCTCTGGCACAAACGGGATGGCGTTGTTTATCGTATTCATAATGTGACCTCTGCTGCCGGGCCTGCGCCGGTTGAATTGTTAAGCTGCTGCACGCGCACAAGCGTATTGGCTGCCGGTTCTGCGACGATCAGATATTCGTTTTGCGTAGTAAACACAGTGCCTCCGATAGTGACCTGATAACCCGCGAACTGCGCCCCCATGCCAACCTGAGTGCCGCCGCCCAGCCTGCCTGCGCCTTGCCATGTGACTGTGAGATTGCCGCCGCTTCGAGTGGCCCGCAGATATCCAGGCTTTCTCTCTGTCTGGCTCTGGCCTGTGAATGTAGCTGTCTCTACGTGAGATTGATCCGAGCCGAAGGAGGTGACGCGGAATGTCAGCTGACTGTTTAGCTCGAACAATTCAGCATCAATGAAGAATATGAACTGGCGCTGCATAAGGATGAAGCGCGTTCCGGCAGGGTGCGCGGCAACTGTTGAGCCTTTGCGACCCCGCAGCCAGCTTGATACCTCCCAGACTTTCGGCTCGACCTCTTCGACCGTTCCGAGATTGACAAGCTCGTCGCCGATCAGCGCCAAGTTAGCCCGGCTCATCATGCCGGCCAGGCTGGCCGACTCAAGCTCATCATCAAGCACCAGCCGGATACGGGCCGTGTTCGTCGTGTCAGGGTAATAGACCGAATGCGCCGGCAGCGGGTCTACAAGCTCGCCTATGGTCGCCTCGACCTGCACGTCGACCGAGTCTATGTAGTTCTGCCCGCCATCGTTAGATAGCTCGACAAGCGCGCCCGACCAGTTATCGGCAGCCCGTCCGACTGCGACGTAATATCCCAGCCGGTCGTCAGCATCGCGGATAATGTGCGAGTCGATGAAGTGCAAGATGGTTTCGCCGACGATCAGCGAAGGCGGCGCAGATGGCTGCTGCACTGGCAAGCCTTGAATCGATGATGCGTATGCAGAGCGCCGATCATAGCGGGTAACGCAGTTCTGCTGCCCCTCGTCAACTTCCGTCTCGATGATCCGCAGTCGCTCGCCGTCAAGGGTGATAATGTCGCCATCAGTCAGCCATATCCAAGAATCAGGCAAGCTGAATTCCCAGTCGCCGCGCTGTTCTTCGATGCTGATCTTGTGCGCGATGATTGCAGCCCTAGCAGCATCGTCAGCGCGCATGATGACGCTCGTTTGCATCTTGGTTTCTGCGGTTGCGCGATTATCCAAGCTGCGATCGCTGGTCTGCTTGTCCGCCGACAGCCCGCCGTCTATGTCGTAATACTCAAGATGCAGCACACGGGGTACAGTGATGCTGTCTTTGCGCTTGAGCTTGCGGCCTTCCTTGCCGTCATCGATCAGATCATCAAGCGTCAATGCTGCGACAACATCCCCGCCGCGCTGGACAAAATGCAGTTGCCCATCAAAATTGGATGCGTCGAAAAGATAAATCTGAGCCAGCGATTCTATATAGCTGAATGCTGCATCGGCTGGCGATACTGGCAGGCCGTCAACGCTACCCTCAAGCCCCTGAATATTGATACGATCAAAGGGCAAGCCAGCTCTCAAGCATATCTCTGCGACCACGTCAGCAACCGGCCAGCTTGCGGCTAGCGGGTCATACGCCATGCCAGGCTTGGTGCCAATGCCGTCTAGCCCGCTCATCGCTTAATCTCCATCAGATACTGAAGGCGCAGCTGCACGTTAAAGCCGATTTTTATCAGCCCGACATGCGGCCCAGTGTCGAGCAGGCGCTCAATCGTGAATCGGTCGCGCTGCTGGCGGTAGTACAGCGAACCTTCGCGTACATAGCCAAGGATCACATCGCTGTTGCTGGTCTGGGTGAAGCGCTTATCGTCAAGGATAACTCGGGGAGTAATTGCGCCGGGATATTCGGTTATCACCTGCGCCCCGGCCACGGTGTCAAACCACCGCAGCTTGGCCATGCCCGCCTGCACAAAAGCAACAGCCGGACGCATGTTCTGATCAAAGGTAAAGCTGATCTCTGTTATGTCCGGGCCTGAAAGCACCGCAAACGGCTCGACCTCTGGCGCATCTAAAATAATGTCATCACCGATCAGCCGGCCGCGCCATCGCTGATAATTGCTCCCTCGCGACGGATCTTGTATTGCGATGCCGCCGTCCTCATAGTCCACTGTTCGCGTGACCGGCAGCGCACGCGCACCAGTCAGCGCCGCAGTGATCGCAATTGTGCTGAGTACGCCATCCGGCATCATGGGCGACGGCCCCATGAGTGCCTAAAGACTATGGATAATATATCGCTTGATGTTTTTGGTATCTTTGGCGTAAAGCCGATCTGAAAAGATGTCGGGCCTGGCGTGATCCATGCCGATCCTACTCCTGTGGCAAAATTGGCGATCGACAAGTCCGCAAGAAGCGTAAATTGCCGCTCAAAAGAGCCTGTAGAGTATGCAGCTGCAAGGTAAGACCCTCCCTGGAATGTGCCAGAAGGTGATCCCGTTATGCCTGCAATGGCCCCCTCGTAGAATGCCTGCTGGTTAACTGATGTCGGGTCGCGGCCCATCGATGAGCCATTCTGATCAAAACGCCATCCGTCAGCCGCCGCGCTTACGACTCTAGCTGCGCGAAAAGTCCAGTCATAAACTCCCCCAATGTTGCCAGAAAAAGTAACCTGCCCCGTGTCGTCCGTGGTTTTTGGGTACAGTCTGAACTCGTATGTCACATCTAGCGTTTCGTCGGCCTGTATTGTTATCGTCGTCGGGTTCCCGCTCCCGTCTAATATTCTGGCGCGACTAAATAGACCTCCAGTGACCTGCCAGCCGACGCCAGCCTCGGAAAGATTGCCCGCAGCAGCGCCGGCAGCAAATCTAAAAGTGTTCCTTATCCACGAAAAATAGGGCGCGGAAGGCTGGGCACCCGTTACGCTGGCAGCAACTCTTGTTTGCGTCGAAGCTATTTGCGCGACGAGCCCTGTATCTGTGAATGTCGGCGCGGCGCTGCCAGACCCGACTGAACAATAACGCATCCAATCGTTATTATCCCCCATCCGGTTTAGCCCGCCATCGGTTATCAAATTAGGAAACCTTGCCAGCTCCCCGCGCTTGTCCGTGCTGATGACAAAATAGCCAGCGCATTGAGAGTGCAACTCTAAGTTAACTTGTGGCATGCGATCCTCCAATAACCGTACCGCCCAACGAATCGGCTGATTCGGCAGGGTATCTTGTGTATGAAATTAAGCCGGCCCTAAATGAGCCAGACAAAACTGAACCCCCAGCAGAATCAGCAGACTCGGCAGGGTATCTTGTGTAAGTAATGAGGCCGGCCTTAAACGATCCAGACACTACCGCGCCGCCCGCTGAATCGGCTGATTCGGCTCCTGCGACAATTAAAGTCAAGCTTGATCTAAGCTCTCCGCTTACTACAGTGCCACCACCAGAATCTGTTGCCTCGGAAAAGACAAAAAAGTCAGGAGCTACACTGCCTCCTGTAGACTCTGACTCCTGGATGTCTTCAATCGGATAAGGCCGAGAAGTTAATCCATACCCATAAGCCCGCTCAACCTCAAATATCCACTGAGGCAACGCGCCGCCTGTGTCCTGCAAGTCCTCATCCTTGGCGACCATGTAGCATGTGCCGCGCATTGCTGGAACCTGACCGACTCCGA
>Ga0307487_1000816_pt1 | contig 23536 bp, 20 predicted proteins | sample CBIW12metaG_FD_203665 | JGI IMG/M metagenome (GOLD analysis project Ga0307487, IMG submission 203665) | Sea-ice brine microbial communities from Beaufort Sea near Barrow, Alaska, United States - CBIW 1.2 | ecosystem: Environmental > Aquatic > Marine > Coastal | place: USA: Alaska | collected... | reverse complement strand
AAGAAGATCTGACATAATAAACTATAAATCCAATCTGTAAGAATGTGCCAAAAACAGAAGGTAAAAATTGGCTATATGGTTGGTAATCCTCAAACACAGTTCCTGAAAAGGCAGATAGCAATGCGGTATATGCCCCAATCATTTTAAAGATATGCTCATATATCCACATATTTCTATACCTCTTTTTTGGAATTAAGTAACGAATAAAATCATAAGCAATGATCATTACCAATGCTCCAACTGTACTATACACGATTATTGGTGCCCAATACATTCCAACGGACTTGAAGTAGTACAAAAAATAGGAAACTGAAATAAGCGAAATAATAGCAACTGATATATCAATAATTTTCGGGGTATTGGATTTGGTCTGTAAAATCCGGTATCCAGAAAACCCATAATAAGCACTCAACACTGTAATTATTAATAGAAAAGTGTTTCGTTTAAAAATAAATACTCCAATCAATCCAGTTGACACTACTATGATTAAGAGAATTAGAAAACTGATGCCACTTTTGGTATGCCAATTTCCTCCTTTTTTAGTAGCCAAAGCTACAGTTCCAAGCAACAGGGCAATAGAGCCTGCAATTACGTGAATGACGATATTTGAATTATGTAAAAAATTATACTCAGACATATATTAGTTTAATTTCCTCACCAATTTTTATTACGACTGTTCACTATGATGCACGTAAGTCATTTGAATTAATGTTTGATGGCAAATTCACGCTATTCCTCCTTTTCAAAGGGGGAAAGAGGGATTTCTGATTCTGAAAACCAACTATACTAGTGATACTTGCATCATTGCGTATTCTCATGCTTTTTATTCTTAAATAACTCATAAGGATTGAATATAAGAAAAGTTTGGCAGGTCATTAATGAGTTGGTATCCTGTTAGCTAACATACAATTTTCATGAATTTTGCTTTTATGATCATTTTTTAAATGCTGAATTGAAAGGTTTTCGGACTACTCAAACACGACTTTAGTGTTCACACTATTTATTACTGTTTTCATCAGAAGCTGGCAATGGCAGTTTTAATTCCCGCTTATTGGGTAGAAGATGCAATAAATCATTCCCAAATTAAAAGCTGAATGACAGACTATTGCTCCTAAAATAGAGCCTGATCGTTGTCTACATATATAAAAGAACATACTAACTAAGAGCATACTCAGAACCCATATCAGTGTTGGTGCTAACAAAAATTTCCATTGCTGATTAATGAAGATTAGTCCGAAGTGGGAAATGTGAACGATAGCAAACGCGAAACTGTCGATTATGGATGCTTTTCTATCACCCATGGATTTTGCAAAACTGGAGTGAACTATACCTCTAAAAAATAGTTCTTCTCCAATCGGGCTAAAAGTGATTCCAGTTATTGCCATAATGCCAAACAGTGCTAGCTTACTTTGCTGATCGATTCCTTCTGGGATAGTGTAAGATTTTCCAATATAGGAGTACCAGTTATCGTAAGAATTACCATATAATATTTCTCCTAGGAAATAAAGCGAAACGCTAAATACGATACCAATAGTAAACCCAATAATTAGCCAGCGATTGTTAGTAGGTATTTTAATCCCAATTTTTTTCCTACCATACTTACTTAAAAATACGAATGGTAAAATAGCTGAAATAATCATAATCATTCCAATGTAACCATAATTTGCAGTTTCATTTGCGTGAAGCACCAACACAAAGCGAGGGGTACAGATCAGAAAAATTAAAAAAAGTCCAAATTTCCAGTCAAAAGTAAAAATATTGCTCCAAAAAGATTTTAACTCACTCTCCATAGTTTACGATAAATTCTAATTCTTCTGATTTCTTTTTCAATTGTCATTCACGGTTTGTATATGAAAGATAGTATCTCGAAGGATGCTGTTTTCATTAAAAGTGTATGAATTTAAGTGTGAATATAACTTATTCTATTAAGGTGAATTAGGATATACGTTTTAAGCAGAAACGATTTACTACAAATCAATCTTGTTCAGTTTTAGTGTTTTCCCACAAAAAAAGGGAAGCCATTCAGCTTCCCTTTACTTAATAACATTCACAGGAAATTAATCTCCCTTATACTTATCCCAGCTCAGCTCTGCTTGTGGGTGAGGAAATTCGGTGAAGATTGTTCCTTTATCATAGGAAGTGTCGATCTCGCCTAGCTTGCCATAGCGTCTAGCATCTATCCATCTATGGCCCCACGGTTCTGCCCAAAGTGAATATCTTCTTTGGTACAAAATCTCATCGATGAGCTGGTCTTTGCTCGTGCCGCCTGTATAGTTTCCTATGCCTGCAGCTGTTCGAATGATATTGATCGCTGCAACTGCTTCTGAGGTTTGATCCAGTTGCGCGTGTGCCTCAGCCTTCAAAAGAATCAACTCTTCATTACGGATAAATGGAATCACCTCGGTGTTAGTCTCCCACCTTTTGTCTTGATATTCGCCTACCAGAGATCCGGCATCAGTGGAAACTAATACCGGTTCTTCCCTTTTATAAAATTTTTGCGCCACTCGTTTATCTCCCGGTGTAGCATCATCCAACATAGAAGGATGAACTACAATGATTGAGTTAACTTCTGCATCAAGTTTATAAAATAGCGGATTGAATATATCAGGTGCAGCTCCGTATGGATGTGAAGGACCTGCATACAAATCCCCATTCAGATTCATAAAGGAGTCATCTAGCGCAGTGAGTACTCCTTGCCAATCTTTTCTATAGGAGTTGAGCCGGGCTAAAATAGCACGGTTGACCTCGCGTAATTGTGGAATGGTATTGAAGTCATCAAATCCAGTAGTCAGCACAAAAGGGAAACCACCTGTTCCTGCTGCTTGAAGGGCTTGATCACCCTCGTCCAAAATCACTTTTATAGCATCCAGCGCTTGCTCATAAGGAACAAATGGTCCTGGATTTAAGGGATCCTTAACATCCATTCTTATTCCGTTGGAATATACCCAGTTAGCGGGAATCATAAATTGATATCCTTGGATGGTTTTCGCAAAACCTACTGAAGCACTTTTTTCTTCAGGAGAAATGTTTACTGTGTTTTCACCTGCCAAAATCAATACATCTGCCTGCTTAATCGCCTGATAGGGAGAAGCCCAGGATCCACCACCTGTATTGCCAAATCCAAAGTAGGATCTGTCAGGAACTCTTCCATTTTGACCAAGCCAATCCGTCTGATTTCGAGGATCTGAAGCATTCAGGTTCCAGATTTCACGTCCAAATGTACCCCAAGATCTGGTTACATTACTGACATATCCTCTATGCCTGTCTTCTAATCCTGTGATGAGGTATTGGATTTGATCTTTAGTGGCATCTTTAGCAACACTCTCTATCGATGGATTATTTGGATCTTGAATTTCATCAATCTGGAAAGGATTGCAACTCGACATAAAAGCGGTTGCAATCGCTATAATTGATAATTTAAGTTTTATCTTTTTCATGAGTTCAGGTGATTAAAAGTCAAGAGTAAGGTGAAAGAAAACTCTTCTCGAAGTAGGATATGGAGCGATGTCCACATTGTTGTCCACGGACTGGGCACCAAACGAAGAAGTCTCAGGATCATACCCTGGATACTTGCTAAACAGGAACGCGTTATTGACGGAAGAACCTACTTTGATGCCTTGCACGGCTCCACCAAACCATTGATTAACAGTTTGTCTAGGGATGGTGTAATACAAACCAATTTCTCTGACTTTCACAAAGCTTGCATCTTGAATCCATCTACCCGCATTATTGTAAGGTGCAGGGTCACGCTGACGGCCATTAGGGATTCCATCGCCATTGTCATCGCCATACCAACCTTTGGTAGTTCCACCTCCATCATTCAGGAAGGAAGTAAGGTTTATATTACTTCCACCCTGTCTCCAATCTATCAAAAATGACAACTCCAACCCTTTGTAGATCTGCATGGAGTTGAAGAAAGAAAGGTTGAAATCTGGTTGGGCATTTCCCCAAATCGTAAATCCACCTGGTACAGAAGGATCAGCAGGCGTACCAACTATTGTAGCAGGAGAATAACCTTGTGCATACAAGAAAGTGCCAAGACCGGAACCGAAACCACCTTTTAAGTAAGTAGGAATTCCTAATCTGGTCATATCAATTTTATTCTTCCAGAATAAAACCCTTGAAAACCATCTGAAATTAGATTTCTCAACGATAGTACCGGAGATACCCAATTCGAGACCTTTATTAGAAAGCTCTGCTTCGTTACTTGGCTTTGTATTCACACCGGTAGAAGGAGCTAGGTTAAGATCCTGAAGGTTATTCTGAGTGTTTTTAATGTAGTAGGTAGCCTCGATGCTCAATCTATTGCCAAAGAAACCTGCATCTACACCAAATTCCAACTCAGAAGCGGTTTCAGGTAAAATATGAGTATCACCAATTCTAGTGGCAACAGTTGATCCTAGCAGACCCCCAATATTTACTCCGTTGAGTGGAGTGTAGGTATACCCAAACGGAACCGGTCCGGCAGTTTCTCCATAGGCAATCCGTGGTTTCAGCATCGTAACTACTGAGCTGTTCCAAAAGTCAAAATTTGCCACATTGACGGCCATTGAGGCGCGAGGAAAAGCAAAAAATTGATTTGGATCGCCATTCAAACTCGATTTGTCCCATCTGATACCCACCGTAGCTATGATCTTATCTTCAAAGTTCATTTCCTGCTGTAGGAAAATTCCGGATTCCTGTACTTTACTTTGAAACTCACTATCGATGGACTGAATAGCTGTTTGCTTTAAATTCTTTTGACCAGGTACAAGTCCCCGGCCTCTATTGAATAAAGAATGATTTTGAAAATCCAGGCGAACCATACCTAGTTGTGAGTTCATATTAACTCGTCCAATATTCCAGTTATACACCAATGCGGCTTGTAAATTTGTGTTTAGACTTTCCTGTCTTCCCACGAATATGTCACCTGGGTTTTTCTGAGAACGTTGGAATTGAAGGAATTCTGGAAGATAAACTTCAGTTGCATTATTCAAGAAATCCAGGCCTCCAGAGACAGAAGCTTTTAGGAAGTGCTTATCGGTTTTAAGAATTTCCACATCCAACGTGAACGCCTGAATAAATCTGTTGACGGTAGAATTATTCTCACCATAGTCAGTAACAGCCACTGGGTTCTCATCGAAGTAAGGATTTGATGGGTAGGTGCCATCTTTATTTCTTCTCAGATCGTAATAGTTTGGAGTGTATGCAATGCTGTATCCTATACTTGCTCCAGAGTTGTTCTGATTGCCAGTAAATCCTCTGTCCGTAGACGAATTGATAAAGTTGGAAGATACTCCAAGCTTTAACCATTTTGTGATTTTATGATCGATGTTAGCTCGAATTGAATACCTGTCAAATCCAGTTCTTTTGATTGTGCCATCTTCAGAAGTGATATTTCCTGACACAAAGAACTTCGTTTTTTCATCTCCACCAGAAATGTTGATACGGGTATTCAGAAGCGTGGCTTTATTATTATAGAAATAATCTTCATAATCAATGAACGTATTGGAAGCTTTTGCAGCCCTAAATTGCTCAATTTCTGCAGCCCTAGTCTGCTCAGGGAAGAAGAAATTAATTTTTTCCTCACTCCAGTCATCCACTCCCAATAGTTTGAGAGGATTGGCAAAACCGACATCCTGAGATAGTGAAACAGTCGTACGACCTTCGACGCCTCTTTTGGTAGTAATGATGATCACACCAGCATTTGCTCTGGTGCCATAGATAGCGGCAGCAGATGGGCCTTTTAATACTTCAATATTTTCTATATCTGCAGGATTCAAATCTGCTAATCTATTAGAGCCATCATCTTGACTTGAGCCGCCGGCTCCTGATACAGTGGCGCGACCAGTACTTTGAAATGAATTGTTGATATAGACTCCATCCACAATAATCAGCGGCTGTGAAGCACCCGTCAAACTTGATATACCACGTAGTTGGATTGACATTCCACCTCCTGGAGCACCGCCGTTGGACCGGATGGTCGCCCCCGCTACTTTTCCATAAAGCGCCCCGTCGGCAGTCTGAACGGTGGTAGTTCCCGTCAAGTCTTTTGCAGAAACGGTGGAAACTGCATTGGCAAGGTTACTTCGCTTGACTGAAGACGCCAAACCTGTCACTACTACTTCTTCCAAGTTGGTAGCGTCTTGTTTAAGCTGAATAGCTAAAGTGGACTGGTTTGAGGATACCTTGATCGTCTGGGAGATGTATCCAATTGACGAGACGACCAGTTGAAACTCATCTTGACTGGTAGTAGAAAGACTAAAATTACCATCCAAATCAGTGATTGTTCCGGCTGTGGTTCCCTTGATCAGAAGACTGGCGCCGATCAAACCCTCGCCGGTGCGTTCATCTGTAACCGTTCCGGTGACGGTGGTTTGAGCATGAACTATTCCCACCGAGCAAAGTAGGAGTAGCAACATGAGTAAATGTTTGTGCTTCATATTTATAAGTGTTAAACTGTTCTTTATTAAAATCCGAAAAATTTGCGATCAAATCATTTTTTTTGATACAATTTTTTTCGCAAAATTATACAAAAGGATGAAAACTCATATAATGTTTGAATTAATTGGAATTATCCTGATTTTTTAAAATAAAAAAAGGGAAGAATTGCTCCTTCCCTTTTAAAAATTTGGGTTTTTAATGCTATGATAAATTTACTTCGCTATGGGCAGCACAATTCTACTCAAGCTCTTTGTGCCATGATGAATTGAGTTGGTGGCCACTACACTTTCGGTTTCATCGTAGATCTTTCCACCGGTATTCAGGTTTCTGTCAAAACGTGGGAAATTGGAGCTACTGATTTCGATTCGGATGCTGTGACCTTTGTCAAAATAGTTGGAAGTACTCATAGGAGTCATCTTCACTTCATATACTTTTCCATCTTCCATCCACACTTCCTGGTCGTATCCTTCGCGATAGCGCACGCGTTGGATAGTTTCATCAAGGTTGAAAGCTTTTCCGTCAGGATGCACATCGATAAGTTTGATCGTGACATCGGTATCTTTTGCATCAGAAGAAAGGTATAAATAGGAGTCAATATAACCTGACACTTCCATTCCTTCTTCTAATGGTTCGGTGGTATACACCAATATATCATCTCTCTTCTCCATCTCAGACTGATCAAAAGATCCTCCCGTCACTGCATTTCCCGTACAACAGACATTTCCTCCATTGGAAGTTACCGGATCCATAGGGTCATATTTGAAGGAATCAGGCATGTCTTTTTTAGGCTTTTTTAGGGACAAAGTACCATTGCCATTAAGGGTATTTGCTTTTCCTTCAGAATTCAAATAATAAGGAGTCATCACTGTATTTGCCGGAGGCCAAACTTCACTGGTTTGCCACTTGTTAGCACTCATAGTGTAATATTGCACTCTTGGCATTTCTTCCATTACTTCCGATTTTTCGCCTTTCAGCCAAAGATCAAACCAAGCGGTGATGATCTTGTCGTAGTCTAAGCGTGCATCGCCGACACTCAGGTCGCCTACCATAGTATTTTCAGTAGCACGGGTATAAGAACAATGCAATACCGGAGCGATTACCATGTACTGATTGTCTCTAGCCATCTGCGAAACTGCATTTTCTCTGGCATGATTAAACATTGCAATATTTGGTCCTGCTGATACATCAAACCAAGATACAAACCAGAAAGCAGGCTTGTCAAAAGGCATTTCGTCATTGTAAAGACCTGATTTAAACCATTTGGGATCATTAGGTTTACGGGTGATCATTTCTTCATACACACCTTTTGGGCCATGCTGATTTTCAATAATATCCTGGATGGGAAGATGGCTCAAAGCCTCTTTGGAATCGATTCTTGGATATTCAGGAGACATGTCATAGAAGCGCTGTAACCTCTGTAAATCCTGCTGGCTGATTCCCTTTGGAAGTTTTGGTGCCAAAGGATCCTGCTGAACGCTATATAGCCAGTTGGTAAATAACATCTGACCTGCACCGCCTCTATACCAGTTGCCCTGCTCCCAGAAATCTCCCACCTTACCTACTCCTGCTCCAAATCCCTGCGCTACTAATGCGCCTAAGGCCGGATGATCCAGAGATGCCACTGCCATCTGCCATTCTGCGGTAGAGGAGCACCCTAATGTTCCCACTTTTCCGTTGCTCCAGGTTTGCTTGGACATCCACTCAAAAGCGTCGTAACCATCGGTAAGCGGAACACCCAGAATGTCCCAGTCACCTTCAGAAAAGTATCTTCCACGTTCATTTTGCACCACAAACGCGTAGCCTTTCTTCACCCATGAAAGTGCTGATTCCATGGTTCGTGTGTTCATCTCACCATCACCCCAAGTATTGAAGTTGTAGGGAGTTCGGGAAAAAACGATGGGGTATTTACCTTCACCTTTTGGGCGATAGATATCTGTGGCAAGGCGGACTCCGTCCCGCATCGGCATCATGACCTTCTGGTCCACTATGGCTACCTTATCTAATTCGTTCAGTACAGATACTTCTTGGGCAAAAGATGCTGTGCACAGAATAGAGAAAGCTACCAAAAAGAGAAATCTGTAAGGTGTTTTCATTTCTTTAGGGTTTGTTTTACCACAATTTAATAAAGGTTGTGAAAGAAAGATACTGAAATTGATGATCGGTAAATTTTCGAGATAAATTTTCAGGTTAATGATAGGATGACCTTAGTTTGGCTAACCCATAAGCTTTCAAGGATTTCTGAAGGAAAGGGTCACTAACTGATTATTTCAGGATTAGTTAGAAACTTTTCATTTGAGCTATAAATAGTAGATTTGCAACTCAATTATTTCAGCACATGAGCGACATCACCAATTCCACACTTTCTACCTGGGTGGAAATTTCTAAAAATTCAGATTTCACCATTTATAACTTGCCTTTTGGAATATTCAAAAATAAGAGGTTGAGTCCAAGGGTAGGAATAGCGATAGGCGACAAAATCGTTGATTTGAGCATATTGGATCAGGAAGGATTCTTCTCAGATATGTTTTTGCCGGAAGGTGTTTTTATTAGCGAAGCACTCAATGATTTTATATCATTGGGCAAAGTCGTGACTAATAAGGTGAGGGAGAGAGTGCAGGATTTACTTTCGACTGAAAATGGAAAACTTAGGGATCACTCGATCCGGGGTAAAGTGATGGTCAATAGAAAAGAAGCCGAAATGCTGCTTCCTGTCAAAATTGGGGATTACACTGATTTTTATAGTAACATCGAGCATGCTACTAATGTGGGCAAAATTTTTAGAAGTGAAGGAGAAGCCCTGCTTCCAAATTGGCGACATCTACCTTTAGGATATCATGGCCGGGCTTCGAGTATTATTCCTTCAGACGTTCCGATCAACAGACCTAAGGGTCAGTTTAAAATTCCTGACATGGATATGCCGGCTTTCGGGCCAACCAAAAAATTGGATTTTGAACTGGAACTTGCATTCATTACCGGTAAACAGACGAAGCTTGGAGACTCGGTCTCGACAGCAGATGCGGATGAGTATATTTTCGGATTTGTATTGTTTAACGACTGGTCAGCCCGGGATATTCAATCATGGGAATATGCTCCTTTAGGCCCCTTCCTTGGCAAAAGTTTCGCTTCTTCTATCTCTCCATGGGTGGTTACTTTAGAAGCGTTGGAACACGTAAGAGTAAAAGGGCCAGAACAGGATCCTGAAGTACTGGATTATTTAAAAGTTGATTCAAAGAAGCTTTACAATTTTGATATTCAGTTGGAAGTCTATTTACAACCAGAAAATGGCAAGTCGTCCAAAATCTCTGCGTCCAACTTCAAAAACATGTACTGGAATGCTCCGCAGCAATTGGCGCATCATACGATCAATGGTTGTAATATCAATGTCGGTGATTTGATGGCATCCGGTACCATCTCTGGCAAAGAGGAAGATTCTTACGGTTCTATGCTCGAGCTTTCCTGGAATGGAAGTAAGAATATTAAGTTGGAATCTGGCGAGGAACGTACCTTCTTGGAAGACGGAGATACCGTGATTATGACAGGTTTTGCAGAAAAAGATGGAAGCAGAGTTGGATTTGGAGAGGTAAAAGGGAAAGTGCTTCCAGCAAAATAATAGTGCTATAATCCCTCGGATCTATTTTTAGCTGAAATAAAATAGTGACGTTATATACTAAGAAAATATGATTTTCGGCAAGTATGCCACTAGCCGTAGTTTCTCTGATTTGAAAGACGGAAGACGGATGCTTCGGCAAGCTCAGCACAAGTACTTCGGCTAGCTCAGTATAAATGTTGGGTGACCGAAGCGGCGTAATTTCTTTAGTTTACCCATTTCTATACTACTTTTGACTCTTTACTGGCAGAATAGCGGATAGCGTAATTGCCGATAAACATAATGTAGAATTATAAAACATTAATCGATTGAAGGTTAGGTTTTTTTTATGTCCATGTGAAGGATCGGTTTTTCAAAATATACCAGCCCATACTTTTATTGATCTTCTACACTATAAATGATACGCTTTTCAGCACAGAGAAACCAAATAGTGTCGAGTTGTTGTTAGGATAGGATATAACCAAACTCCACTAACATGAAACATACTGTTAAAATCACTCACATTCGACCAGTTACTCATAATGTACAGGAATACAAGATAGAAAAGCCTGAAGGCTATACATTTATTCCCGGTCAAGCTACCGATGTTGCCATCAACCAGGATAAATGGAAAGATGAGAAAAGGCCTTTTACTTTTACCAGCTTGCCTGAGGATGATTATTTGGAGTTTGTAATCAAGTCCTATTCTGATCATGATGGTGTCACCAACCGATTTTCTAAGCTAGAGGAAGGAGATGAACTGAATTTGGAAGACGCATGGGGAGCAATTGAATATAAGGGAAAAGGAGTATTTATTGCTGGAGGAGCTGGAGTTACTCCATTTATTGGGATTTTCAAATCTCTTGAAGCGCAGGGAAAAGTGCATGGCAACAGCTTGATTTTTGCCAATAAAACGGGTAAAGATGTGATTTTAGAAGCGTACTTCAGAGATCTTTTAGGGGAAAATTTTATCTCCATTTTAGAAAAAGAACAGCTTTCTGGACATGATCACGGAAGAATTGATAAGGACTACCTGAAAAAGAATATTCACGATTTTTCGCAGCATTTTTACATCTGTGGTCCGGATAAAATGGTGCAGGCAATTAGTGAGGGCCTAGAAGAGCTGGGTGCTAAGCCGGATGGAATTATTTTTGAAAAATAACTAGTGAGCGTCTTCTTGACGCTCTTCTTCTTTGGACTTGTCAGTGGGTTCGGCACTGTTGATTTTATAAATCAGCCATCCTATTCCAATCACAAAGTGGAGGGCTACAATTCCTACGATTAGATAGATCAACCAAGTGTCTTTCATCGGATAGTTAGCTTAAAAAGGCTTTGTTAGTAAAAAAGGGAGACCTTCCATTTAGATGATCTCCCTTTCTATTTATGCTAAAAGGATGAAAAATGGTTTATTTAAAACCGATTTCCCCAAGTCCTTCGTGACTGATTTTAATCGCTTCCATTGGATCAAGATCAAAGGTGTTGTCTTGCTCTACGAGATAGAATTCCATCCCAGACTTTGATTTCTCAGCAAGAATTCTCTTGAAGTCTATGCTTCCTGTTCCTACTGGAGCAAATTTACCTTCAGCATCCATATCTTTCACATGCCAAGCTATGAATCTCCCTGGATATTTGTCGAAGTAAGCAATTGGATCTGCTCCAGCTTTTGTAACCCAGAAAAGGTCCATCTGGAAATTCACGTTTTTAGCATCACAGTTTTCAAGTAGATAGTCGAAGATCACTGTGCCATCTGCTGTTGGCTTAAATTCAAAGTCGTGATTATGATAAAGCAATTTTAGACCTGCTGCAGTACATTTCTCACCAAGGGTATTGATGATTTTTGCCAATTCCGCAGGAGTTCCACTCATGCCCATTCCATTGGCATCCGCTTTAAACATTCCCATTGGAGGCACAGGAATTACGAAATATTCAAATCCTGCAGCTTTGACGTCTGCAATCTGCTGATCTGCATTTTCCAAATTTACGCCACCCATATGAGTGCTTTTTGGTGTTAGACCTACTGATTCCAGATAAGATTTGAACTCAGTTGGGTCCATGCCATAAAATTTGCCATCGGCATATCCAGCTGCTTCGATATACGCATATCCGTCTTCAGCTACAGTCTTGAGAGTGCCTTTTGGGTCTTTACCCATTACATCACGAAGGGTGTAAAGTGCCAGTCCTCCAAAAGGAGCTTCCTGTGCCTGCGGAGTTGCAGTGAGTTCAGTAGCTTGATCATTGGTTTTCTCTCCACTACAGGAGACTAAGCCAAGCGATAGTGCTAGGATCAATAAAATTCCTAGATTGAAGTTTTTTCTCATTTTAAGGTTAGGTTTTTATGGTGACAAGGTAATTAAAAGTAACATAAAGCGGTTACTCAATAGTAATGATATAATCGAGGTGATTTATTGTTTTTCTTCCATATTGAATTTTTTCAACACATTTTTAATCAAGGGACCAATGGTTAAGCCTTGACCTATGATCGAGAAGACCACCACAAAATAGGTGACGGTAAGAAATAATTCGCGCTCCATTTGGGATTCCAGGGACAGTGCCAAAGCGATCGATATTCCTCCTCGAATTCCTCCCCAAGTCATCAGAAGGCTGGTTTTTGGGATGAAATTTAATTTTTTGTCAAACACATAAACTGCTCCTGCAAGAGAAAGATATCTGGCTAAAAGTCCGATAGGAATGGCTAAGAGTCCAAAAAGTATATATTCTCCGCTAATGGTGATGATTAGGAGCTCTAGCCCAATGAGTACAAAAAGAACGGCGTTGAGAAGCACGTCGATTAATTCCCAAAATTTGGTTACATAATTATGAGTAGTGTCTGACCACGCAATGTTCGGTGACTTATTTCCAATGAGTATGCCGGCAACTACCACCGCTAATGGTCCTGATACATGGAGTATATGTGCCAAAGCCGAAAGTCCCATCACTAATGCCAGAGTGATAATCACTTCGGTTTCGTAATGATCAATCACCTTCATCAGTCTAAAGGTCGAGTAACCTAGCACCAAGCCTAATACTATTCCTCCTGCCACTTCCTCCAAAAAAAGCCAAGTTATCTCAGTTGCATCAACGGCGCCAAGTCCTTGCTGGGCAATTTTAAAGATGACCAGAAATACTACTACACCAACCCCGTCATTAAATAAAGACTCACCCACTATTTTGATTTCGAGTTTTTTGGGTGCGTTTGCGTCTTTCAAAATTCCCAGCACGGCAATAGGATCAGTAGGAGAGATCAGTGAACCAAACAGTAGGCAGTAGATGTAATTGATTGGATGGCCAAAAACCATAAACAAATAATACATCATAGTGCCAATCAAAAAAGTGGAAATCACCACGCCCATTGTCGCGAAAAATGCAATGGGAGCTCGCTGTCTTTTTAAGGCGTCGAGGTTGGTGTGCAAAGCACCCGCAAAGAGCAGAAAGCTCAGCATAACATCAAGCAGCGCCGTTTCAAAATCTATAGACTCAATCAGTAAATGCGCCTGATCGAGAATGTAAGGATTGAAACTTCCCAAGATGTTTATCGCTACTGTAAAAGTAATGGCGATAATCATCAAGCCAATAGTAAAAGGCAGTTTGAGAAACTTCGTGTTGATAAAGGCAAAAGCTGCCGATAGTACGACCAAAATAGTGATGATGCTAAAAATATTCATTGGCAAGAGTTGGTTTTTGGAAATGCCATACAAAGTAAAAGTAATTTATGGATTGCTTCAAGAAAAGCGAATGAACTGTAGCATGAGTCTGATACCTGTTTTAAGAATCTGATTATCCGCAATGATGCCAGTTACCTTAGATCCTTCGCTTATCTGGTTGGAAGACCAATGACGGGAGACCGAAGCGGCCTTGATTCTTAAGTTTACCATACCCTGTGTTTCATTTGCCTTCTTATTGGCAGAAAACCGGATACACATATTTAAGAATTTAAGGGATAAAAATTCTGCAAATACACTATGCTGCCAGTGAGCGAATTCTCTTTGGTCAATGGGATTGGAATTTCGATGCTTCGGCAATCTCAGCACTAATGAATGACGACTGGAGAAAACTAATAGTTAAGATCTCTTCGGACTATCTATTCTATAAATTTACTATTGGCAAGATTCCATTAATCACACTAAAAATAGAGTTATTCACTCTTAGGAATTGCCATGGTGTGATTTCCAGTGAGCAAACATTTCCCATCTATTTCTACATACGTCCGCATAAAATGATAGCGGGTTGGAGTAGGACCTCTATCGACGATTGTAAATCCCGTAACGATGGCCGCATTGCCAGTGATTGCTACGTTGACCTCGCTTTGAATTCTGGATCGGGTGTCGTGGGTTCCTTCTGCAACTTGCTTTTCAGCTCGTTTCACTACTGCATCTTTGGTGTCGAACATCGATGCGTGATCGTGAACCCAGATAAAGTTTGGGGCTAGGATATTTTTAAAAAATTCAGGATCGGGGTTCAAATTCTTGTCTTCCCACTGGGCATCTAGTGCTTTGATGTTTGTTTCAGTCATGCAGCTTTGAGCGGATGCTGAAAAATAGGCGGATATACTTAAGAGGATTAAAAGTGGGAATTTTTTTATAGACATGATAGATTTTGGTTTTCTAGTGCTGAAGATAAGGAATTACTAGAAATGAAATTTAGCCGAGTAAATAAACTGGATTTAAAATAAACCATCCACAGGAGTAGAATACCACGGGGTGAAAAGGAAGATTTCTATCTTCCTATTTACTCTATAATTTTGAGCTGCATTTTCAAGACCAAAGGGAGAAATGCAAATTTCAAAAACAAATATAGATTAATTTGAAACTACACTTTGTCTTAGATGACCCTTCTCCCAGATGGGGCAAAGCTTTATAAAGTGAAAGAAACCAATTTTTACAGGTTTATTAGTTTTGAATGAGTTCGACATCCTACGGGATCGTTTGGTTATTGCATTGGTTTTACCATGAGTTGCACCCATGGCTATTCATGGTTTGATCCTTTCAGGATCGTTTGCATCAAAGTTCATTGATTAAAAACTGAAGACCACGAAATGGCCAAACCATAAATATCCTCAGGTAAAACCGGATGTTAAGAATGACCATGTAAAATATCAACCCTGGCAGGAGTTGACCTTTTGAGAAATACAATTGCTTGCGATCTCTGAAGTATTCCACCTAGTCCGAAAAACCGTCTGATTACACTTAGAGAGGGTTCGAGTACAAATTGAAATCTAAACAAAGAATAGACGTCACCAAATAGTTTTTGAGGAGTGTGTGGGGATAGAGATTAAATCCTCTAAAAATGATACAGTATGATTCGAAATTATACGATCGTAATCTGGGCCTCATCGTATTTTATTTGAAAAACTACCAGGAGAACCAAACCAAAAGCAATTTGACCCTACTCAGAGGTATGACCTTTGGAAAAATTCTGATTGAATCGCAAATTCCCGAAAAATAGTAAAGCGAAGTTTTGAACTACGCTTAGGTATGCTACTTCTAGAGTGGAATTGGGCAGTTCCGAAGAGAAGATTAAGGTATGCTTAAGATATACTTAAATTATGCTTAAGATCAATACTATGGCTAAACAGTAGGCAGGATTTGATGGTAAAAGAAATACATTCAGGGAAATATGGCAGAGTTAATCGATGATTATCTGGGCGTGCATTATGTGCAGCGAAGCAATTGGCTCAGAGCGGCAGTACTGGGTGCGAATGACGGGATTTTGTCCACCTCAAGTTTAGCTATCGGAGTAGCGGCAGCCTCTGATTTGAGGGATCCAATACTCTTGGCAACTGTTGCCGGTCTGGTAGCCGGAGCTCTATCTATGGCCGCAGGAGAATATGTAAGTGTAAGTTCTCAGACCGACGTCGAAAAAGCTGATATCAAACGAGAAAAGGCGGAGTTGGCAGAAATGCCTGAAATTGAACTTCAAAGACTCGCATCTATCTACGAGGACCGGGGTTTGAGTAAAGAAACGGCCAATCTTGTTGCTATAGAGCTTACCCAAAAAGATGCGCTGGCAGCCCATGTCCGCGATGAATTGGGTACCAATGAGGTGTCCAAAGCTCACCCGATCCAGGCTGCATTGGCATCTGGAGCATCTTTCACAGTGGGAGGAGTGCTTCCCTTGTTAGTTGCTTTATTTATGCCCATTGGACAGATGGAAATCTACCTCTACGGTTCTGCGATTATATTTTTAGTATTTCTGGGAGCCGTCTCAGCCAAAACCGGTGGTTCACCCATCCTCAAACCAATCCTCCGAATCACTTTCTGGGGAACTGTGGCAATGGGAATTACTGCTCTGATTGGCTATCTCTTTGGGATAAACTTGGGATAAAATGCTACTTGACCAATACCTAAATTACCCTGCTGAGTAGTCACTCACTTGCTATATCTACCCTAATAAATCAAACCTAATTACTAGAACTCATGACCGAGAAAATTTCAAGAATGGAATTCCTTAAAACAATGGGATTCAAAGGAGCTTCCTTGCTCGCAATCTACTGCGGCGCTTCCACTTTGAGCTCCTGCATCAATGAAGCAGGTGACCCTGCGAATGGGCCTACTGGAATAGATTTTACACTTGATCTTAGTGATCCTGCTAATTCAAAACTATTGAATGCTGGTGGCTATCTCATAGTAAATAAGATTGTTGTTGCCAGAGTTTCTGCAGATGCTTTTGCCGCGGTGACGCAAGTATGTACTCATGAGAATAAATCCAAAGTGATCTACAGAAACGATGAGTTCTACTGTACGGAGCATGGAGCGCGATATACCATCGAGGGTACTGGCTTAAATTCTGAAGGGAAGAAAGGTATCAAGGCCTATAAGACGGAATTTTCGGGAACCTCACTTCATGTCTTTGCTTGATACTCTTGATAAGTTGATATGAAAGGATTAAAGAAATTAGCAGTAGTAGCTATTTTGATACTAGCGGCACATTCTTCCTACGGGCAGGATGACTTGTTGAATATATTGAATGAAGAGCTACCCAAAGAAACTGTATATACTCAGGCAACCTTCAAAGCTTCACGTCTGATCAACGGTCAAACTATTGAGACGCTGTCTAAAAACCACCTGAATTTTTGGATTTCGCATAGATTTGGTTCTGTAAACAGTGGGTTTATTGCTAATTTCTTTGGACTGGATGAAGCCAGAATTCGTCTGGGTTTAGAATATGGAATCACGGATCGATTGCTGGTGGGAGTGGGGAGAAGTTCGGAAGAGAAAACCTATGACTTCTATAGCAAATACAAAGTGCTAAGACAGTCCAGTGTATTTCCATTTACACTTTCAGCCTATGGAAGTATGGCTGTGAATACCATGCCAACAGGGTATGTGATGAACTCGGAAAGCCAAATGAAATTCTACTCGAATTCGGAGCGACTTACCTACACCAGCCAGTTGCTGATCGGAAGGAAATTCAACGAGAAAATTTCCCTGCAAGTGGTGCCGACCTTTATCCATATCAACAAAGTAGAAAACACGTATATAGAAAATAACCTCTTTTCCCTGGGAATGGGCGGAAGGTATAAGGTGAGCAAAAGAGTGACCTTGTCTGCGGAATACTATTACAATTTAGTAAATCGCAACGGTTACCAGCAGGCGACAGGACTACCTTATCCCTATCATAATTCGCTTTCCTTGGGAGTGGATATAGAGACCGGAGGGCATGTGTTTCAGCTTCATTTCACCAATTCTAGAGGAATGGTGGAGCGTCATTTCATCGCTTTAAATACCGGTACTTGGGAAAATGCAGATATATTTTATGGATTTAATATTGCAAGAACATTCAGCTTAAGTCGTGACAATACAAAGAAATGAACATGAAAAGACTAACTCTAGTATTCCTGCTAAGCTGTTCCAGTCTTAGCCTTTTTGCGCAAAATTTATACGTGACAACGAAGGGGAGCGTAACCTTTTTCTCAAAGACTCCTCTACAAGATATTCAAGCTGATAATTCTAAAGCTGCTGCAATTCTGGATGCAGATAAAAATGAGATTGCCATGCAGATGCGGATCATTGATTTTCAATTCCCCAATAAGCTCATGCAGGAGCATTTCAATGAAAATTACCTGGAAAGCGAAAAGTATCCTACGAGTGTGTTTAAAGGGAAAATCAAAGAACAGAATAACCTCACAGCTGCTGGAACATATCTGGTACATGTAGATGGGACGCTTACAATTCATGGAGTCACCCAGAGAGTTGAAGTTCCGGGGACAATAGTGTCTGATGGAAAGCAGCTGAAGCTGGATTTCAAATTCCCCGTTAAACTGCAGGATTACAAGGTTGATATTCCAACAATTGTTTTTGCTAAAATTTCAGAAACTGTGGAGGTCACTGGAAGCATGGTGCTTGTTAAAAAGTAGGTGTACTTGTTCGTTTTTCTTTATCGTGGTTTATGTAAATATGCCACGGTATCACTCAGCTAACACAAGGTGTAATGGCTAACCAAAAATAGTATAGTGTTTTATTCAGTGTGTTTTTGCTCTGTAAAACTACTTGTTTCAAGAAAAATTCTCTTTACAATGGGATGGGAATCACGAATATCTTTTTCAAGTCTGCAAACGGCATTCTCAATATCGAGTGAAGACTGATTTTTCTTAAAGCGAATATCAATAGCCAAAAAAACCTCGTGCGGACCAAAATACATGGTTAAAGGTTTCTTTGCTTTATCTACCGCCACATCGGCATGCACAATTTTTAGAATACTGGCAGACATCTCGGGATTCGCTCCTTCTCCTATTAGTAAGCCTTTACTTTCAATTGCCAATATCAAGGCTATAACTGCAAGTAACAGTCCGATGAGAACAGATGCATAGGCATCAAATCGGGCATCTTCAAAATAGTGACCTAGCAATAAGCCAGCAAAAGCTATCAGTAAACCTATCAGAGCGGCTGCATCTTCCAATATCACTGCAAAGCTTCCAGGATCCTTACTTAATTTGATAGCCTTCCAATAACTGTTATTGCCCTTTTGCTTTTTGAAATTTTTTAATGAAAATAACAGAGCTGCCCCTTCAAATAAAAATGCAAGTCCTAAGACCACGTAATTCCAGAATGGGTCAGTGAGAGGAGTAGGATCAGATATATGAGAAATGCCTTTGTATAAAGACATACCACCACCAATTGAAAAAATAAGTATGGCAACAATTAAAGACCAGAAGTAAAGTTCTTTGCCATGTCCAAATGGATGATTGTCATCAGCGGGTTTTTTGCTTTTATGGATTCCAAATAAGAGTAAACCCCCGTTGCCCGTATCCACCAGGGAGTGAATTCCTTCTGACATCATTGCGGAACTACCGCTGAAAGCTGCTGCCACAAATTTCGCTATGGCTATTCCAAGGTTTGCAGCAATTGCCGCATATATAGTTAATTTACTACCCGATGTATCCATTTTTTTTACTAATTAATTAACCGAAATGTGCACTATATAAATGCCTGGAAAGATACTTTATATTATTACTCGCAATCATGCCAGTTATCTTATTTTCTTTGGTAATTAGGCAGACCAGTGACGGATGATCGAAGTGCCGATAATACAAGTGTTGACTATGTAATAAGTTGCTTTTTGTCTTTACTGGTGTCTTTGCGGATCTACACATACATTATTAAACATCTCTTTTTTCTTACGCTTTTCTAAATAGTGATGCCAAAGAAAATACGTGGCAAGAGAGCGTAGTGGTTTCCATCTTTCTGCATAATCAATCATTTCTTCTTTTGTTTTGGCAGAGGTCAATTCCTTCATCGTATTGACAAGCGCAATATCGCCAATCGGCAGAATGTCCTTTGCCTGCAAACAAAACATCAGGTACACATCTACTGTCCAATTGCCGATGCCTTTGATGCTTGTGAGATCCTTTCTAATTTCTTCCTCGCTTTGTATAGACATCATTTCAAGATCTAAGAAATTGTCAAGTAGGGCTGAGGATAATGCCCGGAGATAGGTAGATTTCTGACGACTGATCTGACAACTGCGCATTTCATCATCGGACAGCTGTAATATCGCAGATGGCGTAAAATCGGTTACATAGGTGCTTAGTTTTACAAAATGCGCATTGGCAGATGCCAAACTAACCTGCTGTTCCAAAATAATTTTAGACAAGGTCACAAACCCTTGAGGTCTTGCCCAATTGGGTGGAGATTGATGGTTGCGATAGATGTCATCAAAGATCTTATCTTTTTCGATAAGGCTCTTGATATCTGTTTGGTTGACGATGCTAGGCATGATGCGATTATTCGGTTAAGGTAATCGTTTAAATAAAAAAATTGCTGATCAAAAAACCAAGTCATTTTGGAAAAGTAGGGTGGAGGGTCAACAAATACTTTTTAGGAGAGGTTGGTGGGGGAAAGTAAAATCTCTAAAAATGATGCGATATGATGCGATCGTATTGATACGATAGGATTCAAAATTATACGACCTTGATCAAGGTCTCATCAATTTTGAAATTTGAAACCACCAAAGAATCCTCCTTATTGAAAAACCGATTTGAATAAACTTAGAGGGGACAAATTCCCAAAAAATAGGAAAATATAGTTTTAAAGTGCGCTTAAGATGGTATTCTCTTCCAAGAGCTGACTGTAAATAAGTTCGACGCCCTGTAGGGTTGGTTGGTGCTAGGTATACATTTTTACCACGGGTTTCACCCATGGCTATTCATGGTTTGATCCTTTCAGGATCATTTATTTTATTTTTACGATGCAATTTTTATCTAACGTCAAGACCACGAAGTGGTCAAACCACGATTAGCCCCGTATGAAATGCGGGGTAAGAATGATGAAGGAAAATGGCAACCCTGACAGGGGTTGAACTAGTGAGAAATGGAATTACTTCCGATAGCCATCAGAATTTACCCAGTCCTCAAGATGTTTTGACTACACTCAAAAGGGGCCTGGACTGGCCGAACATAAGGATGTGATCCTGTGCGGAGCATTGCCTCGTATGTCAGCATCCACGATATACCTGACAGGTTTTACACCTTTTAAGCATACGATCAGGATTTCTTGATGGGGGTGGGTATCGGGCTGACTGGGTGAAATTTGTAACTTCACCCTAGTATCATTTTCAATTTGCAATTGGATTAGCATGTCCTTTCTCTCGAAAAAGCTGGATTCAATAGAATTACAGATTCTAATTGATAGATAGGTGTAATTGCAAATTACTCTTAGACCGACATTCTACACATAAACCAACGCTTAGACTACGCTACACCTGGTGGGGGCTACTGTTTTCGAAATCCAGCAATTGAATTTTATTTCGCACTAAACCAATCCATACCATCAGGATTCTGAAGGTCATGGATTTCTTTGATCACCGTCATCGTGTTGGTGTCAATCACTACAAGCTTGTTTCCGGCGCTTACCGTGTAGTATGCCCGAGGACGTACCGGATCGATGAAGATGCCTTCACCACCGGCACCCACTTCAATTCGTTTGACCTCGGTTCGTGTAGCAACATCCCAGACACGTAACTCAGTCCCCTGAAGCTCATTCATCAATACGTATTTTCCGTCCTTCGTAAACTTAATACGGTTGTTCAATCCACCTTCAAACGAAATGGTACTGAGCAGTTTTTTCTCCCGCACGTTGATGATCGATAGTTGCTTCGCATTCATGTGAAGAGCCCAAAACTCATTTCCATCGGGTGAAAGCGCCATGCCTTCCATGCGGGTGTCGCCCGGAAAAGTTGTGAATAGTAGATTTTTCTGGTCTCTTTCATTGGTTACCCGATCGATAATGGCAATCACGCTGCCATTGCTGCTCGCTGTGAAAATGCGCTGTTCATCGGGAGTGATAAGCAGCATGTGCGATCCACCGGGCAATCCGATGACCTCGTCAAACTTCTTTGTTGCTGGATCATATCGTGAGATCAGGCGCTGAGTCTCATGGCCGACATAAAGATGTGTTCCTGCGAAAACAATGGCATGAGGCGCTCCAAATGCGCTGATGTCAATGGGCTCAACCCGCTTTTGCGCCATCACATCCACCACCGTGATTCCGGGAAGATTAGATCCTATGTATACATACCGCCCATCGGTTGCCACTTCATGAAGGTTTCCTCCTGCCGGAATACGCGCTACAATTTCAAGTGTTTCGGGATCGATGATCACCAGACGGCCAGCATCCTTCTCACCCACGAGCAAAGCCTCCTTGGGAGTGGGCCCAAAGCTTACTACCGGTGAATCCGGATCGACTGCCCGATTTCCCCCTTGGGCAAGCAGTGGCTGTAATTCAAGTAGGAATAGGGTGATTAGGAGCAGTAAAAAACCAGTTGTTTTTATCATGACAAGATTATTGAATAGCCATATTTTATGAAGACTACCCCAAGGAATTGTCCTGTGCTGTCTTGAATCTGACGAATTCAGCCTTGCCGGAAGTGAGTGCCCTTTCTAAGTGTAGTCGCCACCATGTTTCATTGGGAAATTAAACTGAAATGACCAGTAATCCACATCAATTAAGCCTTTTAATCCAGAGTAATTTCTGGCGCTTGAATAAAGATAGTCCTCCTCCTTTTCTACCCAGCCTGCTCTTATCGGGTTTTCATGTATATACTTCATCCTACTTTCGATCATATCTACTCGAAATAACTCTATTGCATGATTTTCATGCGTCCAAAACTGTAAGTCACCAACCCGCGTATTGAATTTGGCTTGGTATTCAAAGATCATTTTTAGCCATTCCTTTCTGCTTTCTTGAGGATTCTCAAGAATCATCTTTAGCAGTTTCTTACTGGTAAACTTTTTGAAATCCCGAACCCAGTCAGATAGTTTTCCATCTTTCTGTTGTACTACCAAATGAATGTGGTTAGTCATGATCACATAGCCGTACAAATACAATCTCTTTTCTTTTCTGCAATAGGTCAAGTTTTCTAGAATAAAATCTCGTTATGATTTTCTGGTAAAAATGTCTACCCAACCTACCACTTGGAAAGTCAAAAAGTAAGGCATTTCTTGATCTCTTATCTGATAGGCTTCTCCCATAGAATGAAAATACTTCTTATCGCCCGAATTGCAAATTCTTATAATATAAAAGCGTAGTTACAAACTACGCTTAGGCTAGCGCTCTACGCTCAGACGTGGTGGTGGCTGGGTGAAGTTTGTAACTTCACCCTAATATCCTTACCAATTTGCAATTGGATTAAGAGGTTACTACCAGTAATCCACTTCAATTAAGCCTTTTAATCCAGAATAGTTTCTTGCACTGGAATACAAAAAATCTTCCTCCTTTTCGACAATCCCAGCTCTTACCGGATTTTCATGAATATACGTCATCCTACTTTCAATCATATCTACTCGAAATAACTCTATTGCATGATTTTCGTGCGTCCAAAATTGCATGTCACCAACCCGCGTATTGAATTTAGCTTGGTATTCAAAGATCATTTTTAGCCATTCCTTTCTGCTTTCTTGAGGATTTTCAAGAATCATCTTTAGCAGTTTCTTACTGGTAAACTTTTTGAAATCCCGAACCCAGTCAGATAGTTTTCCATCTTTCTGTTGTACTACCAAATGAATGTGGTTAGTCATGATCACATAGCCGTACA
>Ga0307487_1000814_pt1 | contig 23588 bp, 20 predicted proteins | sample CBIW12metaG_FD_203665 | JGI IMG/M metagenome (GOLD analysis project Ga0307487, IMG submission 203665) | Sea-ice brine microbial communities from Beaufort Sea near Barrow, Alaska, United States - CBIW 1.2 | ecosystem: Environmental > Aquatic > Marine > Coastal | place: USA: Alaska | collected... | reverse complement strand
CCAGCAGGTACGGTATGCATATCAAAAGCTTCTGTACCCAAATGGAACATGACATCAGAAATCGGCAAGCTTGGGTCAGTTTTACAAAAGATGCCTATTTCGTATTTCTGGGCAGTTTCTGCAGGAATAGGTTTGGCAGACTCCCATATGATCACCCCTTCTGGATGATCCAGCAAATGACTTCCCACTCCTGGCAAATCCTCTACCACTGGAATGCCCATATCCTGAAGATGAGCTATAGGACCAATGCCAGATAGCATCAAAAGCTGTGGCGTCTGAAATGCTCCACCAGACAAGATCACTTCCTTATCCGCATAAAAAACACCTTTGCTAGTCTCTAGCCCAGTTACATTTTTCTCCGAATCAAAAAGCAATCGATGTGCAAAGGTCTCAGTAAGGATGGTTAGGTTTTCAGGAATTTGATCATATGGATGCAAATAAGCTACAGAACTGGAATGTCTGATATTTCCTTTTTTATTCAGTGAAAACCAACCCGCTGCTTCTTTAAATTCTCCCTTAACAAAATCATCTTTAGCAATACCGTATTCCTCACTGGCCTGAATGATGGCTTTCCCGCAAGAATTACCTGAGTCAGAAAGCTCAAGATTCACCTTTTCAAAAACTTTATCATAGAAAGGTCTCACTTCTTCGGGAGTCCAGCCTTCCAATCCCAATTCAGTCCAAACCTGAAAATCATAATCTGGAGCTTGAAAAGCAATGGCTGAATTATGAGAACTGCACCCACCCATCACCTTTGCGCGGCTATGACGCATATTAGAATTCCCGTGCGACTGGGGCAAAATTGTAAAATCATAATCCAACTCACCTTCCAATAGCGATTGCCACTGATCAAGCTGTAGTACATCATCACGCTTTTCATCAGATATACCTGCCTCGATAAGTAGTACAGTACCAGCCTTTTTTGCAGCGAGACGATATGCAGTGATTACCCCGGCAGAACCTCCACCGACTACTATAAAATCATATTTCATAAATAAAGATTAAGTTTTGGCTCATTGACACCTCTTGAGTCAGAGCTCATGATTTTAAAATGGGTTGCCCATATCTTTCATGGCGATATAAACTGTCTTGAGCTGGGAATAATGCTCGACTGCTGCCAATCCATTTTCTCGCCCTATACCCGATTGTTTATATCCACCAAAAGGAATTTCCACTGGAGTAATATTGAAGGTATTGACCCAGCATATTCCTGCCTGCAACTTAGCCACCATCCGGTGAGCCCTTCTCAGGTCATTGGTATACACACCGGCAGCAAGCCCAAAAGGAGTATTGTTGGCTCGTTGTAAGACCTCTTTTTCATCCGAAAAAGTCAATATCGACATGACAGGACCAAAGATTTCTTCGGCCACAATTCGTAGCTCATCTTGACCACAGGCAAAAATAGTTGGCTCAATAAAATATCCACCTTCACAGCCGGGTACATTTACTTGCTTACCTCCACAAATCAATTCTGCACCTTGCTCTTTTCCCAAAGCAATGTAACGCATCACTTTTTCGAAGTGATCCTTATTGATCATCGCTCCTATGTGGGTAGCAGGATCAGCAGTATTGCCAACTTTCAGCTTTTTGGTACGCGCTACGAGTATTTCAAGAAATCTCTCACGAATAGAAGCGTGTACAAATACTCTAGTTCCATTGCTACAAATCTCACCTTGAGTATAAAAATTACCCAGTAGAACTCCATTCACAGCCTCTTCTAAGTCTGCGTCTTCAAACACAATAATTGGTGATTTGCCACCAAGCTCCAAAGTCACATGCTTAAGCGTAGCTGCTGCTGCTGCCATCACTTTCTTACCCGTCCCAACCTCTCCAGTAATAGATACTTTAGCTATATCAGGATGGGTAGTCATCATTTGCCCTACTTCACCATCGCCCTGCACTACATTGAAAACACCATCCGGTAATCCTGCTTCTTTAAAAACTTCAGCCAATTTATATGCAGTAACGGGTGTAAGCTCCGCAGGCTTGAAAATCATCACATTGCCACAAGCTAATGCCGGGGCAGATTTCCAACAGGCAATCTGAAGTGGATAATTCCAAGCTCCTATTCCTGCACAAATGCCGAGAGGTTCTCGCCGAGTATAAGCAAAATCACCTCCCAAGTCAATATAATCGCCATGCATGGAAGCGGCTACTCCTGCGTAATATTCTAAGCAATCTGCACCAGAAACCACATCTACTTCCATTGCCTCGCGAATCGGCTTACCCGCATCCTGAGATTCCAAGACCGCTAATTCATCATTTTTTTCACGTAAAAGCCGAGATGCTTTATGCAATATCCTGCCTCGCTCGGTACCAGAGAGGGCAGACCAAATCTCCAATCCCTGTTTTGCGGACGCTATCGCTTTCTCGAAATCCTCCTGTGAAGCACTGCTCACTTCATTAAGAATTTCCCCAGTTGCAGGATTATAATTTTTGAACTTCTTACCTGAACCTGTAAATGGCTTATTGCCAATATATAATGGAATGTCTTGCATGAATACTGTCTATGGATTAGAATGGAGGAGTGAATAAATATGCCAATCGTATGTCGTTGGATTCACTAGAGAAGAAATTGCCTCAGCCACAAATATAAATTTATTCTATCAGAATATGCCCAAAACTGGGTATTCAAGTTGCCCTAACTAGGTGAATCGACGATAAATTAGGTTTTGAGAGACTTGGGTTATTCATGAAACGGCAGCTTTCAGGTTTTGCTTCATACATCCATACTTATCACACAGCTCGTATATCGTAAACCCGGCAGTTTTTTCTATCCTAGAATTGACTTTCACACTTTGCATTAATTCGGCGAATCAACCAAATAAGAATGAATCTATTAAAAGAAGGCGGCATCAATTATCCGATTGCCACTATACTAATTTTCGCACTATTTGTTCTATGCGGTCTAGCCTATTCACTGATAGGAGTTGAAAAAACAAAGTCTATATCTGCTAGCGAAATACGAGTAATGGATTCGGTAATCAATGGCCTAGCAGTCGGCATGATCGTACTTTTTGCCTTGTTTTTTTTGATACTTGCCTTGTAATCCTTCATTCAAGACAGGATTGACTTTTTTGAAGACAACGTGATTAACATAGGTACTCCAGAAAGCAAAAATCTTTTTCTGAAACAGGTCTGTGATGAGCGAAGTCAAGAATTCAACTAAATACCATTTGGTAAAATTAGGTACAGAAGCTAATAGAAGGAATTATTGATCAAACAAAATTTGCGGTAGATAAATGGGATTCCCTAGCCAAACAGTATGGAGGGAGCGAAAGAAATACTAAGATGATCTCACGTTCGATCAATAAGATATAATACAAAAAGCCCCGTATTTCTACGAGGCTTATGTACCAGGAGCGGGAATCGAACCCGCACGACCTTACGGTCACAAGATTTTAAGTCTTGCGTGTCTACCTATTCCACCATCCCGGCTTCACTTGACTTTCCAAGTTACTCCTTAAACAAGAAAGCCCTTGAATCAAGGGCTTTCTGAGCGGGAGACGAGATTCGAACTCGCGACCCCGACCTTGGCAAGGTCGTGCTCTACCAGCTGAGCTACTCTCGCTTTTGATTTACCAGACATTCTCTGGCTTAATTGTGGATGCAAAGGTAAGCTTCTATGATAAATTTACAAGAATTCAATCATTAATTTTTTACCTATTCTCTCTCTAAAATACCAATTTCATTGATTTTCAAGATGCTACGTCCAAAATAACTTAGCAAAATTTTTGCCTATACTTGTCATATTAGTGTGCTATTCAATTTTTTTCTTAATCTCATGTAGTTTCAGCAGAGCTTCTATCGGGGAAATCGCGTTAATGTCAATTCCTTCAAGAATATCCTTAGCCTCTTGAAACTTAGGATCCATTTCAAACATGCTCAACTGGTAATTATTCTTGGGAAGTGACTTCAAGTTTTGCTTCTGATCGGCCATAGCCTTATCCTTTTCTAAGTGAACCATTATCTCTGCAGCTCTCAGCACCACAAGGTTTGGCATTCCAGCCATCTGAGCTACGTGGATTCCGAAACTATGCTCACTTCCTCCCGCTTTTAATTTCCTCATGAATATCACCTTGTTGCCCACTTCCTTTACTGAAACATTGAAATTCTTGATTTTGGGAAAATCTTCCGCTAGTTGATTCAACTCATGATAATGCGTTGCAAAAAGTGTTTTGGCTTTGAAAGTTGGATGATTGTGCAAAAACTCTACTATAGACCAAGCAATAGAAATACCATCGTAAGTAGAAGTTCCGCGGCCTATTTCATCCATTAACACCAAGCTCCTGTCGGAAAGGTTATTGAGAATGCTGGCGGTCTCAGTCATTTCTACCATAAAGGTAGACTCGCCTTTTGACAAATTATCAGAGGCTCCAACACGGGTAAAAACCTTATCAATTATGCCTATTCTCGCAAATGAAGCCGGTACAAAACTACCCATCTGTGCCATCAATACCGTCAATGCAGTCTGTCTCAATAGCGCAGACTTACCTGCCATGTTGGGGCCGGTAATAATCATGATCTGCTGTGAATCATTGTCTAAATAGATATCGTTTGGCACATAATCTTCCCCCGGAGGCAGCTGCTTTTCAATTACAGGGTGTCTGCCGTCTCTAATTTCAAGTGTCTCAGTCTCAGAAATTTTTGGCCTGGAATATTTATTGGTAATCGCAACCTGAGCAAAAGACAATAACACATCAAGGGTGCCAAGTACTCTCGCATTCTGTTGAATTTGGGTGACAAACTGCGCTGTCTCCTGTACCAAAGCCAGGAAAAACCGCTGCTCAATGGCTATCATCTTATCCTCAGCATTCAGGATTTTGTCCTCATACTCCTTGAGCTCCGGAGTGATGTAGCGCTCCGCATTAACCAATGTCTGCTTACGAATCCACTCCGCAGGCACTTTGTCTTTGTGCAGATGAGTCACTTCCAAATAATATCCGAAGACTCTGTTAAATGCTATTTTCAGAGAAGTGATCCCAGTATTTTGTACTTCACGCCGTTGGATTTGAAGTAAATAATCTTTGCCTGTATTCGCCAGTCCACGATATTCATCTAATTCCGAATCTACTCCGTCATTGATAATTCCTCCCTGGTGAGTCAGCATAGGAGCATCTTCCTTCAGCTCTCTATCTATTTTTTCCAATAAAAATTCACAAGGATATAATTGATCAGAAAGGCGCTTTAAAGTTGGATTTTTCTGGCTTTTAAGCAGGTTCTTTATTGGCCATGTGTTTTTCAGTGCTCTTTTTATTTGATTAATTTCCCTTGGATTTGCTCGTCCCACAACTACTTTAGAAATTAATCTTTCCAAATCTCCGATATGCTTTAGAGATTCTACGATCTCTTCTATTAATGAAGGATTCTGATAGAAGAAATCGACCACATTCAGTCGCTCCTCTATCTGTGATTTTTCTTTTAGTGGAAGCACCATCCACTTTTTCATCATCCTTGAACCCATGGGAGTAATCGTCTGATCGAGGATTTGAATCAGAGGAATTCCTCCTTCATGCTGGGGGAAAACCAATTCAAGATTACGAATGGTGAATTTATCCAACCAAACGTATTTCTCCTCAGCGATTCTAGAGATGGATGAAATGTGCTGGATTTCCTTATGTTCGGTTTCTTCCAAATAATACAAGATTGCCCCTGCTGCAATAATTCCAGTATGGAAATCCTCAATTCCAAACCCTTTTAAATTTGCCGTTTGAAAATGAGTTTTAAGTTTCTCATAGGTAAAATCATATTGATACACCCAATCTTCGCAATGGAAGGTGATGAATTCGTCCTTGAGAAGATCTGCTGCAGATTTTTTAGCAGTTTTGGAATAAATAATCTCTGAAGGGGCAAAACTTTGAATAAGCTTTTCCAAGTAAGAGGAATTTCCTTCAGCACACATGAATTCCCCTGTAGAAAGATCTAAAAAAGCAATCCCAAGTCTGTCTTTTCCGAAGGAAATAGAAGCGAGATAATTATTTTTCCTCGTGTCTAAGACCTGATCGTTAAAAGAAAGTCCAGGTGTCACCAATTCTGTCACGCCACGCTTCACGATGCCCTTGACGGACTTTGGATCTTCCAGCTGATCACATATAGCTACCCGATTGCCAGCTCTCACCAATTTAGGCAGATAAGTATCCAATGAATGGTATGGAAATCCTGCCAATTCAATATGCGAAGCAGATCCATTTGCCCGCTTGGTAAGCACTATATCCAAAATCTTACTCGCTTTAATCGCATCTTCTCCAAACGTCTCATAAAAATCCCCAACCCGAAACAAGAGCAAAGCACCAGGATGCTTGGCTTTGATCGCATTGTATTGCTTCATTAATGGGGTTTCTTTATCGTCTTTGGACTTACTCATGTGGGTATGCTTACTTTTGTATTAATTTTGGAAAGGGTATTCACTTTATATATGCCCGAAAATAAGCCATTCGTAAAGCAGAACAAAAGAGGATGAAAAAATTAAGTATGGAAGAGCTGGAAAGGCTTTCCCCAGAAGAATACAAAAATGTAAAGAAATCACCCATTACATTGATTTTGGATAACATTAGAAGTTTGAACAATGTGGGTTCTGCCTTTCGGACGGCTGATGCTTTTCGAATCGAAAAAATATATCTCTGCGGAATTACCGGCACACCTCCTCACAGAGATATTCAAAAAACAGCTTTGGGTGCCACCGAATCGGTAGACTGGGAGTATTGCGCCAATACTATGGACGCAGTGAAAAAATTAAAAGAAGCTGGATATCAGCTATGCGCTTTGGAGCAAGTAGATCAATCGGTAATGCTGAACAAATTCAAACCAATTCAAGGTAAAAAGTATGGATTAATCTTCGGAAATGAAGTTTTCGGGGTAGAAGACGAAGTACTTGGAGCCTGTGATGAGGTATTGGAAATCCCTCAGTTGGGTACCAAACACTCCTTGAATATTTCAGTATCGTTAGGTATTGCAGTTTGGGACCTGATGGTAAAATTGGGGGAGTTTTAATTCTTGGCAAAACGATATCTAATACCAAAGGATCCTCGAAATATAGAATTGGAGCCTTCTTCTAAATTTAAAATTGGAGCACCTTCAATGTGAAACCCAAAATCCTTCTGCTCAAATGGATAGATGTTCAAACCAACAGGAATAACTATTCCAGAAAAGTTTCCTACTCTTCCACCTAATCCTCCATAAAATTCATATCGATCCGTTTTTTTGAGGATATAATTTGCAGCCAATTCTACCGTTAAATCATCAAAAAATTGGTCGGTTCCCACCCTTAATTCGGGAATGAATCGCTCACCAAACTGATGATTGACTCCAAGAAAAGGCAGATTACTTTGGTGAAAAGTAACAGTCGTCTGTGAAAATGCTACTGTTGAAATCAAGGCAAAACAGGTAATCAAAAACAATTTTTTCATAGGTGTAAAAGTAAATTAAGTAAAATTTTAAAACGCAAGTTCGCTTAGTTTTACATGTGTCTTGATCATGTTTGAGCTAGCTTTAGCAACTATCTTACCTGAATCTTTGGTGATTACGGCCTCCCAATGATTTAGGTTTGATCCAGAGCGAACTAATTTTGCAGATACTTCCAATTTCTCACCAATTTGGGCCGCTGATAAAAAATCAACATTCAGATTAATACTAGTCATTAAGTACTCAGATCCAGATGCAAAATTACCCATCCCGATCACGTCATCCATCATAAGCGATGCGACTCCGCCATGCAGAATTTTAGCAGGATTACACATCGCTGGCGCAACCTGGTAAGTGACCTTGATACTGTTTTCACTTACCTCCACCAAGACACCTTCTAGCCAATTACCAGCTTCTGAAGGGGTTGAATTAAGTTTTTTCCCAATAAGAGATTGAAACTGTTTCAAAAATATATTTTCATTCTTCATATTCTAATCTTGATTTATCAATCGATAAAAGTCTTCTAGCGTAGTTTTTATAGCTTGTTTTTCAGAAGGATTTTCCCAGATTTTTACCCAACCATTCTTCGTCATCAATTGGAATTGTGAATCACCTGATAACCAGGGCTGAAGTTTTTCCAAATAATCATAAAAAGTTGATTTGTTGCCATTCTGAAATTCAAATGTCTGTTCATTATTTCCTTCTTGTACCTTCAATCGAAGAGGCCAATCTGCATTCTTCGGTTCTAAATATAAATAAGCTTCATCTTTCCCTTTATTGAGGATTATAACAAAATCTACGGTAGGTGCTTCATCTGAAATAGCTCTACTATCGTTTCTGTACAAACTCAGTTTCGCATCTGTTCTAATCTCTATATCATAATCTATTGCCCTAATATTGAGAAAATATAACCTATTAGAATCGGGCATTCGAAAAATTGGATTTGCTTCAGTATTACTGGCCCTTTTTGTATTGAAAAACGATAAAACCAACACTAATCCAATTGAAATCAAACCAAAGATCTTAATGATTTTCATTAACTCAGGAGTGAAAATAGAGTCAGAACCTGATTTTTGAGACATAAAGGAAAATGTTAGTCCTAGGTTTAATGAACGTATGAGCCTGCATTAATATCAATAGTCGTACCTGTGGCATGATCAGCTAAACCTGAGCAAAGCAATGTAACTATTGGAGCTATATCTTCTGGGGTGGTTAATTCATTGAGCGCAATATCATTGAGCGCAAAATCTTCTCCGTATTCGGCCAATATTTCGTTGGCCATGTCAGTTCGGGTGAATCCTGGAGCAATCAGAAAGGCTTTAATACCTTCTTTGCCATAATATCTAGCAATAGATCTAGTGAGGCTCACGATAGCTCCTTTTGAGGCCGCATACGCTAAATAATCAGTAGTATCGCCCCGAAAAGCTGCTCTGCTAGATATATTTACAATTCTTCCGTTAGCGTTTTTGCGGGCATGCTGAACAAATTCTTTACTCAAAATAGCCAATGAGGTCGTATTAATCTGGAGCGTAGTATTCCATAGTTGTAGCCATTCATTAGTAGGTAGATCATCAGCTGCTGAGATAGATACACCTGCATTATTCACCAAAGCAGTAATCTCACCATAGGTATTGATCAGTTTTGGAATAAAACCGATTACTTGGCTGGAATCAGACAGATCGCACTTTTCGACATAGGATATTGATTTCATTTCCTTTTGCAATTCTAGTGCTTGATTCACATTAGTATTATAATGAATTATTACTTCAGCGCCGGATTCTGAAAGTTGTTTTGCTATTGCTCTTCCTATTCCACGGGAAGCACCAGTAACTACTATTCGTTGATTTTTAAGAGAAACATTCATGCTATAATGCGTAGATTTTTACTAATCAGACTAAAAAACATGGCAAATGAGATCAAACACTAAAGAGAAATAAACTTGAATTGCAACATAAGGGAATAGGAAAATTTTACCAGTTTTCTTGTATCATTAAGTGTTGTATATGAGCAAGATGATGCTCAGAATGCCATTTATAGAAAGTAATCACGTCTATTAGAGGGACATATGACTTTGATTCTGGGTGAAAATAGGTTCTCTCAAAATCAGCGGTCTGCATTACATCCATCAATGCCCCTAGCTTGGAATGAACTCCAGATACCAAATTCAATCCGATAGTAACGGGCAATTTATAATCCTCCATTTTTGACCATTCAGACTCATTATATGGAGAAATAGTTGGGGACTCTTCAGCTAAGGCAAGTTTGAATCTCAAAAACATATTCATATGACTATCTGCCAGATGATGCACCACTTCCTTCACGGTCCATCCTCCAGGCCGGTATGGAGTTTCTAATTGTGTCTCTGTAAGAGAGCAAACTGTCTGAGCCAGATAAATTGGAAATTCTTTTAAATATGAAATAGCATCTTTCAATTGCTGTTCTGAAACTGAATCAGGCTTGACAAATTTGCCTATTGGGTACCTCAAATACTCGGTGTCTATCATTGTTATTTTCCTCCTGCAGCTATAGTAGCCAAATCTACATTTTTTGCATCATTTGACAAAAGTACATTTGAACAAGCGCAAAGTGTAGCTCCAGTTGTCATGACGTCATCTACCAGTAATACTTCTCGATCTCTCAAGTCAATTCCCTCATTAAATTCAAATACGTTTTCCACGTTATCCATTCTTTCCAATCGTGATTTTTTAGTTTGCGTTGACGTAAACAGTTTTCTAGACAATGCATTTGTTACAGATATTTTGAGTTCTTCCGCCAGCCCTTTAGCAAATTCTTCACTTTGATTATAACCTCGCCGTTTTTGCTTAGCAGGATGTAGCGGAACTGGGATAACACACTGCCATTTACCCATAAAGCCATTCTCTTTTAACAAACTCCCATACAATCGACCTAAGTGTACGGCCAATTGATGATTATTCCTGTATTTGAGCTCATGAAGTAACTTTTGACTATTCCCCTTTTTTGTAAATCTAAGATATGCCATCACACGATTAACCTCCGTTAATCCCTTGATCTTATCTGCTAGATCGTTATCAAAAGGTCTTAAATGATAACTTGTCACTGGCAGAAGTCCTGTGCAAACAGAGCAAATACAAGTTTCCTGATCGAATAGTGTAGTCCCGCAAAGATCACAATTGCGAGGAAAAACGAGGTCTATAAAATCCTTTACTAAAAATAAACGCATATTGAAAAAAGCTTGTTGTTAACAGCCTAGGACAAATAGTCGGTATATTTGATATTCCAAACATACTTAAACAGTTAAGTTAATGAATCTCATAGAAGAATTCAATGGCTATAGAGCGGCGGATATTAATGAGTGCATATAAGCAGAAGATAATAAAGTTTTAAAAAGGATCTTCAATTTAGACCCGAATGCCTATTCAGAGGGAGTGGTGGATATGATGGTCAAAGAAATGTTAGGTTAGCATTCGCTATGGTGTTACGATGCGATGAGGATGTAAAATATCCTATCTGAATAGGATCATTAGAACAGTTTGACAAAAAAGAAATATTTGAAGTATTTTCAATTGCAAAACATATCGGAGTTGCAATTGTGATTCCTCAACGAAGAAAAGCGATGAAATATTGGCAAATACTTGATAATCAATAATTTATAATGTTTAAAAGAGACTTAGAGTTAGAAAAAAATTGGGGGAAACTTCTGGAAGGTCTTCGAGAAACGATAGGTAAGAAACCTGCTGACCTTAATGGCGTACTCTTTCTTATAGGTGTTCAAGAACTTGGTCAGGGAAATAAAATATTTAGCAAAGAACAGAAGCAAGACCTGATGCATATAGCAATATGCAAAGTGCTAAGTTATGCTGGTTTTTATGAACTGGATTTTACGGATCAAGATGGGTGGCCACATTGGAAACTAACGAAAGATTTGCCAAGATTTGATTTGTTAGACCAAGAGAAATTACTAAAACTTCAAGTTCTTGAATATTTTGAAAAGGAGTATCAAATTATAATCGAATAGTAGTGAATATTATATCATACAATGTTAATGGCATCAGGGCCGCAATGAACAAAGGATTTATCGAATGGTTACGACTCGAAAATCCTCATATAATTGGTTTACAAGAAGTTAAGGCAAATATTGACCAGATTGATAAGACCATATTTGAAGAGTTGGGATATAAAGTTTACTGGTATCCTGCAATCAAAAAAGGCTATAGCGGTGTAGCAATTCTCACCAAAATAGAGCCCAAGAAAGTCACATACGGCATGAACCTTGGTAAATATGACGAGGAAGGCAGATTACTTCAATTAGATTTTGAAGATTTCTCTTTTCTTTCTGCATACTTTCCTTCTGGAACTACAGGAGATATACGACAATCATTTAAATATGAGTTTCTTGATGATATTTACGGTTATCTACAAGATCTGCGTGAGAAGACTCCCAATTTGATAGTAAGTGGAGATTACAATATTTGCCACAAAGCGATGGACATCCATAACCCAAAAACAAACAAAAACACCTCCGGATTCTTACCGGATGAAAGAGCTTGGATGGACAAGTTGACCAATACTGGATTTATAGATTCTTTTAGGGAATTCAACGATCAGCCAAATAATTACTCTTGGTGGAGCTACAGAGCAAATGCAAGAGTAAAAAATTTAGGTTGGCGAATTGATTATCATATGGTTTCTAATCCAATGAAAGATCGTTTGAAAAGTGCGTCTATACTTTCAGACATAAAACATTCCGACCATTGTCCAGTAAAACTGGTAATTGATTAATCAAGTTATTTTAATCATTGTAAAGAGACAAAATGAAAACCATAAAAATTTCAATTCCTTCTTTAATAGAGAACGTAAAAATAATCGAGAGTTTCATTGACAATGCAAGAGAAAGCTTTGAGATAAACGATGATATTTATGGCAACATCATGATTTCTGTGACAGAATGTATTACAAATGCAATAATTCATGGAAATAGAGAGAACAAGGAAAAACTAGTCCATTTAGAGCTTTTGATGGAAAACAACCTTCTAAAATTCATCATAAAAGATGAAGGTTCAGGTTTCAATTATAACGATGTAAAAGATCCAACCTCCCCTGAAAATATAGAAAAGCCAGGAGGTAGAGGGCTTTTTCTGATAAAAAATCTTGCGGACGAAGTGAAGTTTGAAAAAGGAGGAAAAGAAACCATTCTTTCATTCTATATGAATTAATCATGTCTGTAAATTTCTTCAATGAGGATATACCTTTTATTCTAAAGAATAAGATTAAAAGGAAGCATTGGCTTAAAGCTATTGCAGCCGCTCATGATAGTAAAATAGGAGAGCTGAATTTCATATTTTGCTCAGATGAGCATTTACACAAAATAAATTTAGACTACTTGGATCATGACACTTATACTGACATCATTACATTTGACAATTCGGAAGTTGAGAAATTAATTGAGGGAGATATATTCATAAGTATTGATCGAGTAAAGGAAAATTCCAATACTCTAAATACGATCCAAGAAGAAGAGATTAATAGAGTAATTAGCCATGGCCTTTTTCATCTATTGGGATTCAAAGACAAATCAGAACTAGAAACCACCCTTATGAGAGAAAAGGAACAATTGGCAATCGATTTATATAATTCAATATAAAGTTCCACGTGAAACAGTCAAGGTGACTTAACACTGTTTCACGTGGAACACATATAATAATCAAATTATGTTTCCAGTATATGACGTAATCGTAGTAGGGGCAGGGCACGCCGGCTGCGAGGCTGCACATGCGGCTGCCTCAATGGGCTCGAAAGTTCTCCTATGCACTATGAATATGAATACCATTGCACAAATGTCTTGCAATCCAGCAATGGGCGGAGTGGCAAAGGGTCAAATAGTGCGAGAAATCGATGCATTAGGAGGAATGTCTGGGATAGTTTCGGACAAATCAATGATTCAGTTTCGGATGCTGAATAGATCAAAGGGCCCCGCAATGTGGTCCCCAAGAAGTCAGAATGATCGAATGAAGTTTGCGGAAGAGTGGAGATTAGCACTTGAAAGTAACGAGAACGTTGATTTTTGGCAAGAGATGATATCTGGACTTATAGTATCAGATGGTGAAGTGCATGGCGTGAGAACGAGTATAGGTCTCCAGATTAGAAGTAAATCCGTAATTCTAACTAACGGAACATTTCTAAATGGATTAATTCATATAGGTGAGAAGAATTTTGGTGGAGGACGTACTGGGGAATCAGCTGCCAAAGGAATTACCGAACAACTTGTAGAGCTAGGTTTTGAGTCCGGGCGAATGAAGACTGGAACACCTCCAAGAGTAGACGGTAGAAGTTTGGACTACTCCAAAATGGAAGTTCAATACGGAGATGAGAAACCAGAAAAATTCAGCTATTCAAATGAAACAAGCACTCTGCAAGAACAAAGAACTTGCTGGATAACCTATACCAACAAAGAAGTTCATTCAACCTTAGAGGAAGGATTTGATCGATCTCCTATGTTTAACGGGCGGATTCAAGGGTTAGGGCCGAGATATTGTCCATCCATCGAGGACAAAATCAATAGATTTGCGGAAAGAGACAGACACCAGATTTTTGTAGAACCAGAAGGATGGAATACAGTAGAGATGTATATAAATGGATTTTCTACCTCTCTACCTGAGGACATTCAATATAAGGCTATTCGAAAAATCGCAGGGTTTGAAAATGTAAAAATGTTTAGACCTGGATATGCCATTGAATATGACTACTTCCCACCAACGCAGCTAAGGCTGACATTAGAAACCCAATTAATAAATAACCTATACTTTGCAGGTCAAATCAATGGTACAACTGGCTACGAAGAAGCGGCCTGCCAAGGCCTAATTGCAGGAATTAATGCTAGTCTGAAAGTTCAGGAGAAAGATCCATTTTTACTAAAGAGGTCAGATGCATATATAGGCGTACTTATTGATGATCTTATAAATAAAGGTACTGACGAGCCTTACAGAATGTTCACCTCCAGAGCAGAGTTCAGATTATTGCTTCGACAGGATAATGCAGATCTTAGGCTTACAGAAATAGGTCATAACATAGGCCTAGCCAGCGATACACGATTAGAGGCAGTTATAGAAAAGAAAAATAAAACCGCTGAACTAATAGCTAAACTAAAGCAGATAAAATTAGATCCAGATGCTATAAATGCAGGATTAGAAAATCTTCAATCCTCTGCAATTAAAGAGAAGATATCTGCAGAAAAGATTTTGAAAAGACCAAACATAGGGATCAAAAAATTAATAGCGATTGATTCTGATTTCGCGTCCCACCTAAAAAGCTATGCTGATGATGTGAAAGATCAGGCCGAAATTTTGATTAAATATGATAGCTATATTGAGAAGGAAAGACTAATGGTGGAAAAGCTAAGCGGTATGGAGAATTTCAAAATTCCACTGAGATTTGACTACTTAGCTATTACAGCATTATCAGCAGAAGGTAAACAAAAGCTAAATAAGGTTAGACCTGAAACTATGGGTCAGGCATCAAGAATATCGGGAGTATCACCGGCAGATCTTTCAATTATCACGGTGTACTTAGGTAGATAAAATGAAAGAGAAACTTTCAAAATGCCCGTTATGCAAAAGCGCGCTTTTTCTAAACGACACACAAATAGAGGATTATTCTGTGAGTCATGAAAAATTCCAATTGTCAAAGTGTTCTAATTGTGAGTTGAAATTTACAAATCCTAGACCTACTCAGAATGATATAGGACCTTACTATGATTTTCCAGAATATTATTCCCACGAGAATAAAATTTCCAATCTTACCCAAGCCATCTATAGCTATGTAAGAAAATATGCGGTTAACTCAAAGGTGGAATTATTCAATACTTTGAAACCCGCTAAAGGAAATTTGTTAGACTATGGATGTGGAACAGGCGAATTAGTAGCTAAAGCAAAATCTGAAGGATGGAATGTTGAAGGAATTGAACCTAATGAGAAGGCGAGAAAATATGCAAGCGATAAAGCACAAATTACTATCAAAAAAGAGTTTGAGGGTACAGAACAAAAGTATGATGTCATTTCTTTATTTCATGTTTTAGAACATATACATGAACTTAGAAAAACAGTTAAAAAACTTGTAACTAACTTAGAATCAGGTGGTTATATACTTATAGCTGTTCCAAATCCAGAAAGCTTTGATGCAAAAAAATATGGAAGCCATTGGGCTGGCTGGGATGTGCCTCGACATCTGTATCATTTCAACGGCAAATCAATGAAAATCTTTGCAAATGAATTTGGTTTGGAATTAGAAAAGGTTTTACCGATGAAATTTGACAGCTACTACGTATCACTCTTATCAGAAGGCTACCAAAATCCAAAACAACACATTCTATTTAGATATTGGAAATCATTCATTTCAGGTAGAAAATCCAATTCAATCGCAGCAACACAAAATAATAATTATTCAAGTAAACTTTACCTATTTAAAAAGAAGTGAGAATACGCGACCTAATTGGTATTTTAATAATCTCCGCAATCAGCTTTTCTTGCGCAAAGCAAGGATCACCAATGGGTGGACCAAAGGATATGGATCCTCCTCAGGCAATTGACATTATACCAAAAGATCAAAGTCTCAATATAAAGCCTAAAAGAGTAGTGCTCACATTCAATGAATACGTTAAACTTGATAATGCCACTAAAAATATTATCATCACTCCAAAAATCGATAAAGATAAAGCCGTAATCACTGCTGTAAAAGATCAGGTGATTATCGAATTTAACCAGAAATTAGAGGACAGTACCACCTATGTGATAAATTTCCAAAAATCAGTACAGGACATTTCCGAAGATAATCCAGCAGAAAATCTGAAACTCGTCTTCTCTACAGGAACTACCATAGATAGCTTAAATTTTTCTGGACATGTCAATACCTACTTTTTAAATAAAAGATCCAAAATTACAGATGCCATAGTGGGTCTCTATCCACTAGATGATACTACAAATATATTTATAGCTTCTCCATATTATTTATCCCAAGTTGATTCGAGTGGCAATTTCCTGATCACGAATATTAAAAAGGGAAAATATAAAGCATATGCCTGGTCTGATGATAACAATAGTTTAAAAGCGGAGTATAAATCAGAGGCATTCGACTTTATCAGCGATACAATCCTAATTGAAAATGATATAGAAGGTGTCACTTTCAATCTATCAAAAGGTGATCAAACACCCATTAAACTTTTAAGATCCTCACCTTCAAATTCGCAATTTTCCATAATTTTAAACAGACCGGCTAAGGATATAGAAATAAAGAATGATCTGTTGGGATCTTCAATATTCTATACTACTGAAGATAAAAAAATAAATCTTTACCCTGCAAAACCAATTTCTGATAGTCTGGAATTATTTCTTAGTTTAAGTGATTCAGTAGGTTTCTCTATCGATACTGCAGTCTGGGCAAAATTTGAACTGTCAGATAGAAAAGCTCCCAAATTATCGGTAACCGCCAATTCTGGCTTGAGTTTTTATCAGAACCTATCAATCGAACTCAAATTCAATAAGCCCATTAAAGATATAAATTTAGATTCTCTCTATTTATCTTACGACACAGCCTCAATAATTCCAATCAGTAGAAGTATGCTATTTTTTACCGATTCGTTGAGAAGAGACGTGTTATCAATAAACCTTGCTGTTCCAGATTCCATACCCTTTGAGGTGATATCTCTCAACGCTAAAGATTCCACATTTAAAGACATGGAGGGAGAATACAACGAAACAATATTAAAAGCTAACTACAAGAAGCTGAAACGAGAAACACTAGCAGACAATATCTCAGGATCCATTATCGGTACCGAAGGACCATTTATAGTTCAATTACTCGATAGCAAAGGTGAAATGAAGAGGGAAGAATATGTAGAGACTGGTAATAAATTCAATTTTAAGTTAATAGAAGCAACTAACTATCAAATACAGGTGATTGTAGATAAAAATGGAAATAGACGATGGGATCCGGCAAATTTCTCTCAAAATCGATTAGCAGAACCTGTCTTTTATTACCTTAACGAAGAAAATGGTACGTCCATTATTACCATAAGAGGGGGCTGGACATTGGAAGATTTAGAGATTCAAGCCAGTAAAGAAAGTGGCTTGGAATGAAGAAAATGAGGAAGTGGAAAACCACCCTATTTGTTGTGGATAACCCGCGGTAATCACTACATAAGTCGCTACTTATCCACCAACAAAAATTGAACAATTTCCCAAGACAAGATTTTGGGGGTAACTCTACTCTTATCCACCAACACGGTCGAAGCTTTCCACAGTCAACTAACCCACAACTTACAAAGCCAACATCATCCACAAAAAATTTGGATAGTTAATAGTCCCTTAATTCTCAAGCTATTGAAAGTGGACAAGTGTTGGATAACTCGTGGATAGAGAAGTAATAGCTGAGCATGAGATGTGGATTTAAAACATTTTCTACATTGTCCACAAATCCACAGTGCTAATAACCTTAACAAGGAATTTTTTTAAAAATCTATTTTACAACTACTATAAATAAAGGCTGTGGATAACACGTTGCAATTGGCTTTCAAAATTGCTAATATTATAAAGTATCAACTTTATAAACTATGACCCTTTCTAGACTTTTTGACCTCATCCCATATCAACTTTCTACTTACAACAAGGAAAAGGCACTATCAAAAAAAGAGGACGGAGAATGGAAATCATTCAGCTCAAAAGACATCAAAGAAATCGTTGATACCCTGAGCATGGCATTTCTTAAAGTTGGAGTAGGTGCAGGGGATAAGGTGGCTATAATCTCCCACAATTGTCCAGAATGGAATTTTGTAGATTTTGCCTTGCAGCAAATAGGTGCTATTTCTGTGCCTATGTACCCAACGATTACCTCAGATGATTATCGTTATATTTTTGAGCATGCTGAGGTTAAAATGATTTTTGTGGGCGATCATGATATTTTTCAAAAAGCTTCTCAAGCGGGAGAAAATAAAACTATCATCAGCTTTAAAAAACTTGAAGGAGCTGTATTCTGGGAGGATTTTCTTGCCACAGGGGTTAATGGAGATAATTCACAGTTGGAAACACTTAAAGAGGCTATCACTTCAGATGATTTATTTACGATCATTTATACCTCAGGTACTACTGGCAAGCCCAAGGGTGTAATGTTGACACATAACAATATCCTGTCAAACCTCATTTCGCTAGTGCCCTTTACTACTCCTCAACCGGGAGAATCCAGAGTAATAAGCTTTCTTCCACTGTGTCATATTTATGAGAGAACAGGGATTTTACTTTTTATGTACTTGGGATACGCGATCTATTATGCTGAGAGTCTTGAAAAAGTAGGAGAAAATATTAAAGAAGTTAAACCTCATATTTTCAATACAGTTCCCAGATTATTGGAAAAAATATATGACAAGATTGTATCAAAAGGATATGAATTAAAAGGGATAAAGAAGCAGTTATTTTTCTGGGCTTTGGAGTTGGGGTTGAAATACGACCCTTCAAAAGATCAGGGAACTTGGTATACTATGCAACTCACTATTGCCAACAAACTAATTTTCAGTAAGTGGAGAGAAGCCTTGGGCGGAGATATTATACAGATAAATTCAGGAGCATCGTCCCTCCAGCCAAGACTGGCTAGAGTATTTTGGGCAGCCAAGATCAAAGTTTGCGAAGGATATGGACTTACAGAGACTTCACCCGTTATTTCCGCATCACTCAGTACCGTAGAAGGCATACGTATTGGTTATGTAGGAAAAATACTGGAAGGAGTTGAAGTGAAAATTGCTGAAGATGGAGAGATCCTAGTAAAAGGACCAAATGTTATGTTGGGCTATTATAAAGAACCTGATTTGACATCTGAAGTATTGAAAGATGGTTGGTTACATACAGGAGATATTGGGATAATTGAAAAGGAATATCTTAAAATTACTGATAGGAAAAAGGAAATGTTTAAGACCTCTGGAGGAAAATACATAGCTCCCCAACTCATGGAAAATAAATTTAAGGAGTCTTTACTTATAGACCAACTAATGATTGTTGGGGAAAACAAAAATTATCCTGCAGCTTTAATAGTACCCAATTTTGAGGCTTTGAAGGAATATTGCAGGTATAAGGACATCCCTTACCTTACGGATGAGGAGATGATCCAAAAACCTGAAATCATTGATAAATTTCAAAAAGATATAGATCAGTCCAATAAGTACTTTGGCAAATGGGAGCAAGTTAAAAAATTTAAACTTTTAGGTAGCTCCTGGGGAATTGAAACACAAGAATTGACTCCAACGCTGAAATTGAAACGAAAAATCATCCATAAGAAATTTGAAAAGGAAATAGATCAACTCTATACTAAGTGATTAAAATTAATTTAGCTCTCACTGGTTCTTCTAATTTACTCTATTCCGCTACTTTGTTCAATAAATATTGATATCCTCAATATTATTTGATGCTGAATGAAAGGGGAAGAAACGCGTTGAAGCTTTATTTGCTGAACGTTTTCGATGGTCAAAATTTGTAAAGGATAATTATCAGTTTTTTGAACTTATCAGCGAATGTCAAGATGATTTTTAACTAAAATCGGCTGGAAATAGAATTCTAACTAGTATAGAATTTAGTTGAATGTGTTCTATTTTTTCTCTCTCGCTCGCTCACAGTTGCTAAACTTAAATTTGTGATGCATGCATAACTTTTTTTCTAATTTATTATGCATGCATACAATATTTTAGTAGATTAGAACTCCAATAATTAGAAGATTCTGAAGCGATGAAGAGAGAAGAGACCGTAGATTATCATATTAAAAGCGTCTGGCATGCTATATCACGGATGTATAATCAGCAAGCGGCTGAGGAAGGATTTACTACTGCTATTGGATTTGTACTAATTAATATCAATTCCAAAGACGGAACACCAGCTACTAAAATTGCTCCTCAAATTGGTTTGGAAACTAGAAGTTTGACTCGTATGCTCAAAACGATGGAAGAGAAAGGACTTGTTTATAAGCAGGCTGATCTGGTGGATAAGCGTTCGGTAAGAATTTTTCTTACTGAGGAGGGAAAAAAGAAAAAAGCTATCTCTGTGAATACGATTAGAGGATTTAACGAAAAGGTACGTGACCTCGTCAGTCTAGATGAACTAGACAATTTCTTTCAGGTTTTTGAAAAAATACAATTAGTTATAGATCAAAACAGTCTCGATAAAAATGGGACTATGGATAAATCAATTATTGAATTATAAATATACTACTGTTAAATAAAAGCCCAAAAATATGAACAGAACCATCAAGAGAATCGCCGTTTTAGGTTCGGGAGTTATGGGATCCAGAATAGCCTGTCATTTTGCAAATATTGGAGTGCAGGTTCTTCTTTTGGATATAGTACCTTTTGAATTAACGGATGCTGAGAAAAAAAAGGGATTGACAAAAGAAGACTCCCAAGTACGAAATCGCTTAGTGAATTCAGATCTTCAGTCAACCTTAAAATCAAATCCTTCCGCTATTTACGATAAGGAATTTGCATATAGGATTACTACCGGAAATTTTGACGATGATCTTCACAAAATCAAAGATTGCGATTGGGTGATTGAAGTGATAGTTGAAAAACTAGAAATCAAAAGATCATTATTTAAAAAAGTAGAAAAGCATAGAAAACCAGGAACTTTAATCACTTCTAATACTTCTGGTATTCCAATGCATTTGATGTGTGAAGGAAGATCTGAAGATTTTCAGGAGAATTTCGCAGGCACACACTTTTTCAATCCACCAAGATACTTACGTCTGTTAGAAATTATTCCAGGTCCTAAATCCAAACCTGAGAATATAGATTTCTTGATGGAATATGGAGATAAATTTTTGGGTAAAGAAACTGTTCTTTGTAAAGATACTCCTGCATTTATAGCCAATAGAATCGGTGTATATGCAATTATCTCTGCTATGCATACCATCGAAAAAATGGGACTTGGAGTATCAGAAGTTGATAAGTTAACGGGTACTTTGATCGGTAGAGCGAAATCGGCAACTTTCCGTACGATGGATGTAGTAGGTCTGGATACCACCGTCAATGTGGCCAACAATCTATATGCAGCACTCACAGAGGATGAATCCAGAGAGGTATTCAAACTTCCAAAAATCATGGAAGTGCTTTATGATAAAAAGTGGCTGGGAGATAAGACAGGAAGTGGATACTTCAATATGATCCGTCACAAAGATGGAACAAAGGAATTGAAGGAAATTGATTTTGAGACCTTCGAATATAAGGAGCTAGAAAAGCCAAGATTTAAAGCTTTGGAAGGAGCGAAAGATTTTGAAGATCTAAAAAAGAGAATTAAGTTTTTAGTGAACTTCGACGATAAGGCTGGAGAATTCTACCGAGCCACCTTCTATGATTTATTTAGATATTGTTCTTTTAGAATTCCTGAAATAGCCGATGAACTTTTCAGAATTGATCAGGCAGTTTGCGCAGGATTTGGATGGGAATATGGACCATTTGAAAATTGGGATATTCTTGGTGTCAAAGAGACGGTAGTAAAAATGGAAGCTGCAGATGAGAAACCTGCTCAGTGGGTTTACGAAATGCTGGAGGCTGGCAATGAATCTTTTTACAAAGTAGAAAACGGTAAAAAGTGTTTCTATGATAGTGCTACCAAATCTTATATAGAGATTCCTGGAATGGATGAATTCATCATTCTAGATACCTTAAAATCTGCTGGAAAAGTAATCTGGAGCAATCCAGGTTCTTCTGTGTATGACTTGGGCGATGATGTGATCGGCTTAGAATTCCACACCAAAATGAATTCTATGGGTTCTGAAGTCATCGAAGGAATCAATACAGCTATAGGGATGGCTGAGAAGTCTTATAAAGGGCTGGTGATTGGAAATGAAGGGCCTAATTTTTCAGCTGGGGCTAACCTCGCCATGCTATTTATGTTTGCCGGAGATCAGGACTACGACGAGATCAATTTGATGATTGCCCAATTTCAAAACACCATGATGAGAGCTAGATTATCCTCTATTCCAGTGGTGGTTGCACCGCACAACATGGCTTTGGGTGGTGGATGTGAGCTTTCTATGCATTCTGATCACATTCAGGCACATGCCGAATTGTATATGGGATTGGTGGAAGTTGGAGTTGGATTGATTCCTGCTGGTGGCGGTACTAAGGAAATGACGCTTAGATTCTCTAATTCTGTGCATTCGGGAGACGTAGAGCTCAACCGTCTGCAAGACACTTTCATGAATATAGCCATGGCTAAAGTATCTACCTCGGCTGAGGAAGCTCGAAGTTTAGGTTATTTGAGAAAGGATGATGGTGTTACCTTAAATAGAAAGCGACAATTAGCAGAAGCGAAGTCGAAAGTGCTATCGATGCACGAATCTGGATATACTCAACCAATTGAGCAAACTAATATTAAAGTACTAGGAAAAGAATCCTTGGCATTGTTTGAAGCCGGTATCACTGGAATGAGATATGGTGCATACATCTCCGAACATGATGCATTTATTGCTAAAAAACTCGCCTATGTGATGTCTGGAGGAGATTTGTCTTCTCCAACTGAAGTTTCAGAGAGATACTTGTTGGACTTAGAGCGTGAAGCCTTCTTGAGTCTTATTGGAGAGAAAAAGACGTTGGAGAGAATACACAGTATTTTATTTAAAGGCAAACCTCTAAGAAATTAAGAATCAAGACCTGAAAATCAAGAGATAAAAGTCAAGAGCAAAGAATTAATACTTAACCTACAATTAATTGTCATGCATAATTTTAAGAATTTGAAAGTTTGCCAAAAGTCTGCAAATCTTGCTGTTAAAATATATCATGTTACTGCAAATTTTCCAGCTTCAGATAAGTTTGGAATGACTTCACAAATGAGGCGCGCAGAGGTTTCCATTTCCTCAAAAATCGCAGAAGGAACAGCGAAATCTTCCTCAAAATCATTTTCTAATTCGCTTGAAATCCGCTTGGGTGAAAGTTGTGAGTTGGAAACTCAGATGATTATCGCTGAAAAATTTAATCTAATTTTTGGAGAGACTGCTCATCAATTGGACGCTGATATTTCTGAAATACAAAAAATGATAATTGGTTTTAAATCAACAGTAACTACTTAGCATCTAGGTTCTAATATCTTGATTCTAAAAATCTAACAAAATAACATGGAAGCATATATAATTAACGGATATAGATCAGCAATTGGGAAAGCCAAAAAGGGAGGTTTTCGATTTTA
>Ga0307487_1000809_pt1 | contig 23643 bp, 19 predicted proteins | sample CBIW12metaG_FD_203665 | JGI IMG/M metagenome (GOLD analysis project Ga0307487, IMG submission 203665) | Sea-ice brine microbial communities from Beaufort Sea near Barrow, Alaska, United States - CBIW 1.2 | ecosystem: Environmental > Aquatic > Marine > Coastal | place: USA: Alaska | collected... | reverse complement strand
TTAATATATGGGTTTCCTTTAGGCAGCAAGGGCGCTTTAGTAAGAGCGTTGAATACTACAAAAATAAACAACCCGGCAAACATTAGCAATGCGCTTATTTCAGATATACCAATAAACCAGGATTTTCCAACCGTGGCTGGCATTACCATTACAAAAATATCTAAATAATGGCCAAGTAAAATAATAATTCCCCCCATAATTACAAATAAATTTGTCCGTTTAAAATCACTATTCATAAGAATAAGAATTGGAAATACGAAATTCATTACCACCATTCCGAAAAACGGTAAATTATAATCCTGAATCCTGGTTACAAAATATGTGACCTCTTCTGGAATATTCGCGTACCAAATTAGCATAAATTGTGAGAACCACAAATAGGTCCAGAAAATACTAAATCCAAACATATATTTTGCAAGGTCATGTATATGCGAATCATTTACATTTTCCAAATAACCCAAAGTTTTAAGAAAGATAGTTACCAAAGCAATAACAGTTATTCCAGACACAATTAAACTGGCAAAAACATACCAGCCAAACAGGGTACTAAACCAATGCGGATCAAAACTCATAATCCAATCCCACGACATCATGGATTCTGTAATTAAAAAGAAAACCAGGAATCCTGCCGATAGTTTGAAATTTTGTTTGAACCATCTGTTATCTGTTGCTTCGTCCATTCGCAAGGAGTTTCTTCTCAACAAATACCTGAAAACATTCCAACCAATTAGATAAAAAGCAGCTCGCAGTAAGAAAAAAGGCACATTTAGATATCCCGATTTATCTTGAATAAGTTTATCATGTGCAACTACTTCAGGATCCATCCAGGTAAATAAATGATTAAAATGAAGCCCTGAAAGGAGTAAAATTACAAACAGGATAATCCCTCCTGGCAACAAATAAGCGGTGATGCTTTCCATTACTCTAAACAATACAGGAGACCATCCGGCCTGAGAAGCATATTGTAATGCATAAAAAGCCAATACACCTAAAGAGATCATAAAAAAGAAAAATGAGGCAACGTATAAGGCTGCCCATGGTTTATTTTGTAATTGATGAAGCAAATGTTCATAATGTGCATCTCCTTGCTCCTCTGAGTGAGCAGTTGATGTGGTGCCATTTTCAACTTCAACATGTTCAGGATTTGTCTGATGTATCTCGCCTTCATCAATGTTGGTTTCTGCCGATTCATGATGTACCTCGGAGGCCATCATTTCTTTCACATCTTCAATTGTGGAAGGGGCGGCAATAAAACCATAGATAAGACCCAAAGCACCAACAATCATAAAGATAATTGCCGTTAATTTTAATTTACTGGATAGCGTGTACATATTTATATATCTAAATACAGTTACTTATAGTTTGTAAGTTCTTCAACTTATTTCCGGAAAATTTGTTATTCCTGAACATTCGGTAATGTGCCTGCATTAACCACAGGAACAAGTTCTTCTTTTCCTTCAAGCTTAAGTACAGAATCGGTTATGGTATCAGTTTCTTTTACAAATTCCCGCTCCGGTTTACCTTCCAGTGCACCTTTAAGTTTCATAACATAGTGGTCAATTTGCCAACGCTCTTTTATGCTGGTTTGCGATGCATAAGACCCCATAGTATTTAAACCATTATACATCACGTGATAAATACTACCTTCAGTAATGGCTCTTCCTACATCATCATAACGGGGTACTCCCAGAATCTTTTCCCTATCCACTAAAATTCCTTTTCCATCACCCTTATCTCCGTGGCAAACAGAGCAATATATTGTGAACAATTGATTTCCGTTTGCGAGGTTTTTCTCAGTATATGGCAATGGATTTTTCAACTCAGTCTTGGCCAACTGATAACCTTCAACAGAATTTTCATATTCATAAGGTTTCCAACCGCGAGGAATAGTACCTTCTACAGGTAATTTGGCTTCTTGCTGATTGACAAATACATCATACTCTCCATAAGCTTCATAAGAAACAGGAAAATACATATCTGGAAAATACTGATAATTCGGACTAGAATTATTAAAACAAGCTGTAGTGGAAAATACAGCGAGCAATAATACTATGGATTTATAAAATAGACTTTTCATTCTTTTTATTTAATATCTATTAAATTGATCTCGAGTGCGCCAGTTTCTTTCAAGAAGCTGGTGAGGGTTTCTAAATCGTGGTTTGCTACATCTACTTCCATAAGGAAATGGTCGTCGGTTGTTCTCACATCAGGATTTTCTGCAGTTTTAAAAGGCCATAATTTACTTCTCATATAAAAAGTAATTACCATTAAGTGAGCTGCAAAAAATACGGTTAATTCAAAAATAATCGGCACAAATGCAGGAAGGTTTTGAAGGAAACTAAAACTGGGTTTTCCACCGATATCCTGAGGCCAATCTACAATCATCATATAATTCATCATTGTGATCGCAACTCCAAATCCAACCACTCCAAACATGAATGAGGCAATTGCGATTCTTGTGGGTGCCAATCCCATTGCTTTTTCCAACCCGTGAACAGGAAATGGTGTATAAATTTCAGCAATATGATAACGGGCCTCACGAACTTGCCTTACCGCTTGCAACAGCAAATCGTCATCGGTATAAATAGCGTGTATAACTTTTGATGCCATCCTTATTTCTATTATTATTAAATTTTATTTCGGTGATTTACATCATCACCTTTCTCTGCACGTAATTCCTTATATCTTGCACCAGATGCTTTTAAGATCGTTTTTATTTCAGCTTGGGCAATCACAGGGAATGTTCTGGCATATAATAGGAACAAAACAAAGAAGAAACCAACAGTTCCGATAAATATACCTATATCCACAAATGTAGGTGAAAACATTGTCCAGGAAGAAGGTAAATAATCTCTGTGCAATGAGGTCACAATAATAACAAATCGCTCAAACCACATTCCTATGTTTACTACAACTGAAATGAAGAAAGAGAACATAATGCTGGTACGCAATTTCTTAAACCACATGAATTGTGGAGAGAAAACATTGCAGGTCATCATTGACCAGTAAGCCCACCAATAAGGTCCGGTCGCCCGGTTCAAAAATGCATATTGTTCATATTCCACTCCGGAATACCAGGCTACAAACAATTCAGTAATATAGGCACAACCTACAATAGAACCAGTGATCATAATTACAATGTTCATCAATTCTATATGCTGAATAGTAATATAGTCTTCAAGACTGGAAACCTTCCGCATAATGATAAGAAGGGTATTTACCATAGCAAATCCGGAGAATACTGCTCCAGCAACAAAGTATGGTGGAAAAATGGTAGTGTGCCATCCTGGGATAACGGCGGTGGCAAAATCAAAAGATACAATGGTGTGCACAGAAAGTACAAGAGGAGTTGCCAATCCGGCCAACACCAATGAAACTTCCTCCATACGTTGCCAATCTTTGGCCCTTCCGCTCCATCCAAAACTTAAAATCCCGTATATTTTTTTCTGAAAAGGTTTTACTGCCCTGTCACGAATCATCGCAAAATCCGGAAGTAAACCTGTCCACCAAAATACCAATGAAACAGATAAATATGTGGAAATAGCAAATACATCCCAAAGTAGTGGCGAGTTGAAATTCACCCAAAGTGAACCAAATTGATTGGGAATAGGAAGTACCCAATAGGCCAACCAGGGACGACCCATATGAATGATTGGAAATAATCCAGCCTGAATTACAGAGAAGATGGTCATTGCCTCCGCTGAACGGTTAATAGCCATTCTCCATTTTTGCCGGAACAAAAGTAATACTGCTGAAATAAGTGTTCCCGCATGTCCGATTCCTACCCACCATACAAAGTTGGTAATATCCCAAGCCCAACCCACGGTTTTATTGAGTCCCCAGGTTCCAATACCAGTGGAAACGGTATAAATAATACAACCTAAACCCCAGAGAAAAGCAACAAGTGCAATAGTAAAAACTATCCACCATGATTTATTAGCTTTACCTTCAACAGGTGCAGCCACATCTCTGGTTACATCGTGATAGGTTTTATCTCCGGTAACTAAAGGCTTTCGTATTGGTGCTTCGTAATGAGACATATCCTTTTAATTGATTCTTTAAATGTTTACTTTTTATTATGCTTCTGAAATATTCCTGATCTTGGTTTGATAAAACACATTAGGTTTGGTACCAACCGATTCCAACAGGTGATACATTCTTTTATCTGCCTTCCTTTTTACGATCTCAGTTTCCTTATCGTTAATATCACCAAAAACCATCGCCCCTTTATCACAAGCTGCAGAACAAGCAGTGTGGAACTCCCCATCTTCTATTACTCGGCCATCACGCTTGGCATCTAAAATGGTTTTCTGTGTTTTTTGAATACAAAAAGAACATTTTTCCATAACTCCTCTTGACCTCACAGTAACATCGGGATTTAACACCATACGACCTAAATCGTCATTCATGTGATAGTCAAACTCATCATTTCCTGCGTATTTAAACCAGTTGAATCTACGTACTTTATAAGGACAGTTATTTGCACAATACCTTGTACCTACACAACGGTTGTAAACCATCATGTTTTGACCCTGACGGCTATGAGAGGTCGCAGCCACGGGACAAACGGTTTCACATGGTGCATGATTACAATGCTGACACATTACCGGTTGAAATACAACTTGCGGATTATCTCCCGGATGCTCCAATTCCCCAAACTTAGTAAGTGATTCACTGAGTCCCGAAATATCATCCTTTTTATCAACATCATCGGTAAAAGTTTCTTCCGACGAGTAATAACGGTCAATTCGCAACCAATGCATATCGCGCGATTTTCGAATTTCCTCTTTACCTACAACTGGTACATTGTTTTCAGAATGACAAGCAATAATACAGGCTCCACATCCTGTACAGGCATTTAAATCTATAGATAAATTAAAGTGGTGTCCCACCTCCCTGTCAAACGATTCCCATAGATCCACTTCTGGAGAAGTTACAGGCGTTTCCATATGATTTAATGAAACCTCAGGAACTTTGTTCCATTCCTCTACCTCTTTAGTATTAAAAACTTCCAGGGTAGTTTCCTTGATGATATCGCCACGGCCCATCAATGTATTTTGCAACTGAACACAGGCAAATTCGTGCATTCCTGAAGCTTTCTCAACAGAAACGTTTTGAACCGATTTAAAATCTTTATACAGCGGGAAGGCATTTACACCTACCTGCATTTCTTCTTTTATTCCTTCTTTTTTCCCATATCCCAATGCAAGCCCAAGTGATCCTTTGGCTTGTCCAGGTTGGATAATAACAGGGACATTTTCTACAACAACCCCATCCATTTTTAGGTTGACATAACTTCCGTTAAGTGCACCATTTGCAACATTTTCATTGATTAAGCCTAATTCTTCTGCATCGGCTTTGGAAACCATAACATAATTATCCCAGGAGGATCTTGTTATAGGATCAGGCATTTCCTGCAACCAAGGATTATTTGCTTGTTGTCCATCACCCATTGAAACCTTGGTGTAAAGGACAAGCTCAAATCCTTGAGTATCCCTCGCCTTATTAAGGTTTTGTGCGGAAGTATTGTTATTTACAGTTGTGGTATTTTCGGAAGCAACTACAGCTTCAACACCAGGAACAGTTCCTTCAAAAATTCCATCGTGAAGTGCATCATTCCAGGAACCAACTCCTAAAGACCCATTCCAGGTTTCTTTTATATAATCGTAATATGTAGTATTGTTCCCGTTCCATTTCAATAAACAGTCCTGAAATTGTCTGGTATCAAACAAAGGTCTGATGCTAGGTTGCATCAAGCTGAAATTATTTTTTGTGAACTGAACATCTCCCCAACTTTCCAAATAGTGTGGAGTAGCGGCAATAAATTTACAATGTTTTGCAGTTTCATCTTCCTTCATTGAAAAGGCTATGGAAAGGTCAACACCTTTAAGAGCCTCTATAAATTCTTCGGAATTAGGTAGGCTGTAAGCAGGATTTACCCCTGCAATTAAGATAGCTCCCACAATTCCATTTTTAATATCCTGAACCAATTTTGAAACGGCCTGAGCACTTCCCTGACGGATCATACGTGGATTATCGGTATCCATCACCTGACTTCCTAAAGCCTGATTAATTGCAAGAACAAGTAATTGTGCATCGGTATCTGGCAAGCCTGTTACTACGACAGCTTTGCTTCCAGATTTTCTTAATTGGGTGACCGCTTTAATTAAAGCATTATCCAGATTTGCCGGAAGATTGCTAGTTGAAGCTCCACCGGATATATAAGAATATAGAGCTGCTAAAACAGCTTTTTGTTGAGACGGGGTTACAGGAATTCTTTTATCGGCATTCGCACCAGTCAAGGACATATTTGCCTCAAACTGGATATGTCTTGACATTTTGCCATTCACAGGAATCCGACTTTTAGCATATCCCGCATCAAAACCACCACCATTCCAATCTCCTAGGAAGTCTGCACCTATAGAAACTATTGTTTCAGCTTTAGAAAAATCATAATTGGCTAAAGCTCTTGTTCCAAATTTGGCCTCAAAAGCATTTAGGGCAGCATCCTCAGAAATAGTGTCATAAACTACATGACGTACATTTCCGACTTTAGATGAAAACTCATTGATCAATCTTGTTGTAGATGGACTGGCAAAGGTTTGTGTCAATAGAACAGTTTCGCCCTGAACACTATTTAGTGCACTGCCAACCTGATTGTGAAAATCTTCCCAGGAAACGTTTTTCCCGTTTGCCATGGGGCGTTTTAAACGTTTTCCATCATATAGTGAAAGCACAGATGCATGAACCCTTGCATTTACACCTGCCTTTGAAGTGGAAAGAATATTATTTTCAATTTTAATAGGACGTCCTTCACGGGTTTTAACCAAAATACTAGCGAAATCAAAACCATCTGCTATTGTGGAGGCATAATAATTTGCTACACCAGGTACAATCCTCTCGGGTTGTACTACATAAGGAATGGATTTAATTACTGGTCCCTCACAGGCAGCTAATGAGGCTGCTGCAGTTGTAAAACCAACATATTTCAAGAAATCGCGGCGGGTAGTCCCTGAGTTGCTTAGTGATTCCTTATCTCCCAGAAATTCATCAGTGGGAATTTCTTCTACAAATTCTTTTTGTTGGAGTCTCTCAACAACAGAACTGCTTTCATCCAATTCTTCAACACTTTTCCAGTATTTCTTGTTTGATGACATATATATCTAGATATTAACTTTGTAATTAAGTACCCGCGTTGGCAGGAAATACACTTTATTTATTAATAGTGGCATTTAGCACATTCCAAACCACCTAATTGGGCGGCAGTCAAATCTTCAACACCATATTTTTTGGACAGCTCTTCGTGGATCTTTTCATAATATTCATTGTCGGCCATATTCACGTTAGTTGTACGGTGACAATTTATACACCATCCCATTGTTAAGGGTGCATTTTGAGCTACAATTTCCATTTCCTCAATAGGACCGTGGCAGGTTTGACATGCCACTCCAGCTACTGTTACGTGCTGGGAGTGATTAAAGTATGCAAAGTCTGGTAGATTGTGAATTCTCAACCATTTTACAGGTTTGGTTTCTCCAGTGTAGGAAAGCGTAGCAGGATCCCATCCAACTGCATCATATAATTTTGCAATTTCCTTATCGTAAAATTCTTTTGAATATTCTTCAGTGGCAGTTGCTTCAGCTACTTCTCCAATAGACTTATGGCAGTTCATACAAACATTTAATGAAGGAATACCAGATTGTTTTGAAGTCCTGGCAGCGGAATGACAATATTTACAATCGACTTGATTATCACCAGCGTGAACTAAATGAGAAAAATGAATGGGTTGAATAGGTTGATATCCTTGATCTATCCCAACTTGCATGAAAAAGCCATAGACAAAATAAGCACTGGTGAGCAGTAAAAATATAGCTGTTACCAAGACCAAAAATTGATTTTGAATAAAAGATTTCCAAATAGGAGTTCTTTTTTGTTTAACAGGCAATTCAACTCCACTTGCAACAGCAAATTTTGTAAGTGTTTTATTTACTAGAAATAAAATCACCAAAAGCATTAATAGGACAAATGCTAAAATCCCGAGTATGATATTACTCGAAACCCCACTTCCGCTAACTTCACCACCAGGTAGTGTTGCAGTGCCAGCAGCTACTTGCGGCTCTGGTTTAGGTGTTTCAACGTAGGCCAGGATATCTCCAATATCGGAATCTGTTAATTGCGGAAATGCCGGCATGGGCATTTTATTGAATTCATCAAATATAGCAACAGCCTCAGGATCCCCCGATGCAATTACGGCAGCTGAATTATGAACCCATTTTTTTATCCACTCTACACTTACCCTATCGGTAACGCCATTTAAGGCCGGTCCAATAGATTTGGTATAGGGCTTATGGCAAGCCGCACAAAGCGAGTTAAACAGAGATTTTCCGTTTGCGGGATCACCTAGTTTTGAACCTTGGGAATCTCCAACTTCTGTAGCAGGTTGTTCTGTATTTGGCGCAGCTTGTTTCTCCTGAGAGAAAGTAAAAGCGGAAAATGAAAGCAAAAACACTACTGATAATAACAGAAAGCGTGAGGTTGAATGGCGGAATTTCACCTTTTTCATATTTTAAGTTGAATTAGCTTCTTATGTTTGGCACGGTATTTATATCTAAAACAAAATATAACGCCTTACCCAAAAAATTCAGCGACAAAAGTAACAATTAAAGTGGATTTTAGAAATGGTAAGATAATGTTAACTATTAATTTAGACTTATTCTAAATAATAAACAAGCCTATCCATGAGTTATTAAGTTCTACTTTTGCATCAAACCTATTTGTTATGAGAATATTAAAAGTTAAAAATTATTTTATTGTCGGAATTTTTTTCCTGGGAATAAATCAAATCAGCATTGCCCAAACTGGTCGGGTCAATATTCAGCAGAATGAAATAATACCTGAACTTAATGTGTTGAATACTGAAATGACTAAGGCAGGGAAGTTTGGAGAACGCTTTAAAATACAATTGTATTATGGAGATAATAACACTGCTAGTGAAATAATTCAGACGTTTCGATCTAAATATGATTCATGGCCATCCGCAATAATATATGAGACTCCCAATTATAAAGTATGGATAGGTAATTTTCGCAACCGCTTAGAAGCAGACAGAGCTCTTTTAAAGATTAAAAGCGATTATCCCGCAGCATTTATTCCGAAGCCACAGAAAGGCTAAAAACACCGAATAAAAAAAGAGGTTACTCAGGACTTAACCTGGACAACCTCTTTTTTTGATTTATGGTGTAAAATACATACTATTTTTTCATTTTCTTCTTAACAGCAACTTCCTGATATCCTTCTATTATATCACCTTCTTTAATATCATTGTAGTTCTTCACTTGCATACCACAATCATATCCTTTTGCTACTTCTTTAGCGTCATCTTTAAATCGTTTTAAAGATGAAAGTTCGCCGGTGTATATTACAATTCCATCCCGAATCAATCGGATACCATTATTTTTGATTATTTTTCCGGAAGTAACCATACACCCAGCAATAGTTCCAATTTTTGATATTTTGAAAGTCTCCCTTATCTCAGCAGTACCTGTAATTTCTTCCTTCATTTCAGGAGTCAACATTCCTTCCATCGCATCTTTAAGATCGTTGATAGCGTCGTAGATAATTGAATAAGTCCTAACATCAATTTCTTCCTTATCTGCCAACTGTCTCGCATTACCTGCTGGACGAACATTAAATCCAATAATTACTGCGTCGGAAGCGGAAGCCAGGAGAACATCGCTCTCTGTAATTGGTCCAACTCCTTTATGAATAATATTGACTTGAATTTCTTCCGTAGAAAGTTTTTGGAAACTATCTGTCAATGCTTCCACAGATCCATCCACATCACCTTTAAGGATGATATTGATTTCTTTAAATTCACCTAATGCAATTCGACGGCCAATTTCATCCAGTGTAATATGTCGTTGCGTCCTTACAGATTGTTCCCTTTGTAACTGAGTACGTCTTGAAGCAATATCTTTTGCTTCACGTTCATCCAACATTACTCTAAACTTATCACCTGCCTGAGGCGCTCCGTCAAGACCTAATATAGAAACTGGTGTAGATGGCCCTGCAACCTTAACATCTTTACCTCGTTCATCCTGCATTGCTTTAACCTTACCGGTATGTCTTCCGGCCAATATATAATCTCCAATTGTAACAGATCCTTCCTGAACCAGAACAGTCGCAACATATCCGCGACCTTTTCCTAAGAATGCTTCAACTACTGTTCCTTTTGCCGGTTTGTTTGGATTGGCAGTAAGTTCAAGGATCTCAGCTTCAAGCAATACTTTTTCTAAAAGATCTTTTACTCCAAGTCCGGTTTTAGCTGAAATATCGTGGGACTGAATTTTTCCTCCCCAGTCTTCAACAAGCAGATTCATTGCAGCTAATTTTTCTTTTATTTTTTCAGGATCTGAATTTGGTAAGTCTACCTTATTAATTGCAAACACAATTGGTACTCCTGCTGCCTGTGCATGGGAAATTGCTTCCTTAGTTTGTGGCATCACATCATCATCTGCAGCAATAACAATTATAGCTATATCTGTAACCTGAGCACCCCTTGCCCGCATTGCGGTAAAAGCCTCGTGTCCGGGAGTATCAAGGAAACTTATTTTTTGTCCATCTTCCAGTTCTACTCCATAAGCGCCAATGTGTTGGGTGATTCCACCACTTTCCCCGGCTATAACATTTTCTTTTCGGATATAATCCAGCAAGGAAGTTTTACCGTGATCTACGTGACCCATTACGGTAACAATTGGTGCCCGGGATTCTAAATCCTCAGGACGATCCTCTTCCGTTTCAATTGTTTCTTCAATATCTGCTGAAACAAACTCTATTTCATAATCAAATTCCTCAGCAACTATAGACAAGGTTTCTGCGTCAAGACGTTGATTCATTGTCACCATCATTCCAAGTGACATACAGGTTGAAATAATTTTTGTGACCGGAACATCCATCATAGTTGCAATTTCACTCACGGTAACAAATTCTGTCACCTTAAGCACTTTGCTTTCTGATTCTTGTAAAGCCAAATCATCTTCCGTTTTTTGACGGTGATGATCTCTTTTATCTCTTCTGTATTTTGCTCCTTTTCCTTTTCCGGATTTACCCTGAAGCTTTTCTAAGGTTTCCCTTACTTGTTTTTGGACTGCTTCCTCGCTAGGCTCTTCCTTGGCGATTGCTGGTCTTACTGGTCTTTTAACTCCTTTTCCTCCTTTATAAGGTGTACTTGTGGTACTTGAAGGAGCTGGCTTAACATCTTTAGATATTCTTCGACGTCGTTTTTTATTTTTGTCTTTTGCACTTTCGGCAGCAGACTTTTTATCTTCTTTCTTTTTAACAGGCTTTTTAAACTTGGTAAGATCTATTTTCTCTCCTGTAAATTGAGGACCGTTAAGTTTGGTGTAATTTGTTTTTAAAGTTTCTGATACTGGTTCCTTCTCTACTTCCACTTCATTAACAACTTCCGGAGTTTCCTTAACTTGAGGTTCTACTGGTAAAACAGTTTTTCCTTCCTTAACTACAGTCTCTTTTGATTTAACTTCATCTTCAATCGGTGTTTCGATTTTAGAAGCAGTAACCTTAACATCTTCCGCTTTAGCGCTAACAACTTTAGGCTCATCTGCGATAGTTTCTTTTTTCTTAGGTTCTACAACCTTAGGCTCTTCTTTTTCAGGAATTTCTGCAATTGGCTCAATAACCTTAGGTTTCTCAACTTCCTTTGGGGCTATTTCTACAACTGGCTGTAAAGGTTTTTCCTTTTCAACTTCCTTAGGTTTTACCTCAATTTTCTTATCTAATTCAATTTTTCCAACCTGTTTTGGGCCTTCAAGCTTAATTCTGGAACTTACAATTCCCTGCTGTTTGTGCTCTACTTTCCTCTTCTCCTCTAATTCCTTTTCACGAGCAAAACGCAATTCCTCTTTCTCTTTGCGTTTTTCATCCCCAACTTCTTTTGAAGCCACTTTTTTACTTTTATCGGTACTAAATTCGTTTAAAAGTACATGGTACACCTCTTCAGAAATTTTCGCGGTAGGACGCGCTTCTATTTCGTGACCTTTGGAATTTAAATATTCCACAGCACGATCTAGCGAAATATTAAATTCGCGTAGTACCTTGTTTAATCGCATTGTCTTTTCTTCAGCCATAAATCGCCCTCTAAATTAACCTCTTTTATTAATATTGTAAGCCTATAAAAAACTCACTTTATTCAAATTCTTCTTTCAACACTCTGATTACTTCCCGAATGGTTTCTTCTTCCAAATCAGTTCTACGAATCAGGTCATCCACATCTTGTTCTAAGATACTTTTTGCGGTATCCAAGCCAATTTTTGCGAATTCAGTGATTACCCAATCCTCGATTTCATCAGCAAATTCTCTCAATTCCACATCTTCATCTCCACCATCTCTAAAAACATCTATTTCGTAACCAGTAAGTTGGCTTGCAAGTCTTATGTTTAGACCTCCACGCCCAATAGCTTTAGATACCTCTTCAGGTTTAAGCATTACTTCGGCCCGTTTATTTGCTTCATCCAATTTGATAGAAACTATTTTCGCAGGACTCAATGCCCTGGTAATAAATAACTGATCGTTACTGGTATAGTTGATTACATCTATATTTTCGTTGCCCAATTCACGAACAATTCCGTGAATTCTCGATCCCTTCATTCCAACACAGGCACCAACTGGGTCTATCCTGTCATCGTAAGAATCTACAGCTACTTTTGCTTTTTCTCCAGGGATACGCACCACTTTCTTAACAGTTATAAGTCCATCAAAAACTTCTGGTATTTCTTGCTCAAAAAGTTTCTCAAGGAATACTGGAGCAGTACGGGACATAATTATTTGCGGCTTGTTTCCTTTTAATTCAACACTTTCAATAACTCCTCTTACGCTTTCTCCTTTACGGAAGAAATCGGTTGGAATTTGGCGATCCTTTGGCAAAATTATTTCATTTCCATCATCATCAAGAAGAATAATTACCCGATGCCGAATATGGTGTACTTCAGCAGTATAAATTTCACCTTCCAATTCTTTAAATTGCTTAAAGATATTGGTATTGTCATGTTCATGGATTTTTGCTATCAAGTTCTGACGTAATGCCAAAATAGCCCGACGGCCAAGATCCATTAATTTTACTTCTTCAGAAACATCTTCGCCAACCTCAAAATCTGGTTCTATTTTTCTTGCCTGAGAAAGTGAAATTTCCTGGTTTGGGTCTTCTACCTCACCATCAGCAACAACGATTCTATTTCTCCAAATCTCTAAATCCCCTTTGTCGGGATTTACAATTATATCAAAGTTGTCATCTTCACCATACTTTTTCTTCAAAGCACTACGAAATACATCCTCTAAGATCGCCATTAAGGTTACCCGATCTATTAACTTATCGTCTTTAAACTCAGAAAAAGACTCAATTAAGGCTATATTTTCCATATCAGTTCGTTATTAAAATGTTATCACAACTTTAGCTTTTTCAATTTCTTGAAATGCTATTTTAGCTTCTTTATCTACTGTAACCTTGCCTTTTCCAATTGGCTTTGGTTCTTTTGCTTTCCAGGACAATACAATTCTATCCTCATTCACATCAGTCAAATTTCCCACAAATTTATCGGTTTTTGTAAGGACTTCCAGTTTTCTTCCAATATTTTTTTGGTATTGTCTGGGTAATCTTAAAGGTTCTGAAACCCCGGATGAGGCAACTTCTAAAGAAAAATCTTCTTCTTCCCTATCTAAATTATTTTCGATTTTACGGCTCACTTCGATACAATCGTTTACCGATACACCCTGATCCCCATCTATCACTATAATGATGTGGTTTTGATCGCTTATATTAAGGGATATTAAAAATAAGGAATTATTTTCTTGAAAGGCTTCCTCCAACAAATTTTCTACTCGCTCCTGCAACATAATGATTATAAAAAGAGGGGACTTTTCGTCCCCTCGCTGTATTTTTTAGATTCAACGCTGCAAATATAACAAAAATTTTGAAGAATTAAAACCTGATGCCAAATGAAATATTATTTGTAGATTTAAAAAATGTATCATTTTTAAGCTTTACCCATGAAGAAAATCCTTGTACCAACAGATTTTTCCCCACATGCCGAAAATGCACTTAAAGTTGCTGCTCAAATGGCAAGGAGGTTTAATGGCGAAATCTTCCTGCTACATATGCTGGAACTCCCATTAAGGTTTAACGACCCAATTAGCGGTAACAACTCTAATCAGTTGCCGGAAGCCTTATTTTTCATGAAATTGGCAAAAAAAAGGTTTAAAGAATTGATGTCACATGATTATCTCAAAGGAGTAAAAGTTCATGAAACTGTTGAATTCCATCAGGCTTTTGAGGGAATTATGGAGATTAGTCAAAAACATAACTGTGATATTATTATTATGGGTTCCCATGGGGCGACCGGTTTAAAGGAGATTTTCATTGGCTCCAATGCAGAAAAAGTGGTCAGAAATTCTAACATTCCTGTGATGATTATCAAAAATGAGCGTCCCAATTTCGAAGTCAAAAACCTTGTTTTCGCGACGGATTGCAATCTGGAAAACAAACAAACTTTGAGTAAGGTGAAAAAATTTGTTCAAAAAATTGACGCCGCTTTGCATTTGGTCTACGTTAACACGGCGAATAATTTTGTGATTGAAGAAAAGGCTCAAAAAGACCTGGAAGAATTTGTAAAAGGGGAAGACCTAATAAATTACACCTTAAATATTTATAATGATGTAAGTATAGAAAAAGGCATTTTGAATTTTGCACTAAGTATAAATGCTGAATTAGTTGGAATAAGCACGCACGGCCGAAAAGGTCTGGATCATTTCTTTAATGGAAGCATCAGTGAGAATCTGGTTAATCACGCGAATATTCCAATCATAACTTTTAAAATTTAGAGAAAACTTTTTAACGCTCCATTTCGGATAAATAACCAGAGAAAATTCCAAAAAGATTTCGTTCTGTCTCTAATAGCTTCTATCCCCTCTTTTTCCAACTTCTCTGAGTTGGCTTCTTTTTTAACAAAGAGATTTGCAATACCTGAAAGTAGTTTATTCTTACCTGTTCCATCTTTTTTAAGCACTTCCACTTCAAAATTATTGTATTTAAGAAGCATATCACCCTTTGCCTGATACTTATTTCCCCGAAAATTGAAAGCAAGGGATTCTATATTCCCTTCCACTATAACATTTATTGTGGGCTTTAAAAAGGAATTCATTGCGCTTGCAGAAAGACTTTCCAAATTTCCAGATACCTTAAAATCGTCCTCCATATTGCGCACATTAAATTCCCAATTTAAATTTAGCGGAGCTTCATTCATAAAATGGGTTTCAAGCTGAATCTTAGTTGTAGGCAATTTATTGGATTTCATTTCCAAATTTGTAATGTTGAAGGCTTTAAGGTTTAAATCATAAAAACTAAGTTTTCCCGGTGGGCCGGATTCTCTATGTTTCTCTTCATATTCTAAATGTGAATCGTCTACAAAAATTGAATCGAATTTTATTTTTATAGACAAATCTCTGATCATTTGACTATAAAGTGGCTTGATACTATTATCATCCGGCACTAATTTGTTCCGATATACTTTAAAATCGGCTCCGGAAATGTGGGTTACAGGGGCGAGTAAATAAAGGCTGTCATCTTTAATTGTCCAATCCAAATTTTGAATTTGAATTGAATTTAAACTGAGTTCAAATCTGTCCTTCTCCTTAGAAATCCTGCTGTCAAATTCCGATTTGTTGTATTTAGGAATTATCCTGATATCTTTCACTAAGAGATTATGGTCTTCTAAACTTAAATTTTTTATAAAGATGTCATGATTTTCATCCAGTTCATAAAAAATAGAATCGCTCACAATTTCTTCTCTCTCATATTCAAATGGAAAACTGGCTTTTAAAGTTTCAGAGTTTATTAGAATATCATAAAAACTGAGTTCTTTAATTGAAAGATAAAGCTTATTGGAAACTGGTTTATTTTCTTTAAAAATTAGACTGCCCCCTCTTAAGTTAAATTTTTTGACTAATATTTCCTTATCAAAATGAAGGTCTTTATTACTAAATAAGCTATCCTGGATAGAATCGTTTTTATTGAATATTACTTCTGGTTCAGTGATCTCAATACGACCAATTACAATTCTTTTATGAAAGATATAGTCAAAATAATTGATGTTTTTTACCAGAATTTTATCGGTATTAATAAAATATCTCCCTACTCTCCATCTTGGTTTCTCTATAGTAATCTTAGCTTTAATAATACTCACCAGGATTTCATCATAATCTATCGAAGATTCTGAAAGTTGATCCCCCAAACTATCTCTAAGTTCCTTTTTGAGGTAAGAATTAAGAAAGACTAGACCTCCCAAACATACCAATAGAATTAAAATAAGACTAGATTTATTAAGGTACTTTTTCAATTTCCATTATTTTATGACCAATTTACCACTCCAACATTAACATTAGATAGTTTTAAGAATTTATTACCAATAATCTTAAATATATTTAAACCAAATTTTAATTCAGAAAAAAATTCTCATAACCAATAGCTTTGGACAATATTATTTTAGTAATATTGAATAATTAAATTAAAAGACAGTGAAATTAATTTTAAAAATTGGAGTCTTGGCCATTTGGTTTTTCCTGGCTTTCTATAGTTTTATTATATCCGATAGCCTTTTGGTTAAATTCCTGTTTTTTGCTTTTTCTGCAATTATCATCGCATTTGCTGTGACAAAAATTACAAATAAACTATTACCTGAAGACAAAGATTACATCTCTACAGAACAGGAACAAAACAATATTTAGGTAAGTGAAATTCATAACCTTTGACTAATCATAAGATTAATTTCTAAGTTAATATCCGATCAACGGCTTCCTCGGATATTTTTTTTAAAACATTTGACGTTTTAGTATAATTTTACTGCATTTATAAAACTGAAATCAAATGAAGATTATTTGTATTTCCGATACGCATAATAAACACCAGAATTTGACCATTCCCGAAGGGGATCTCATTATACACGCGGGAGATTTCACAGTTAATGGCACTAAAGCCGAAACCTTCCATTTTTTAGGATGGTTTGCAAAGCTACCTCACAAGCATAAAATTCTCATTGCAGGAAACCACGATTTTTACCTGGAAAAATATAAAGATCGATTAAATGAAATAATTCCAAACGAAATCTATTATTTAATGGATAGTGGTATTAGAATTGAAAATGTCAATTTTTGGGGATCGCCTTATACACCAGGAGATGGTAATTGGGCTTTTAATAAATCCCGTGGAAGCCAAATTTCTCAGCACTGGAACAAAATTCCTCTAAATACCGATATTTTGATCACTCATGGACCACCTTTTGGAATCCTGGACGAATTGGACAACAAACAACAAATCGGTTGTGAGAAACTCGCTAATCAAGTACTTAAATTAAATTTAAAATACCACGTATTTGGTCATGTGCATAATGACTATGGAATTGAGCGCACCAAAACAACCATATTCATAAATTCAGCTTCTCTGGATGAAAAAAATAGATCAATTAACGCTCCTCTTATATTCATGTTAAAAAATCTTAAGTAATTCTTAAAATTCTTCTTCTTATGTTAAATAAATACTAAGTACTTCATTCTTAGCTTTTTGTTAACAGAGTGAAGATTATATTTGCCCAAAGAATAATAATTTGGTTTATTAACATAAATGAATGTGATTATGAGAGACTTTACCCCGAATGTCATTATAGAGGAAGTTAAAAATTTGATCTCATATAGCATGATCAATCCAGAGGTTGAGAATGCAAAATTTGAGGATTTGCACCGAAGCATAATTCAAAAATATTTTGACGCCAGAGACATCAAAATAGATTACAAAGCACAAACCATCGATTTAAAACTGCCTATTTCCAAAAGCAAATACACACATATTACATTTGAATGCCTGGATCTAATTGGCTTCTTGCAATCTTGCATAAGATCAGATGAAGGAAGTTTGTATTTTTATCAAAGTTTGTTAGCAGATAATAAAATTATGAGTGCGGCATAATGTATCGAGTTTATTTTATTTATAGCTCCATCCAGAAAAGGATGGAGCTATTTTTTTATCCATATTAGAAAAATTATTAAATTATTAAATTATTTAAATATTACCATATTTGTAATATACACCTCGTATTCTTTTAAAATTTATCATTTTCGCAAAAATGTTCATTATAATTACCCATACGTTAATGTTTCGATGAAATAAAATTTGATGAAAACTGATAATCGTCATATTATATGATCAACTTCTAATGCAACTTTGTATCAAATTAATAATAGGAATTTATGGTGGAAGCGACAAAAAGCTTCTAATATTTTGTTTGAATTAGCCAAAGTGGGAGGAATTCAATTTTCTTCCACTTTTTAATTATATAATTTTGAAACCATACTCTTTGCTTTTTCAATCGCCTAAGCAAATTTGGCTTTTATAAGAAATTTTTCGAATTTACGCTTAAATTCGTTTTTCTCTGAAGGGAGAATCCAGTACACTTCGAACACTCCAAAAATATATTTGATTTAAACCAGGTAAATGAAGATATTGAAATTAATTTCAATATAATTGCTCAAAAAAAAATAGAATGAAAAATTCACCTAATATAGTTTCTGCCTTAGAAGCTGTTTCGCATGTAAAATCCGGCAACCGCGTATTTTTCCAGGGAGCCGCAATGACGCCTAATGCATTGATTGATGCCTTATGTGAGCGTTATATGGAATTAAAAAATGTGGAAATTTTTCAGATACATACAGTTGGCAATGCTCTCTATACCCAAGCGCCATACAATGAATCCTTCAGAATTAATTCCTGTTTTGTAAGTGAAAATGTAAGGCAATCTGTAAATTCTGGAAATGGTGATTATATCCCAATTTTTCTTAGCGAAATTCACCTTCTTTTTAGAAAGAATATTTTGCCCATCGATGTAGCATTTATTCAAGTTTCTCCTCCTGATAAACATGGCTATTGTTCCTTGGGGGTCTCTGTAGATATTACGTTACCTGCAATCCAAACCGCAAAAAAAGTAATCGCACAAATTAACCCTCGTGTACCAAGAACTCACGGCGACGGAATAATACACATCAGCAAAATTTTTGCGGCAATAGAAATAGATAGACCCATTTATGCTACCCCAAATACAACACCTTCTGAAATTGAAAAGCAAATTGGTAAGCACGTTGCAGGCTTAATTGAGGATGGGGCAACTTTGCAAATGGGAATTGGAGGAATCCCAAATGTGGTACTCGCCAATTTAATGAACCATAAAAGATTGGGTATTCATACCGAAATGCTGTCAGATGGGGTTCTACCTCTTATAGAAAAAGGGATTATTACGGGGGAAGAAAAAGAGATCAAAACTGGCAAATTGGTAACTTGTTTTGCTTTAGGATCTCAAAAATTATATGATTTTGTTGATGACAATCCACTTGTCCATTTTAAGGAGGCAGGTTATACCAACGATACTGCCATTATCCGACAAAACCCGAAAGTAACTGCAATAAATAGTGCCATTGAGATAGATCTTACCGGTCAGGTTTGCGCAGACAGCATTGGAAAATTTCAATTTTCTGGAGTTGGAGGACAAATGGATTTTATACGAGGAGCCTCCTTGTCTGAAGGAGGAAAGGCAATTATAGCAATGCCTTCAATTACCAGTAAGGGATTCACCAAAATTGTCCCTCATTTAAAAGAAGGAGCAGATGTTACAACTACCAGAGCTCACGTTCATTATATAGCTACAGAATACGGCATTGTCAACCTTTACGGTCAAAACTTAAAACAACGGGCAAAAGCCCTTATTTCAATTGCGCATCCAGATCATAGAGAGCACCTTGAAAAAGAAGCATATAGAAGATTTTAATATCAATTTTTATCATATAAGAAGATGAAATCCATCTAATTAAATTGTCTAATAAACAAAATAGATTGGAATCCTGGTTCCCAAAAGTTCTTGTGAAGTAATCATAACTTTGTAACCTAAACATGATATTATGAGTGCCAAAAAAGGACTCCATATCTATTTTAATTGAATTCCTTCAAACCTCAGATTTAACTTTTATATCTGCCTCAAAATCAAAAAATTACATTTAATTACTTGATAATATTACGTCCACATATATTCAATATAATATGTTTTTTCATATATCATTTGCTATATTCGCAAAACCTTCAAGTGATACTAATTAAATGATAAATTTTCCTCTTAAAACGATAAATCCAAAAACTGACGATTGTCATTTTCTAGCAAATCTTTTAGTTTCTCGGAAATAAGGGTCCCGAAACTGATAATTGTCATATTCTAAACTCCTGTTATGCCCCAACTTTGCTCAAAATAATAACAAGAACTATGAAAACTACAAAAAACTTTTGGCTGAAAATTGCAAGTCTATTTATATTGATTCTAACAACTCAGATTTCCGTTTCACAAACATTTAAGTTAAATAACTCTTCTTCTAAAGTGGAAGTATTAGGAACTTCAAATATTCATGATTGGGAGGTACTTGCAAAAGTTTTCAAGGGGAATCTAAACCTTGAAATTGAAAATGGTAAGGTTGAAAAAATCAGCCAACTTGATTTTTACGTAACTGCAGAAAGCTTGGACAGCGGAAAAGGGGGAATGGATAAAAATATATACAAAGCCCTTAATACCGACAAATTTAAAACAATAGATTACCAACTTGTAAAAGTAAAGAGTATTGATTGCACCTCTAAAAGTCAATGTAAAATTACTACCAGCGGGTATTTAACCCTTGCCGGAACTAAAAAACTGATAGATATCGACTTCGATTTAAAAATAATTGATGGAAATATTGTACTATCTGGAAACAAAGCAATAAAAATGTCAAATTTCAACATTGACCCTCCTACTGCTCTTTTCGGAACCATCACCACAGGTGACGAAGTGAATGTAAAATTTAATACCGTTTTTAATAAATAATTCAATCAAATTAATAATCAATAATCAATTTAACGTTAAAAATCACCAAAAATGAAAAAATCAATACAGTTTGCAATCTTTATGCTAGTAGCCGTTTTGGGACTTCAATCTCAAGCGCAAAATGACAGAGACCTGGACAATTACAGGCAACCGGACAAAAGAGGTATCAATGTCTTTGAATCACCTAAAGACACCGCATCCACTTTTGATGGTTTACATGTAAGATTAGGCGCAGAATCCACTTTACAGTTTCAAGCGTTAGACCACGAAAACTCAGGTGCGGTGCCACTTGCAGAAATTGGCCATAACTTTAACCTTGCCACTGCAAACCTTGATATAGATGTCGCTCTTTATTCTGGTGTGAGAATGCACCTTAGAACCTATTTATCTTCACGTCACCATACAGAAACTTATGTAAAAGGTGGCTATCTACAAATTGACAGACTGGACTTTGTAAGTAAAGGATTTATGGAGGATATTATGAAATTTGTGACCGTTAAAATAGGGCATATGGAAATCAACTACGGTGATACTCATTTTAGAAGAACCGACAATGCTCAATCTATTCACAACCCATTCGTTGGAAACTATTTAATGGATAGTTTTACTACTGAAGTAGGTGGAGAAATCTATTTGAAGAAAAACGGATTTCTAGGTATGATAGGAGTTACAAACGGAAAATTGAATCAGTCTGTTGAAAGCCCTGGAACAACAAGTCCTTCATTTGTTGCAAAAATTGGGTATGATAACAACCTTTCTGAAGACTTAAGGTTTAGATTGACTGGTTCTGTCTATCATACAAATCAAACTGCCAGTACATACCTTTACGCCGGAGATAGAGCTGGAGCACGTTATTATTCAGTAATGGAACCAGTTGAAGGCGGTTCTTTCAGATCAGGAAGAATTAACCCTGACTTAAAAAATGAAATGACATCATTTATGATAAATCCTTTCATAAAATATAAAGGATTGGAATTCTTCGGAGTACTTGAACAAGCATCCGGAAAAAAATCTACCGAAACAGCAACCAGAACCTGGAATCAATATGCTGGGGAACTTATCTACAGATTTGGTAATGATGAAAACCTTTATGTAGGTGGACGTTACAATTATGTCGATGGTGAAGAAGTTGGTGGAAACAATGTTGATGTATCACGTTTTCAATTAGGTGCAGGTTGGTTTATGACTAAAAACGTCCTTACCAAAATTGAATATGTAAACCAGGAATATAATGGTTACAATCCTGAAACAATTTTAGACAAGGGAAAATTTAATGGCATAATGGTGGAAGCTGCAATTAGCTTCTAATATATATAATTCAATTAGCCAAAATGGGAGGAATTAATTTTTCTCCCATTTTTTAAATCAAAAATTATGAAAACTATCCTGCTTCTTCTATCATTTTTAAGTTTTGGTACATATAGTTTTTCTCAGAACAGCTTTCAAATTCTTCCTGAAAGCAAACTTACTATTACAGGAGAGACAAATATTAATAAGTTTCTTTGCGCTTTCAATACCACTTTGATCCCCAATACAAAAAACATAAAATTTGAAGGAAATTCAGAAAAAATTCATTTTGAAAATGCAGTTTTGAAATTGGATAATCAGGGATTTGACTGTGGAAATAAAGCTATAAATAAGGATTTTAAAACCTTAATTAAATCAAGCGAGTATCCAGAAATAAAATTGGAGCTAAAAGAATTAATTTTGAAATCTCCCCATGAGGTCAATGCCCTGTTGAGAATTTTTATTGCAGGCAAACAAAAAGATTATCGAGTTCCAATAACTATCAATGAATATCCTGTTGTTCAATATTCGGGTAAATTAAATTTAAACATTAACGATTTCGAATTGACTCCTCCCAAAAAAATATTTGGTTTGATCGTTGTAAAAGAAGATATTGAAATTAATTTCAATCTAATTGTCGAGATACTATCTAATGTAAATTACGCTTCTTTTATCAAACCATAAAAGCTGTTTATGGGCAGATCTACCTGCACACATACACTTAATTCTCTCACCCCTAAGTAGGAAGCTGAGTTTACAAATACAGCGCTAAGAGACCCCTGAGAATATTACAAAGCAATCTTATTGCAAACTCTAAAATAATGCTAGAGCCCTCTTTTCCATCACATATTCCAATTAGCCGAAGCAAGTTGAAAAAGTTCCTTTTAAAAGGTTTTACTATCTAATTTTTGTAATTTTAAAAGAACAATCTCGTCTTAAGTATGTAGAAGCTACAAAAAAATTCAGAATTAAAAATAAAGTCAATTGTGCTTCCATTTTAAGTGAGATGAAATTTTAAATTCAGACTTTTAAAAATACTTTGATTATGAAAAGCAACTTCAGTGAAATAATAAAAGACAACAAACCCGTTTTAGTGGATTTTCATGCTGATTGGTGTGGACCTTGTAAAATGTTGGCACCGATCTTAAAAGATGCCAAAGCAGAATTAGGTGATGATATAAAAATCGTGAAAATTGATGTGGATAAGAATGAAGCCCTTGCAGGAAAATACCAGGTAAAAGGAGTGCCAACTTTAATATTGTTCAAGAATGGAGAACAACTGTGGCGACAATCGGGTGTTGTTCAAAAGGATGAAATAATACGGATAGTTAAGTCACATTCCTAAATCACTATAATTCCAGTGAAGTATCATACCAAAAATTTTCGGTATAATAACTATTTG
>Ga0307487_1000807_pt1 | contig 23668 bp, 24 predicted proteins | sample CBIW12metaG_FD_203665 | JGI IMG/M metagenome (GOLD analysis project Ga0307487, IMG submission 203665) | Sea-ice brine microbial communities from Beaufort Sea near Barrow, Alaska, United States - CBIW 1.2 | ecosystem: Environmental > Aquatic > Marine > Coastal | place: USA: Alaska | collected... | reverse complement strand
CGCTTCGCTCAGAACGCCGGAGGCGATCAACTCGGCGCGAAAGCTCGGCACCGGGTCGGACTGCTGGGCGATCGCCGTGTCATCGGCTGAACGATAGCGGGCCGGATCGACCACGGAGTGGCCGCGCAGCCGAAAACACATGACCTCGAGCAGCACCGGCTGGCGCGACTCGCGAGCCTGCCGGAGTGCGTCGGTAGCGGCATCACGCACGGCGAGCACATCGTCGCCGTCGACCCGCACGCCGGGCATGCGGTACGACGCGGCACGCTTGTACAGCTCCGGTTCGGCGGATGCCTTCTCCACAGTCGTGCCCATGCCGAGCCCGTTGTTGACAATCACATAAACGATCGGCAGCTTCCACAGGCCGGCCAGGTTGAGCGATTCGTGGAACGCTCCGATGTTGGTGGTGCCGTCGCCGAGCAGGCACATCACGGCGGCAGCGTCGGGACCGGCCGACTCCTGGTTTTTCAGCGCGAGTGCTGCGCCGGTGGCCGGGGGGATTTGCCCGCCGACAATACCGTAGCCGCCGAACAGGCGCGCTTCCGTGTCGAACAGGTGCATTGAGCCGCCGCGGCCGCCGGAGACGCCAGTGACTTTGCCGAACAGCTCGGCCATCACCCGCTCGGGCGATAGGCCGCGCATCAGGGCGTAGCCGTGGTCGCGATAACCGGTGAACAGGTAGTCGCGGTCCTCGATGGCCGCCATCAGACCGACCACCGTGGCCTCTTCGCCGAGGTTGAGGTGGCAGTAGCCGCCGATCTTGGCCCGGGCATACATTTCGCTGGAGCGCAGCTCGAAGGCGCGCACCAGTGACATTCGTTTGTAATAGTTCCGCAGGGTCTCGCCGGGTTCGTTACCGGGAGCCTCCACTGGCTTTGGTTGCGTGCGGGCTTTGGCTGCCATGTGGTCCCACTTTCCTGCTGACTACGTTCGTCAATCCTACTTCTTTGAGTGCAAGATTTTGCTTTCAAATCCGGCTCTGAGTAGGGAGGCAGCACAGCGTTGCAATTGGGGGGTGGGCGCAAGCGCCATGGGAAGACATACTGGAGCCATGGCTGCCCAACCTCCAAGCTACAAGACGCTCGCCAGCCTGAGCCGGATGAGCCTGCTCTACCAGTTGCAGAGCCGCGGAACGATGACGGTGAACGACCTCGCCGAGGCTGCCGGCCTGCATCACAACACCGCCCGCGAACACCTCGACCGGCTGATCAATGATGGTTTCGTCACCTGTGAGCCCGAGGCGAGCGACAGCAAGGGGCGCCCCAAGATGTTGTACAGCGCCGCGGGTGGGGTCAGTACCGAATTGGGTTCGATCAGCAGCCGCAAAATCGCAGCCGCGCAGGAACGTGCCCAGCAACTGCGCCGGATGCTGCCGCTTCTGCCCGTCGGCCAAACCGCGTTGGCCGACTGCGCAGGGCCGGCCACGCAGCGACAACTCGACGCCCTCAATGATCATCTGGACCAATCCGGATTCGATGCCCAGATGGCCGTCCACGGCGACCAGCTCAACCTGCACGACTGCCCATACTCGGAGATGGTTAAGGACCACCCGGAAGTTTGCGCCGTGCATTACCGCCTGATTCAGGGCGCGCTGGAGCAGGCCGACGGCCCACTGCGCGCGGTCGGCCTCAACCTCATTGATTCTCCGCACCACTGCGTGATCGACGTCGTGGCGGTGCCAGAGCCGAGCGCCGATGAGCCCGCCGACGTGCCCGTTGCAGCGGCGACTTTCCGACACCTCCGCAGCTAGACTTCGGCACCGGCACCGGCACCGGCACCAGCACCAGCACCGGCACCAGCACCAGCACCAGGGCTCGTTCCCCCGCCCCAGCTTTCCCGAATGAGCGTCCGCGCTCGCGCATAACTCCTGCAATTTCTGCGGCCGCGCGCTCTCGGCCCCGGAATTACGCGAAAGTTGAGCAGACGGTGCACGAATTGCAGGAGTTATGCGCCGGGGCAAAGCATTATTAACGGTCTTTTGCGGTTGTCGGTGGGGGAGGCAGCGGCGAGACTCCTTCTGAGGGTGAGTGCTGCTTTGGCATCCCCGGCAGGCAAGGGGTACCGTGAAAAAGCGCACAGGAACGACTTCCCGATCAGATCAGCCAGGCACTGACGGCCCAGTCGCCGACTCGCTGCTGAAGCTCGGCCGTTTTCTTCGCCGCGGCGAGACCAGCGAGGATCTGCGCAGCGTGTTCAAGAACGGCGGCCGCGGCGCCGACACCTTCTACCGTGACCGCTGGACCCACGACAAAGAGGTGCGCTCCACCCACGGCGTGAACTGCACCGGCAGCTGTTCCTGGAAGGTGTACGTCAAAGACGGCATCATCACCTGGGAAACCCAGCAGACCGACTACCCCTCCGTCGGCCCGGACAGCCCCGAATACGAGCCCCGCGGCTGCCCGCGCGGTGCCGCCTTCAGCTGGTACACCTACTCGCCCACCCGGGTGCGTTACCCCTACGTGCGCGGCGTTCTGCTCAATCTCTATCGCGAAGCGAAAGCACGCCTCGGCGACCCCGTGCTGGCCTGGGCCGAGATCACCGGCAACCCCGAAACCGCCCGCCAGTACAAGAGTGCCCGCGGCCAAGGCGGCCTGGTACGTGCCAGCTGGGATGAAGCCGCCGAAATCGTCGCCGCAGCCCACGTGCACACCATCAAAACTTTCGGCCCCGACCGGGTCGTCGGATTCAGCCCGATTCCGGCGATGTCGATCGTGTCACAGGGGGTCGGCAACCGGTTCATCTCGATGCTCGGCGGCACCATGCTTTCGTTCTACGACTGGTACGCCGACCTGCCGGTGGCCAGCCCTCAGGTGTTCGGTGACCAGACCGACGTGCCCGAATCGGCCGACTGGTGGAACTCGAGCTACCTGATCATGTGGGGCTCCAACGTGCCCGTCACACGTACCCCCGACGCTCACTTCATGGTCGAGGCCCGCTATCGCGGCCAGAAGGTCGTGACAGTTTCCCCCGACTACGCCGATAACTCCAAGTTCGCCGACGAGTGGCTGGCCGTGCATCCCGGCACCGACGGCGCCCTCGCCCTGGCCATGGGGCACGTCATTCTCAAGGAATTCCTGATCGACCGTCGCACCCCGCGCTTCGTCGAGTACATGAAGAAGTTCAGCGACTCGTCCTATTTGATCGCGCTGACTCCGCGCCAGGATGCCTGGGTCCCCGGCAAATTCCTGACGGCCGACGCGCTGCCCGGCACCCCCGCATCCGTGTCGAGTGCCGCTTTCAAGACCGTCATGCTCGATGAGAACGCCGAGCCGTTCGTGCCGAACGGTTCGATCGGCCACCGGTTCAGCGAGGCAGATAAGGGCAAGTGGAACCTCGACCTCGAGGGCAGGGACCCGCTACTCTCGATAGCGGATGCCCCGGACTACGACGGTCGCTCTGTCGCCATCGACCTGCCCCGCTTCGACGTGACACCCGACGCGGCACACGACAGCGTCGGCGAACAGCACGCTGGAGCCTCCGGCATCGTGCGCCGCGGTGTGCCGGTGCGCGTTGTCTCCGGCGTGCTCGTGACGACAGTGTTCGACCTGCTGCTCGCACAGTACGGCGTGGGTCGTCCCGGCCTGCCGGGCGAGTGGCCCACCGGCTACGACGATGCGTCCACTCCCGGCACACCGGCTTGGCAGGAAGAGATCACCTCGGTGCCGTGGCAGGCTGCCGCGCGCATCGGCCGCGAGTTCGCGCAGAATGCCGAGGACTCGCAGGGCCGCTCGATGATTCTGATGGGTGCCGGAACCAACCACTGGTTCCACTCCGACACCATCTACCGTGCCTTTCTCGCCCTCACCACGATGACCGGCTGCCAGGGTGTGAACGGCGGAGGCTGGGCCCACTATGTCGGGCAGGAAAAGGTGCGCCCGCTCACCGGGTATGGCCAGTACGCGTTCGGTCTGGACTGGGTGCGCCCGCCCCGCCAGATGATCGGAACCGGCTTCTTCTACCTCGCCACCGACCAGTGGCGCTACGACGGCCTCTCCGCTGACACGCTGTCGAGTCCGCTTGGTGCGGGCGCCTTCGCCGGCCGTACCACCGCCGACTGCCTGGTCGAATCGGCCAAGCGCGGTTGGATGCCGAGCTATCCGACCTTCAACCGCAACTCCCTCGACCTCGTCGACGATGCTGCCGCGGCCGGTCAGGAACCGGCCGAATACGTGGTCGATTCGCTGAAGGACGGCTCGCTCGAATTCTCCTGCGAAGACCCGGATGCGCCCGCGAACTTTCCCCGCGTGCTCGTCGTGTGGCGGGCCAACGTACTCGGCTCCTCCGGCAAGGGCAATGAGTATTTTCTCAAGCACCTGCTCGGCGCGCCCTCCGCAGTGCGCGCTGTCGAGTCGATGCCGGCTCGCCGTCCGAAAACCATGAAGTGGCACGAAAACGCACCGGAAGGCAAGCTCGACCTGCTGGTCACGAGTGACTTCCGCATGACGAGCACCACCATTTACAGTGACGTGGTGTTGCCGCCGGCCACCTGGTACGAGAAGAACGACCTGTCGACGACGGATATGCATCCGTTTATTCATTCCTTCAACCCCGCGATCGCCCCGCCGTGGCAGGCCAAGACCGACTTCGACATTTTTCACGTGCTCGCCGCGAAGATTTCCGAGATGTCGGTCACGCATCTCGGTGTGCGCAAGGATCTCGTCGCCGCACCGCTCTCGCATGACACCCCAGACGCCATGGCTACCCCGCACGGTACCGTGCTGGATGACCAGCCGCTCATTCCCGGGGTCACCATGCCCAAGCTTGTCGTCGTGGAGCGCGACTACCCCGCGTTCGCCGCGCAGCTCGGTGCGCTCGGACCGCTCACGGCGAAGCTCGGCATGGTCACCAAGGGGGTGAAATTCAACCCCGACGTTGAGGTCGAGTACCTCGGCAAGAAGAACGGCCTGGTATCCAGCGGGCCCACTGCCGGCCGCCCGCGCCTGTCGACCGCTATTCACGCCTGCGAAATGGTGCTCGCCCTCTCAGGCACCACCAACGGCCGTCTCGGCACCCAGGGATTTCGGCAGCTTGAGGAACGCACCGGAGTCAAACTGGCCCAGCTGGCCAGCGACAATGAGGGCCGCCGGTTCTCGTACCCGGATGTGCAGGGTGCGCCGGTTCCGGTGCTCACCTCCCCGGAATGGTCCGGCTCCGAGCACGGCGGCCGCCGCTACAGCGCTTTCACCATCAACGTGGAGCATTTGAAACCCTGGCACACGCTCACCGGCCGCCAGCATTTCTACCTCGACCACGACTGGATGATCGAGCTGGGTGAGCAGCTGCCCATCTTCCGACCGCCGTTGGACATGCACCGACTGTTCGACGATTCGATCGTCGGCGCCACGACGTCGACCGGGGCGCCGGGCTCAACAGGGCACGCCGAGGTCGCAGTGCGCTACCTGACGCCGCACTCGAAGTGGTCGATCCACTCCGAATATCAGGACAATCTGCTCATGCTCTCACTCTCCCGCGGCGGTCCCACCATCTGGATGAGCCCGCAGGACGCCGACAAAATCGGAGTGCGGGACAACGAGTGGATCGAGTCGTACAACCGCAACGGCGTCGTCGTGGCGCGGGCAATCGTCTCGCACCGCATGCCGGAGGGGACTGTGTACATGTACCACGCGAAGGACCGCACCATCAACGTGCCGATCGCTGAAACCAGCGGCATGCGCGGCGGCACCAACAACTCCCTCACCCGCATTCTGCTCAAACCCAGCCATCTGATCGGCGGCTACGCCCAGCTGTCCTTCGCCTTCAACTACCTCGGCCCGACCGGGAACCAACGCGACGAGGTCACCGTGATCCGTCGCCGCAGCCAGAAAGTGGACTACTAATGCGCGTTATGGCACAGATGTCGATGATCATGAATCTCGACAAATGCATTGGGTGTCATACCTGCTCCGTCACCTGCAAACAGGTCTGGACCAACCGCACCGGCGTTGAGTACGCCTGGTTCAACAACGTGGAGACGCGGCCCGGTATCGGCTACCCGCGCGAGTACGAAAACCAGGAAAAGTGGAAGGGCGGCTGGGTGCGCAACAAGCGCGGCCGGCTGCAGCTGAAGGCCGGCGGGCGGTTGAAGAAGCTCTCGCAGATCTTCAACAACCCGAACCTGCCGCAGATCGACGACTATTACGAGCCGTGGACCTACGACTACGACATGCTCACCACAGCGCCGGCCGGTACGCAAAGCCCGGTCGCGCGCCCGAAGTCGCTGCTGACCGGCCAGAACATGGACATCAAGTGGTCGGGCAACTGGGACGACAACCTCGGCGGGTCGCAGGAAACCGCAGCACTCGACCCGATCCTCACCACGATGAGCGAGCATGTGAAGATGGAGTTCGAAGAGACCTTCATGTTCTACCTGCCGCGCATTTGCGAGCACTGTCTCAACCCCGCCTGTGTTGCCGCCTGCCCCTCCGGCGCCATGTACAAGCGCGAGGAAGACGGCATCGTGCTCGTCGATGAAGACGGATGCCGCGGCTGGCGCATGTGCGTCTCCGCCTGCCCCTACAAGAAGGTGTACTTCAACCACAAAACGGGCAAGGCGGAGAAGTGCACGCTCTGCTACCCGTTGATCGAGCAGGGTAAGCCCACCATCTGCTCCGAAACCTGTGTCGGTCGTCTGCGGTACCTGGGCCTTATGCTCTATGACGCCGACGCTGTACTCAAGCAGGCTTCGATCGAAAACGATCAGGACCTGCTCGACGCCCAACGCGCCTGCTTTCTCGACCCGTTCGACCCCGCGGTCATCGCCGCAGCCAAGGCGGAGGGCATGGCCGACGACTGGATCGAAGCCGCCCAGAACAGCCCGATCTACAAGCTCATCTCCGAGTACGAGATTGCCCTGCCGTTGCACCCGGAATACCGCACCATGCCGATGGTCTGGTACATCCCCCCGCTCTCGCCCGTGGTCGACGTTGTGAGCAACTCCGGCAGCGACGGCGAAGACGCCCGCACCCTGTTCGCCGCGATCGACAAGCTGCGTATCCCGGTGGAATACCTCGCCGGACTCTTCTCGGCCGGCGACGTCGTTCCGGTGGAGCTGTCGCTGCGAAAGCTCGCCGCGATGCGCGCCTACATGCGCGACATTAATCTCGGCAACGAGCCCGACGAGCGCATTCCGGCCGCTGTCGGCATGACCGGCGAGACGATGACCGCCATGTACCGGCTGCTCGCCATCGCCAAGTATGAGGACCGCTACGTCATTCCGAAGGCCCACGTGGAGACCGCGCGTGAGCTGGAAGAGCTCGGCTGCTCGCTCGACACCGACGGCGGCCCCGGCATGGGCGGGCCGGGCTCGGCCGGGCACTCCGGTCCCTACGGCAACACTGTCGGCATGCCGCTCGGCGCCACCGTCGACAACTACAACGAGATGACCGGGCGCAACTCTGCCAGTGCGACGGCGCCGACCACCCCAGGCCGGGTCAACCTGCTCAACTGGAAGGGCGGCGGGGTGCCAGAGGGCATGTTCCCGCCGATAGCGGATTCCGGGAGCCCGGCGTGAGCACCAGTACGCTCCGTGCGCGGATGAATTTCGGCTTTCGGGCACCGAAGGTTGCGCCGCGTGCGATCGCGGCCGTTCCGATGACGCCGGAGCAGGGCGTTATCGCGCACATGGCGGCGTCGATTCTGCTCGACTACCCGACGCCAGAGCGGCGGGCGCAATTTGCGCTCGTGGAGGCATCCGTTGTGGATCTGCCCGACGAGTTGCGCCGCACCTTTGAGGAGTTCTTCACCGCGGTCAACGACCAGAGCCAGCAGCAGCTCGAGACCCACTTCACCGCGACCTTCGACCTGAAACGCAAGTGCTGCCCGTACCTCACCTACTATGCGGCCGGGGATACCCGCCGCCGCGGTATGGCGCTCGTGCGGTTCGTCGAGGCTTACCGGGCGGCCGGCTGGCAGGTTGGCGCCGACGAACTTCCCGACTACCTGCCGATGGTGCTGGAATTCTCGGCGCTCTCCGACTCGCCGATTGCGCAGGAACTGCTCGCCGCGCACCGCGACGGCATCGAGGTGCTGCGCACGGCGCTCGAAAAATTCGACAGCCCCTACGCCCACATCGTGAAGGCGGTGTCGCTGTCGCTGCCCGTCATCGATGAGGAGACCCGCGAACGCTACCTCAATCTCGTCAACGAGGGACCGCCGACCGAGACTGTCGGCATGACCTACCTCGGAAATCTGAAGCCGTTTTCCGCGCATGAGAACGAGGACGTGAGAGTATGACCGCCTGGGATTACCTGCTCTGGGTCGCTTTTCCCTACGCTGCGACGGGTGTGTTCGTGGTCGGTCACCTGCTGCGCTACCGCTACGACCAGTTCGGCTGGACTTCACGCTCGAGCCAGACCTACGAGAACCGGCTGCTGCGCTGGGGCTCACCGATGTTCCACTACGGCATTCTCATGGTGATCGGCGGGCATGTTGTCGGCCTGTTCATTCCCAAGGCGTGGCTGGAGTTCTTCGGCGTGACCGAGCACATGTACCACCTCGGCGCGACCTGGCTCGGCAGCTTCGCGGCCGCGCTGACCGTGACCGGGCTGGCCATTTTGATCTACCGCCGGCGGCTGACCACGCGGGTGCTGCTGGTCACGACGGTGATGGACAAGGTCATGTACGTGTTCCTGGCCGGCACCATCGCCTTCGGCACGACCGCGACAGTGCTGTACCAAATCTTCGGCGGCGGCTACGACTATCGCGGGTCGATCTCGCCGTGGATCCGCTCGCTGTACAGCCTTCAGCCCGATCCGGCCCTCATGAGCGATGTGCCGCTCTTCTTCCAACTGCACGTGCTCACCGCAACGACGTTGTTTCTGCTCTGGCCGTTCACCCGACTGGTGCACGTTTTTTCGGCGCCGCTGGGCTACCTCGTGCGACCCTACGTGGTCTACCGGTCCCGGGACGCCCCGCGCGGTGCCGGGTCGCGCGCACCGCGTCGCGGCTGGGAGAAGAGCGAGCGCCCGTTGCAGCGGTCCCGTCGGTAATATTCGAGCATGTCGGTCCACATTAAGAGGGCGTATGCCGCGGTATCCGCTGATGACGGATATCGGGTGCTCGTCGATCGGCTCTGGCCGCGCGGCGTTTCGAAGGAGCACGCCCGGCTCGATGAGTGGCTCAAAGACGTCGCGCCGTCGCCGGCGCTGCGCACCTGGTGGAACCACGACCCGGAGCGCATGGAGGAGTTCGCGCTGCGCTACCGAGCCGAGCTTGATTCGAGTGCCGAGACGCAGGCAGCCGTCGCGGCGTTGCGGGTGCGGGTCGCCGCGGGCGAGACAACCCTGGTGTATGGGGCGAAAGACCCGCATGTGAACCACGCCAGGGTGCTCGCGGAGTACCTCGAGCAGTCGCTTCGCTAGACCTCGTCGAGCGGGATCGACTCGTCGGCGAGACGGCCGGGATCGACCACTTCGCCGCGGCGAATCAACCCCTGCACGGCATCATTGACGTCCCACACATTCACGTTCATGCCGGCGACGACTCGACCGGCATTCAGCCAGAACACCACGAACTCACGGCTGGCCCGATTGCCGCGGTAGACCAGCTCGGCCCCGCGGGTGAGCACTCCGAAGCCGGAATACTCCATTCCCAGATCGAACTGGTCGGTGTAGAAATACGGGATGGCGTCGAAAGACACGCTCTGGCCGAGCATCGCCCGTGCTGCGACGGGGCCGCCGTTCAGGGCATTCGCCCAGTGCTCGCTGCGCAGGCGTTGCCCAATCAGCGGATGCTCGGCGTTGGCCACATCGCCGGCCGCAAAGACGTGCGGATCGCTCGTTCCGAGGCTCGCATTGACCAGGATCCCATTGTCGAGGTCGAGCCCGGCCTTCCCGGCCAGTTCCACGTTCGGAACCGCGCCGATGCCTACCAGTACCAGATCGGCGGGCACGATCTCACCGCCGGATAATTGCACCCCCGTCACCCGGCCATCGGTACCGAGGATGCTCTCAATCACCACGGATCGGCGCACGACGACTCCGCGCTCCTCATGCAGCGTCGCAAACACGCCACCGAGTTCGGGGCCGAGCGCGGCCGACAGCGGCGTCGTGCCGCGTTCGAGGATGGTCACCTCATTGCCGAGGGTGCGTGCCGTCGCGGCCACCTCCATGCCGATCCACCCGGACCCCACGACGACGAGCCGTTTGCCGCCGTCGGCCAGCAGGGCATGCAACACCTCGGAATGGTCGAGGGTGCGCAAGTAGTGCACCCCGCTGAGGCTGCCGCCCGGCAGGGACAGCCGCCGCGGCCGTGATCCTGTGGTCAGGAGCAGCCGGTCATAACTCCGCGACGCGCCATCATCGGTGCTGACCAGATGCGCCCCGAGGTCGAGGTCGACCGCGCGGGTGCCGGGGTGAAACTGCACGTCGCGGTCGGTATACCAGCTTGCGCTTTCGACGAAGATCGAGTCGCGGTCTGCGGTGCCGGCGAGGTAATCCTTCGAGAGGGGCGGGCGAATATAGGGATGATATTCCTCCGCGCCGATCAGATGGATCCCGCCGTCGAAACCCTCATCACGCAGGGTGCTGGCCGCGCTCACACCCGCAAGGGAGGCCCCGACAATGACAAAAGTCTGTTGGCCGGCCATGTGGTCCTCCCTCGACGTGTGCTCTGACTGTACGAGGGTTTGCCCGTTTGGGCGAGGGCCGTTTGCCCGCGGCATCCGCTGGCCGAAAAAGCGGCGCAGCGCGGGTTCGGTTCAGCGAGTCAGGACGGTTCGACCACGGTGCCGCAACGCCAGCAGCGGGCGGGCAACTCACCCGAGACGTAGGCGCCGCACTCCGGGCAGACCTGTTCGAGCCAGCAGACCGGATCGCCGCCGATCGGTTCGTTCCTGTCGTCGTGCGTGTCCTCGCTTGTGGTCATCGGAGGCCTCCTCGTTTCAGTATGCCCCGAGGTGGGCTGGAAGCCCCCGCTGGAGGAGAAGGGGGCTTCCGGGCCAGGTTGCGGGTGTCAGCTCGGGTTGGGCGCACCCGGGCGGGCGTAGTAAAACCAGGCCAGGCCGGTGCAGAACACGCAGAACACGGCGCAGCCGATGAAGAAGGCGGTCGGGCTCATCGCCGTGAGCGACATACCCACGATGAACGGACCGAAGGCGGCGATCGAGGCGGTCCAGCCGATCGCGCCGCCGGCTTGACGCTTGGGAAAGATCATCGGCATCTGCTTGAATGTGCCCGCGTTGGCGAGGCCGGAGAAGAAGAAGATGATGAGCATGCCGGTGAGAAAGCCGTAGAACTCGTCCACGCTCGTCGGCGTGAGAAAGAACACCGTGACGATCGTTCCGACGGCCATGCCAGCGCCACCGATGAACGTGAAGATTGCGCCGCCGAACCGGTCGCAGAACGGGCCGGTGGCCGCGCGTACGAGGGCACCGACGACCGGGCCGATGAATGCGAAGGCGAGCGGGTTGGGCGCATCGGGAAAATCGCCGTAGACGTTGAGAATGATCAGGCCCATTTGCGCGGCCAATCCGCTGAACGCGCCGAAGCTCATCAGGTAGATCGCGGTCATGATCCAGGTGTGCTTGACCTTGAAAATGTCCAGCTGCTGCCGGAAATTCGCCTTGACCGGAACACGTCGCAAAAAAATCAGAGCGAGGACGATCGCGAGGATCACCCAGGGCACGAGCACGAGCCCGCCGTTGTGCAGCCAGATCAATTCGCCGTTGGAATCGCTCTCCGGGGTGAGTGCGGCGGTGCCGAGCAGACCGAAGCCAACGACCCACGGGGTGAGCAGCTGAATGAGTCCGATACCGAAGTTACCGAGCCCTGCCTGCAGACCCAGGGCGGTTCCGGCGAGGCGCTTGGGAAAGAAATAGCTGGTCGAGGCCATGAAGCCCGAGAAACTGCCACCGCCGACACCCGCGGCGAACGAGAGTGCGAGCAGTACCCAGTACGGGGTTGAGGTGTCCCGGGCTACGAGCGTCCAGCCGATCATCGGCAGCAGGAGCAGCGCGCTGGCCAGGACGACGAGATTCCGGGTGCCGAGAATCGGCGGCAGGAACATGAATACGAGCCGGAGCAACCCCGCGGCGAGCCCGGGCAGGGCGACGAGCCAATACAGCTGACTGGTGCTCAGAGCGAAGCCGATGTCGTTGAGCCGCGGAGCGATCGCACTGACCAGATACCAGGCCGCAAAGGCGAGGGTCATGCTGAACGTGGTGATCCACAGGGTGCGCCAGGCGAGGCGCGAATCCCACGTTTCTTCATGTTCCGGATCCCAGTTCGAGAGGTCCGGCTTCAGCGTGGAGACGACGCGTGGTGGTGAGACGGTTGGCATTGGAGTCCTCGGCTGTTTTGGTCGGGCAGGGGCCCGGTATGGAAGCCAGCTTGTTCGCATTTTGATCGGGCTGCATCGTGTAAACACCGTGACAAATGATTCCGGGACAAGTGGATGCGAAAGTGACCGGCCACATTCGCTCGCTGCGGGCCGCGGTACTGTGGGACGGTGAAAACTCAGCTCAAACTTGGGGCCGAACTTGGGGCCGTCGTGATCACCGTGTCCGATCGTTGTGCGCGCGGGGAACGTGAGGACCGATCCGGTCCGGTCGCCGTCGATGCGCTCGGGGAGGTCGGTATTCCGTGTGGTCCGCCGCGGGTCGTACCCGACGGCATCGAGAGTGTGGCCGGTGCGATCTCCGGCGCGCTCGGCGACGGTGCCCGCCTCGTCGTGACGACCGGTGGTACCGGTGTGTCGGCGCGGGACCTCACGCCCGAAGGAACCGCGACCGTGCTGCACACGCTCCTGCCGGGCATCTCCGAGCGGATTCGCGCGGTGAGCGTCGCGACGATCCCCACCGCGATGCTCTCCCGAGGACTGGCCGGCATCGCCGACTCGGTCGGCAACAACGGAGCGTTGGTGGTGAATCTGCCGGGTTCGGCCGGTGCGGTGCGCGACGGTGTGACCATTCTCGCGCCGCTCGTGCGGCACATCATCGACCAGCTCGACGGTGGTGACCACTGATGGGTGCAGGGACGGCATCCCTCGGGTTCGCCCGCGTCACCGAGTCAACGCTCGACGTCGGTGAGCACGTGTCCGCGGTGTCGGGCGCGACGCACGGCGCCGTGGTCACCTTCATCGGGCAGGTGCGCGACCATGATCCCGATGCTGCCGGTCGGGTCACCGGCCTCGATTACAGCGCGCATCCCGACGCGGGGCGCATTATCGGTGAGATCGCCGACCGGGTGCGGGCGCAGCATCCGCTTGTGGTGTTGTCGGTCAGTCACCGTATCGGACACCTCGAGGTCGGCGACCTCGCTCTCGTCGCGGCGGTCGCGAGCGCGCACCGGGGCGACGCCTTTGCGGCCTGCGAGAGCCTCGTCGAGGCGGTGAAGGCCGAGGTTCCGATCTGGAAGAAGCAATATGAACTCGACGGAACCCATTCCTGGGTCGGTTTGTAACGTCCCGGCGAGTGGTTAGCCGCCGGCGAAGGGCGGAAGCACGTCGACAGTGTCGGTCGGGGCGAGCGTGATCGCGTCATCTGTGGCACGCGTTCCGTTCACGAGCAGGGAACATAGTCCGAGTACGCGCATGAATTCGCTGCCGTAGCGATCGGCGAGCTCAGCACGCAGCTCGCCGATCGTGCCCGCATCGAGTGTGGCCGAGTCGGCCTGGGCGGCTTCGGCGGCTCCGGCGAAGAATCTCAGGGCGGCCATCAGAGCTTCTCGGGCGTCCAGCCGACGGCGAGCTCGCTCGCGACGGCGCAGGCGGCTTCAATATCGGCACCGGTTCCACCGTTTTTCGCGGCGGCGAGGCCGATCAGAAAGGTGCTGAGCGGCGCGGCCGGGCGGGCCACATTGTGGGCGACGTCGCGAGCCACATCGAGCAGATCACCGACGGGCACGTCGGCGGGGTCAAGCTGGAGCCGGTCGGCGAGAGCCGTGAGCCACTCGTCGAGCGCTTCGGGAGGCAGTGGTGCAGTGCTCATTCGGGTCACTCCTCTGGTCGGGCCACTTGGTCAGGTGCACCGGTCAGGCGAGCGGTGCTGTTCTCCACATCTTCCCATGTGTCTACGTCAGTACTCGCTGTGGATTCGTCCATGAGCGCCGTGAGATGCAGTCCCTCGAGCAGCATTCGCATGCTGGCATCGCCGACCCGGTCGCCGAGGCGGGCCATCGCCGCACGCAGTGCGGGTGCGCGGTAGAGTGCGGCGAGCCACTGGGAGCGGCCGTGGAGGTCCGTGAAATGCACTCCGTCCACCTTGTCGGCATCGCCGATTTGCAGCAGAGCGGATGTGCAGGAGAGGAGAGTGCGGGCAGCCACCGCTCCATAGGGTAGATCGCAGGCGAGCACGAGCACCCAGCCGGCGGGTTCATCGAGCATCGGCGCGTCGGCATCGTGTGCCGCTTCGAGTGCGCCTTCATATGCGGCATCGAGTGCGGCGAGGCCAGCGGCGAGACCGGCGACCGGGCCGCCGAAAGGAGGGTCTTCGAGAGCCCAGACAACCGAGACGGCGTTGCCGTGTTCGTCGATGGCGGCCGGACGTGCACCGGCGGGTCCGACGACGACGGCCTGCTGGGCAAGCGGGCGGGCGTCGAGTACGCGGGAGAGCAGGGGGCGCCCGGCGACTTCGACCGCGGGTTTGAGTGCTCCGCCGAGCCGGCTGCCGCGCCCGCCGGCGAGCACGATGAGGTCGACCCGCAGCATCCGCTTAGCCTTCGGCGCGGAGCCAGTCGCCGCTCTTGCCGCCGCTCTTGGCGAGCAGGCGCACGTTCTCGATCGTGACGGATTTGTCGAGACCCTTGACCATGTCGACGACGGCGAGCGCCGCGACCGAGACGGCGGTGAACGCCTCCATCTCGACGCCGGTGCGGTCGGCGGTGCGCACGGTCGCGGTGATGCTGACGCCGTCATCCTCAACGACCAGATCGACCACGGCACCGTGCACCCCGATGACATGCGCGAGCGGGAGCAGGTCAGCCGTCTTCTTCGCGCCCTGGATCCCGGCGATGCGGGCCACGGCGAGCACGTCTCCCTTGGGGGCGGTGCCGTCGCGGAGGGCGGCGATCACCTGGGTGCCGCAGCGCACGAAGCCGGCGGCGGTTGCGCTGCGCACGGTCGGAACCTTATTGGTCACGTCGACCATTCGGGCCTGCCCGGTCGAGTCGAGGTGGGTGAACGGCTGGCCGGGAACGGCGGCGCCGGTCGTGTCGGTGGTGTGGGTCATGATGTCAGCATGACAGTGATGAGGTCGCCGCCGCGAACATGAGATGTGTCTTCGGGCACGATGGCCAGCCCGTTCGCCTGGGCGAGACCGGCGACGAGGTGCGAACCCGATCCGCCGCGGGATGCCGGGCGGGCTTCGGTCTGGCAACCGTCTGTGTGCTGCCCGTCTGTGTGCTGCCCGTCTGTGTGCTGCCCGTCTGCGTGTGAGCGCTGCGTGACGATGACGGGCATGTACTGCGCGCGTCCGGGGGGCGAGCGCCAACCATCGACGACGGTCGCCGTGACGGTGCGGCGGTGCAGATCGGGATGGTCACTGCTGGTGCTTGCGCTCGTGGTGATGGTGGTGGCAGGGCGCTCGGTCGCGGGGCCGTCGAGTGCGGTGTGCGGCGGGTTTGCCTGGGCGGCCGGATCCGCCTGTTGCGTCTGGTCGGCCAGCCCGTGGCCGAGCAGGCGCTGCAGCGCGGGACGCACGAACACCTCGAAGGACACGTAGGCGCTGACCGGATTGCCGGGCAGAGCGAAGATGAGCGGTGCGTGAGCGCCATCGGTGGCGGGCCAGCGTCCGAATCCCTGCGGCTTGCCCGGTTGCATCTTGACCGGTCCGAAGTGCACGGTGCCGAGTGGCTTCAGCACGGCTTTCACCACGTCGTACGCGCCGACACTGACGCCGCCGGAGAGCACGATCACGTCGACCGTACCGGCCAGCTCGGTCAGGAGGGCACGGAGCACGTCGTCGTCGTCGGGCACGGCGCCGATCCGCACTGGAACAGCGCCGGCCTCGGCGACGGCGGTCGAGAGCAGAAAGGAGTTGGAGTCGGGAATCTGCCCGCGACGAGTCGGGCTGCCCGGGGTGACGAGTTCGCTTCCGGTGGAGATGACGGCGACACGCGGAGCGGGATGCACGAGGACCGTACTGGTTCCGGCGCTGGCCGCAGCGGCGACCCGGGTGGGCCACAGCACGCTGCCGGCGCGCAGTACCCGATCGCCGGCGTGGGCATCTTCGCCGGCGCGGCGTACGTGCGCAGCAGCGGCGGGTGCCTGAACGATCGTGACCGTGTCGGTGCCCTCGTCGGTGTCTTCGATCGGCACGACGGCATCCGCTCCGTCGGGAATCGGCGCACCCGTCATGATGCGCGCGACCTGCCCGCGGCTCAGGCGCGGGTTCTCCGCGGTGCCGGCGGCGAGGTCGGCGATGACGGGCAGCGTGATCGGATTCTGCGGTGATGCGGCGAGTAGATCTGAGCGGATAACGGCGTAGCCGTCCATGGCGGAGTTGTCGAACGGAGGCGTGTCGGTCACGGTCAGTACGTCCTCGGCCAGCACCAGTCCTCGGGCCGCGTCGAGTGCCACGCGCACGGGCGGCAACGGGGCGACGCTGCCGAGCACGAACTCAAGCTGCTCGGCAACCGTGCGAGCGGATACGGCGGGCGCGCAAGCATCCGCTCGTTCGGTGTGCGGGTGGTCGCGACGGTGGCTGTGGTCGGCGCCGTCGGCGCCATGGTCGTGCGTCTCGTGCGTCTCGTCACCGGGCGCAGCGGTGCGCGGATCGTGCCCGGGTGGTGTGGGCGGCGGGTCGGCAGCGGGAGCGTCGGCAGCGAGACCGTCAGCCGGAGAGCCGGTGTCGGATGGTTCGGTTCCGGACGGTGCGGTGTCGTTCACCGGTCAGACCAGACTGTCGGGCTGGGCGGCGCTGCCGGCGTCATCCGCTGCCGAAGCATGTCGCCCGGTCGGGGCGGGTTCGAGCGAGGCCCAGCGGCTACCCAACCCTGGTGCCCGCCCGGCCGTTACGAGGTCATCCCACGCCACGATTCCCCCGGTGAGCACCGAAACGTCGGTGAATCCCGCCTCGACCAGCGCGGTCGCAGCTCGGGTGGCGCGGCCGCCGGTATGGCAGTGCACGATCAGCGGGGTGTCCTCTGGCAGTGCGGCACGGCCGTTGTCCGAGAGAGCGCCATCGGTCAGAAGCTCGCCGAGTGGCAGCAGCCGGGCCGTCGGAATCGAGCTTTCCGCGTATTCGTTCGGTTCGCGCACGTCCACGATGAGAAAGTTGTCGGTGCCGGCGCTGTGCGCGGCGAGGCGAGCGACGAGTTCGACGCTAGACACCTCGGCGGTGTTCCCCAGGCCGGCCTGAGCGAGCTCGGCGGAGCGCTCTGCGGCGATTTCGGCGGCGGTCGGCTCGGCCGCTATGCCGGTTCCGAGAAGCGGAATCTCGCTGAACCGGCCCGACAGTGCGTCGATCACGAGCACCCGACCGATCAGTGGTGAGCCGATCCCGGTGATGAGCTTGATGGTTTCGGTGGCCATGAGCGACCCGACCTGGCCGCACAGCGCGCCGAGCACACCGGCGTCAGCGCAATTGGGAACCTCGCCTTCGGCCGGCGGCGTCGGAAACAGGTCGCGCAGGTGCACGCCGGTGACTCCGGAGTCGGCTGGCGGCGTAGCCCAAAAAACCGAGAGCTGGGCGTCGAAACGCAACACGGATGCCCACACCAGCGGCAACCCGAGTCGCGCGCAGGTGTCGTTGACGAGAAACCGGGTGGGAAAGTTGTCGGTGCCGTCGATGACCACGTCATAGCCGCCGATGATCTCGGCCGCGTTGCTGGCGACGAGGCGTTCAGCGTGGCGCACGACGGTAGCCTCGGGGGCGATCTCGGAGATGCGCTCGGCGGCGCTGTCGACCTTGGGGCGGCCAATATCCGCTTGCCCGTGGGCAATCTGCCGCTGCAGGTTGCTCGGTTCCACGTCATCACCGTCGACGATGCCGATGGTGCCGACACCGGCGGCCGCGAGGTAGAGCAGGGCCGGGGATCCGAGTCCGCCGGCGCCGAGCACGAGCACCCGGGCGTTGGCGAGGCGGCGTTGGCCGAGTTCGCTGAGCTGGGGGAGGCGACGCTGGCGAGCGGTGCGCACGGTTTCGAATGCGCTGAGGTGATCGACGGGCTCGACAAGGGGAGGAATGGCCATGGCTTAACGCTAGGCGCTGCGCGGCCAACCGGCGACCCGCATCCGCTAAACACCAGCCGGGTTTTCCCTACCGCCGATGCAGCCAGATCTGCATGCGCAGATGAACGCCGAGTTCGGCCACCGCGGCGAGCATGCGCCGATGGAGCTGGTGCACGAGTCGGCCCCGATCCGGCCAGCGCCAGACTCCGAAGTTGCACAACCGACTTTCTGTATGGTGGACACACGGCAGTTCGCTTACCCGAATCCATCGCGTCCGATGGCCACTCGAATGCGGGCTGCATCATGAATCCGACCCGTGAATTCGTCGTAACTGGCGGGACCCGGTGCCTCCCGCCTCCGTGCTGTTCAAGCTTGGCCCGGCGGGCGAGTGGGTCGTCGTGCGTAGGTTCTCATGATCGTTTTTGACGACCAGGGTTGCGCAGTGTGTCGCGAGCACTGGCTGAGTGGATCTCGGCCCAGATATCTCGCGATCGATGTCGAGCTGCATACCCGGCTATTTCGCTGTGATATTTGCGGCAGCTATTGGGAAGAGCTCGAACGATACGCCGTCGAAGTGACCGAATCCGAGGTCCAACACTTCCCGGGAGAATTTAGGAGTGTCGACTGAGGCCAGAGAGTTCACGGTTCTCGAAGGTGCACTTCACCGCGCGCAGACTGGCAAAATCTCAGTCCAATCCGCGGTGTGGACACTGGCCGCTTCGGAGCTGACGATCGCGACAAAGTTGGATCTTGAAGGGAGCCATGCGGACGTGCAGCCTCTCGTCGTTGCCCAAGATGGCGCCTCTTTTCTGGCTCTTTTCACGCATCCAGATCAGATCGGTTCCTACGCAAAAGAAATGCCGGGGTTCATCGCCATGTCTGGGCAAGATGTCCTCCAGCGGATGCCGGGGACACGGGACTGGTGGTCAACCCCGGTTCCGCTAATGGGCTCGAACTGCCGTCTGCCGGAGTCGCTGCAATTGTTGAGGAAATATCGGCCGGTTGAGGTGAATTTTCCCCGGCTGTAGGCGGAACGAGGACCCCGGCGAACCGGAGACCTCGCGCCAAAATTGACCGCAGGACTGGGATCAGCGGCGTTCGGTGATAAACCGGTCACTCTACATCGTCGATTCCCTCGGGTACCGTACGCCGTCTATCGGCAAAACGGTGCAGACCAGGTCAGCGCTGGTTGCAGGCAACCGATGCCGACGCGCATAACTCCTGCAATTTGACTGGGCCTCGCCAAAGGTGCGCATGATTCCGCGGCGAGAGCATCGACCGGTCGTGATTTGCAGGAGTTATGCGCAGGGGAAGCCGGGAAGGGCGGGGGCCGGGGAGCGGTACGCGCTATGCAAGTCCGCAAATGCGGTGATATTCTTCTGAATATGACGCAATATCGGATCAGCGAAGCGGCCGAGCTGCTCGGGGTCAGCGATGACACCGTGCGACGCTGGGTAGACGTGGGGCGCCTCGACGCCGTGGCCGATGCATCCGGTCGTCAGGTTGTCGACGGCGTGGCGCTGGCCGCCTTTGCGACCCGGCAGGCGAGCACCCCGGCCGACCCGTCGAGCGTTGGCCGCAGCGCCCGCAACCGGTTCGTCGGCATCGTCACCGCCATCACCATGGACACCGTCATGGCCCAGGTCGAACTGCAGTGCGGTCCGCACCGGGTCGTCTCGCTCATGTCGAGCGAGGCCGTGCGCGAACTCGGCCTCGAGATCGGCTCGCTCAGCGTTGCCGTGATCAAGGCCACCAACGTGATCGTCGAAACTCCGGGGCGCATGCCGTGAACCGCTTCCCGCGCGCCCTGACCGTTCTGGCCGTTCTCGCCCTCACCCTGACCGGCTGCGCAGAGTCGACCTCGTCCGGCACCCCGGCCCCCGGCGACTCCCTCGGGGCGCAGTCCCTCAGCGTCTATGCTGCATCATCACTGGCTCCAGCGTTCGATGAGATCGGCGCCCTGCTCAAGCAGCAGAACCCGTCGGTCGACGTGCAGGTCACCTATGACGGATCCTCCACCCTGGCGACCCAGATCGCGGCGGGAGCTCCCGCCGATGTGTTCGCCAGCGCCGACCAGAAGAACATGCAGCCGCTGCGCGACGACGGATTGACCGGACCGACCACCCTGTTCGCCGGCAACACCCTTCGGATCGCGGTCGCCCCCGGCAACCCGCTCAAAATCGCCACCCTCGCCGATCTCGCCCGCCCTGGGGTGATCACGGTGGTGTGTGCAGCGCAGGTTCCGTGCGGTGCGGCAGCCACTGCCCTGCTCTCTAACGCGAACGTCACACTTGCGCCCGCGAGCGAAGAACAGAATGTGACCGCGGTCGTCACCAAGGTCGCCCGCCTCGAAGCGGATGCCGGCCTCGTCTATGCGACGGATATCGCCGCCAACCCGGACCGCATCGAGGGCGTCACCCCGGCCGGAACGGACGCGGTCGTCGGGCATTATCCGATCGCAGTCATAGCCGAGAGCCCGCACGCCGAGGCGGCCCAGGCCTTCGTGGACCTCGTTCTCTCGCCCGCCGGCCAAGCCGTGCTCGCCGCCCACGGATTCCTCGCCCCGTGAGCGCTCGAGCGCTCTCCGGCGCGGCGAGAAGTCCGGGCGCAGGTTGGGCGGCTGGGCGCATGATTGAACCTGCGCCCGGCGATGTAACCTGCGCCCGGCGCGGCTCGGGGAGCTTAACGGCATGATTCCGCGACTGCTCTATGTGCCCGCTGGCATCGGCCTGGCCCTGCTCGTGCTGCCGCTCGCCGGTCTTCTGCTCACGGTCGACTGGGCCGGACTGCCCGCCCTGCTCCTCTCGCCGCAAGCGCTGCAGCCGCTGGGACTGTCGCTCGCGACGGCATCCGTGTCGACCGTGCTCTGTCTGTTGCTTGGTGTGCCGCTCGCCGTCGTCATTGCGCGGTCACGGCCACGGGTGGCCGGACTCATGCGGGCGCTCGTGACCGTTCCGCTCGTGCTTCCGCCGCTTGTGGGCGGCATTGCGCTGCTGGCCCTGCTCGGACGCGGCGGCCTGCTCGGCAACACCCTGGAACTCGTGGGGCTGCGCATCCCTTTCACGACGGCTGCGGTCGTCATCGCGCAGACCTTCGTGGCGCTGCCGTTCCTCGTGATCGCCGTCGAGGGCGCGCTGCGCACGGCTGGCACCCGATACGAGCGGGTCGCCGCGACACTCGGCGCCGGCCGCGGCACTGTCTTCGCCCGCATTACGCTGCCGCTGGTCGGCCCGGGACTCCTGGCCGGCACCGTGCTCAGTTTCGCCCGTTCCCTCGGTGAGTTCGGCGCGACCGCCCTGTTCGCGGGAAATCAGGCCGGCGTCACTCGCACCATGCCGCTGGCTATCTACACTGCCTTCAACGGTTCGGGCGTGACGACCGACCAGGCCGTTGCCCTGGCCCTGCTGCTGATCGCGGTCGCCGTGATCATTCTCGTGCTGGTTGGTACCCGCCGAGCGAGCGTGCTCTCGTGACCCTCGCGCCTGCCGACCCATCCCCGTTGACAGCCGATGCCCGGGCCCGGTGCGCGAGCCCGCCTCAGTCGGCCCGACAGCCGTTCCGGAGCGTGTTCTCGTGAGCCCCGCGGTCCTTGAGGCCAACCTGCAGCTCAAGCGAGGTTCGTTCGCGCTCGACGTGCAGCTCACGCTCGAGCCCGGCGAGGTTCTCGCGCTCCTCGGCCCGAATGGCTCGGGCAAGTCGACCGTGCTCGACCTCCTCGCCGGCCTCGCAGCCCCCGACACTGGCACCGTCGCGCTGGAGGGCGCAATGCTGACCGCGCCGGGCCGCCTCGTGGCGCCCGAGAATCGCGCTATCGGCCTGCTCGGGCAAGAACCGCTGCTGTTCCCGCACCTGAGCGCCAGAGCCAACGTGATCTTCGCGCTGCGGGTCGGCGAAGCCGGATTGAACGCCGCCGACGGCCGGGTGCAGGCCGACCGCTGGCTGGCCCGCGTCGGACTGGCCGACTTCGGCGACAGCAAACCTGGCGCCCTCTCCGGTGGACAACAGCAGCGCGTCGCTCTCGCCCGCGCGCTCGCCGCCGGCCCACGCGTGCTTCTGCTCGACGAGCCGATGGCCGCGCTTGACGCCGAAACGGCGCCGTTCATACGCCAACTCATCCGCGAACAACTTGCCGCAACCGGCACGAGCGCCATCATCGTCACCCACGACATCGTCGACGCTGTCGTGCTCGCCCATCGCGTCGCAGTGCTGCACGAGGGCAGGGTCATCGACGAAGGCACGACCAGCGCGGTGCTCGCGGCCCCGCGCAACCCCTTCGTCGCGGCCCTCGCCGGTGTCAATCTCGTGGTCGGCGCCGCACGAAATGGCGCGATCGTCGCCCCCGACGGGCGCATGTTTCGGGTGCGGCCAGCGGATGCGACCGCGCTCGCCCCTAACGCAGCCTCGGACTCAGCTGTCTCCCCGACCATGCCCGCCGCAGCAGTGTTTCGACCGGCATCGGTGGTGGTGCAGACGGAACCGCCCCGCCACGCGAGCCCACGTAATGTCTGGTCGGCACGGGTGACCGGCATCGAGCCGGGCAGCGGCGGAGTGCGCTTGCGCACAAGCGGTGACCCGGAGATCATCGCGGAGCTCACCCCCGCCGCCGTTGCCGACCTGGGCCTGCAGCTGGGTTCCACCGTGTGGCTTTCGGTCAAGGCCACCGAGGTGAGCGCGTACCGCCGCTAATCCACCGGCAGCCCGCAGCCCCGCACCTTGGCGAATTCTCGTGCCCAAGCATTCCCAACTGCGCTGCCGACCGCGGTACGGTGGCAGCCAGACCAAGGAGACCCATGACACCGTCCGAACTGCTCATCGAAGAGTTCTCCCGCATCCAGGGCACCGTGCACCGGGCACTAAAAAACGCCAGCATCGCCGCCCTCACTTTTCGAGCGGATGCCGACGCCAATACAGTTGCCTGGCTCACGTGGCACCTGTCCCGAGTGCAAGACGACCACCTCGCCGACCTCGCGGGCACCGAACAGGTGTACACGAGCGAGGGCTGGGCCGAACGATTCGACCTGCCCTTCGGACCGACAGCCACCGGCTACGGGCATAAATCAGTCGATGTCGCGGCCGTTCGGGCTGGCGTCGACCTGCTCGGCGGCTACTACGACGCCGTGCACACCGCGACGGTCGCCTATCTGGGCACCCTGACTGAGGCGGAGCTGGACAGAGTCATCGACGAGTCCTGGACCCCGGCTGTCACGGTCGGCGTGCGCCTGGCGAGTGTGCTCTCCGACGACCTGCAGCATGCCGGTCAGGCTGCGTTCGTGCGCGGCTTGGCTGACCGCGCCGGCGTCTGACCCACGGTTCGTCCGCCGATCGTGAGAATCTCGGCCGCGGCCTCGCGGGCGGTCGAGAACGGTTCGGCAAAGGTCATCATCCCTACGGTCACGTGCGCGCCATCGTAGAGCAACATCATGATGTTGGCGACTCGTTTCGCATCGGCGACGGCCGCGTCCCGGCAGAGTTGCTCGAAGGGGGGAGTTCGGGCGCCGCGAGTTGGCGTTGTGCGTCACCCGGCACGTTGCTTGAGTCTTTTGGCGGAGCGTGGGGGAGTTCG
>Ga0307487_1000801_pt1 | contig 23840 bp, 17 predicted proteins | sample CBIW12metaG_FD_203665 | JGI IMG/M metagenome (GOLD analysis project Ga0307487, IMG submission 203665) | Sea-ice brine microbial communities from Beaufort Sea near Barrow, Alaska, United States - CBIW 1.2 | ecosystem: Environmental > Aquatic > Marine > Coastal | place: USA: Alaska | collected... | reverse complement strand
GTATTCTTTTTCATAGATAAATGATTGAAGTTATTCATCTAAGATACTGAATACCAGTCTTTTAAACAAGTTTTTACATGCTTATTTTGTTAGTTTTTAATGAGTTATATTTTTGTCATGTAGTGTAGTTATTTTTAATAAATATCTAGAAGGGTTAAAGCAATTTGAACCCAATAAATACAATCATAAAAGCTTAAATAACATTCAAAAAAGTGACAGTCTGAAAATTGTATTTCTGTTCGAATATCAGTTTAAGGAGAAGTCAAAAACAACACTTTTGAATACTTTTACGATGGATATAGAATGATTTTCATTAATTCATGTAAGTTATTTGAGTCTATAAATCGATTCATTTCCAAATCGATTTATTTAAATCAAGTATTAAATGAATTATATTTGAAAATTATAATGTTATTTCAAATTACAATATCCATTTCCACAATGAGTTTAGCTGATTTCTTACTTTCCTTAATCCCTTTAGACACCGAAGAATTGGAGGACATTTTATCTCATTTTGAAAAGGAGGATATTCCAAAAAACACCATGCTTATTGCTGAAGGAGAGATAAGTAAGAAACTGTACTTCACTGAAAGTGGAATGGGAAGAAGTTATTATCTAAAAAAAGATGGTAAGGAAATTACTCAATGGTTTTTTGGAAGCGGAAAATTTATGTCTAGCGTAGACAGCTTTTTCCAACAATCGCCAAGCTTTTATTATTTAGAAACATTGGAAGATTCTGTTGTTTTTTCGATTACAAAAGAAAAGTTAGACCAATTATTTTCTAACTACCAGAAAATGGAACAATTAGGTCGCTTGGTTTCGATTGAAATGTTGACCAAAGTGGTGAATAAGTTGAATGCTATCCAGTTTCAAACTGCCAAAGAAAGATATGAATACATGTTGGAAGAGTTTCCAGACATTTCTTATCGTGTGGCACTTGGGCATATTGCGTCCTATTTAGGAATGACCCAAGAGACTTTAAGTCGCATCAGACGATAGTAATCTCATTAGGGAGTGTTCCAGATAAATGGACAGGGAGTCTAGAGTAAAGAGGCGAAATCAATTTTCTTTATCTAATTATAAGAGACGAAGATGTTGGTTTTTGAATTAAAGAAGTGAAAATAGTCTTTATTTAATTGATTGATTGACAAAATAATTTATAGCCTAGACAATAGAACGTTTTTCATCCTACCAGCCACAGAGTGTCAAAATGTTATTAGAAAATCAAATAGCAATTACACAAAACCCCAGAGGGCTGACATGTGAAAATTCAAACCAAAACCACCCATCAGTTTTACTCCACTAATACCCAAATAAAACAGTTTTTGATTTATGTCAAAGGAATAGGTTTTCAATCTCCTGACATTTGCAGTGTAACTATTAAAACCAAAACAATGCAAATACATAAATTCATAAAAAGACTTCTGCTTATTCCAATTGTGAGCTTTGTATCACTTTCTGGGTTTTCTCAGGAATTGGATCCATATCTACAGGAATTAATTAGCAAAGGATTAAACAAAAGTCAAACTGTTAAAATCAACAGTATAGAAGAGGAGCAAGCAGTACTCGATCAACGATTGGCAAGATCAACATTTATTCCTAAAGTCGCCTTAAACGGAAGCTTTACACGTTTAGATGATGACATTACATTTGACCAAGAAACGCAAGACCTTTTGATGGCAACGCAAAAACTGTTGATTAAAGAAGCGGCAGGATTACCTTTTAATATGCCCTTCCCAGATGGAATTCCTTTGAGAGAATCTTCAAATCTTCAAGATAAAAATATATTGAGATCCTCTGTTGATGTAGATTGGATTTTATTCAGTGGGATGGAAGCAACCAACGCAATCAAAGCGAGTAAACACAAAGCTTCTTCATTAAATTATTTAGGAATGGCGGAAAAGGATAAAATCGCAATTCAAATTATAACGGCTTACGATCAATTGGCCTTGGTTTATGCTTCAGAAAAAGTTTTAACAACCTCGGAAGACTACTTAAGAGAGCAAGAGTTGTTTGTGAGAAAGGCCATTGAAAGAGGTTTAGCAACACCAATTGGACGTAAAAAAATTGAATTAGCGCAACAACAATTGGAAGGGAAGAAGCTTGAATTTCAGAACAACAAGACATTGTTAATTGAACATTTGAATCAACTCACTGGAGAAAGTAGAGAGCGTTTGCAAATGATGGCGCCAAAACTCCAAATGATTGGAATCGGAGCAATGGCTGAAACCGAAAAACGCAATGAAGTTAAAGCTTTAGAAGAAGCAGAGCAAGCTACTTTATACAAAGCGAAAATGCAAAAAAGTAACTTCATTCCTAAAGTTGCAGTGAAAGGTCACTATGAATTTATCGAAGAAAATCTATCGCTTCTTGATCCAAAATGGTACGTAGGAGTTGGAATTAAATGGAATGTTTTTGATGGAAATCAATCGCGATTAAAAGCAAAGAAAACAGAGTTAGAAAGCTTGAAATACCGTGAAATAATTGAAGAAGCTGAAGAAATGATTGCTTTAAGTGTTGTTAAAGCTGAGATGAATTATTCTGCTAAAGTTCAATCGGTTAAGATCGTTGAGAAAGAGATTGAATTGGCACGGGACACTTACGATATGGTGAATCAGCAATACAAGAATAACCTGGCTTCGATCAATGATGTTTTGGATGCTTTGACGGAATTAGAAATATCAAATTTCAAATATCAAGAAGCTGTATTTAATCAGCGAAGAGCCACCACAGAATTGTTGCATGCCAACGGAACATTAAACTATTAACCAAAACTATAACCAAAATTATAAAAAGAGAGAAAATATGAAATCAATAAAAATACTCATTATGAGCAGCCTTGTTTTATTCAGTGTGAGTTCATGCAGTGAAAACGAAAAAATCACCCCAAATAGAGGTAAAGTGAAGTTTGAAACAATTTCTATCAGCGGAAAAATCGCGGGAAGAATTTCAAAAATATATGTTGAAGAAGGACAGCAAGTAAATAAAGGCGATACGTTGGCTTTCATTGATGTACCTGAAGTTTTAGCGAAAATGATGCAGGCTGAAGGAGCAATTATGTCGGCGCAAGGTCAGTTAGAAATGGCTTTTAATGGAGCAACTGCAGAGCAATTGAGTCAAGTAAATCAAAAACTAATCTCTGCTAAAGCACAATTAGACTTCGCACAAGAATCTTTCAATCGTTTGGAAGGAATGTACAAGGATTCATTGGTGAGTCAGCAACAATTCGACGAAGTAAAAATGAAATTAGCAATGGCAAAAGCACAAGTAGATGCCGTTGAAGCAAAGAAACAAGAAGTCACTAAGGGAACACGTTCAGAACAAATTAGCCAAGCCAAAGGTCAATTAAATCGGGCTTTAGGAGCGAAAGAAGAAGTTGCTGTGGCATCGAATGAAAAATACTTGATTGCACCAATCGATATGTCGATTGAAACAATCAGTTTAGAAGAAGGGGAATTGTTGACACCTGGATACACATTGTTTAACGGTTACAAAAGAAACAGCGTCTATTTTCGTTTTACAATCCCTGAATCTAAGATTTACGACTATAAAGTAGAACAAGAACTGAACCTTGTAAATCCTTATACAAAAGAAGAATACGTAGGTAAAATTGTAGCAATAAAACAATTGGCGCAATATGCTGATATCACAAGTACATCACCTTTGTATGAATTAGATGAATCCATTTATGAATTAAAAATTGTTCCTGTTACTGAAGTTTCGGACCGCCCGTTTTACTTAAACAGTACAGTACTTATTAAATAATAATTACCATGAAAAAGTTTATAGAATTACTCCGAGTAGAGTTTAAACGTATCTTTTCGAATGGTGTATTGTTAGCAATATTCTTTGGAGCACCCATTGTTTATGGATTCCTATTCGGATATGTTTATCAACAAGCGAAAGTAGTTGATTTACCAATCGTTATTGTCGATCAGGACAGAAGTCCAATGTCAGACAAGATTATTGATGCTTTTCAAGACAATGAAGGTTTATTGGTGAAAGACGTAAGATTTACCGCTGGAAACATCATCGCAGAAATGCCGAAAGAGCAATATGCAGCAGTGATAACTTTGCCTAGTGACTTTGAAGCTCAATTGCTACAGAAAAAACATCCTGAAGTGCGTGTGGACCTAAATATGGCGAATATTTTAAACGCAAATACGGCGAGTAAAAGTATTCAGTCTGTACTCATGACAATCAACGCAGGAATAGAAATTGAAGGATTACAAAAGCAAGGAATGCATCCAGATCAAGCGATGACCTCTTATGAAAGCTTCAAAATTAATTTCAATAAACTATATAATTCCACAGGAAACTACGTGACATTTATGTTGCCCGGTTTATTGGCTGGGATAATGCAACAAATTATCTTATTGGCAATGGCGCTAGTATTTTCACGTGACTTTGAAGATGGATATTTTGGAACTTTGATTGGTCACAGTAAATCATCACTGTATCACATTTTATTAAAAGCAACACCATTTTTGTTAATGCTTCCGATAATGTGGTTGTCTGTAAGTTTATTCTTGCCTTATTTTAGTGTGGATGCTGCGGTATTCAATGGACCGATGTTGGTTTTAGCAACGCTTTTAACGCTAGCTTCTATGTTTATCGGAATGTTGTTTTCAATTGCAATTCCAAGTCAATTAAAAGCGACGGAACTGTTAATGGTGATTTCTACTCCAGCGTTTATCTTAAGTGGATTTACATGGCCAACAATGGCTATTCCTGCAGCGATTACAAATATTGCTCAGTTTATTCCATTGACACAATTCTTGGAAGGGTTTAGGAAAATCGCATTCTATGGAGGAGACATGGCTTCAATACGAACTGAAATTAACATGTTAGTATTGATCACAATCGTTGCATTTGTTGCGATGGTGGTTTTATTGCAAGTAAAGATTTTTTTGTTCAATAAGAAAGCGAAAAAGAGTAGTGCAGTAGTTGAAAGATAATTAAGGGATAAGTTTTAATAATTCAAAAAATTAGTTCCTTAAGTTGAGTAGAATCTAGCGGATCGTAAAGTAAAGTTAGGTTCTACTTTTTGTTTTAAATACTAAACTCCGCCCAAATTGAGCGGAGTTCATTATTTCAAGTTGTAAATAAACTATTAAGTCAAATCAACAGTATTAATGTCAATATCCAAAGCATCAGCAACACCTTTTCCATAGGCTGGATCTGCTTTGTAGCAATTTCCAATATGTCTTTCTTGGATAAATTGTTCAGCTCCACCAATATTCCTAGCAGTATTTTCAAACAAAACTTGTTGCTGTTCTGGTGACATTATTCTGAATAGATTTCCTGGTTGAGTATAATAATCATCGTCTTCTCGGTGATCATAATGGAAAGCATCGCCATCTAATTGTGAAGCAGGTTCTGCAAATTCTTTACTTTCTTCCCATTGTCCGTAGCTGTTTGGTTCATAATGTATAGTTGAACCTTCGTTTCCATCCACGCGCATTGAACCATCTCTGTGCGGATTATGGAAGGGACATTTTGGTTTATTCACCGGAATTTGATAATGATTTACACCTAATCTATAACGCTGTGCATCTCCGTAGGAAAATAATCTTCCTTGTAACATTCTGTCCGGAGAAAATCCAATTCCTGGAACTACATTCGCTGGATTAAAAGCAGCTTGCTCAACATCTGCAAAGTAATTCTCTGGATTTCTGTTCAATTCCATAACACCGACATCATGCAAAGGATAATCGGAGTGAGGCCAAACTTTAGTTAAATCGAATGGATTAAAACGGTAGTCTTTCGCATCTTCTTCAGGCATGATTTGAATCTTTAGATTCCATTTTGGAAAATCGCTTTTCTCAATAGCATCAAACATATCACGCTGATTACTTTCCCTGTCTTTTCCAACTAAGGTTTCAGCTTCTTGATCCGTTATCGTTTCAATACCTTGAGCTGTTTTGAAATGGAATTTCACCCAAGAGCGCTCATTATTTGCATTCAGCATGCTAAAAGTATGACTTCCGTAACCATTCATGTGTCTAAACGATTTTGGAATTCCTCTATCACTCATCGTAATTGTCACTTGGTGTAAAGCTTCAGGTAGGAGAGACCAGAAATCCCAATTGTTATTTGGGCTTCTTAAATTCGTTTTTGGATCACGTTTTACGGCTTTATTCAGGTCTGGAAATTTGTAAGGATCCTTCAGAAAGAAAACAGGTGTATTATTTCCTACTAAATCCCAATTTCCTTCTTCTGTATAAAATTTCATTGCGAAACCTCTGATGTCTCTTTCTGCGTCTGCAGCACCTCTTTCTCCTGCAACAGTTGAAAAGCGAGCAAACATTTCTGTTTTCTTACCGATTTCAGAGAATATTTTAGCTTTCGTATATTTTGTGATATCATGCGTAACGGTAAAAGTTCCAAAAGCTCCAGAACCCTTTGCATGCATTCTTCTTTCAGGAATAACTTCTCTGTCAAAGTGTGCTAGTTTTTCTAAAAACCAGAAATCTTCCATCAACATAGGACCTCTTTTCCCTGCTGTTTTAACATTTTGATTTTCTGCAATTGGTCTTCCAGAAACGGAGGTTAGTTTTTTCTTTTTGTCTTCCATAATAAATATAATTTTATATAATTCTTTTATCGTTTTTAATGCTGAGGACCATTCAAATGCTGAAATCAGTGATTCAGAATTAGATTTTTTAAAATCGTCTCCCTCGCTAATTTAAGAATAATAAATTATATAGGAGGAGTTAAATTGGTGTTTGATTTTAGATAAAAGGAAAGAAGTTATTAATAGAGGGAGACTACTTTTTTTTTGGAATGCAGAACCTTTTTATTAAGTTACTACATTTTTAATTGTACTTACTTTACATTAAGGCAGTTGAAAGAATAAACTCACTAACCTTTATGAAATATTCAATGTTTTTCATCTGTTTAAAATTACCATAATCTCCCAGCTCTTTTATTGGTATCTGTCTTAATATTGTATTCTAATTCTTTAGTCTTTCCGTTGTGCATGTTCACCAATAATGTTTGTGGTGTTGAGTCATTATCTATTCTATAAAACCCCCAATACTTAGCCTCCTCATCGGAAACCTCCACTGCTTCAATATGAGGGAATTTAAACCCATTTTCATTCGCAATTTCTAATGCTTTCCAATAAGTATGTTGCAATGTGTCGTAGTCTCTGAAGATGTATGGAACTGTTGAGTCAAGCGATATCCGTTGGCCTATAGGCGAGTTGTTTGGATAAATTGCTAAGCCACCATAACTTAATTTATTGTTTCTAAAATAAGCAACCGAGTCCATTTTTTGCTCCAAATTGATTCGGTGTATTGCGAATAAGTCCTCATTATTTAGAAAGTATTTTTTGATAATTCTAAATTCAGCGCTATCAGTTTCAATATATCTGTGAGCTGAATCTGAATACTCTTTAACTTGATAGTTTTCTGGGTATTTTACTTTGGATTTAAGGGCTAATTTTTCCAAATCATCATCAGTTGTATTTTTCTCATTTGAATTACAGGAGAGAAAAATACAACTGATGAATAATAAGTATAGGACGATGCTTTTCATCAATAAAGTGAAATTTTAAAATATTACAAACCTTAATTAAAAGTAACCCTAACACCAATTCCTTGGCTAATTCTGGTATTTGTTATTGTGTACAATTCTGGAATTGAAACAACATTTAATTCTGGTTTTATCTCATAAAATAAATGTGCTCTTTTCCAAAATTCTCTTTTATTTCCTATTCTGAAATCAACTCCAAATGGTATGTATGCGGAGAATCCATAATTCATTTCGTTTTTGTAATTTTCTGTAACTCTTTCATCAGAATTATAGTTGCTGTTGTTAATAGAAACATCGTTGTTTTGAGACTCCGTGCTTACAAACGTAGAATAATAAATCTGCGTTTTCGCATTGATAGAAACTCCTGCTGTTAGACCGATTCCTGAGTATAAAGACCAACGTGCTTCTGGATTTGTTCTAAATATTAAAGCCGCATTAAAACGAAGCTGATCAGAAGAATAATTGGCTCCAGAATGCTGCGTGTAAACAGAATCAACAAAAGTTTGAGCTCCTGTTTGAGAGGATGTTAGCGTGTCGAATGGATATCGTGTATCTTCAGAGTAATTTGAGGAAATATGTGTTCCAGAAGAATAGCTAAATCCTAAACGCAAAAGTGGATTGGTCTTATAGGATGTTTTTTCCTTATTGCTGAATTTTATTCCCACCATTACTGAAAGTGCTGCACTTCCTGAAATACCATAGCCGTTGGATTGCGAAAAATTTTGCGGATACTGTACAAGTAAGTCAGACTGTGGAGCTAATGTTTGAAAATCGTTAATATTTCCTTTTTGATAACGTTCAAATAGTGGTCCTAAATGTATATGAATATCATCAAATTTGACTCTTTTTATAGGTTCTGTTTCTTGAGAAAATGAATTAAAAGTGAAAATTATAAGAGCAAAAAAAGTTAATAATTTGAAAGTTTTCATGTTAATAATTTTTAGTTGATAGTTTTCTTTAAAGTCATTTTTAAAGAGTCTAATTAGCATTTCTCGAGTAACGTTTGAATAACTATAAATATTGTAAATTAATCATTTTTTAAATATAGATTTATTTGTAGAAAATGAGTTGTATAAAAGGGTATTGCATATGAAATTTCCTCAATTATTTGATTTCATCACTTAAAAAAAATGGATTTATTTATTTCTCACTAAACGAACAAATACAAACGTGAAAAATATAAAAAACAGCCAATCGTTAATTCCATAAATAGAATAGAACAATCCAGCCATTAAATCCTTTTCAAAAACATCAGCAATTGAATTATTCAAATGCCAATTTGTCCAGATGAAACCATAAATGAATTTCTCAATTGCAAAAACTGCAACGAGCCATTTCACTTGATTATAATTTTTGGAAATCGAGATATAAGCCAATCCCCAAATGAAAATCATTAATATTCCAAAATTTGACATAACCGTAGCATCAAATTCTGCTATGGTTGGATTGGTAAAGAATTTTGAGAAAACAAGCACAGAACTATTCATTAGTCCAGCAAGTACAAATCCTTTGGTAATTTTTTTGTTATTTATTGTCATGATGTATTTTGGTGAAATTTAAGGATTTAATTTTTAAATACTTTCCAGATCTAAACTTTGGGTCAATAACGCTTCTTTGAATTCAAAATCAGAATTCAAATCTACCAACTCAAATTTCAATTGTTTGTAGAAACGTTTGTAAATAGCCTTAGAAATTAATTCTTCTTTTCCCTTTAATTCTTCATTGAATCCAATTATTATGTATGGTTCAACGTTTTTCTCGGTATCCACAAACAACCCAATGACAGGATTCGATTTCAATATTCCTTCATCGATTAGTTTTTTGAAGACCTTTTTGTATTCCGGAATTTCTGATTTAGATGGATGAATAAATTTAGTGAAATGCTTTACTATCTCGAGTCTTCCATTATCGTAGCCCGTTTTGTCTAGGTTCAAGTAGATATCTTCTGTGACATCAACACCTCCATTATTATTCAAACGGACAGATCGATTAACGAAAATGGGTCCAAATGGAAGTCCCCGCCAACCAATGATTAATGAAATTATATTGTATTTCTTGGCATATTTCGCTTGGTTTCCATCCTTTGGAATAAAGTAAACTTTAGACAATCTACGCACAGGATAAAATAGAGGCAGAGGTATAATCCATTGATAAGTCACAAAAGATCCTCCATTATTTTCTGCTGCCTTGACTTCCTCATAAGTGTAGGGATTATTATTTGCTAGTTTTATTTCCATGGAGTAGTATGTTGCAATATTTAAAGTAAGAATGGAACTATAGCCAATCCTAAAAATAGATAGAGATAATTATTTCGTTCTTTTTAATTCTTCAAACAACGTATAGAAACACCATCCTTTTTAGATTGAGTTACACCATTTAGTCGTGAATTACTCCAAGTATTCTCCTTAACATAAATGAAATTCCCACTTGCTTCTGTTTGCGTCCACCAAATTCCTGAGAATGTCAGACCAAGAAAACCACCACTTATTTTTCCACTTGGATGTGCTGAAAAACCAATAATATCGGTTGCATTTTCGTTTGCTCCATTCCAATATTGATTTCCAGTAACTTTCAATTTGTCACCTGCATCATTTCCACCTTCAACTGCTGAAATTGGATCAAGATAAACAACTAACTTATTCCAATCGTCATTTGTTGGCACTCTCCAACCAACAGGACAAACGGCACAATCGTTAACAGCATACCAATTGTATAGTTTCCCGTGTGGAATCTCATTTTGTTGATCATTATCATAAAATGCCCAAGCAGGTGTATTCGTATTTGACCATTGACTTACATCAGTAATATTTGGAATTATAGTACCATCAGAACATGTCGACGTTCTCAAGTTTTCTGCCATCCATTCCTGATTGTTCCCTAAAACAATAGTTGCATAATTATTACCATCAATATCCGTTACACCTTGTCCAGGATTTGAAACAATAGAGTACGTGGTTGTGAAATTTAAATCTGTTCCATAGGAGATGTCAGTTTTATTTTCAACAAAAGCCCTAACATAATAAGTTGTTCCAGGTGTTAAATTTGAAAGTTGAACTGAAATTGAATTATCCTCATCATCTAAAACGAAATTATCATCTTTTGTAGGAATTGGATTAAGCGACCAAGCAACACCGCTGTTTTTAATCTTAGAATTGCCGTCATCAGTAATTTCTCCCTTTACCACTGCGGAATTATCTGTAATATTTACAACCTCAACGGTTGTAACTCTGGCTTTTTCTTTCTTTTTACACGAAAACAGAAATATAAAAACTAAGGATGTCAATAGAAGATGGTGTAATTTCATTTTGTAGTATTTTAAATTGAATTTAAGTTTGCTGCTAAAAATTGGGGCAAACGGAGTGTTTATGGTTCTAAAGTAATATAAAATATTCAAAAATGAAGTATTAGCGCAATTCTGATTGAGGTAAAAAATAGAGGGTATCGTTTGAAAAAAGTATTATTAATCTAAAAATCGAATACATTAAATATTGATGATCATGTATAAATAATAGTAAATCAAAAGAATCCTTTGATCAATTTGAATCAGCGTGCTATCTGTTTTTTCACAAAGATTAAAATGATCAAAAGGATTTTAAAACTTTTTGCAATTTCAGAAATTCAGTGGAATTATTAATTGTATTGTTATTTTTATCCTCTTGATAAAGGAAAATAAAACTCTACTTTTAATTCATGTCCACATACTACGAAATATTAGGAATTACTGAAAATGCTGAAGCAGCAGAGGTGAAAAAGGCTTTTCGAAAACTAGCTAAACAGTATCATCCAGATCTCAATTCGGCTGAAAATGCAAAAGAAAAGTTCATCGAAGTAGAAGTGGCCTATAGTTGTTTGTCTGACAGTAAGACACGTTTGGCTTATGATAGATTATTGAAGCTCCAACGAATGGAACGCGCTAATCCAAGAGTGAAACAGAAATATCAACAAGATGTAAATCGTAAAACAAGGACAGGAACTCGTCGGGCACAATCACATTCAAAAATGAGTTATCAGCAATACAAAAGAGATCAATTATTTAGAACCTCTTTTGCAGCTATAATCTTTAAAACGATATTTACAATAGTTTTTGGTGGACTTTTAACGTTCCTTTTTTATCAGGTTGGTTTAAAACTATACGGACCAACATCTGAAAAATGGGGACAAAATTCGAGTGCTTATATTCTGTCCACAGTTTATATTTTTAGTTTGATTGGATTGATTTATCTCTATGAATATTTCGTGAGGTATTTAGTAGTAGGTAGGCCTAAACGAGAAGTATAGGAGGGAAGGGAAATATTTAATTGGGCTACCAATATAGGTCGTTAATCCCTAATTTTAACGATGTGTTTTTTCAATAATACAGCCGATAATCGCATTAATTAATTTTATCTAGAGTTAAATTTTACCCCACCCAAGCCAACGAAAACCTGTCATTCCGATACATCGGCAAGCTCAGCACAAGTGGAGTGAAACGACGAGGAATCTCTTTTTAAATAATTACGACTTAGCTTGGTAACCCAAATATTTAATTCGTACATCCTATAAAATCAATCAAAGAAAACAAATCACTTTATGGATTGATAATACCTTTCAAATGAAAGACAATTTGTAAGTAACTCTTCCTGAACATCAGGATAATTCGCTTTAATCTGATTGTAATATTCATTGCTGTAATAAACGAAATCAGCATAAGAATCATATTTATCTCTATCGAAATTCCTATTGGATTCGAATCTTATCCTGATAGACTCGCATCTGCCGGCCATTCTCAAAGTTAGGGCTTGAAAATCTTTAGATTTTGCTGCTTCTTTTGCCAAGAGATAATACTTTTTAGCATTTATGCAGGTATTGTAATCTAAATCATCAGCGTAAATAGTGTTTTCAAAGTTTATGGACCAATAATATCGTTTCATCATCCACGAATTTCCGTATTGCGTCATATTGAAATAACAATTCGCAATTCCGAACAAAACCTTTGCTTTTGCATCGCCTTTGAGACGTTTACTTTGTTTGATTCGCTTTTGTAATTCTTGAGCGATTTCAAGTTTCGTAAATGAAATGGTATCTCCAACAGATTCTTCATAACCAGAATAGAAATCTGCATAAAAAGGATTCGCTTGAAGGTAGTCATCATAATTTCTTGCTTCTGAGAACCAATATTCATTTGGAATGATTTCCCAAACTGCAATTGATTTTTCTAGATTTTCCTCACGTAAATACTTAGTTCCAATCATGTCTAGCCAATTCAATTTGTCTTTTAAAACGAGTTCAGTCAATAAAGTGTCTTGATATCTATTTATTTCATTCCAGCTGTTTTCAATTTCAGAAGCAGAGTAGTTCGCATCAAAATAATCGAAACCGTCATAGTAAAAATCCAAATTATAAGCCGTTCGCCCATTTGATTCATGCCAAGTGAATGAGCTATAATTACCTTTATCATTCAATTGACTGTAAAGCATTATTGCAGCCGATAAATCTCCACTGAATTCAAATTCTCTTCCCAAAGCAAATATAAAAGCATTCTTATTTCTATAATCAGTCTTTAAAAAGCTTTCCAAATCATAAGATTCAAGTTTTGGAGATTTCGAATCTCTTGCTTTTAATAGGATTAACATATTTGATTTCCAATTCTTAAGTTCTACCGATGAAAAAGTCTCTGTTTCTAATTGTTCGATTCCATTTTTAGGATCTTTCACGATCAATGATAATATGGCAATACTTGCAGAACGAACTTCTGAATTCATGTTTATAGCAGTAACAGAAAGCCAATCCAAAAATTCTTTTGCGTACAAACGATCTTCTTCTATTCGCTCTTTCATGATTTTATCATTGATGTTATAATCATAATCGTAATCTCGAATTACAGGTTGGTAAGCAGTAATTTCAGGTCCTAAAACCCAATTTTCCAATTTATTGACTTCTCGAATAACATAAAAATTCAGTAATTCATTTGACGGATCTAACTGATAAATCGTTTTGAGCTCATTTAAAGTTTTACCCGTTTCTCGTAAAATATACATAGCATGGACATTGGCCTTTTCATGATTGGTAGCTGCCAAATCAAGCACACTTTCTAGATTAATCTTAGTATTGTACAAATTCCATAATCCGTGTCGTTTCGAATGCACAGAAGAAAATAATTGCGCAACTCTATAATTTCTTTGGTATGAATCTTCTTTAAAGTGGAGGCGATGGTATTCTGCCCAACGGTCAATTGCCCATTCAGACTTCCCATCGAAATAGCGGTCGTATAATTCAATGACTTTTGCCTTATTGTTACTGTAGAAATGAAATCTTAAAGCCAAAAAAGCGTAACGTCTTTTGAGCCATTCATCTGTTGTGCTATTTGCATTTTTCACAGCTATTTGTGCAGCTACATTCCGCAAAGAATCTTCTTGTTTATCATTCCTTTCCCAATAGTTTCCGCTATTGTTAAGATGAGAATAAGATTTAGCAAAAACGAGGTAATCGACATAAGCTTTTCCTTTTTTATCAAGTAATGCCTTAATCATTGGTTGATTAACTCCATCAATTACTTCTTTACTGCTTAAGCTATAAATGGTATGAAATACAAGTTCTTTATCAACTGCTTGGTGAATTAAGTTCCACCAATCCAGTGTGTTTTTATCATTTTCGGATGAGATTTCATAATATTCAGCATTAACATTTGCCGAATAATAAAATTCAGAAAGTCCGCCATTATCGAACCAGCCAGGATAAAGCAAAGAAAATCGAGTTTCCTCTCCATAAGGATACCAAGGGCCACAAGCAGTTGCAAGTGTTGAACTACTTAAAAATATCAAAAACGCTATCCAGTACTTCATGATTGTATTGTTTTAATTCTTCGTGGTCTAAATGGTACAAAACCACATTTATTTCAGACTGATCAATATGATTTGCTAATAATTTTGCGGCTTCTATCAAAACGGCTTCACTCACTCTTTCGATTTTAAGATTTTCTCCCTTTTTGAAAAATAGATTTCCCAAAGTTGTATCCTTTGTTACGACGTAATGCAAGTATTTTTCCGTTGGCGAAGTTATTCTTTCAAGATCTTCTGGAACGGCATGAAAAACACCTTCGAATCGTTGTTGATCAAATCTATACCCAGAAGAGTAAGTTGGAAATGCAACATCAACAGGGACAGGATAAGGAGTATCAAAATCAATGTATTTCTTTAATTCTTCGATTTCCAGAATTGAATTTTTATCCGTGTTTTTTGACGGATTCAATAGATTATAGCACAACAACATAATGCGATCTACTGGCGGCGTTCCCATTTGTTCTCTATATTTATAAGGATACAAGCGCATGGTACAAGAAACTGTCTTTTGAGATTTTTCTTTGACCAGCTCAATCAAATGAAAGTAGCTTTCTTGGTTACCTTTTGACCAATCACAGTCCAATTGAATTTCTTTATAATCTCGATTCTTTGCAGTCGGTTCAAATACACGTTCATCAATATATTTATCAATCAGAAAAACGATATTATCGGCCAATTCATTCAACTGAATACGGCTTAACTTCCCCAGAACTTTATTCTCAATAAAAACACAAGGAACAAGTTCTGCATCCGACATGAATTGATTCCGTAATATCATATTCGTTTTTGCAATGGGAATCGCACCTTCTAGCTCGTCGTAGGTAACTTCAAACATTTTCAAATACAAACGCTCTGCATTAAAAGATTGAAATATTTTTTGATTTATAGTATCGACCACACTAGAACCCGATTGCCAAGCGTAAAATCCGCGTGTTACTTTTGTTTTAGAGCAGCTAGTAATGAAAATTGCTAGCAATAGAAGCAGGATATATTTTAAAGGAGATTTCAAGAGGAATAATTTATCTTTTAAAGATAGTGGAATTTTTATATTCAAAGGTCTTTCCTTATTTTTCTTTTGCGATTAGGAACGATTTGCAAATCGTCCCTACGATGCGCAAATTTCGGATGAGGGGTAGCAGCGGCATCCTTTTTTTTAAAAAAAAGATATAGCGAATGACCCGACCTATTCAATTCTTTGTATTCGATTTTTAACTGGAGCTATTTCAGTAAAAGAATTGAATGGGGCAGCCCCAAAAGAAGAGATATAAACAAACTATTTCCGAATTAAATTCGTAATTCGTAATAATTTAATTCGTAATTTAAATTATTATTCTCTCTCAATAATCAACCTCGACAAAGCTTCTGGATAACCGCGATCAATAGCTAATTGAGCAGATAATTGGTCAATTTCATTTTTAGAAATAATGTCTAATAATTGGTTTTCGTTTGTTCTTTGCCCAATAAAAGGAATGATTTTCTCTTCTTGGATTTTATCAATAATCTGATTGGCCACAGTTAACGCAGACGAAGCTTTAACGATTTCACTTCTTGCATAAGATTGATAAGGAAAACTCACTTCTCCAACCCTCAAGCTTGCATCGTCGCCTGGAATTTGTTGTGCACCAAATAGGGGAGGTCCGCCAACAGTGGCAGATTTAAAGGAAGGCACAAATTTGGCAACTCCTTCAATTGCATTTTCTGTTCTCGTTTGAATATCATCTGTTTCCCAACCACTAAATAACTTATGATTGATGTCTTCATTAAACTGAGGTTGTGCTTCATTATCAGTAGCGTGAATCAATCCATCTTTGAATAAAGTTATATTCTGAGTCATACCATGAATTTGATAATAATCCTCACTGTATGGCGTTAATTGAACCATACCGTTGGGTGTGCCGCGTTCGCCATGAAAAATAAGTTCAGGAATTAATCCAGAAATAGGTTGCCATTTAGAAACATAAGCGGCTTTAAATTCAATTAATCGTTCGGAATTTATATGTAATGCTTCATCAAACTTTCCTGTTTTAAAACCGCAAGAATTGACTAAATAATTTACTTTAAATATTTCTTTATCGGTATGAATTTCCCAATTATAGTCCAAGTTTTGATTTCTAACATCTTTAATTGTCTTCACCTCAGTATTTGTTTTTAGCAAACACTTTTCAGCTTTGTTGAGTGCCAATTGTGCTTGTGCTCCCAATCTAAAAAGATTCCATCCAAATTCTTGAACTAAGGTAACTGGAGTTTTTAATTTTTCGTAATCAATTAATTTTATAGTGTTTGTAATCCATTGATCAGGTGTATCAGGTATATCAACGCTTGGCAACTTTTCTAATCTAATTAAATCTTCCTTAGAATATGTTTTATAATAATCCTTAGGTACACCAAGAATCTCATTTAATGGATCTTCGGCGATCAAGATTTTATAATGTTCGACCAACATATCTAGTCGATTATGAATATTGTCGACAGCGTATTTCTGCGATTTCGGAATACTAATAAAAGTTGGTCTTTTGTCAATAGATTGCGGGAATAAGCGTGCCATTTCAATGGATTGTTTCATCAAAATTCGGCACTGTTCATCTGAAATATCAGGATAAAGATTTCCACCTGCGTGCAAATGGCAAAATGGCGGACCATTTACAACACTATCCTCTTGTTCAAAAAGTACATTGTCTATACCGTATTTAGCCAGTTCTAAAGCGGTAACGACTCCCGAAACACCACCACCAATAACACCAACATTGTAAATTTTATTCATCTTAGAAAATCGTTTTTAAATCAGCAAAATTATCGACAACTAATGTTGGATTATAATCAGAAATATTTTCATTGTAATTATAACCGTAGCTAACACCAATACTTTCCATATCAGCATTCTGAGCTGCAAGAATATCATTTTTAGAATCTCCTATCATGATACTTTTTTCAATTGTCGAGTTCAGTTCTTTGACTAAATGAACAAGTGGAAGAGCATTTGGTTTTTTTTCTTGCAAAGAATCTTCGCCAATCCAAATTTTAAAGAATTGTTTGATTTCTAAAGTGCTCAAAATAGACTCAATAAATTCAAAAGGTTTATTTGTACAAATCGCCATTTTATAACCTTTTTTATCCAGATACTTTAAAGTTTCGATCACTCGAGGGTATAAGAATGTATCCTTACAAGTGATTTTCTTGTAAGCAGACAAATAGATAGCGAAAGCTTCATTAAAATCTATATCACTCAAACCTTGATTTTCCATAGCCGCCTCTAAAGCTCTTTTAACTAATGGTTTTGCACCATTTCCAATGAATGGAGTGACCTGTTCTATTGTTAGAAGTAATAAATTATAATGGGACAACATGTTGTTTATAGCCGAAGTAAGATCTGGAATACTATTAATGAGCGTTCCATCAAAATCGAATATAATGAGTTCTTTGTTTTTAAAATTCACTGTGTTTTTTTTAGTGCAAAGATGGGGTTTTTTAATGTTTAATTGTAAATGTTTAATGGTTAACGCAAATTAAAACACTATTCTGGAATCCTTGATATGATAGAAGGTAGTCGTTTTTAATGACAACTAACAACTGATTCTTCCATTTTAAAATACTAAGGTTGTTTTCGAATAATCTAAATTCATAAATCAACATTCCAAATTAATCTCATTCCACCTCAAAATCCCTATATTTAAGATTTTCCAATTCAAAAAAGACAATTCCTCCATGAAAGTAATTAACGCCCATCAAAACAATCTTAAAAACATCAATTTATCTATTCCTGAAAATCAGTTGATTGTGGTAACTGGATTATCGGGTTCTGGGAAATCATCTTTAGCAATGGGCGTTATTGCGAATGAAGGATACCGTTACTTTTTGGAGAGTTTACCTGCTTATAATCAACAAAATGGAATGTTAATTCCAACTGCTGAAGTGGATGAGATTTCTGAACTTCCTCCAGTTATTAAGGTCGAACAGTCCAAGCGTTTTCAATCTACAAATACCACTTTTGGAACGCTTTCAGAGCTTACAGATGTGTTTAGGATATTATTTGCTCGCTATTCTGCTGATGAAAAAATGAGTAAATCGCTGTTCTCTTTTAACAATCCAAAAGGTGCTTGTGAAGTGTGTAATGGTATTGGTCAACAGGAATTTATTGATATCAATAAGTTGGTAGGTGACGAAAATAAAACATTAAGAGAAGGGGCGATAGTCACCACTTTACCAAATGGTTATATTGTTTATTCTCAAGTAACGGTTGAAGAGTTGGATAAGTTGTGTAAGGTGCATGGATTTAGTGTTGACATTCCATGGAAAGATCTTTCAGATGAACAAAAAGATGTGATATTAAATGGAAGCGAACGCATTAAAGTCTTTTATGGAAAGCACAGTTTAGAATCACGCTTGAGATGGACAGGATTTAAAGCTAAACCTCGTGAAGAAGGCTTTTACAAAGGTGTTCTTCCCATTATGCAAGATATTTTAAAGCGAGATAGAAACGTAAATATCTTGAAATTTGTGAGTTCTAGATTGTGTCCAAGTTGTCAAGGCGCTAGAATAAAAGCAGAACATTTAAAGTATAAATGGCAAGGATTGAACTTTAATTCGTGGATGAATTACTCCTTGAATGAATTGTCTGAAAAACTAGTTATTAATGACTTAACGGAAGGTGAAAAGGTTTTGGTTGATAAAATTCGCAATCAATTATTCGACTTAACTCGTTTAGGAATGGGAGAATATCGATTGAGTTCTCCAAGTTTGGACATTTCTTCCGGAGACGCGCAAAGAATAAAATTGATCAATCAAGTCAACTGTAATTTGCAAGGAATTCTCTATGTTTTTGACGAACCATCCATTGGATTGTCAGCAGCTTACCAAAGTTATTTACTTCATATTCTGAACAGACTGATTCTCCGTGGAAATACCGTTATGGTGGTTGAACATGATTTGAATTTTATAAAATCTGCAGATTGGATTATAGAATTAGGACCAGAGTCTGGCGTAAATGGAGGAGAAGTGGTTTATAATGGACCGATTGCAGAGTTTTTGAATGCTGAAAACCTTGAAAGTCCGACATTATCATCGTTAAAATCAGAATCTGAGAAGGCTGTGAAAGCTTCCAAAACGCCTAAGTTATTAAAGGCAGATTCATTTCAACCGAGATCGCAGCAATTGACTGTAATTACTAGGAAGACGCCTGAAGTAATTCAGAACATTAATGATTTCTGTGATAATAATGAATTGAACGTGACCACAGTTTCTGATCAACCGATTGGTAAAACGCCACGAAGTAATCCTTCCACTTATGTTGGTTTAGCGGATAAAATACGTGATTTACTAGCTAAAACTCCTGAAGCTAAATCTTTAAAATTAGTAAAAGGTGCTTTTTCGTTCAATAATAAAACCGGAAGATGTGAAGCCTGCGAAGGTGCTGGAGTAATCACGCTTTCAATGAGTATTTTAGGAAATATAAATCAAGTTTGTCCAACTTGTAATGGAAAACGATTTAAACCAGAAGTCCTTCAAGTAAAATGGAATAAAAAGAATATCGCTGAAATCTATAATTTAAGTATTGAAGAAGCTTTTTCATTCTTTGATTCCGAGAAGAAAATCACTGAAATATTGTCCTTGATGATACAGCTGGGATTGGGTTATATCAAGCTCGGACAGCCATCAAACACTTTGTCTGGAGGAGAAGCGCAGCGTATAAAATTAACCAAGTATTTCGCTAAGAAATCGACAAAAACATTCTTACTACTCGAAGAACCGAGTATTGGATTGCATTATCAGAATGTCCGTCAACTTATAGAAGCACTTCATCAATTGAAAAACAGTACCGCAGGAATTATTTGCTTTGAAAATCATCCGCTTTTTCAATCTGAATGTGATGTATTAATTGATAATGCAGTAAAAGTTGAAGAATTAGATTTCAAAATAGAGGAAAATCAACGAAGAGATTTGATTTCTATAAAAGGAGCAAGGACGCATCATTTAAAAGATTTGAATCTAGATTTACCTAAGAATCATTTGACCGTAGTGACTGGAATTTCAGGTTCTGGAAAATCTTCTTTGGTCATTGATACGCTGCATGGCTATGGATTACAAGAAATGAGTAAGCAATTTTCCAGTTATCAGCAGTCACGAGTTGGCGCTAGTTTTCAATTCGATGTAGACAGTATTACTGGATTAACGCCGACAATTTGTATTACAAGAAAGCAAAAAAATTATTCTCAACGTTCTGATATAGCTAAGCAAACAGGAATTGAAAAGATTTTGCGTTTTGCATTCTCCCGAAAATCTCAATTCGAAGGATCGGAATTATCAGCCAGTCATTTTTCAAATAATCATGAATTAGGCAGATGTCCAGTATGTGAAGGAGTTGGAGAGGAGTTATTGCCTGATGTTGATAAAGTAGTTATGGATCCAGCGTTAAGTATTTCTGAAGGATTGTTTGAACACAACAAAGTACTTGATTACTATGGTCAACGAGGAAGTCAATACATGGCGATTTTAAAGGAAGTGGGAACACAATATGGTTTCACACTTGAAACGCCGTTTACAGCTTTTAACGACGATCAGAAAGAAATCATATTTAAAGGAACAGCTGAAACAATTTGGAAAACGGACTGGATTTATAAAACGAAAACAAATGAAGGAACTCAAGCTTTATCGATGAAGTGGGAGGGAATCTTCAATTATTTGAAGAACGAGTACTATTTAACCCGAAAAAATAAATATACACAAAATTTGCTTTCGCTAATGTCCCAAAAAGAATGTAGCGTTTGTCATGGAAGTGGATTAAAGCAAGAAAGATTAGAAATTCAAATTGCTGGAAAATCGATTTTCGATATAAAGTCAATGGATTTCAAAGCATTGGAAAATTGGTTGAATAAAAACAGCGAAAGTGAAGTTATTGATGGAAAGCTAATTACTCAAATTCAGCCGCATATCTCCAGTATAATAGACAGAGCGAAACAATTACACATTGATCATCTTCAATTGACAAGAAAATCTGCAACACTTTCTGGCGGAGAAAATCAGCGTGTTGAACTGATTAAGCAACTCAATAGTCCGCTCAAAGGAATTACTTATTTGCTCGACGAACCTTCTGCAGGTTTATCGAATGACAATATTCCAGACTTGATTCAGATTCTAAATGAACTTATCGAAAAGGGAAATACGGTAATTGTAATAGAGCATAACAAAGAAATTATTCTAGCAGCAGAAAACATTATTGAGATTGGCCCTAAAGCAGGAAAGCATGGAGGAACAATTACTTATCAAGGTTCACCCGAAGTATTTGTTGAACAAAACGGAAGTCATCCATTCTTTAAAGGAGATTCGAAACCTGTTGTTTTTGAAGAGGGTAAAGAATATATTTCTATTCATAAATTAAAGAAACACACCCTTGAAAAAGACCTATTAGAAATTCCAGTTGGCGGAATTACCGCAATAACTGGAAAGTCAGGAGTTGGAAAAACGACTTTGTTAAAGGAAATCTTGATTCCAACTATTCAAAATGGTAAACCGACTAATTGTGAGTTAATTGACTTTCCAAAGCAATACGAAGGAGTTCATTATTTCGAATCCAAAAAACTGAGAACTTATGCAGCTACTTTATTAGTAGATTATTTAGGATTACTCAATGAAGTAACAAAGATCTTCGCAGCAGAGACAGGACTTAAAGCCAAAGACTATTCCTATAAAACTAAGTCAAGTCAATGTACTAATTGCAAAGGTAAAGGCTTTCTAGAAACGAGTTTAGACATTGCCGCCAATCACATTGAGCAATGTGAAGTTTGTGATGGAAAACGTTATCAAAAGCATATTCTGGAACATCAAATTGATTCTAAAAGCATTGCAGATGTACTTTCGATGAATTTAAGCGAGGTAAAAGAATGGCTTAGAGAATTTAAAGTATCAATTAAGATGATTAAATTCTTGGATAGATTAGACCAAATTGGACTAGGACACCTTTCCTTAGATCAAACTGTTCAATCCTTATCATCAGGCGAACAACAAAGATTATTGTTGTTGAATTGGTTGCAAGATGAACCGAAAAACGAGTTGTTTATTTTAGATGAACCGAGTATTGGATTACATTATGCTGATATTGATTTGCTTTTTGCGATGTTGGAGGAATTAAGTGAGGAAAATGATGTATTGGTTGTTGAGCATAATTTGTATTTGTTGAGTAGGATAGGGGTTGGGATGGTTTTGGGGTAAGGTTAGAAATTCTGATTCTATTTATAGCGTACCACGAGCTACAAGCTCGCGGCAGCGCTATAAATAGTTTTACTGTTTTAATACTTAGTATTTTATAAAGAGATTTTTTTACCTCCTAAGTTATTTCTACAATTATAGTAAAAGTAAAGCTATACCAAGCTACAGCCAGCTTGTAGCTCGTGGTCTTGGTATAGCTTTACTTTCGTCAGAAGAAATAATTTTTTAAAATTAAAATAGATTTATCTCAACTATTTCACTATCTTAATCTTAACAAACTAAATCACATGAGTAGAAATTATAGATTCCACAATCCAAATGCCCCATATTTCGTAAGTTTTGCTGTTGTTGAATGGCTAAATGTCTTTGATCAAGATAAATTCAAGGATATTCTAGTTGATAATTTAAACTATTGTCAGAGAGAGAAAGGAATGGAAATTTACGCTTGGGTTATAATGCCAACACATGTTCATTTGGTGTTTCGTAGCACGACTGAAGTAACTCCTGGAAGATTGCTTGGAGAATTTAAATCACACACCAGTAAGAAACTCGTTAAGTTGATAAACGAAAATTTTGAAGAGAAAAATAGACGATTTTTCATGGAAACTTTTAGTCGTCATGGAAAATATCGATCAAATGTCAAGAATTTTCAATTTTGGCAACAAAACAACAAGCCTATCGAACTATGGAGTAATAAAGTAATTACCCAAAAGATTAGATATATTCACAATAACCCTTTAAAGAAGGGAATGGTTTTTAATCCTGAGGATTATTTATATAGCAGTGCGGTAGATTATAGCGGCGAACAAGGATTAATAAATGGAGTGGTGGTTGTGCCGTTGCTCTGGTAAAATTTCCCCAAATAATTAAGGTTTGTCCTTTTGGAGTCTATTTATAGCGCAGCAAGAGCTACAAGCTCGCGGCTGCACTATAAATAGTAATACTGTTTAAGACTAAAAGCTATGAAGTATAAATATTTGGCTAATAGGAAATGGTAATGAGTAGGTTAATAAACTCTTGCTTTTTGGAATCTATTTATAGCGCAGCACAAGCTACCAGATCGCGGCAGCGCTATAAATAGTATATTGTTTTAATACTAAGTAGTTTTTCTAATATTAGTAAAAAGAAAGCTCTACCAAGCTGCCGCGAGAATGGTAACTGAGCATTCTAAGATAAAACCTAATTTTTTCATGCTTTTTTTTGATTTTCAAAAAAAAAGGTTTTTCAAGGCATTTTACTCTCAAAAAAGGTAACGGATAAGACATAGTCATTCCATTACCTTTT
>Ga0307487_1000800_pt1 | contig 23845 bp, 20 predicted proteins | sample CBIW12metaG_FD_203665 | JGI IMG/M metagenome (GOLD analysis project Ga0307487, IMG submission 203665) | Sea-ice brine microbial communities from Beaufort Sea near Barrow, Alaska, United States - CBIW 1.2 | ecosystem: Environmental > Aquatic > Marine > Coastal | place: USA: Alaska | collected... | reverse complement strand
AAAATAGTAGGCAGTATGAACCCTACGGGAATGACTCCCAATATCATTGAAGAGCGTCAAATGAACGCAGTTGCGATGGACGTTTTTTCAAGATTGATGATGGACAGGATCATTTTTATGGGAACTGTGATCAACGATCAGGTGGCCAATATTGTTCAGGCTCAATTGTTGTTTTTGGAGAGTACAGATTCAGCAAAAGATATTCAGATTTACATAAACTCTCCCGGTGGTGGAGTTTATGCCGGATTGGGAATTTATGATACAATGCAATTTATAAAGCCTGATGTAGCCACAATTTGTACAGGGATGGCTGCTTCAATGGGTGCTGTTTTGTTATGTGCCGGCGCAAAAGGAAAACGCAGTGGATTGCCGCATTCCAGGGTAATGATCCATCAACCTTTAGGTGGCGCACAAGGCCAGGCCAGCGATATTGAAATTACAGCTCGCGAGATCCTGATCCTTAAAAAGGAATTATATGATATTATTTCTAAACATTCCGGGCAGCCTTATGATAAATTGGTTGAAGACAGCGATCGTGATTTCTGGATGAAAGCTGATAAAGCGCTGGAATATGGAATGATTGATGATATTTTGACGAGAGAATGATATAATGTGTTTTTATCTTCCTTCTCCGGATTTTAATAACCGGAACGGGAATTTTGAAACCTGAAAAGAAAAATGATGGCTAAAAATGAATTAGAATGTTCCTTTTGTGGAAGGAAAAAACCCGAAACAGATCTCTTAATTGCCGGTCTTGATGCGCATATTTGCGATAAATGTATAGAGCAGGCGCATGGAATCGTTTTAGAAGAATCAAAACAGGGAGAATCCAAAGAGTTGTCGGCAGATCTTAAATTGAATAAACCAAAGGCTATTAAGGCTTTTTTGGATGAATATATAATTGGTCAGGACGCTACCAAAAAAGTAATGTCCGTAGCGGTATACAACCACTATAAGAGATTGTTGCAACCCAAGAGCGAAGATGATATTGAAATTCAAAAAAGCAATATTATCATGGTGGGGGAGACAGGAACCGGAAAAACCCTGATGGCAAAAACCATTTCCAAAATGCTCAACGTACCCCTTGCAATTGTAGATGCCACGGTGCTTACAGAAGCGGGATATGTGGGAGAGGATGTGGAAGGTATTTTGACCAAATTACTTCAGGCAGCCGACTATGATGTTGAAAAAGCCCAAAGAGGGATCGTTTTTATAGATGAAATTGATAAGATCGCACGCAAAGGTGACAATCCATCAATTACCCGTGATGTTTCCGGAGAGGGAGTACAACAGGCCCTTTTGAAATTGTTGGAAGGAACCACGGTAAATGTTCCGCCAAAAGGAGGCAGGAAACATCCCGATCAAAAATTTATTGAAGTTGAAACCGAAAATATACTGTTTATCGCAGGTGGGGCTTTTGACGGAATTGAGAGAAATATCAGCAAGCGTTTGAATATGCAGGCTATGGGATTTAGCGCTTCCAAAAGTGATGAGAAAGTTGAACGTACCAATTTATTGCAGTATATCATCCCAAAAGATTTAAAAGATTTTGGTTTGATCCCGGAGATTATAGGTCGTTTGCCTGCGCTCACTTATATGAATCCATTGGACAGGGTGACTTTGCGGGCAATTTTAACCCAGCCTAAAAATGCCATCATCAAACAATATCAAAAATTGTTTGAAATGGACGATATAGCTTTTGAAATTACAGACGAAGCACTGGACTATATTGTAGAACGGGCAATAGAGTATAAATTAGGGGCCAGAGGGCTGCGTTCGCTTTGTGAGGCCATTTTAACCGATGCCATGTTTGAGCTTCCGGATAGCAAAGAGACCAGTTTATTGGTGACTAAAGATTATGTAGAAGAAAAATTGGATAGATCTGTCATCAGTATGTTGAAAGCGGTTTCTTAGACTTTAATATTTAAGAACGCCTTAGGCTTACTTTTGAGAATATATAATAAAACCATTCGGATTAATTCCGGATGGTTTTTTTGTTTCCCAACAACTTTTCCAAAGTTTTTTTTTGACTTTGGAAAAGTTAAACGAAGGTGTTCTCGGGAATTACCAAAAAAGAATGAATCAACTTGCCTACCAACTTTTCCAAAGTTTTTGACTTTGGAAAAGTTAAGTGAAGATGCTCTCCGGAATAACCAAAAGAAAGAATCAACTTATCCACCAACTTTTCCAAAGTTTTTTTTGAAGTTAAACGAAGGTCATCTCCGGAATAACCAAAAGAAAGAATCAATTTACCTACTAGCTTTTCCAAAGTTTTTGAACTTTGGAAAAGCTAAGAGGATGTTATCTAGGAAATTCACAAAAATATAATTAGTAAAACCTATCCACCAACTTTTCCAAAGTTTTTTTGACTTTGGAAAAGTTAAGCGAAAGTGCTCTCCGAAATTGGCCAAATTAGAATAAACCCCTCTACAAACTTTCACATATTATTTTTTATAAAAATTATTTTACATGATTTTAACAATATTTTTGCTAAATTCAAAAATCACAAATAACTTTCCAGAGTTAAAAATACGGGAAAGTTCTGGTAGAACAGGCTAAAATTAGAAAGATGAGCATAAAATTAGAACCTGATTCATTTTATCACATTTACAATCGGGCTAATGGCAATGAAAAATTATTTGCTTCCAAAGAAAACTATCGTTTCTTTTTGAAACGGTACAATGACCTGATTACTCCTATTGCAGATTCTTTCGTGTACTGCTTATTGCCTAATCACTTTCATTTTCTTGTTAGAATAAAATCGGAGGAAGAATTGCGAACTCTTCGAGGATTTCGAACATTAGAAAATTTATCACAAGCCCTGAGTAAGAACTTCTCCAATTTATTTAGCTCCTACACTCAGGCCTATAATAATCAGCAGGGAAGGAGGGGAAGTTTATTTATGAAAAATTTTAAACGAAAGCCAATCCTGAATGAGACTTATTTGCGAAAGCTTATTCATTACATCCATTATAATCCGGTGAATCACAACTATTGTAAGGAAATAGAAGAATGGGAATTTTGTTCTTACAAAACAATTATAACCTCTAAACCAACCATTTTAAAAAGAGAGGAGGTCATTAGTTATTTTGATGATCTAAAAAATTTTATTTACTGTCACAAACATCCACCGGAATTGACCGGAATAGAATAAAACCCATCTACCAACTTTTCCAAAGTTTTTTTTGACTTTGGAAAAGTTAAACGAAAGGCGTGTCCTGTTATTAACCGAAACAGAATAAAACTTGTCCACCAACTTTTCCAAAGTTTTTTTGACTTTGGAAAAGTTAAACGAAGGTCATCTCCAAAATTGACCAAAACAGGATAAAACCTATCCACCAACTTTTCCAAAGTTTTTGAACTTTGGAAAAGTTGAGCTTCATATGTGATCCACAATTCAGGTTTATTCACAACAGCCAAAAAAATAGTAATATTCAGAAAGCTTTTTATAAATACGGTTTAGGAGTTTATTTATTTACATCTTTAAGCAACCAATCCTCAACAAATTCCTCAGGATTTTCAGAATGTAAAACCGAAATGTCACCCGTAGTTTCAAAAATAACTGCTTTTATCTGGGACAATTGCAAAACATTTGCTTCCCGTAATTTTGATCTTAAATCGGCTTCTGTTACGTGGGCTTTTTTTAAATTCTCTTCCAGAATTTTTGCTCCGTCCATTAATAATAGAGGTTGGTTGTCTATTAATTTATGAAAAAATTCCAATCGTCTTGCAAAAGCCGCGAGAATTTGTAAAATATAAACGGCTGCCAATCCTACAACACCTTGTAATAAGCTTACTGAAGATGATAAAATAGTAGTCGCTATAATGGAACCTACGGCCACTGTCATGGCAAAATCGAAACTGGACATTTTTGAAAAACTTCGTTTTCCGGCCAATCTTGTAAAGAGAATTACCGCTACATAAATACCAACGGCGCTAATACAAATGGCGATCAAAGAAGTAGGTGAAGCAGTAAACCATTTTTCCATAGTAATTTTATTTATTGTTTTAAAGATAAACATTCTCCCTAAATATTTTTCCAGGATAATATCTAATTAAAAGGAAAAGCTACCAGTTTTTTAATATGCTCAACATTTTTTTAGTGTGATCGGTTTGTGTTTGAGCTTCATTTAAAAAAATACCGGGAGATCTATTTGAAATGGTTGGAATGCGTAAATTTCAGAATAAAGATCAATCCGGGGAATTTTTTCGGGAAATGGTCAGCAAAAAAATCTTTTTCGATTAGGAAATAAGTGTGAGATTATTTTTAGCTATGGAGGGCTATTATATCATACCAATCTTTCAGGCACAGCGAGCTGGGCTATCTTCCGTGATGGCTATCATGAACAATTTGTAGCCAGGATTATTCCTGCAATAAAAACGGCATTTTCAAGCGCGATCCTGGTTACTTTTTTTAAGGATCTATAATACCTTCCTTTTTAACAATGACGTCCACACGAGCTTCCAAAAAAGTTGCAGGATTGATTATAAAAAAACCGCTGGTATAAATGAATATTCCAGCGGTTTTAAAAGATTAATATTTTTTCTGAGAATTAGTTGCAAACAGCTTCCAACATATCCTCTATATCGCCTGGAGTACTCATTATTTTCATAAACGTTCCCATACTTAATTCAGGCCAGCTTATCGCCAATCTGTATTTTCCCGGAAGCATCGTTGCTTTTTTTCCTTGTAAAATAATTTCATAAGGCATTGCGGCAACATTGTTTTCCCCGATAATTGGTAAAAAATAAGATTCTCCTTTTGCTTTATCTTGTAGCCCAATCCCAAAAACTGCTATGTTTTCTTTTTCATAAACCAGTTTATAAACCAAAACAGTCGATCCTTTTTTAGCTTCTAAATTGGCCTGTATTGTTTTTACTCCTTCTTCAAAAGATGAGAATTCATTAAGCGTAATGGGATCGGTAAAATAAGGCATCATTATTTTATAATGATAATCTTTCAGATCATCTGCTTCCACAGTTCCACCGAAAGGTTTAAACTCATTGCCAATTGTAGAAAAAGCAGTTTTTAAATCGGCGTCAAATTTTTCAAAGCTACTTTTATAGGAATTGTAATTGTCGCCCAAATAAGCTCTTAAAAGATATTCCGGGTTGGTGTAGGACATAGTGATTTTTCCGTTTTCCGAAACCAAACCAACCTTAAATACGGCTGCAAGTGCGCCCCTGTCGGTAACTTTTACAACCGTGTTTTTCAAATCTGTCCTGGTAAAAGCAATCACTTTTAAGGTGCTTTTATTTGATGGGTTGTAAGACCCTAAAATTGTAAATGAATTGTTTTGTAAAGCTTCGGTAATTTTTTCCGATGCCTGTTGCATGCTTTCGGTTGTCTCGCCAATTTTAAGATAGGGCGACAAATCTTGTCCGAACGAACTGGTATAGAAAATTGAAATAAAAATGAAGCTGATAAAGATGTTTTTCATAATATTAAATTTATAAATTGATGAAAATTAACTCTAAAGGAAGTGGATGATAATGAGTTTAAATCCTGGTTTCCACGATCACTTTAACGAGGTATAAATATACGTTTTCCAATTCTGGATACCTTGAATTGAGCACCTTAAGCTTCCCTAATATCCTAATTCAGAATAGTTCCAATTTGATTGAATTCTGGGTTCTGTGAATTGCCGTAGATGAAAGTCTTTAGTCCTGCTTCGGTGGGACTTTTTTTTGTTTATATAGGTTCCTCACCGAATATAGGATAGATATTAATTCAGTTGTTCAGTTCGGGTGTAATGTGATTTGGAGGGGGCAGAAGGAATAATATTCAATGGTTTAAGTTTGCCGGCATTTAAGAGATCTGAGGTCGATCCGGGTTAGAATAGGGGAGTGCCGAAATTTCAGGACAAAGAGCTGTCCCGGAAATATTTCAGGAAGTGTTCAACAAACAAAAAACCCCGTTTCCAATTTGGAAACGGGGTTTTGAAATTATATTTAGCGTGGGGTATATTACATCATACCACCCATTCCTCCGCCACCCATTCCGGCACCGCCAGCTGGGCTATCTTCCTTGATGTCTATCAGGGCACACTCTGTGGTAAGGATCATTCCTGCAACAGAAGCGGCGTTTTCTAGCGCGATCCTGGTTACTTTCTTAGGATCGATAATACCTGCTTTTAGCATATCCACATAAGTATTGGTCTTGGCATCGTAACCATAGTTGGTTTTGCCTTCCATTACTTTATTGATCACTACTGCACCTTCACCACCTGCGTTTTCAACAATGGTGCGCAAAGGAGCTTCAATAGCACGGTTCACGATTTGAATTCCGGTTGCTTCATCGGCATTTTCCGATTCAAGGTTTAAAAGCGCCTCTTTTGCGCGTACGAATGCAACTCCACCTCCGGCAACAATTCCTTCTTCAATTGCGGCACGGGTAGCGTTAAGCGCATCGTCTACACGGTCTTTTTTCTCTTTCATTTCAACTTCTGAAGCAGCACCTACATAAAGTACGGCAACTCCACCGGCCAACTTAGCCAATCGTTCCTGAAGTTTTTCCTTGTCATAATCAGATGTGGTAGTCTCAATTTGAGCTTTTATCTGGCTTACGCGTTCTTTGATGACAACATTATCACCGGCTCCGTTCACGATTGTTGTATTGTCTTTATCAATAGCAATTTTTTCTGCAGTACCCAATTGTTCAAGAGTGGCATTTTCCAAAGAAAAACCTCTTTCTTCAGAAATTACGGTTCCACCGGTAAGGATTGCAATATCTTCCAACATCGCTTTTCTTCTGTCTCCAAAACCCGGAGCTTTTACTGCGGCGATCTTAAGAGAACCACGAAGTTTGTTCACAACCAAAGTTGCAAGGGCTTCCCCGTCAACATCTTCGGCAATGATCAATAATGGTTTCCCTGATTGTGCAACCGGTTCCAAAATAGGAAGAAGGTCTTTCATGGAAGAGATCTTCTTGTCATATAACAAGATGTATGGATCTTCCAGGGTAGTAGTCATTTTTTCGCTGTTGGTCACAAAATACGGAGATAAATATCCGCGGTCAAATTGCATTCCCTCAACTACATCTACGTGTGTATCGGTTCCTTTAGCTTCTTCAACAGTGATCACCCCGTCTTTTCCAACTTTTTGAAAAGCCTGGGCAATTAATTCCCCAATATGTTCATCATTATTGGCAGAAATTGAAGCGACTTGTTTTATTTTTTCTGAAGAATTACCAATTTCCTTGGTTTGTTTGGCCAAATTTTCGGTGATGGCAGAAACGGCTTTGTCTATTCCTCGTTTCAAATCCATTGGATTGGCTCCGGCTGCTACGTTTTTCAAGCCTTCTTTTACGATAGCCTGTGCAAGTACTGTAGCTGTTGTAGTTCCATCTCCTGCAAGATCATTGGTTTTGGAAGCAACTTCCTTTACCATTTGAGCTCCCATATTTTCCAATGGGTCTTCCAGTTCAATTTCTTTAGCAACGGTTACCCCATCTTTGGTCACGACTGGCGCGCCAAATGATTTGCTGATAATTACATTACGCCCTTTTGGACCTAAAGTTACTTTTACGGCATTTGCCAATGCATCTACCCCGCGTTTGATCCCATCACGGGCTTCAATATTATATTTAATATCTTTTGCCATTTTGTTATTTTTTTGTCATCCTGTCCCAATGATTTGGGATAACTCAGGAATTGTTTGTTATTTTAAAATTATAATAGGTGAAATTCCCAACCCTGAAAGTGATACTGGGTTAGTGTTTTGACAGGTATATTTTATACAATAGCAAGAATATCGTCTTCCCGCATGATTAAATAATCTTTGCCTTCCAATTTTAGTTCGGTACCGGAATATTTGCCATAAAGTACTTCATCACCAATTTTCACGGTCATTTCGTGTTTTTTGGTTCCTTTGCCAACTGCAACTACTTTCCCTTTTTGTGGTTTTTCTTTAGCTGTTTCGGGAATATAAATTCCGGAAGCAGTTTTTGTTTCTGCGGCAGCAGGTTCGATGAGAACTCTGTCTGAAAGAGGTTTAATGTTTAACGCCATTTGTATATTGTGTTTTAGTTAATGTATTTAATATGTACGAAGCAATAATGGACTAAAATTATGCCAGTAGCATAATACTGACAATGATAAACAAAAAATGCCAGCTTGTCATAAGCTGGCATTTTGTATATGTATAAAAAGTAAATTTATTGCTGGTCCTGAGTTTCAGGTTGAGTTTGCAAAGGAGTTTGTGTTGCCTCCGGAACAGTGTTCTCAATTGATGGATCGCTGTTGATTACCCTTGATTCTGCAGTGGGGCCATTACCCATAATGGTGATGTTTGACAATAAGATCAATGCCAACATTATAGTTGCAAGTGTCCAGGTGCTTTTATCAAGAAAATCGGTAGTTTTTTTAACCCCACCAAGTTGTTGGCCACCGCCACCTCCAAATGAGGAGGAAAGTCCGCCGCCTTTAGGATTTTGAACCATAATTACTACTACTAGTAAAAATGCTACGATTATAATCAATGCTAAAAAAATAGTAAAAGTGCTCATTCTCTTCCTGTGTTATTTTCTTGTAATTTCTTTATTGCCCTAATTTGGTCTGCAAAGAAACCACTTTTTTCGGGACTTTTCAAACTTAATATTTTATAAGCCTGAAGGGCTTTTTTATAATTTTTTTGTTCCAGATAAACCCGGGCCAATGTCTCTGTCATCAAGCCTTCCGGAGGAAGGGTCCGCTCCGGTGCAATATTGGTTGTGGTGGAGGTTTTGTTGGGTTTTAACTTGGGGCTTTTTGAGATAAAGTCGTCTATCAGCTCAGATTTCCGCAATTTGGATTCTATTGTTTTTTTTGAATCTTCTGAAATCCGGTCTATAGGTTTGGCCTTTGTAAGGCTCAACCATTCAGAAAAAGAATGAGCTTCGGAAGCATTAAAATTTAAAGGGCTTCCCATATCCGGGATTTCTTCTGAAGGTTTTTTTTCTGAAACTTCTATTTCTTCTGAAGGTTTTGCAAGTGCCGGTTCAAACAGATCGGGATCCAAAACCTGGGCAGATTCAGTTATCTTCATCTTAATGGCATCGTTTATTGAGATGATTTTGTTACCAAATACTTCCTGGGGTTCAAAAACAATAATATCCCTTAAATTGTCTTCCTGTTTTTTAATTTGAAGGGCCACCTTGTCCTGATTAAAATCTGTTGAGGAAATAAAATCGAAAAGCACGCTTCTATCTAAAGTAAAGGCAGCGGTTTTCTTTAATGCCAGGTTGTATTTAAAGCTGTTCTGAGTATAAAGCCCCTTCAAATAAATGGCTCGTGCAGCCTGAAAATAGGGATATTCTTTCAAAAGGTTCTCCAGCTCCCCGGTTTCCTGGGTTCCCACAGAAGCCGAATTTTCAAATAAGTAGGTCAGTTCTGTCGAGTTCATTACCAGTTTGTAAGAGAAGCATTAAAGATATCCTGGGTTATCCTGGAATAAATTTCGTCCAACGCGGTTTCCAAAGTTCCTCCCACAAGTTGCGAGTTGGCCGGATAATCATAATAAAAAGAAAACCGCTTTTCAAAATCTTTTTCCGGATCCAGGGTATTGTAATAACGCACATTTACCGCTATGGTGAGTCGGTTTTGCGCAGCGGTGTTTTGTGCAGTTGCCGACATAGGGGCTACGTAATAATCTATAATTTCCCCTTCGTAAATTAAATCCCCGCCGGAATTTGTAAGACTTAAATTTGTTTGATTCTGGATCAGATCCTCAAGTTCCAGGGTAAAAGTTCGGTCGATTCCAGGCTCAACGATATCGGCGGTATTTTGAAAGAAGTTTACCTGAAATGTTTTGGCTGCGCCTATATCGGCTCCTGTGAAGGAATATATTCCACAGCCCTGAAGTGTGAGCAGGAAGGTGGTGAGGATAAAAAGTTTGATCTTTTTCATGTAGTATTATGCCTTGTGATTATAGAAATATTGGTCTATAGATCGTATTGTTTGATTTTTCGGTAAAGGGTGCGTTCACTTATTCCCAGTTCTTCAGCTGCCAATTTGCGTTTTCCGCTATGACGTTCCAGGGATTTTTTTATGAGTTCAAGTTCCTTACTTTGCAGTGAAAGTGTTTCTTCTTCCTCTTCAATTTCTTCGGCAAAATAATATTCATCTTCTATATCATCAGATTTGTTTTGTGAAATTCGAAGTACTTCCCTGTTTTTCTCGGCGATATCATCTATATCGATATCCTTTTCCTCTTCCTCGTCCCCGTATATTTTATCTATCAGGTCTTCGTGTTCTTCCTGCACTTTTTGATGGTTTCCGCTCTCCATCAGTTCCAGGGTCAACTTTTTTAAATCGTTAAGATCTCTTTTCATATCGAAAAGCACCTTGTAAAGAATTTCCCGTTCATCGCTAAAGTCCCCTTGCTTTTTCTTGTCGGCAATTACTGCAGGGAGATTGCTTCCAATGTCCGGAAGATACGATTTTAGGATCCTGCCGTTTATGGTTCGTTCCTGTTCCAACACCGAAATTTGTTCGGCTATATTTCGCAGTTGCCTGATATTTCCGCCATATCTGTATTTCTGAAGCAATTCCACGGCATCGTCCTCCAGCCTGATGGTGGGCATTTTATATTTGAGGGCGAAATCTGCCGCAAATTTCCTGAACAATAAATGTATGTCGTCTTTGCGTTCCCTTAGTGGTGGCAAATTAATCTCAATGGTGCTTAAGCGATAGTACAGATCTTCCCGGAATTTTTCTTTTTTTATAGCTTCGAACATATTTAAATTGGTCGCTGCTACAATACGAACATCGGTACTTTGAACCTTTGAAGACCCCACTTTAATAAATTCGCCATTTTCCAAAACCCTTAACAACCTAACCTGGGTGGTAAGCGGCAATTCCCCCACTTCATCCAGGAATATAGTCCCTCCATCAGCAACTTCAAAGTAACCGTTCCTTGTTTGTGAGGCCCCTGTAAATGAGCCTTTTTCATGTCCAAACAATTCACTGTCTATAGTTCCTTCAGGAATAGCACCACAGTTCACGGCAATATATTTTCCGTGCTTTCTGTGTGAAAGCGCATGTATGATTTTCGGGATACTTTCTTTTCCTACCCCACTTTCCCCTGTCACCAAAACAGAAATATCGGTGGGTGCCACCTGAATGGCCTTTTCGACTGCACGATTTAGTTTTGGGTCGTTCCCAATAATTTCAAATCGCTGTTTAATAGCCTGAACTGATTCCATAAGTTAATAATGAATATTTAATATTTTATAATGAATAATGATTCGTAAAATTTGAATCTCATTCTTGTTTTTTTTACTTCAGTCTTCCGTCTCCGGTCTCCCGTCTTTTTTTTTACTTCGTACTTCTGCCTTCCTTAATTATTTCCGCTATATCCCACAGCTTTTCCAATAAGGGTTCCGCTGGTACAATCGGTAATTTTTACATTCACAAAATCCCCGATATTGTAATTTTCCTTCGGAAAGACCGCAACAGAGTTATAAGTAGTTCTGCCGCTCCATTCCTGATCAGATTTTTTTGATTTCCTTTCAATTAATACCTCGACTGTTTTTCCGATGTATTGTTGGGTTTTGTATAGGGCATGTTCCCTTTGCAATTTGACGATTTCGGTGAGTCTTCGTTGTTTGACTTCCTCGGGAACATCATCTTCATATTTCTTGGCGCCCAGGGTTCCCGGTCTTTCCGAATAAGAGAACATATATCCAAAATCATATTTCACATACTCCATTAGGGATAAGGTGTCCTTATGATCTTCTTCGGTCTCCCCGCAAAATCCTGTGATCATATCCTGAGAAATCGCACAATCAGGGATGATCTTTTTGATATTATCTATCAATTCAAAATATTCCTCACGGGTGTGCAGGCGGTTCATTCTCTTTAAAACCGAATCGCTTCCGCTTTGTACCGGTAGGTGGATATGCTTACAAATATTTGGATAAGTGGCCATCATTTCAATTACATCCAGGGTCATATCCTGCGGATTGGAAGTAGAAAAACGAACCCGCATTTTAGGATGAGCTTCAGATACCAATTTTAATAAACCTGCAAAATTAGTGGCAGTTGCCTTTTCTATTTCTGAAGCATTTTTGAAATCTTTTTTAAGTCCGCCGCCAAACCATAAATAACTATCCACGTTTTGTCCAAGCAATGTGATTTCCTTAAATCCTTTTTCTTCCAGATCCTTTACTTCTTCCAGGATACTTTGAAAATCCCGGCTGCGTTCGCGACCGCGGGTAAAAGGCACTACGCAAAAGGTGCACATATTATCGCAGCCCCGGGTGATGGAAACAAAGGCTGAAACCCCGTTGCTTTGCAATCGCACCGGAGAGATATCGCCATAAGTTTCGTCTTTGGAAAGGAGCACGTTAACCGCATTCCTGCCTTCTTCCACTTCTTTTATTAAATTGGGCAAATCTTTATAAGCGTCGGGACCCACAACAAGATCCACTATTTTTTCCTCCTCCAGGAATTTGTGTTTTAGTCGCTCGGCCATACAACCTAAAACCCCCACCTTCATTTTTGGGTTGATCCTTTTTACCGCATTGTATTTTTCCAATCTCTTGCGGACGGTTTGTTCGGCCTTATCGCGAATAGAACAGGTATTTACCAAAACCAGGTCGGCATCTTCCAGGTTCTGGGTGGTGTTGTATCCTTCATTTTGAAGGATAGAAGCCACAATTTCACTGTCGCTAAAGTTCATCTGGCAACCGTAACTTTCAATAAACAGTTTCTTGCTATTTTCGGCCTTAGTTTCCAGTATAAGTGTATTTCCCTGTGATTTTTCATCTATGATCTTCTCCATAATTCCTTCTATACCTTTTAGGTAAATTAGCTTGCAAAGATAGGCTTAAGTTAAATTATGACAAAGTGACAGCATAAAAATTTCAAGCTTTTTTTTGATGGCTTAAGTGGAATTTTACGTTATTTCACGGCATATTTAAAAATTATTTTACTTTTGCAGCAAGAAAAAAAAGATTTATGGCAAAGAATTTAGTGATTGTGGAGTCTCCGGCAAAGGCGAAAACCATCGAGAAATTTTTAGGGAAAGACTATACGGTAATGTCCAGTTTTGGGCATATTGCAGACTTGCCCACCAAGGAATTGGGAGTTGATACCGAAGGGGATTTTACTCCTAAATATATAGTTTCGAAGGATAAACTGGACGTGGTGAAAAAGCTGAAACGCGTGGCCAAGGATGCCGAAATGGTATGGTTGGCTAGTGATGAAGACCGGGAGGGAGAGGCCATTGCCTGGCATCTTTCAGAAGAACTTAAATTGACCAAGGACAAGACCAAACGCATCGTTTTTCACGAGATCACAAAAACAGCCATCCTAAAGGCTATAGACAATCCGCGTGATATAAATTATAATTTAGTGAACGCCCAACAGGCCCGAAGGGTTTTGGACAGGCTGGTGGGATACGAGTTATCGCCTATTTTATGGCGAAAAGTAAAAGGAGGTCTCTCTGCCGGAAGGGTACAATCGGTTTCTGTGAGGTTGATCGTGGAGCGCGAACGGGAAATAAACGATTTTAAATCTGAAGCTTCCTATAGAATAGATGCCGAATTCACCAATGAAGACGGAAAATCCTTCAAAGCGAAACTGCCCAAAAATTTCAACACAAAAAAAGAAGCTGAAAAATTCCTTCAGGAAAATATTCAGGCAAAATTTAAAGTTGCAGATCTAACTACCAAACCTGCAAAAAAATCGCCAGCACCACCATTTACAACATCTACCTTACAGCAGGAAGCCGCCAGGAAATTGTATTTTTCGGTGAGTAAAACCATGACAATGGCGCAACGCCTTTATGAGGCGGGGCATATCACTTATATGAGGACTGATAGCGTTAGCCTCTCGGAAGATGCCAGAAAGGGAGCAAAAGAGGAGATCTTAAAAGCCTATGGCAATAAATACTCAAAATCCAGACAGTTTACCGGAAAGTCAAAAGGAGCACAGGAAGCTCACGAAGCCATTCGGCCAACTCATTTTGAAAATCATACCGTAAAGGCCGATCGCGATGAGCAGCGTTTATATGATTTGATATGGAAGCGTTCCATCGCATCTCAAATGAGTGAAGCTAACTTAGAGCGCACCAATGTTAAGATTTCAGCAGATAAGCATAAAGAGAATTTTACAGCCTCCGGGGAGGTGCTTATATTTGATGGATTCTTAAAGGTTTATTTGGAAGGAAGTGACGAGGAAGATGAAGAACAGGAAGGAATGTTGCCTGCCTTAAAAGTAAATGAACCTCTTGTTAACAATTATATAACCGCAACCGAAAGATTTACAAGACCGCGTTACAGATATACCGAAGCTTCTTTAGTGAAAAAACTGGAAGAACTTGGAATAGGCCGTCCATCTACTTATGCCCCTACTATTTCTACTATTCAAAACAGGAAATATGTGGAAAAAGGTTCGGTAGACGGAACTGAGCGCAATTATTCACAACTTGTTTTAAAGAGTGATAAACTCACTGAAAAACAACTCACCGAGACGGTGGGAAGTGATAAGGGAAAATTAGTACCCACAGCAGTAGGAACCGTGGTAAACGATTTCCTTGTCAATCATTTCTCCAATATTCTGGATTATAATTTCACGGCTAAAGTTGAACAAAGTTTTGATGATATCGCTGAAGGAAATGAAGAATGGACCAAAATGATGCGTGATTTTTATTCTGAATTTCACCCTCAGGTTTTGGACGTTGCAGAAAATGCCGAAAGGGAAGTAGGAGAACGCGTTTTGGGGAAAGATCCGGAAACCGGGAAACCCGTAAGCGTGCGTTTGGGGAAATTTGGACCAATGGTGCAAATAGGTTCTGTGGAAGATGAGGAAAAGCCTCGTTTTGCAGGTTTGAGCCCTGATCAATCCCTGGAAACCATCACTTATGAAGAGGCGATGGATTTATTTCAGCTTCCTAAGGAAATTGGCGAATACGAAGGGGAAAAAGTTGAGGTTAATAATGGTCGGTTTGGTCCTTATGTTCGTTACGGCAGTAAATATGTCTCTTTGGACAAAGGTGAAGATCCGCTTAGCGTAGAAATGGAACGCGCCCTGGAACTTATTGAAGCAAAAGAGAAAGCCGATGCCCCGATTTATGATTATAAAGGGATGCCGGTTCAAAAAGGCGTGGGTAGATTTGGTCCCTTTTTAAAGTGGAATAACCTGTTTATCAACGTAAATAAAAAATACGATTTCGACAATCTGAGCGATGGGGATATTGAGGAATTAATTGATGATAAGATAAAAAAGGAAATAGATAAAGTTATTCACAATTGGGAAGATGAAGGCATTCGTGTTGAAAAAGCACGCTGGGGCCGATTTAATATTCTCAAGGGGAAAACAAAAATTGAGTTGCCAAAAACCGTAGATGCAGAAAAGTTGAGTTTAGAAGAGGTGAAAGCAATTATAGAAGAAAAGAAACCAGCAAAAAAGAAACCGGCAGCTAAAAAGAAGCCAGCGGCCAAAAAAACAACAACTGCAAAGAAACCCGCGGCAAAGAAGGCTCCAGTTAAAAAAACTACTCCTAAAAAGAAGTAATTGATGGATTTTCAATTTTTAAGCCCCGTCAATGAGGTGTTGATCGATGAAATTTCGTTTCAGGGCAAACATAGGCTAGGAAGTCAGATAAAAATTCACACCATAAATTCCGGAATTCCTGATCTTGAAAATGTTGAGATAGCGATTGTTGGGGTAACCGAAAATCGCCTGGATCAAGATCAAGGTGACGAATTATTACATTTTAATAATATCAGGAGATCTTTTTACAGTCTTTTCCCCGGAAATTGGAATTTAAAACTTGCCGATTTGGGAGATATCCAAAAAGGAGAAAGTGTAGAGGACACCTATTTTGCATTGCAAACATTGGTTTCTGCCTTGATGAAAAAAAGGATCATCCCGGTTATTCTCGGCGGAAGTCAGGATTTGATCTATGCGCAATATCGTGCTTACGACCGGTTGGAACAAATGGTGAGCCTGGTTAATATTGACAGCCGATTTGATTTGGGAGATGCGGAAGAACCAATCAGCAATAGATCTTACGTGGGTAAAATAGTTGTGAACAAACCTTATAATTTGTTCAACTATTCCAGTGTGGGGTACCAGACATATTTCAATTCACAGGAAGAAATTAAATTGATGGAACGCCTGTTTTTTGATACATACAGGTTAGGTGATGTCAGTAGTGATATCAGTTTGGTAGAGCCTGTAATGCGGAATGCCAATTTGGTAGGACTGGATTTGGGAAGCGTAACCGCTGCCGCGATAGGCGGAATCAGCCACAACTCGCCCAATGGTTTTGACGGAAAGGAAATTTGCGCCCTGGCACGTTATGCCGGGATAAGTGATAAAGTTTCCTCTTTTGGGATCTATGAATATAATTTGGACTATCCCAAAGCCGGAAATATGCTGATAGCTCAAATGCTGTGGTATTTTATTGAGGGAGTGAATTACAGGACAAATGAAAATACTATTTCAGCTAAAAGGGAATTTATAAAATATCAGGTCCCAATAGACGATGATGTGCTTGTATTTTTTAAAAGTCCAATTAGCGGAAGATGGTGGATTGAAATTCCATTTATTTCAACTTCCAATACTAAATTAAAAAAGCATGCGTTATTACCTTGCAGCTATGAAGATTATCTGGAGGCTTGCAACCAGGTAATCCCTGAGCGGTGGTATAAAACCAAGCGAAAGAACGAAATTTAACAATATACGGACATACAAGATTAACAGTATTTTTTATTAAACTATTGTTTATTAAAAAATATTTAGATACGTTTACCTATTATATCAAAAATGTCATAACCAGAGGAAAATTATGAAGAAATTTATTTCGCTTATTGCTATTCTTGCAATTATTGCCAGTTGTAGTCGGAGCGATCGCGGACAACTTGTAGGCGCCAAAGGGAAAAAGTGGAACCCGGAGAAGCCTTATGGTATGACATTGGTTCCGGGTGGCGCATTTATTATGGGAAAATCTGATGATGATATTGCCGACATGAAAAATGCCCCTCCAAAAACAGTAACCGTCCGAACCTTTTATATGGATGAAACTGAAATCACAAATTCAGAATATCGCCAGTTTACAAACTGGGTGAGGGATTCTATCGTTAGGATGAGGCTTGCTATTGAAGCCGATTTTGAAGGCGCAGAAGCCGGTGGAGATGGGATTGGGGAATATGCCTTTTTGGATTCCGATCCTGAGAACATGACGGTTTATGAAAAATATATGTATGATAATTACACTTCATTTTCTGAGGATTATGAAGGAAGAAAATTGAATAAAGACATTGATATTATCTGGGATACACGGGAATATCCCGATGAAGCTTATGCCAGGGTGATGGATTCCATGTATATCCCATTAGCAGAATCCTATAACGGGCAGCGAACCATTGATGTTAAAAAACTGAATTTCAAGTATCGATGGATGGATATTCAAAAAGCGGCACGCTCCAAAACACAAAAGAGAAGCGATTTTATTATTACTGAAGAAGTTGCCGTATATCCTGATACTGCTGTATGGATCAAAGATTTTAATTACTCCTATAACGAGCCTATGCACAATGATTATTATTGGCATTCCGCTTTTGATGATTATCCGGTGGTAGGTGTTTCCTGGAAGCAAGCCAAAGCATTTACCCAATGGAGAACGCTTTATCACAATGCATTCAGAAAAAATAAAGGAACCCATGATGTCCCATCTTACAGATTGCCAACCGAGGCAGAATGGGAATATGCCGCCCGTGGAGGATTGCCGTCTGCAACCTATCCCTGGGGAGGACCTTACGCAAAGAATGACCGGGGCTGTTTTATGGCCAATTTTAAACCTTTAAGAGGGGATTATGCTGCCGATCAGGCTTTGTATACCGTTGAAGCGAAATCTTATGAGCCTAATGATTACAACTTGTACAATATGGCCGGAAATGTTTCAGAATGGGTGAATTCCTCTTACGATCCTGCAGCTTATGAATACATGTCCTCTATGAACCCAACGGTTAATAATGAGGAGGATTTGCGCAAAGTTGTTCGTGGAGGTTCGTGGAAAGATGTTGCATATTTCCTTCAGGTGAGCACCAGGGATTATGAATATTCAGATACTGCCAGAAGTTACATAGGCTTTAGAACAGTTCAGGATTATCTTGGAACAGATGTTACCTTAAATCAACCCCCTAAATAAAATACCCAAACTAAATAACCTATTTAACTAACCAACAACAAATAAATATTTTTTAATTATGGCAAACGCAAGAACTACGAAAAAAATAACTGCTATGGTGTACGGTTTAGGTGCATCTGTGGTAATATTAGGTGCCCTTTTTAAAATCATGCACTGGCCATTTGGAAACGCAATGCTTATTGCAGGTTTAATAACCGAAGCCCTCGTATTTGCATATTCTGCTTTTGAACCGGTAGACGATGATTTGGATTGGGCCCTTGTGTATCCTGAATTGGCTGGAGGCCCGGGATCAGAAAGAGAAAAAGCATTAATTGAAGAAAATAAAGATTCTGAAGCCAGCTTATCTAAAAAACTGGATGAAATGTTAAAAGATGCCAAAATAGATGCCAGCCTTATGAATAGTCTGGGTGAAAGTATCAGGAATTTTGAAGGTGCTGCAAAATCAATTTCACCTACCGTAGATGCCATGGCCTCTCAAAGAAAATACAGTGAAGAACTTACTTTCGCTGCCGCTCAAATGGAAACTTTAAACAATTTGTATAAGGTTCAGGTAGAATCTTCCTCAAAACAAGTTGAAATAAATAACGAAATAGCAGAAAACGCCGGAAAACTTAAAGAACAAATGAGTTCAATGGCAAACAGCCTTTCTTCTCTTAACGGAGTTTACGGTGGAATGTTGACCGCTATGAACGGAAGAGCATAATTAATTAGTTGTAATGACTATGGAATTTATTAAGTAACTAAACTAATTAAACATGGCGTCTGGAAAACAATCCCCAAGACAGAAGATGATAAACCTGATGTACCTGGTTTTCATTGCAATGTTGGCTTTAAATATGTCAAAAGAGGTGCTTACCGCTTTTGGCCTTATGAATGAAAAATTAACCGAATCTAATGTTCAAACCACTAACCGTAATGAGGCTTTTATGGTAGGGTTGGATGAAAAAGTAGCAGAACAGCCTAAAAAATATGCACCGTTAAAAGCTAAGGCTGTGAAAGTTGATTCCTTGTCAAATCAATTTACAACCTATCTTGAAAACTTAAAAAGTGAACTGTTGGTCAAGCAGAAAGACAAGCAAAATTATGAGATTATGGATAATTCCCGTAATCTTGACGAAATGTTCTTTCAAAGTGGGAGGGTAAGTCCCAAGGGAGAAGAGTTTGTAAAGTTGGTAGATTCCTACCGCGAAGGTGTTGTTAGTATAATTGGAGAAAATTATCCCGCAATTGCTCAAAAGGTGAAAACTGATTTTTCTACCGAAGATATCAAAAGAGAAGGGGCAAATATTGAATGGCTGAAGTATAACTATGAGGGATTTCCCTTAATAGCCTCCATTACAAAAATGTCTCAAATCCAGTCTGACATAAAATCTGTTCAAGGTGAGATTTTATCGGCTATGTTTTCAGGGCAATTACAAAGTGAGGTATCGCTTACAAATTATGAAGCAATTGTAGTTCCTGAAAAAACGGCGTTTTTTAGTGGAGAGAATTTTAAAGGTAAGGTTGTTTTAGGACGGGTAGATAAAACCTTGAAATTTGACAACGTCATTATCAATGGTAAGAAGGTTGAAAGTAACGAAGCCGGCCAGGTAACTTTAAGTTTCCCTGCAGGAAATGTAGGAGAACAAAAAATTTCGGGTGAAATTCAGTTCAAAGAAGGGGATTCAATAGTTAAGATTCCGGTTGTCAGTTCATTTGCTGTAATTCCAAAGCCAAATTCGGCAGTGATCTCAGCAGATAAAATGAACGTGGTTTATCGTGGGGTAAAAAACCCAATGACCATTTCCATTCCAGGTGTAGGAAGTGTTTCTGCCAGCGCTCCCGGTCTTTCGCCTGCAAGTGGTGCGGGGAATTACGTTATGGATGTAACAACAATTCAAGCCCGTGAGGTTACGATTAATGTGACCGGAAAATTACCCGGTGGAGAATCTGTTTCAGACAGTAAAATGTTTAGGATAAAAGATATTCCAAGACCCGTTGGAACCATTCGTGGGGAAGATGGCTCGGCTAAAATGCAACGCAATAGCCTTGAAATTTCAGATATTGGAGCGACACTTCCCGATTTTGATTTCGACCTTGCCTTGCGTGTTACGGGCTTTAGTTTCAAGGTTTCCGGCCAGCCAACTATACAGGTAAGTGGAAATAAGCTTGATAGTTCGGCAAAAGCGGCTTTAAGACGTGCAGGAAGAGGAGAAACCGTGCAGATATTTGATATAGATGCGCAATTGGCAACAAATTCAGGATATAAACTTAAAAAAGTATCTCCGGTATTTGTGGAGTTAACTAACTAATAAATTCAGTACAAAATGAAGTGGAATCAATTTTCGATTGGTGTATTCGGAATTTTATTTGCCGTATCGTCTTACGGACAAACAAATATTTTGAATGCCAAATCGCCTGATGATATCGGAAAACGGTCTGAGGCCGTATTAGAAGTACATAAGAAGGATAGACCATTGCCTTATGGTTTTGTGGACGAGCGCGATATATTGTGGTCAAAAAATACCTGGGAGATCATCGATCTGGATGAACGTGTGAATTTTCCATTATACTATCCCATAGATACCAATAATATTGGATCTAACAGGAGATCGCTGTATGATGTTTTAATGACCGGTATTAAAAGCGGGAAGATCAAAAATATTTATGCTGATTCTTACTTTAATGAAAAACGTACGCTTAAAGATATAAGTGCGGCCATTTCTAAAGTGGATACTACAGATCTTGGGGTGGAACAATACAATGCCGGAGAAGAGATCGATCAGCAATATATTGATAGAAGGGATATTACCGCTGCCGATATAGCCATGTACCACATTAGGGGATATTGGTATTTTGACAAACGCCAGGCCGAATTGAAATACAGGTTGTTGGGAATTGCCCCGGTTGCCCCCGATGTAAATTTTATTGACGACGAAGAACCAGATCTGGTAGAATTATTTTGGGTATGGTTTCCGGATGCAAGGGGAGTTTTGTTTGAAGCAGAGGCTTTTAATGGGGCCAACACATCCCAGGCTATTTCATTTGACCATTTGCTTAATGCCAGAAGGTTTAGCGCCGTAATTTACAAGGAGGATAACGTGCAGGGAGATAGAACAGTTGATGATTATATAACTGATAGCGCTTTTATGCAGCTTCTGGAATCGGAACGTATCAAAGAACAAATTCGCAATTTTGAGCAGGATATGTGGAATTATTAATTAGCCACAAATCAAAATAACTAATTTAACGCTCCGGAAATTCCGGGGCGTTTTTTGATTTTATATTATGACAGATTATATTATTGTAGGCGCGGGTTTAAGCGGAATTGCCGTTTCAGAGGAGTTGTTGAACCTGGGAAAAACCATCAAGGTTTTTGAAAACCATTCGCAATCGTCTTCAACAGTGGCCGGAGGTGTTTTTAATCCCATAATTCTAAAACGTTTTACCCTCGCCTGGCAAGCCAATGAGCAAATGCAGTTGGCTTTGCCATTCTATAAAGGTTTGGAAAACAAACTTAAAACAGCATTGGTCCATAAACTTCCCATCTACAGGAAATTTAATTCGGTAGAAGAACAAAACAATTGGTTTACCGCAATGGACAAGCCCTTTATTTCCCTGTTCCTGGATCCTAACCTGGTTCCTTCGATAAATCCGAATATCCCTTCAGAATTTTCCTTTGGCCGGGTGAAAAAGACGGGTACTATCAATACAAAATTGTTGCTGGAAAAGTATAAGGAGTATCTGGAACATATGGACGCTTTTGAAGCTTCAGATTTTGAATACGATCAATTACAACTTCACGAAAATAGCTGTACATATAAGGGGCTTGAGGCAAGACGGATTATTTTTTGCGATGGCTTCGGATTAACCAAAAACCCTTATTTCAATTATCTTCCGCTACGCGGAAATAAAGGAGAATATCTTATAATCAAAGCGCAAGATCTCGATCTTGAGGTGGCGGTAAAATCTTCGGTTTTTATCCTTCCACTGGGGAATGATCTATATAAAGTGGGTGCCACCTATGATAATGTGGATAAAACGGAAACCCCTACTTCAGGGGCAAAAGACAAGTTGTTAAGCCAACTTTCAAAAATTATTACCTGTGAATTTGAGGTGATAGATCAGGTGGCCGGGATACGTCCGGCAACTTCCGATAGAAAGCCGCTGGCAGGGCAACATCCAAAATACGGGCAATTGTATTGTTGCAACGGTTTTGGAAGCCGCGGGGTGCTTATAGCGCCTACGGTTGCAAAGCGACTTATCAGTTTTATTGAAAAAGACATAGCTTTACCTCTAGATATAGATATCAGGAGATTTGACAAGAAGTTTTAATCCCCCGATGCTTCCATCGTGTTTTGTTTTCTTTGGAATTTGGAATTTGTTTTTTTTTGTAATTTGATACCTCGGATGCTTGCGAGGTAGTTCATTCCTGCTTTTTGTAATTGAAGAAAATATTGATCCAGATATTTCTTGATATACGTCCTATTATTGGCGTTAAAACTACCAACGTGCCGGTAATACCTATAAAAGTTGCCATAAGTCCGCCTCCAAAAAACAAATAAACAACAATAAAGGCAGCGACCGCAAGGGCAACTCCCAGTCCATAACTCACGTACATAGCGCCGAAGAAAAATGAAGGTTCTATTTTGTATTTCGTGTGGCAATGCGAGCAGCGCTCGTGCATCTTAAAAATTTTCCGCAATTTATAAGGATTGGGTTCTTTGTACATGCTTTCTTCCTGGCACACAGGACAGGTGCCTGTTAAAATGCTGTATATTTTTTTTCCTTTTAGGAATTTCATTTCTATTTATTTACTTTTGCAAATTAGTCATCTTTACAAAAATAACAGTCAAAACTAATGCTTAACATTCACAATTTATCGATATCCTTTGGAGGAGAGTCCCTTTTTGATTCAATCACCTTTAGGTTAGGGGCCGGAGACCGCGTGGGTCTTATAGGAAAGAACGGAGCGGGGAAATCGACCATGCTTAAAATACTCTCAGGAGAACAGGAAGCTGATACCGGGCAAATCGCCAAGGATAAAGAACTCAAAATTGGTTTTTTAAAACAGGATATAGATTTCGTGCAGGGAAGAACGGTTGTTGATGAGGCACAACAAGCCTTTGAAGAAATAAAAGCTATAGAGAAACAAATAGACTACATAAACGGACAGCTCACAACGCGCACCGATTATGAAAGTGACGATTATACGCAACTCATTCAGGATCTAAGTGAGATTACCCATCAATATGAAATTATAGGTGGCTATAGTTACCAGGGGAATACCGAAAAAGTCCTGATGGGACTGGGGTTTGAAAGGGAAATGTTTGACAAGGTCACCGATACTTTCTCCGGTGGCTGGAGGATGCGGATTGAACTGGCAAAACTCCTGTTGCAAAACAATGATATTTTATTGCTGGATGAGCCTACCAACCACCTGGATATTGAATCTATTATCTGGCTGGAATCCTTTTTGACCAATTATCCGGGCTGTGTAATAATAGTTTCCCACGATAGGATGTTTTTGGATAATGTTACCAACCGGACAATCGAAATCTCGATGGGTAAAATATACGATTTTAAAAAATCGTATTCCCAGTATTTAGAACTTCGTCAGGAACTTCGCGGACAACAATTGGCTTCCCAGAAAAATCAGGAAAAGCAAATTGAACAAACCGAGAAACTGATCGAGAAGTTCCGGGCCAAAGCTTCCAAAGCCTCAATG
>Ga0307487_1000794_pt1 | contig 23916 bp, 20 predicted proteins | sample CBIW12metaG_FD_203665 | JGI IMG/M metagenome (GOLD analysis project Ga0307487, IMG submission 203665) | Sea-ice brine microbial communities from Beaufort Sea near Barrow, Alaska, United States - CBIW 1.2 | ecosystem: Environmental > Aquatic > Marine > Coastal | place: USA: Alaska | collected... | reverse complement strand
CCCGGGGGCAAAAGATTAAGCCTAAGATCATACATCCTTATTTTCCGAAAGTAGTACATGACTATTTTCCGAAAACACTACATTCTTATTTGCCGATTTTACGACATTGTTATTTTCCGGTTACACTTAAACTAATTAAATAGTCTTTCCATAATACCATGTAAAACGTTGATATCACATTTCTACATAAATCACAAATAACTAATCCTCACTTCATACACGGACCAGGTTATTTTGGTTTTTTCCTGGAATTACAGCCATTCCTCAAAATTTAACCTATGCTTAAACTTGTACCATAAACGCTATATAGTACAGTTAAAGGGGGTTATTAAAAGAATGGAGATGAGAACAAAACATGAGTGAACTACACCAAAAATCAGCGGTTGGGACATATTGAGGCGGTTGGTATTTAAGATATGTGATGCTTGGTACCATCCTCAGATTGGTCTCATATAAGAGGTGGTGATAATAATTAATTACCGCAATAAATTTAGATGACGACCAAACAATATTTAATGATTCAACACCCAATCAATATGATTTTACATGTTGATATATACAATGTGATACATCTTTACCTTTTTCAAAGTGTAGGACGCAACCTACACCTACTTTAGCCTAAAATCAATGAAAACCCCCTGTTTATGGGGGTTTAATGAATTCATTGAGGTATGTCCCTACGCCTGTTTAGTATATAGGGACACACCTGCGGGACACACCTGCATTAAGCTGTTTTACTGTATTCATTGAGTATCTTTTGAAGTGGGGTAACATCCATTTCCTTAACACTTCTTTGTTTGTTCAATAACTCATTTAGGTTACTCCCAATAGGGTTGCACTCCGTGCTAGGGGTTTCACTAACGGGGTTTGACTTTTTCCAATCACTCCACATAAACTGTCTTTCATGGAGTTCAATGGTTTTACCAGTGTATTCATCCTTGGAATTAAAGTAACTAACATGGAATCTAAAATCATTGAATAGCACTGGCAAAGCATAATCCTCACAGAGCCATGATGGGATAATTAACCCATCATGCAATCTCACACCTGGAACCTTCAAATAATTCTCTAGGCTACTCATAACCTTGTCCTCCACTTCTGTCATTTTATCAAAAAAACTACTACTCTCCACACCCGCAGTAAGTTGGGACAAGTCTTGGGCTTGTTGCGGTGTATAGCCGCATATGTCCCTATAAAATTTAAGGGCCATGGATTTTTTATATCTATGATTGTTGAGATAAGTATTAAATAAGGTTTTGGCTTCATCCCTATCAATACCCTTGTTTTTCATAATGTTTTTATAAACCTCAAAGGCAATATTGGACTGATATAGGTGGTCAACAAATTGCGGGTTTGCTGCCGTAACATCTAAATCCACATACTTTAATGGTATCAAACATCTTAACACCTTACCCACTTCAGTTATGGCACCGTATTCTCGATTCCCCGTTGCTACATTGGCGTACTTTCCACGCCCCATGTGCATAAGTTGGATATGTAGGTTAATCACTTTTTTATGGTTAATATTCATCTTTTCCATGTTGGTATATTTTCCCTTCTTTGGGCTCTCATCTAACCTCTTAAAACTGCTTTTAATAACCTTACCGATAGTTTCCAAATCCTTTGAGGTAAGTGGTCCAAATTCTTTTTTCCCCTGTCTTATTGCGGCTCTATGGGCCAAATTCGTGCGGTTGTTTCCATCCTTATTTGCCGAAAGGATATTATCCTTATTCCCCGCAATCTCCCTAAGCCTAAGATGTTTTTTAATTTCAGGGTCATAATTACCAGCACCCACGCAATACATTGAATAGAGCATATGCCAATTCCTGACCAGGTTCTCATCCATAAGGGGTCTAATGGCTTTGTAATGCTGGATTTGCTCCAATTGCTTTGTGGTTAATTGTTGGGTCAAATAATCCATCGGATAATTAACCCTTATCCATTTATTGAGGGTATCATAAAACCTCAGTGGTTTGATGGTATTGGTATTCAACATTTCAATACACGGGGTAATCTTATATTCTTTGATTAAATGTATGGATAGTGTAATCAGGGATAACTTATAATCAAAGCTCCCAACATTCTTATATTTTAAATTGGTCTTGGTTCTTATATAATCCCAATAGAGGTTTTTGTCCAAGTTGTATAGTTTCCTTATTTGTTCCTGGAAGGGTAAAGGTTTGCCCTTGGGTCGGGTGGATTCCTCAGGTTCATAAGGATATAACTCAAAGTTATAATCTTTGAATAACCCCACCCGTTTTTCAACATTGTATTGATAATAATCATTAACAACATTTAATGTATTGGCTCCAATTTCCCCACGGTTTACATACCCAGCACTTGTAACATACTTGGTTCCCTGTATTCCAAACATATCAATTTGGTTTTGTGTTTCCTGTATGTTGTAATAATAGCGGTCAATTTCTTTTTTTACCTCATCTTTGGAGGTTGGAATATGTATTTGTTTTCTATCACAATCAAACACGGAAGGTACATTTATATACAAAGCCTCATCTACTGTTTTCCGACACCTTCCATAAGCTTGCACCGCATTGTTTACATGTATTTTTGTGTGGTGGCTCCTTTGCTCACTAAGGATTAAAATACTGCAATTAATAGGAATATCAAAACCAGCAAAATAGGCACTACTTAAAAATATAACATTAGCATTCTCAAATAAATCGGGGTCTTTAAGGTCGGGGTTACCACGGTCATACGGTTGTATTTTGATATTGAGGTTGAGCCCAACCAGGTTAACATATTTCAGGGCAACATCCTTTAGGGGGTTTGATACATGTATATCTTTATTATTAGAAAAAACACATACGGGATTACCTTTTTCTATTTGGTCAATAATAAAGGTACGGGCATGGTCCCTGTCTTCAGAATAACCCATCTTTTTAACCTTATCCCCAAAGCGTTTTATAAAACAGCTTTCAAATATCAACTCTATTGGAATATCAAAACCAAAGGGTATAGGGGTTGCTGTAGAAAGTACCTTTTTACCAGTAAACTCCTTGTATATAAGTTCCAATGCAGCCCCTTGGGAGGTTCTGTAATAACTATCTGCGGTATAGGCATGTGATTCATCTATAAATACATGAAACCTCCTTAAAAGCTGCCATAACTCATCATTTTTACGGGCTATTATAAGTTGTTCCGCATTGAGGTTGACCACTACATTTTGAAAATATGGAGGTGTTGTTTTTAGGTATTTTAATAATGTATCAAATTTATAACTTTGGTTATCACCACAAATGGAATAAAATTCGTTGCACTCATATTTATCCTTAGGCTTTTCCTTGTTATCCTTGGCTTTACCATTAATCATGGAGTTATTAGGGCTGAGAATTATTAAATTACCCCTTGTGTAATTGCACATGGCATAGGTAAAACCTAAACCAGTACTTTTTTTTATAAGAATTTTATTGGTATCAAAGGAGTATAACAGTTTTCTTAGCTCCTGGTTTTGGTTAGCGTATTCTTCTTTGAATACAACTGTTTTGGTTTCTTCATTTATCACTTTGTTTTAATGGTTAATGGGACTATTTATATAAGCATTGGAGATGCAAATAATGGAGGTCTTAATACCTTATTGGTGGGGAAATCGCAGTCCCATGCATTGGGGCCGCTCGGCCCCTTTGCTCATTTAAGTAGTTATAGTTATTATATGTTCATTCCATAATGTTATTAGTGTTTTTTTTCTCATTGAACGGTGATTGATTCGGGCACGATATTTTTCATGACCGCAATGTAAAGGCGGGAGAGTCTGAGTAAGGTACTCTTGAACCAGCTCAACTTGGGTTGTGATTTTGGTGGTCACCGATAGATTTATCAGCAAGAGCAACTGCTCTTTTTGGGTCACGATTAATTCCTGAAATTTTTTGTCATCCTTGATTTTCAACATGGTTCTTATTTTTTAAAACTCGGTTATACATTATATATATGACCAGGAATTAACAAGTGCATAGTTTATATAAAAAAAAACATGATATTTTTTATAAATGTTCTTCAAACCCAAGCTGGGTAGGGTTTATTAAATTAAATTTTTTTATAATATTTACTAGGCATTAAAGTTCCTTTCGGACCAAACTGTTTTCAATATCTTCACTTTTTAGGTATGTTCGATTGCCGCATGTGTAAGCAGGTAAGACAGAGGTTTGAATCCAATTATAAATTGTCTTGGTGCTCACTTTCAGCATCACAGCAGCTTCTTTTTGGGTAAGTAACTCACCTTTGGGTGTTGGCTTTAGGTATGTAAGTTTCTCATCTAGCACATTCCTAAATATATTGGCCAGCTCTTCCGTTGATATGGTTTCAATAATAAGTTGTTTTTTATACATTTTTTAAAAATTTAAATTCATTTGATACTCAAACTTACACAGTTATTGACGAAAAAACAATAGATAATATATTTAAAATCAGACAGTTAGGTAATATATACTACCCACTAGAAAAAGATTGAGAATTATTGTTTTTTGAACTGTATGAAATACCCTATGCTTCAGGTAATTGCAAACTTTTACACACCAAAATTTTAAAAAAAATAAAAAAAAAATAGACACCTATTATAGCCTTAGCCTTTTCAAAGACATAGGAAGCTCCTGTATGGTCGGTAACGGTAGGGAGTACTGGGTAAGATTCAATACCAGGGAGGGATAGCAAGGCAAAAGCCTTATGTTATTGTATCCTCTTGGGTTTAACACCAGTTATGGAACTTCCGTTGATGTGATTCCAAGCTTGGTGGTCATGTTTCTTGGCAGCACCTGTTAATTTCTCAAAAAGTCCCTAAAAATTTACTGTCAAAACCAGGGTTAGGCGGGAAATTGACGTTTTGGTCTGTTCTAAGGTTGTTTTATTTATAAAAAACAACCCTTTTTTAGTCTTGTTATTAGTCCATTTACTCCCAAAAATAGTTAAAGTTAAGTTAAATTTTGAGAGGTTCTTTAAATAATATGAGTTATAAACGATTAAATAACTGGTCTACAGCTGGTTACAGATTTATTTCACTCTTGAGTTATACTATTCAATGCTTTGATTTTCAGCCTATTGACTACAGTGTTTGTATTCCATATTTTAGCCGATATAAAAAATGGATATAAACCGAAACCTATATTATTAAACACTAAATCGTAGATATGAAGTATTAAAAAAAAGACACGATGTCACTAATGACAGCTTAGAAGAAGAAATCAGAAAGTATTTTAAACAATAAAAATAAATTATCATGGATATTATTGAAAACGAAAAACAAAAGAACAAGCTTAAAAATTTTATAAATAATTTGTTACAGGAAATAGATGACACTAAACATTATGAAGATGAAGGGCAACTCATTGTCTCTCCCGATTATGATGGAAGAGTATTAATTATTTCAATATCATCATCTTCTACCAACATATGGCCCCAACTCTGGAATGTGGAAATAGAGGTATTTGAAGGTATAAATGTCTCATATGATATTGAAGTGGAAACTTATTTAGGTAGAATTATCGAATTGTTTGAAAAGGAACAGCAAATGGATGTAATAGGTTATATACTACATTCCACAAATTTTATCCACCTTTTTGTGGCGAGTTTCATTCCAAACAATTTTGAGATTGATAATCAAGCAAAAATAACCGATTGGCGGACTTATCTTCCAGAGCCTTATCCTGGAATTAAAATATTCCAACCGAACAATTGATTATATCATTTTATTAACACTTCTAAAGTTTTTTGACCCAGACGTGGGGACTTATAACAAATATTTTACTGATGTCCCCACGTTTCATTTTTAGACTTTACTTAAATCCTACTTCACAGGGTTTATCTCAATCCTAGAATAAATGGTAATACCGTTTTAATTTAATGAAGGGCCTAATTTTTTAATTTGTTCAAATTTACGCTTTACCCTTATCGGAGCAAGAACCTGCCCTGAATAAAAAAAACCACTTTAGCATTGGCAACTTCAAAATAACCACCTAAAATTTAATCTATTACCTTGCTGTAATGGCCCAAGGTGGTATTACTATATTTGCTCATCCTGAGAAAATAAAAACCCCATTGATGTCGGGTGTATAATAGGAAGGGCTATCACATAGAGGTATCAATGGGGCCATTCTAATTAGCCAATTATCTAGATTAATTAACACATTGGCTAAACACTAATATACTCACAAATCATCACCATCACCAATACAGGATAACCCCTATTATGGTTAATATTTCGGATAAATATATCATTACATACCTCAATAAAAAGCTAGAACGAATGAAAAAAAATTGAAGGAACTATTTAAGAAATCAGCATTTGAAACCTTTTAAGTTTGGTTTTTTTTGGATTCTATAAGTTGGAATATTTATCCAGTAGTTCACCAGTAACAAATGCTCTCTTTCCCGTTATTTTATCTACGAGGTTCTTGTACTCTAACTCTACAAAAAACAAATCCACTGCATAGAGAACATATTTCTTATTTCCTTGGACGTATATATTTAAACATTCCCCTATTTGAAAAACGATATCATTCTGTTCGTGGTCTGGTAAGGCCGAAAACTCATTTAGCTTAATCTTACTCATTATTCCTGATTCAGTTACCGTTGTGAGAACATTAAAACCTTAATCAAACCCATCTTGAGTAAAAATTTTTCAAAAAGTATAGTTTATTCTAATAGCACCTCTGACCTCCCTATGTATTTATTGGTTATAGATACCTGTGGGATGATTATACAACTTAAAGAGGTAAAAGCTTTCTCTGATTTGTGATGGATGTGTTTTACTTCAACAAAAACATGTTCAACGCATAATGCTAATTAAACTCCAAAACTTAATTAACAAACTTACATGATAAGGTACATCTACATCATCACCATTACAAATACAGGATAACCCCCATTATGGTATCTGATGAACTTAATTGTAATAAATATCTTAGGTATTCATTTTTATACTGGTTCACAATTAGACTTTACCTTTTAGGAGCATGAATTTCTAATGGATGTAAAACCATTTTACTAATACTGATAGTGTTCAAAAATAACCATCCTAAATTTTACTATAAATGACCTTGCATTAATGGCAAAAGGTAGTATTCATCTGGTCTCTATCGTATGTCCCAATCCTATCAAAAAGTAAACTAGCTGGTTCTGGAGGTGAAATGGTAGAAGAAGTTTTTGAAAAAAAGCTGAAAAACGGTACTATCAGAAAGCGTCCCTACTCCCACCATTTGTGTTATCTTCCTCTGGTAATTATTAAAATTGAATGGTCTTGTTAGGCTTCCACCACCATCAACCTTTTAACCTTCTGAGCAATTCCTAACGAAACATCACCCAAAAGTGCAGCTCTTCTTAATGATTCACCATTACGCAACTCAACCTCTACTTTTTTATATTTCTTTAGGAATTCTTCATTGGTCATGCTACTTCCATATAAACGACCTTTATACTTACCTTTAAGTTTCGCTAATTTAATACCAGCTTTTTGACGTTCCAACATATTATTACGTTCCATTTCAGCTACGTTCCCCAAAACCGATGCAATCATCTTGAAGGTTGGATTCGGTTTTTCATTAATCATTGAAAACATTCCAATATTCTCAACATATAGGTTTACCGATTTTGAATTGAAGAATTCAATCATTGTTAAGATGTCTATGATGTCCCTTCCCATCCTATCCAGACTTGCTATATGGATTTCAGTAATATTACCCTTCTCAATATCATTAAGTAATTTTTTTGCTTCAACACGTTCATCAAATTTTATTGCACCAGATGCTTTCTCAATGTAAACCTTTGAAAATTCATTTGAATTAATTTCTTGTCTTGATGTGTTTTGTTCGGCTGTTGATACTCTAACGTATTTAACTTTGGTCATGATGATGGGTGTTGTAATTATATTACGAATATAGAGTATTTAATTAGGGTGGCAAAATAATACACCTAAAAACCACGTATTTCGCTCATTTTAGTGTATCCATCATGGGCATAGTCTTATCATGAACACAATACAATATTGTGAATCCTGTTTTCCAAATCCTTTTTTCATTTAGATTCCACAGATTTTAGATTTAAAGATTCAAATCCATAATAATAACTAAAAACTATCATTTATCTATTTTAGAATAGTATAAAACTATAGTGTAAATATTTTTAGTATATTTGCTAAATAATCTTAATCAAAAAAAATGAAAAATTTATCTGAATTTCTTTACGGAACTGAATCAAGTGAAAAAATGGAATTGTTTGATGCCAGAATTAAAGAACTTAACGAAAAACACAAGGAAATTTTAAATGGTGAAAGTGTGGAAAGCAAGTTTTTTGTCGATTGGACAGATAGAAAAAATATAAATAAGCTTCAAATAACCGACAACAAATTAGAAGTTTCGGTAGCAAATGATATTATAAATATTTTTAAGGAAATATTTAATTAAAAAATGTGTGGTAACTATTCTTATACATAAACATTGTAAACAATTTAAATCAAATATACTATGACTAAAAACGAATTAGAAAATTTTGGAAAACGTCACAAAAACAAAAGTTTCTCTGATATAATGGCTATCGCATACGATGAAAACAAAAGAGAATCAGTTGACTTATTTTTTCTAGAGGTATTAAAATATGGAAACAATATAGAAAAAGCTGATAAGAACGATTTTTTAAGACCCGCTAAAACAATGCTCGAATCCTTATATAATAACTCTACCCTCATTGATAAACAACTAAATGATTATATAAATAGGATTGACAAAGGTTTAGAAAATTGAATAGTTGTCTTGCCCACTTTTTTAACTAATCCATAACATTTTCCTACATTTACCACACCCTACACATTTTTGAATCAATCAATCATTATTAAATGACATTAAAACTTGAAACACTGGAATCCTGGTTATGGGATTCTGCCAATATACTTAGAGGAAGTATCGATTCTTCAGATTTTAAAAATTACATCTTTGGACTCTTGTTCCTTAAACGTGTTAATGATGTATTTGAAGAAGAGGTTGAACAAATCATGTCCCGTGATGGTCTCTCCAGAGAAGATGCAGAAGATGAAACATATTTCCACATCCCACTAGAAGCACGATGGTCCAAAATTATAAAGGAAACAGAAAACATTGGTATTGCCTTAGACAAGGCTTTTGCTGCAATAGAACGAGACAACACCAGTTTAGAAGGTGTTATGACCGCTACCAAATTTGGTGATAAAGAAAAGTTATCTGATGAGCTGCTACAACGTCTTTTAAGGCATTTTAACCAGTACTCTCTAAGAAACGAGGGCCTAGCCTCACCCGACTTATTGGGTGATGCATACGAGTATCTTATCAAAATGTTTGCAGATGATGCTGGTAAGAAGGGTGGAGAATTCTATAGCCCCCGAGGTGTTGTAAATCTAATCGTTAGATTGATTAAACCAGAACCAAAACAAAAAATTTACGACCCAACAATGGGTAGTGGTGGTATGTTGATTGAGTCTGCTCGATTTGTTAGTGAACTACCTAATGGTAAAGTGGGTAATAATGTAAATGTTTCACTGTATGGTCAGGAAAAGAACTTAGGCACCTGGGCCATTGGAAAATTGAATATGCTATTACACAATTTTATGGATGCAGATATACGTAAAGGTGATACTCTTGCAGACCCTAAACATCGAAACGAGGATAACGAATTAATGTTATTTGACCGTGTGATTGCAAACCCTCCATTTTCACTAAGTGAATGGTGGGGACCAGCAGAAAACAACAATGAGGTAAAACTTGATAAGGATGGCAAAGAGAAAAAAATTACTCCAAATTATAATACTCAGGTGACAGACCCCTATGGTAGATTTCAATTTGGAATTCCACCACGTGGTTATGCAGATTTAGCCTTCCTACAACACATGATAGCCGTACTAAAACAAGATGGTAAAGCTGGTGTAGTATTACCTCATGGTACACTTTTTCGTAGTGGTACAGAAGGTAAGATTAGGAAAGCATTATTAAAAGCCGACCTGGTAGAAGGTATCGTTGGTTTACCAAGTGGCTTATTTTACAACACGGGGATTCCTGCCTCCATCTGGATTATAAATAAAAATAAGACCGCTGGGCAAAAGAACAAGGTGGTTATCGTAGATGCCAGTAATGATTTTAAAGATGGTAAGAACCAGAATGAAATCTTAGAGGAACATATAGATAAAGCCCTAAAGGCTTACGATGGTTTTGAAGATGTAGAGAAATACATGCGAGTACTAGGCTTAAAAGAAATCGAAGATAATGACTATAACCTAAACATATCCCGTTATATTGATACCAGTGACCCAGAACCAGAAGTTGACCTAGAATTAGTTAAAAATAATATTGTTAAGCTAGAGGAAAGAGAAAAGGAGATTGATAAGAAATTAGTTGAATTTTTAAAGGAGCTAGGGGTATGAGTATGACTTTAAAAAATATTCCAAATGACTGGGAATTAAAAAAACTCAAGGATGTTTCCGAATTTTCTAATGGAAAGGGGCATGAAAAATCTATTGATGAGAACGGTAAATACATTGTAGTGAATTCAAAGTTTATTTCTACAAACGGGCGAGTAAAGAAGTTCTCAAATCAAAATCTTTCACCGTTAAAATTTAACGACATCACTATGGTTATGAGTGATATCCCAAACGGTAAAGCAATTGCAAAATGTTTTATTATTGACGAAGACAAAAGGTACACCTTAAATCAACGAATTTGTTCGATACAATCCAATGAAGAATGTGACAATAAATTTCTTTACTATGTTATCAATAGGAATAGGTATTATTTAGCTTTCGACAATGGTGATAGCCAAACAAATCTTAAAAAGAATGAAGTACTTGATTGTCCAATACAATTCCCACCTCTCCTAGAACAACAAAAAATAGCCGATATCCTCAGTACCGTAGATGCAAAAATTGAGGTAATAGACCAACAAATAACCGAAACTGAAGAGCTCAAAAAAGGCTTGATGCAACGCCTGCTCACAAAAGGCCTTGGTCACACCGAGTTTAAGGATTCCCCTTTGGGTGAGATTCCTAAAATTTGGGAAGTTAAAAAACTTAAAGAGTTCGCTAGATGTTTTGTTGGTATAGCTTCTTCCGCAACACATGCATATCGTGATTACGGAATTATGCTTTTACGTAATCAAAACATTAAATCAGGAAAGCTTTCTTTGGATGATGTATTATATGTGGATGAGTTATATGAACTTCAACATAAATCAAAAAGGTTAATAGCAGGAGATATATTGACCGTAAGGACAGGATATCCTGGCGTAAGTGCCGTAGTGCCACCTGAACTTGAGGGTCAACAATCCTTCACAACACTAATAACTAGAATTAAAGAAAAAGAAATAAGTAGTGATTTCGTTTGTGCATTTATCAATTCAGATATGGGAAAGTCATTCTTCATAAGTAGCCAAGCTGGTGGAGCTCAAAAAAATGTTGGGTCCAAAACTTTAGAGAATTTACTAGTTCCAATTCCATCAATAAATGAGCAGATAGAAATAAATGATATTATAATGACAATCTCCGAGAAACATAACATCTTGATTGAAAAAAAGGTCTACTATCATTTAGCAAACTAGCAGAAAAAAGCCCTTTTTTACCCCTCAGGCAGAGGGGCTTTTTTTTGTTAGTTTGTGTTGACTGACACCCGGTAATTGGTCTGTCCTTGTGTATAGGTGGTTTAGTAGCTACGGGATTTGTTTTTCACGATTTTTAAGGTTCCCTTTTCCTGCTGCATTCTTGCTTTTTTATTGTTTTGGGCACAACTTCCCTTACCCATAAAATGGGGACTTTTGATGAATTATGATGTCCTGGAATAAATCGCTGTGTTTTTTATTCCATTTCAAAGGGGAGAGGCCTTGTTTTTTTGGCCGGTTATTTTTTGCACCTCTTGATAATTTTTCGTTTGGGATTGATAATATCGGTATGTTCCCACTATTTGCATCCTTCCGTTGGGGCAACAGGGACATTTAAAAATGTCTTTTCCATATTTTTCAAGCATCCTGATGGCAACAGGAATTTTGACTTTTTCGGGCAATGGGGAAAGCTTCATGGATTCCCTGATTTTATTCAGTCGTTCCCGTTTGCCGTGGTTTTGCAAAAAACCATAATGGCGGATCTTTGTAAAGCCTTTGGGTAAAATATGCATTTCAAAACGCCGTAAAAATTCAGTTCGTGCGAGCCGCATCGTTTTGATCGCATTTCCATCGGCATAATCCTTATACCTAAAAACAATGTGCGCATCGGTTACCTGTACGATGCGATGTTTTGTAATGGCTATTTTGTGGGTATAACGGCCTAAATATTCCACCACCTGGGCCGGGCCGCCAAAAGGGGCTTTGGCATACACGTTCCAGCGTTTTTTAGCTACTTTATTTATGATGCTTCCAAAATCCAAGCCTTGGGTTCTTAAAGTAATTTTCTCGATTTTAGCAAGGAAAATGGCTTTGTACATCTTGCTTAAACTTGCTTCGGGAAACAAAAAATTGTCTTTTTTACTTTTTGCTTCGATCCAATGGTTTCCATCAAATCCTCCGCCGGTCACAATGCAATGCACGTGGGGATGAAAACTCAAATCTTGTCCCCAGGTATGAAGTACCATCGTGATACCACAATCGCCACCCAAGTAATTTTTCATCCTGGCGTGGTTTAAAATGGTTTGTGAAGCAGCATCAAAAAGAAGTTTAAAAAGAAGTTTCCGGTTTCTGATAATCAGCGGGTTTAGTTCATGTGGCAGCGTAAAAACCAAATGATAATAAGGTGTTGGCAACAATTCCCCGGTTCGGTTTTCGATCCATTCTTCCCGTTTGAGCCCACCGCAATTTGGGCAATGCCGGTTGCCACAACTGTGGTATTGGTATTGCTGTTCCCGGCAACTCTGGTCATCGCATTGCAAGCGATGAACGCCCATTTGTGCAGTATGACAGCGTGCCAATTGGTCAAAAACACCTTGCGAATACGCATTAAATCCTTTGATGGAAGAATCTAAAAAGAGGGTTTGCAGTTCATTCATCTCCGGTCATTAAAAAATCCAATGGAGAACAAAGCGTGGCCCGTTTCTTTTTTTGCAAGTGCAAGTAAATCATCGTGGTTTCAATCTTTGAATGTCCTAAAAGTTCTTTTATGGTATGGATATCATTGCCCTGATCCAGTAAATGAGTGGCGAAGCTGTGGCGCAACGAATGTGAGGAGAATCCATATTTCTCGAGTCCACTGATTTTCATGGCATGGCGGACAGCGTGTTGGATCGAGCGGTCGTTATGCGGAAAACCCGATTTATGTCCTTCAAAAAGATAGGTTTTAGGTCGGTATTGGCGGTAATAGGTTTCCATTCCTGGCAAGAGGTTTTTGGGCAAGAGTGTAAATCGGTCCTTATTGCCTTTGCCGGCAATGATTTTTATTTGGGAATTCTTGCGGTCAATGTGCTCCATTTTCAAATGACAAAGTTCATTAAGGCGCATCCCTGTTCCATAAAAAAGGGCAATGATCAGTTTGTGTTTGGGATTTTCAATGGATCGCAACAAATGTATTATTTGTTCTTCCGAGAGGATCGCGGGAAGTTTAAACTCCTTACGTGGGTACAATTCACTGGCGAAAACCACGTCCGACCGAAGTATGTTTTTGTAGAAAAAACTGCAGGAGGAAGCAAACAACCGGCATTTATCCCGACCTACCCCATGTTCCCTCTTGATAAAATTAAGGTAGTTGATAAGATCTTTCTGGACTAGATCTTTGGGGTCAAGATCATTGTAATAGCCAAACAAAAGGCGCATTTCCTGAACGTAATTCCGGATGGTACGCGGGGAATACCCCTTAGCGTTCAAAACATTGGAAAGTTCCAACAACAACCCGGCTGAAATTGGGTTTAAAGGTACTTTCCCTAACTGATTTTTTTTAGAAGAGTCATACTATTTAAGTTTAGGTTATAATTATATAAATATACCTATTTTTGAAGGGAATTGGTTTCACCCGTAGGGTGTCAGTTCAACAAGAGTTAAAGCAAGGATTAATGCAGCAATTATTAACTGGTAAAATTAGAGTAAATAATTTAGTAGAAGCTTAAGCCTATGAGTAACTCCCCCGAATATCTTCACAGTGAATTACCAGCCCTGGAACTATTCCAAAAAATGGGTTATCAGTACTATAATGGTACCACTCGTGATGAGCGGAAGGATATTACCGAAACCATTTTAGAGGATAGATTAATCCCGGCAATAAAACGATTAAACCCATGGATTAATGAAAATAACCTTAACAAAGTTTATAACCATATAACAAATGTATCTGGAACTTCCCTAATGGAAATTAACCAGAAAATATGGGAGTTAATACGTAGTGGACCACCTCCTGTTAAACAAGTTGTTAATGGTGAGGAAGCATTTCATCCAGTCCATTTTATAGATTATAAATATCCAGATAACAATGACTTTTTGGTGGTGAACCAAATAAAATACCATGGGAGATACCAGCACTCGGTCCCAGATATAATGGTGTATATAAATGGATTACCCATTGGTGTTATAGAGTGTAAATCCCCTTTAGCTCAGAATGCCTGGGATAAAGCTTTTAACGATTTAAAATATTACCAGGAGAATTCAGAGAAGCTATTTCATTATAACCAGATTTGTGTCGGTTTGTGGAAAGATGGTGGGAAATATGGAGCTATAAATGCACCACACCAATTCTATTCAGTATTTAAAACCCATAAAGATGATGACCTTAGTTTTTTAGGTGAAGACCCTACTCAACAGGATATTCTATTGTACTCTATATTCAATAAAGAGAGAATATTAGATATTATACGTCACTTTGTAATCTTTGAGTTGGATGAAGGTAGGACCATTAAAAAATTACCTAGATACCAACAATTACGTGCCACCAATAAAACCATTGAACGTCTACAATCTAATGAAGGTGGTGTGGTTTGGCATACTCAGGGAAGTGGTAAATCTCTTACCATGGCGTATGTAACCAGAAAGCTACAAGCTCCAGAATTTGGGTTTGATAATCCCACCGTTATGGTCATGACAGACCGCAAGGATTTGGACAGACAGATAACCACAACGTTTCAAAATGTAGGCTTCAAAAATGTAAAACAAGCATCATCTGTAGCACATTTAGATAAATTATTACGTAATGATTATGGTGGTATAATAACCACCACCCTTCAAAAATTTCAGGAAACAGATAAGACTGTAACCACTTCTTCAGACCAAACTGAGGAGGAAGAATCTGGTAATTTATTGATAGAAAAACATATTGATGGGAAGAAGCTAATTAAAATAGTGAAAGAGCTTCAAAAGAATAAATGGGTAGAAATTGAAAGAATTGAAGTAGACCTCGCACAGCTATCCACCAAAGAAAACCTATATATTTTAGTAGATGAAGCACATAGGAGTCATTATGGGTTCCTGGCTGCCTTTATGAGGTCGGTACTTCCAAATGCTAAATTCATTGCCTTTACTGGTACACCCATTTCTAAAGAAGATAAATCTACATTAGGAGAGTTTTATGGGGGAGATTACATAGATGTTTATACCATTAAAGAATCTGTTGCAGATGGTGCTACAGTGGACTTGTATTATGATGAGGGTATTGCTCAACTAGATGTTAAGAAAAAGAAACTTGATAAGAAGTTTGAGGAAGAGTTTGGTGATGAATCTGAGGAAAAGAAGGATAAGCTCAAAAGTGAAGCTTTGCGTAAATATCAATTATCGACCAATAGGATTACGGATATTGCGAAACATATAATTAACCACTATCGGGACAAAATATACCCAGATAAGCACAAAGCAATGCTTGTTTGCTCAGGAAGATATGCAGCAGTAAAATATCAAACGGTATTATCTGAATTGAGGGAACAAGGTTACCATGATTTCGAATCTAAGGTGATTATAAGTATGGGTTCACCAAAGACTGATAAGTTAGCCAAAGAGTATTATGAAACATTGGAATGGAATAGAAATAATCCAGACAATCTTAAGCCAGTTCTTATAGTTCCTACTGAGGATGTAAAGGCTGCCACCGAAGATTATAAACTTCCTTTTGGTGATATAAATGATAAAGCTAAATCTGGTAAGAAGAAATATGATAACACTTCATTTTTAATAGTATCGGATATGTTACTAACGGGATATGATGCACCAATAGCAAGTTGTTTATATCTGGATAAACCTTTAAAAGAACATAACCTCCTCCAAGCAATCGCCAGGGTCAACCGCTCTAAAGAAGGTAAAGAAGCTGGTTTTATTGTGGATTATAATGGTATAACAGATAATCTCATTCAAGCATTAGAGATATTTTCTGGGGATATAAGACCAAATGATATTCTAAAAAATTTAAATGAAGAACTGCCAAAACTTGAACTGAATCACACCAAATTGGTAGGTTTCTTTAGACCTATGAAGATTGACCGTTCATACGACCGTGAAAAATATATTGATAGTGCAATACGTTTTATTGAACCATTAGATAAGAGAGATGAATTCAAGAAATTGTTAAAGGAGTTCAACAAATCGATTAATGTTGTATTGCCGAACCAAAAGGCTATGAAATTTGAAGGTGATTTTAAATTGTTCAATGAAATAAAATTACGTGCCCGTAATACGTATCCAGATGATGAGGATTTGAAGATTACTCATGATGAAAGTAGGATGTTACAAGCAATGATAGATGAACATTTAAAATCGAATGGAATTCAAAATTTATTGGAAGAACCAATTTCTATTTTAGATAAAGAAAGATTTGAGAAGGAGTTGCAGAAATCATCACCAGCAACCAAAGAATTAAAAAAACGGAATAACTTAAAACATACCATAAAAGTTGGGTTGGATAAGAATCCTGATTTCTTTAAACCCCTTGCACAACGATTGGATGAACTGTTAAAAGAATACAAGGAAAATCGTATTACCCAAACACAATTATTATTAGCTTATACCTGTATTACAGATGAGATAATTACTGAAGAACAACAAGGAGTAGATAAAGGATTTCATACCGAGCGACAAAGAGCCGTATTTAATTCCATGAAGACTATCTTTAATGGTGATGCAGAGGATGCAACTCATTTAATTTTTGATATGATTGGTGGAGAGTTGAACATTGTTGGCTGGAAGGAAAAAGGTAGAGTTTTAAAAGATATAGAAAATAAGCTAAAACGTTTTTTAAAAACGAAGATGGAGCACAGTGAAGCTAAATTGAAGGCGACAGAATTGGTGGATGTTTTAATCAAAAATAAGGATGCCTAACATAAAATACGGTAACAAAACCATAGAATACTCTATAGTAGAAAAAGAGGGGCTTAAATCGCATTACATTACGGTTGAAAGAGGTTCTGGTGTGGTCTTAAAGGGTAAACCAGTATCTATTACAAAGTCTCAACAACTTATTGCTAAAAAAGCTAGTTGGATACTTGATAAACTGGATTTGGTGGAGCTACTTGGTGAAGATGAGATTGTAACTGGTTCCAGGATACAATATCTTGGAAGAAAGTACTATGTTGAAGTTTTTGTTAATGATTCTATCAAGGAAATAACAATAGAATTTACGGAGTCTAAATTTAAGATTCAAATCCCCTCATTGTTACATAGCCAAGAGAATCTGAGTAAATCATTTCAGGACTACTTCAGGGATAAAGCAATTGAGAAGATTACACCACGTGTAAATAAGTGGGTTAAAAAAACTGGATTAACATTTAAACAATTACGGTTCTCAAAATTAGATAAACGTTGGGGTGCGTGTACTCCAAACAACAACATCACCATTAACATTGATACTGTTAAACTACCGTATTCTTTAATTGATTATTTAATCGTTCATGAACTGGTTCACACCAAAATAAAAAACCACTCTAAAGAGTTTTGGGCAGAGTTATCCAAATATATTCCTAATTGGAAGGAATTAGATGATAAAATGTATGGTATGAAGCTTTGAAATAAATTATCACACATAGGCAACCAGAGGTAAATAAGTACTGGGAACCCATTACAATTAATCCCCATAAAATAGCCTCATTGGAAGTTCTGGAACATACTTATCCATAACATCACCGTAAATGAATTCCTTCTTGCCAACAATTTTTTTGGTTTCAAGATTATATCCTACCTCTACATAAAACCTAAATAAAGCATATAAGGTGAACCTGGTATGAGGTGGTGCCAATTGAATATCTAAGAATGTTCCTTGAAGATAAATTAATTCATATTGTTCTGGTTCAGGAAGCAATTTGAATTCATACATCGTCATTTTTTTATCCTTCATAGACCTCATTTGTAGCAAATAAAATGCAAAAATATTGTCGTGATTGACCCTCAAAGAGGAGAATTTTAGGCTTGTGCAATGGTTACCAATGTTGTAGCCAGTACTATTTGTTTTCACTCTGTGAGCATATGCTGCCACTTGGGATTTCCCTTATTTTAGCTGTTTAGTTTTCATAATCAATATTATTTGATTTTGCATCAATAATATTTAGTTTTAGTTCTTCAGAATAATCATCTTCATAAAGTAATGAGGTTATTATTTCGAAGAGTAGGTCTTTATCAATGCGGTTGTCAGCTACATCTACTACTATATTTTCCATTTCAATAATAAACTTATCAATGAGTATATCTAAGCCATTAATGGCTAAAAAATAGACCGATAAAGCTATCGAAGCTCTTTTGTTGCCGTCATTAAAGCAATGGTTTTTGTTGAAAGAAAATAACAAATGCGTGAGTTTGTGCTCAATATCAGGATAGTATAGTTCGTTTTGCATATGATACAAGGTGCTTTCTATAAGCCCTGCATCTTTAATACCCATAAAGCCACCAGACTCACGAATGATGCTATCGTGTACTTCAATGGCATAATATGCCGTAAAATATTGAAACTCGATACTCATCTGTTTTTTAATCTTTTAAATACATCAATTAAATCAGGATTATCGAGTACACGGTCTATAAGGTCTTTGCTTTTTTCGCCCAAGAAACGGCTATAATCTTCCTTACTTAAAGCCCCTATATAGTTTTGTAGGCGTTGGTGTATGATGTTGCGTAAGCCATAATCACGAGAAGCCATTTTAGCTCTGGCATCTTCAATTTGTGGAATCCAAAGTCGTTTTTTTGCGAAGCTGTCAATAAGTAAGTTTAACTCAGAAGGTCTTAGTTTTCTGTCAAATTCTTCTGATTTTTCTCTTATTTCATCTGCTATACCAATTTCAAAAGAGGCAATGAGTTTTAGAACTTCTGCATACATTGTATCTCTTAGATTGTCTTTTGCTTCGAGTTTTAAAATGGCTTTATACTCTTTGGCATTTTCTATGAAAATAGCATTGTATATTGCGTCTGTATAGATGCTGTATTTCATAGGCCCCATATCTAAATAAAGATTTAGAGCATTTGTAAATTCTTTACGGTATTGCGGTTCTCGGGTAATGGCTACTAAAAATTCTTCATCACGTTGATTGATATACTTTGTTGAGCCACCAATTCGCTTATTTATGGTATCTATAACCACATCCAGCAACAAGCTACGAACTTGTTTTGCTTTTTCACTTTCAGTTAGTAGCATACCAAGGTTTAAAACCGCTCTAAAATTGAAAACTGCAAGTGCTTTTATCTTTTTATATGATTGATTACCAGACGTTTGGTTTGACAGAGGGACATTTGTGTCCCTCTGTGAAACGTCATCATCATTTGCAGACATAAGATGACCAAACAACTCCTTAAACTCTTTAAGTTTAGCTCCCTTTAGAACTATATATCCATTATGTTCTAATTCATCTTCAAAATTCTCCACATATCTTTTAACAGTTCTTACATCTACATCATAAAAGTCCGCCACCATTTTAGTAGTAAACTTAAACTCGTCATTATAGAGTAAGCCATTAAAACCCAACTTGGAACTAATCATTCCAATTGCTTGGGTGTTATTTAAAACATTTTGCCTGTCAATCGCAGACTGTGTAAGGTCTCTTGTCATTTTTTATATTAAGGATATCGGTCATTAGGGTGTCATCTAACTTGATTTTATCAATCATGTCGTTTATATCTTATTTCTGATATATCCCTTTTGGATGCCATGTCATTTTATTTACTCTCAAATGTAGCTGATTCAAACAGGGCATCCAAGGGACTTGTTAAAGTTTTGCTGTTCTCCCTAAATATGGGTTTAAAACTCAGTGGTTTTGATGTTACAATTCCCCAAAGTTGATAGGTAAGATTCTGCTATGCACCCAACTTACTCGGATTACCATCCAGTCTCTGTAGATTATAGGTCAGTGGCCCCCTGATTGGGGTGGGTAAGGAATTGACTTTACCTTATTTAAACCCTGGTCTAAAAAAAATTACTACTTGAATCGAGAAGGCGGCTTGTACTGGTACGGCAATGATATAAGTTACGCAATTGTTCAGAGAACTCCCAATGAATTACATTTATACAATAGAGTTGGAGAATCTTATTTGTTTTTTGAGAGACTATAAATGTAAAACTAAATTACAATTAGGTTTCAAGATATCGTACAATAATAGTACAAATATTAATTAATAAAACCACATACTCCTGATTATAAGAGTGATGTGGTTTTTAATTGTGACCTCGCCAAGAATCGAACTTGGATCTAAAGTTTAGGAAACTTCTATTCTATCCGTTGAACTACGAGGCCATTATTTTTAATGAGTGCAAATTTATAAACTTCTGAGTGGTTACAACATTTCGAGTCTGTTTTTTTTTAAAAATAGCTGGTTTTTAAAATTTGATACTAAAAACAGGGTCCGCAAGCATTGATCTTCAAAGCTATCGAACCTGAAATTAATTATAAAATACTCTAATTCATCCATTTGAACCTATTATAAAATTAGTGGTGTTTAAGAGCGAAAACCCGGGAAGTTTAGAAGTGAGTGTTCAATTAGTATGGAAAGTGCTTTAAAAATTAAAAAGAAATTGCCTATTTTTAGTAAAAATTAAACCCGTGATGAAGTCTTCTTATGTATTCGCTACATTGTTGTGTCTCCTTATATTAGGCGCTGCAAATGCCCAAAACAATCCTGTTATGAAAGATCCTTTTGCCCATACTTTTTCTATAGTTGCACGGGATTCCATCACCGGGGAAATGGCCGTTGGTGTTCAAAGTCATTGGTTTTCTGTTGGTGTTTTGGTTCCCTGGGGAAAATCCGGGGTTGGAGTAGTCGCTACCCAATCCTTTGTGAATCCTGCGTATGGACCAAAAGGGCTAGAATTGATGGAAAAAGGAAAGTCATCGGTTACCGCTTTGAAAGAGCTGGTTGCCAAAGATGAAGGGAAAGATTTCCGCCAGGTTGCTTTTTTGGATGCCACGGGCAAAGCTTCGGCATTTACAGGTGAGAAATGCGTGGAATCGGCTTTACAACACGTTGGAAACAATTTTTCAGTTCAGGCCAATATGATGTTGAACGACAATGTGGTTCCTGCAATGGCCAAAGCATTTAAAGAATTTGCAAATCTCCCGCTGGCAGAACGGGTCGTGAAAGTTTTACAGGCCGCACAGGCTGCTGGCGGGGATATTCGCGGAAAACAGTCGGCGGCCTTAATTCTGGTGGGGCCGGATAAGGTTGCAAATTCCTATGAAGACAAGAAAATTGATTTACGCGTAGACGATAGCGAGGATCCTTTGAAAGAATTGGAGCGTCTTCTAAAAGTAGCGAGAGCCTATGAATTTATGAACCGCGGTGATCTGGCCATGGAGGCAGAAAATGTGGATGAAGCTTTGAAACAATATGGCAAAGCAGAGGAATTGTTTCCCGAAAATCTGGAAATGAAATTCTGGAAAGCCGTTGCCCTGGCAAACAGCCATAGACTTGAAGAAGCCATCCCTGTATTTAAATCGGTTTTTGAAGCAGATGCAAACTGGCGTACTATGACCCTGCGGTTACCTGCTTCCGGATTATTAAATGTGTCTGAAACAGAATTAAAACAAATTGTGGATTAATCAACTATTTTTTATATTGCTCGTTTCAATTTAATTATAAACTCAGGAGGTCATGAAAATTAAAAATATAGGTTTTGCATTAGTTGTAGGGATATTGGGAGTAACGATTTCCTGTAAGGAGGAAAAAAAAGATGTGGCCCCTGCAAATTCGAAAGTTGAGATCCAGGAAAATTCAAAAACCACCGCGGCCCTGAATCCCGTTCACGGAGCACCGGGACATCGTTGTGATATTCCTGTAGGTGCACCTCTTGATCAGGCAGCTGCTACAAATACAGCTCAACAAAGCAATCCAACGATTTCTTCTGATGTATCCCCCGTTTGGGCAAACAAACCTGCTCCGGTAAAAAATCCCCCTCACGGTCAACCCGGGCACGACTGTACTGTTCCCGTAGGGGCCGATTTGAAAAAATAAGATTTCGGGCTGAAGTTTATTTTTCCTAATTCAGGCATCCTGGTTATTTTTTGAAAATATTCAAAAAATAATCGACTAACCATCAAAAAAATGATTGTCTCCAAATTTGCCCAGTTCTATACTGAATTGCCTGTAAATAAAATGTCGGTTAGTGACCTTGTTGCCGACAAATCGTTATTTTCTGAAGTTCCTGAAGATTGGCAAGTGCTGGTGGCCGATATTAAAAATTCAACCCTTGCCATCAAAAACGGAAAGCATAACGAGGTGAATTTGGTGGCCACCGGAAGTATTATTGCTGTTTTAAACATTGTTTATTCACAAAACATAAGCGTTCCCTTTTTCTTTGGGGGCGATGGCGCCACTATCCTGGTGCCTTCCAAATATCTTGAAAGCGCCATGTCGGCTTTGGAAAAGCATCGAAAAAATACACTTAAAAATTTTGGTTTCGAATTAAAGATCGGGCATATATCAATTGCAGAAATCTATAGAGAGAAGATCGAACTTATTATTGCCAAAGCTCAAATTAACGATAATTTTAATATCCCGGTTGTTCTTGGCGACGGATTGCAATATGCCGAAAACCTTATAAAAAATGAAGATCCACTCAAAAAAGATAATTTCCATAAGGATGAATCTCCATTAAACCTGAATGGAATGGAATGCAAATGGGATAAAATCAGCCCACCCGAAGAAACCCAGGAAGTAGTGAGTTTAATAGTTACCGGATGCGGAGATCAGGATCCTTCAAAAATATTTTCTGAGGTTTTAAATGCGATCGATGATATTTACGGCCCAGCAAAACGAAGAAAACCTATCTCGGTAAAACGTTTACGACTAAAAGCGGGTTTTCAGAAGATCAATTCTGAAATGCTTGCGAAACTGGGAAAATTTGATGGGTTTTATTTACTGAAAAATTTAGTGAAAACAAATTTTGGAAAATTCTATTTGAAGAACAGTTATGCGGGAAAAAGATACCTTCAAAAATTAGTGGAACTCACTGACACACTTACCATTGACGGCCGAATTAACACTGTAATAATAGGAACTTCAGAGCAACGGACCTCCCTTATTTCCCTTTTGGATCATCTGGAAAGTTCCAATAAAATTAAATACGGTTTACATGTGAGCAAGGAAAGTGTAATGTCTTGTTACGTAAGGGATATGGGCACAAATGAACATATTCACTTTGTAGATGGTGCAGATGGAGGTTATACCAGGGCAGCCAATAGTTTGAAGAAAAAAGCGGCCTTGACCAAATAATTTCAGCAGATTTCTAAATGAAGATATTATTTTCCAATTCAATTTATTCGCCGGTATTTAATATCCTCTTCAAATCAATAACCTTTGCGATCACTCTCAACCCGGAAAAATATGGCGGCCTGGTGCACGTAAGTTTAGTTCATTCCAAGGGCCAAAGAAGTAGTGTCTGAATTTATTTCAAGCATTAAAGGAATTTTTTATTTTCTAAGTTCAAGTAATAAGTGCAAAACTAATATTTAAAACTCTTGGGGCTCGCCCCAAGAGTTTTAGGACCAATTGTTATATTAGTCTTGCATGAAAAAATACAATCAATTGACCCTCCAC
>Ga0307487_1000793_pt1 | contig 23917 bp, 18 predicted proteins | sample CBIW12metaG_FD_203665 | JGI IMG/M metagenome (GOLD analysis project Ga0307487, IMG submission 203665) | Sea-ice brine microbial communities from Beaufort Sea near Barrow, Alaska, United States - CBIW 1.2 | ecosystem: Environmental > Aquatic > Marine > Coastal | place: USA: Alaska | collected... | reverse complement strand
GGCCGGCGCCGGCGAGCGTGAATTCGGTGAAGTACCGCTCCACGAGGTACTCGGCCTCCGCGTCGAGGCCGAGCGAGCCGCGCTGCTGGTGCAGGGCGCTGATCCGCGCATACAACGCCGGGTCGAGACTGATCGCGTCTGCGTGGGCCGCGAGACGCGGGGCGAGTTCTTCCTCGAGGGCGTTGGTGAACTCGTTCGAGTCGGAGGCGCTCTGGTTGAAGAATACGGCGGCGACCCGGCCCAACACCGTGCCGCTGCGTTCCAGCGGCAGCATCGTATTCTCAAACGTCGCCGCATCCGCGTTCGCGGTGATTGCCGAGATCTCGGCGAGCTGCTCGGTGAAGCCGCGTTCAAACGCCGGGCGATAGTGCGCCTCCACGATCTCGAGAAAGGGCGGCAGCTGGTACGGCAGAGCGCTTGCAGCGAAGAAGGGGTTTGCCGTTTCAACCATGTCACCACCCTAGTTGCGCCGTTCCGTCCTAGGCTCGGGGCATGGCCCACCCAGATTTGTTCGCCGGTCCCGAATTCGATGACCCGGAGGTTGCCCCGCGCGCGGCGGTGCCTCGGGATGCCTACACGCACGGACACCACGAGAGCGTGCTGCGCTCGCACACGTGGCGCACCGTCGACAACTCGGCGGCGTATCTCGCACCCGAGCTGACACCCGGGCTCACATTGCTGGACGTGGGCTGCGGTCCGGGAACGATCACCGTCGACCTGGCGCGGCGGCTCTCGCCCGGCAGCGTCGTCGGAATCGACGCGTCGGAGCAGATCGTCGCCTATGCCGCGGGCCTGGCCCTCGATGAGGCGGTGCACAACGCCGGTTTTCGGGTGGGAAACGTGTACGCCCTCGAATTCGCGGACGACTCGTTCGACATTGTTCATGCGCATCAGGTGCTGCAGCACCTCGCCGATCCGGTGGCGGCGATGCGTGAGATCAGGCGCGTGCTGAGGCCCGGGGGACTCTTCGCCGCGCGGGACGTGGACTACGGCGCCGTCGCCATCTATCCCGCGCTGCCGGGGCTCGAAAAATGGATGGACACCTACCGCGACGTGCATTTCTGGAACGGGGGAAACCCGGATGCCGGCCGGCACCTCAAGGCGTGGGCGAGAGCGGCCGGGTTTGGCCGAGTGGCCGCGAGCGCCTCCATCTGGTGCTTCGCCACCGATGCCGAACGAGAGTGGTGGGGGGAATCCTGGGCCGTTCGCGCCACCGAATCGTCGTTTGCCGCGCACGCCATCGAATCCGGTGTCGCCGACCTGTCGGCGCTGCACGACATCGCGGCCGCGTGGCGCACCTGGGTACAGGACCCCGACGGTTGGTTCGCGATGCCGCACGGCGAAATACTCGCTCGAGCCTGAGGCCGCTCACACGCATGCCATTTCTGAACCACCTTCGCCGCTGGTCCGACGAGCAACCGGGGGAGACCGCGCTCGAGGCCGGCACCGACATACTCAGCTACGCCGATCTGTACGGCAGCGCCGCGGCGCTGCTCCCGGAGACGGGTGTCCTGTCCACGATCGCGCTGCCCAACGGCGCGGAGTTCGCCAGGCGGCTGGCGGCCGGCGTGTCCGGCGAACGTCGCTGCGCGGTGCTCGACCCACGCTGGCCGGCGGCGCAGACGCTTGCCGTTCGGGAACGGCTCCAGGCCGTGGAGCCCACGGCTCAGGTTCCGCCCGACGTCACACGGCTCGCGGACGGGCCGGGCGATTCGGTGTTCCTGTACGGGTTCACGTCGGGAACGACATCGGTGCCGAAGGCATTCCGGCGTACCCGCGGGTCGTGGCCGCTGCAGGTCAGCGTCGACCTGTTCGGCCTGTCCCGGCACGACCGCACCCTCATTCCCGGGGCGTTCTGCACCGGCCTGAGCCTGTATGCGCTCGCGGAATCGCTGCATGCGGGAGCCGCCGTGCTCACGATGCCCCGGTTCGATGTCGGAGACGCACTGGCGAGCATCCGCCATCGCGGTGTCACCCGGATCGTCGCGGTGCCGTCGGCGCTGCGGCTCATCGCCGCTCGGGGAATGGCGACGGGGGTGGGCGGGGCGGCGGTCACGAGCATCGTGAGCGGTGGTGCCCGGCTGGACGCCGACACCCGGCAGCTTTTGACGCGCTGGGCCCCCGCGGCCGCGATCCACGAGTACTTCGGGGCCGCCGAGCTGAGCTTCGTGTCGTCATCGAGCCAGCTCCCGGGAACCGCCCACGGCGACGCAACGTCGACCGGAGTGGGCAGCGCGTTCCCCGGCGTCATCGTCGCCGTGCGCGACGCCGCCGGGCGTGAGTGTGCTGAGGGGCAGCCCGGCACCATCGTCGTGCGCAGTGCCCTGGTGTGCGACGGCTACGCCTGGGGTGACGACGGGCAGGCGTTCCGCCGCGAGGGCGAGTGGAGCACCGTCGGCGACCAGGGCATGCTCGACGCCGACGGCACCCTGCACTACCTTGCCCGGGCCGCGGACATGATCGTCACGGGCGGGCACAACGTGTACCCGCACGAAGTCGAGGCCGCGCTCGAGTCCGTGAGCGGCGTCGACGCCGTCGTGGTAGCCGGGCGGCCGGATGCCGCGCGCGGCTCCCGGGTGATCGCCGCCGTTCTCGGTGGCCCCGCGCTGCGGGCGGCATCGTTGCGCGCGGCCGCCGGCGGGCTGGCCGAGTCGAAGCGTCCCCGTGAGTACTATCGCCTGACCGAATTGCCGGTGACACCGGCGGGAAAGATCAGCCGTCGCCTGCTCGGCCAGTGGATTGATGAGGGAGGCCCCCGTGCCCGACGACTGGACTGACGACGACCGTGAGCCCGTGCTGATCCTCGCTCGCCGCACGCCCTTCACCCGCAAGCACGGTGCCCTCGCGTCCGTGACCGCAGACGGTCTCCTGGCGCCCGTGCTTGCCGCGGTGGTCGCCGAATCGGGCATCGATCCGGCGAGCATCGACGACGTCATCATCGGCAACGCGGTCGGTGCGGGCGGCAACGTCGCCCGGCTCGCGGCGCTTCGGGCCGGGCTGCCGGTGACGGTGCCCGCGCAGACCATCGACCGTCAGTGCGGCTCGGGTCTGGAAGCGATCGTACTCGCCTGCCGGCTCATCGCCGCCGGCGCCGGCACGGCCTACCTCGCCGGCGGCGTCGACAGCACGAGCACCGCTCCGCTGCGCGCCCACCGGCTCACGTCCCGACCCGGCGCCCCCGATTTCTTCGACCGGGTGCGTTTCGCCCCCGACACGCTCGGCGATCCAGACATGGGCGTGTCGGCCGACGCCGTCGCCGAGAGGTGCGGCATCTCTCGGGCCCGCCAGGACGCCTTCGCCCTGCGCAGCCACGAACGTGCCGTGCGGGCCACGGATGCCGGCGAGTTCGCCGAGGAGATCATTCCGCTGACCACCCCCGCGGGAATCACCGTCGCCGCCGACCAGGGCGCCAGGCGCACCATGTCTACCTCGTTCCTGGCGCGGTTCGGGCCGGCGTTTACAGCGAACGGAACCGTCACGGCCGGTAATTCCTGCGCCGACGCAGACGGGGCCGTCGTCGTTCTGGTCACCAATCGCACCATCGCCGCGGAGCTCGGCGCCGTCCGGATGCTGCGTTTCGTCGACGCCGTCTCGGTCGGAACCGACCCGAACTACCTGGGTCTGGCCGGAGGAGAGGCCGCGCGCCTCCTCCTTGGCCGTCGAGGTGTCTCGCCGCCCGCACTCGACAACGTGGAATTCACGGAGGCGTTTGCGGCGCAGGCACTCGCAGCACTCGACGTGATGGAGGTGCCGGAAGAGCGGGCCAACCGGCAGGGAGGGGCGATCGCCTTCGGGCATCCGTTCGGCGCCTCGGGCGCCTTGCTGGTGCTGCGACTCCTGCACCCGGCACGAGAGGGAACTCTCGGCGGGCTGTCGCTCGCGGCGCTCAGCATCGCGGGCGGCCTGGGAACGGCCGCCCTCTGGGAACGCATCGACGAGCAGCGGGGCACAGGCACGGGCACGGGCGCCGACGGTTAGATCCAGTCTTCGTCGTCCTCCACAGCCGTCGCCGGCTGGGTGATCGTCGCGCTGTCTTCGACGGCGTCGTAGTTGATGACGGTGCCGTCATCAAGCTCAATGACGGGTTTGCCTTCCAGCCAGGTCAACGTCCAACGCCAGGTTGACGTGTCCGTGTCGACCCCGGCGAGGTCGCCCTCAACCGCCTGGACAGCGATCACAACGACCTCCGGCAGGCCGGTGGGGAGGGGCGCGCCGAGCGCCCAGCGTGTTCCGAGCTGCATGGCCTAGACCTCGATCTCGTAGGTGACCCACTCGGTGCGCGTGCCGACCTGGTCGTACAAGATCTGCGCGGTCGCATTGTCGGCCGCCGTGATCAGGCGGACACGGGCCATGCCCCTGTCCTTCGCATGCTGCTTCACGAAATCCATGATGGCCCGTCCGATGCCGGCACCGCGGTGGTCGGGTGCCACGAACAGGTCGTCCAGATACAGACCGACGGTTGCGCTGAGCGTCTGCGGAACGGCACGGAAATGCGCCAGTCCCACGAACGTGCCGTCATCATCGATCGCGACGGCCCCGGTCAGCGGGTGGTTCTTGTCGATGATCCAGCTCCACACCTGCAGAGCCTTCCCATCGGTGAGCTCACTCCCGTAAAACTCGCTGTAGCCCTCGAACAGGCCCAGCCATGAAAAGAAATCCTTGTCGCCCAGGGGGCGTACCTGTACTGACATCCGGTGCTCCTAACTTTCCGACACGGTGGCGAACACAATGTCAGTCACGGCCATTTCGCTGCCCTCAACAAATACCAGTTCATCGATCCGACCCACTGCCTTGAGATCAGCGGCGGCCAGCGCAAGCAGGCCGACCTCCGGTGTCGTTCCCCTTATTACAGCAGATGAGATGACTGTTTTCGGGGAGGCTTTGGCATCGGTCTTGCCGCGCCGGATGCCGGTGAGGGCTCGGCTGGCCAGATCGAGGAGCGCAATGTTGCCGCGAGGCGACACGGCGTCCTCCGTAATGAGCTCGGAAACGATCGGCCACGGGGCACGATGAATGGATTTTTCGTTCGACCATGACCACGCTTCCTCGGTCGCGAACGGCACGAAGGGAGCGAACAGGCGAAGCAGCGTCGAGAGCGCCGTGCGCAGTGCCGCGACAGCGGAATCCTTGGCCGGGCCCGGCTCACCGTAGGCGCGTTCCTTCACGAGCTCCAGGTAGTCGTCGCAGAAGGTCCAGAAGAAGCTCTCGGTCACCTCGAGGGCGCGCGCGTGATCGTAGTTCTCGAACGCCTTCGTCGCCTGACCCACCACGAGGGCGAGGCCGGCGAGCATGCTCTGGTCCAGAGGCTCCGACACCGGCGCATCGGCCTCACCGTCGAAGGCGAGAATGAACTTGCTGGCGTTGAGAATTTTGATTGCCAGGCGACGGCCGATCTTGATCTGCGTCGGGTTCTGCGGGTCGAAGGCCGCATCGGTTCCGAGGCGGGACGAGGCGGCCCAGTAGCGCACCGCATCCGAGCCGTGCTTGACGAGCATGTCGGCGGGGGTGACGACGTTGCCCTTCGACTTGGACATCTTTTTGCGGTCGGGGTCGACGATGAATCCGGACAGCGCCGCGTGCTGCCACGGCGACGTTCCGTGCTGCTGCTCGGCGCGCAGGAGCGTGCTGAACAGCCAGGTGCGGATGATGTCCTGGCCCTGCGGGCGCAGCGAATACGGGAAGACCAGGTCGAAGAGTTCGGGGTCGCGCTCCCAACCGCCGGCGAGCTGCGGGGTGAGGGATGATGTGGCCCAGGTGTCCATCACGTCCACCTCGCCGACGAAACCGCCGGCCTGGCCGCGCTGGTCTTCGGTGTAGCCGGGAGCGGCATCGGACGTGGGATCCACCGGGAGCATGTCGCGCGTCGCGACCACCGGGGCCTCGAAGATCGGGTTCGCGTCGGCGTCGAGCGGGTACCAGACGGGCAGGGGAACACCGAAGAAACGCTGGCGAGAAATGAGCCAGTCGCCGGTGAGACCGTTGACCCAGTTCTCGTAGCGTACCTTCATGAATTCCGGGTGCCACTGCAGGTCGGAACCGTGCTTGAGCAGGCGCGCGCGCAGCTCCTCGTCGCGGGCACCGTTGCGGATGTACCACTGGCGCGTGGAGACGATTTCGAGGGGCTTGTCGCCCTTTTCGAAGAACTTCACGGCGTGCACGATGGGCTTGGGGTCGCCGACCAGCTCACCGCTCTCGCGCAGCAGGGTGACCGTGGCGGCCTTGGCGCCGAACACGGTCTTGCCCGCGAGCTGCGCGTACGCGGCAATGCCGGCCTCGGAGGTGATCACGTCGGGGGCGTCGGCGATGATGCGGCCGTCGAAGCCCATGATGGCTCGGTTGGGCAGGTCGAGCTCGCGCCACCAGACGACGTCGGTGAGGTCACCGAAGGTGCAGATCATCGCGATGCCGCTGCCCTTGTCCTTCTGGGCGAGGTGGTGGGCAAGGACGGGCACCTCAACATCGAAGAGCGGGGTGCGCACCGTCGTGCCGAAGAGGTGCGCGTAACGCTCGTCGTCGGGGTGTGCCACGAGGGCGACGCACGCCGGCAGCAACTCGGGCCGGGTGGTCTCGATGTCGATGACCTCCCCATCCGGTTGGTGGAAGGACACGCGGTGATAGGCGGCCGGCTGGTCCTTGTCCTCCAGCTCCGCCTGGGCGACGGCGGTGCGGAACGTGACATCCCACAGGGTGGGCGCCATGGCCTGGTAGGCCTCGCCGCGGTCGATGTTTCCGAGGAAGGCGAGCTGTGACGTGAACAGTGCCTCGTGGCCGATCGTGCGGTACGTCTGGTTCCAGTCGACGCTCAGACCGAGGGTGCGCCACAGCTCTTCGAACTGCTTCTCGTCTTTCTTGGTCAAAACCTCGCAGAGCTCGATGAAGTTGCGTCGGCCGATCGGCTGCTGGTCGGCGGCCTTGATGCTCTTGCCGTCTCCGCCCTGGAAGGGCGGCACAAAGTCGTCGACGTACGGGAGGGCCGGGTCGCAGCGTACGCCGTAGTAGTTCTGTACCCGACGTTCGGTGGGGAGGCCGTTGTCGTCCCAGCCCATCGGATAGAACACGTTTTTGCCGCGCATGCGCTGAAAGCGTGCAACAACGTCCGTGTGCGTATACGAGAACACGTGACCGATGTGCAGCGATCCGGAGGCGGTGGGCGGGGGAGTGTCGATCGAGTAGATCGACTCCCTGGTCGCGATCTCACGGTCGAAACGGTAGGTGCCGAGGGCGTCCCACCGGCTCTCCCATTTGGCTTCGAGGCCTTCGAGTGCGGGCTTCTCGGGGACGCGGTCGGCGTGGGTCATGACTCTCCGGTTCGGTATATGCGGCACCGTGTCTTTGGTGAGGTGCCTGAATGTGCCCCTTCAATCTACCGGATGCCCCGTTGGGAGCGATATTCCTGCTGAATCCCCGAACGAAAAGACCCCGGCACCTCTTGCCTGGGGGGAGGGTCAAGGGGCCGGGGCCGTCGTTCGGAGTGGGGGAACTCCACGTACAACGGTAGAGGACATCGCCTGACAGGAGGCTGGAAATGGGGGGCAATTTCACACCCAGTGCGAGTGACACCGCAGCCGTGCGCCGTGCCGCCGCGGGGCTTACTCCAGCGGCAGCGTCGGAACGGCGGCCAGCAATTGCCGGGTGTAGGCCTGCGTCGGTGCTCGAAACACCTGCGCGGCGGCATCCGTTTCGACAATGCGGCCGTGCTGCATCACGGCAACATGGTCACTCATGTGCTGGATCACACCGAGGTCATGGGAGATGAAGACCATGCTCAGGGCGAGTTCCCGCTGCACCTCGTCGAGCAGGTCGAGAACCTGCGCCTGCACGCTCACGTCGAGGGAAGACACGGGCTCGTCGCAGATCAGAATCTGAGGCCGTCCGGCCAGGGCGCGGGCGATACCCACGCGTTGGCGCTGGCCGCCGGAGAGTTGCAGCGGGCGTCGCTCGTGCACGGTGCGCTCCAGGCCGACACTGTCCAGCAGCTCGAGCACCCGGGGATGCGGCGTACCGCGTCTACGACGCCCCGCACCGGCGGCGTCGCGCAGAATCCGGCCGACAGAGTGTCGGGGATCGAAGGAGCCGAGCGCATCCTGGTAGACGGCGCCGACGGTTGCCCGCCGCGGCCGTCGCTGCGCCTCGCTCAGGGTGCTCCACGCCTCGCCCAGCACCTCGACGCATCCCTCGTCGGCGGTGGTCAGCGCGAGCAGCAGGCGCGCGGTCGTCGTCTTGCCCGACCCGGACTCGCCCACGATCCCGAGGGTGGTGCCCTGCTCGAGACGGAACGAGACGTCGTCGACGGCGTTGACCCGGCTTCCGTCCGGGCGGGTGAAGGTTTTCACGAGGCCGCGGGCCTCCAGCGCGATCCGCGGTGCGACCGGAGCGTTGGGGGCACGACGTTCCCGGGTGTGCACGGTCTCGGCGGGCGCGGCGCGGTCTGCCGCGGTCGCCGTCGACGCCAGACGGGTGCCGCGCGGCTTGTCTCCGGGAACGGCGGCGATCATCCGCCGGGTGTACGGATGCTGCGGGCGGCGCAGCACGTCCCGGGTCGGCCCGGTTTCGATCACGTCGCCGTCCCGCATCACGGCAACACGGTCGGCGATCCGGCTCACGACGGCGAGGTCGTGGCTGATCAGCAGCACGGCCGTTCCTCGGCGTTTGATGTCGTCGAGCAGTTCGAGCACCTGGGCCTGCACGGTCACATCGAGTGCCGTTGTGGGTTCGTCGGCGATGAGCAGCGGAGGGTCCAGCGCGAGGGCCGCCGCGATGAGCGCGCGCTGTCGTTCACCGCCCGAAAGCTCCCCCGAGCGTTGCCGCACGCGCAGGCCGGGTTCGGGCAGTCCAACGGACTCGAGCAGTTCGATCACACGTCGACGACGGGCAGTGGTCCCCATGCCGGTGTGCAGCCGCAGGGAATCCCCGATCTCCCGGCCGATGGGGCGCAGCGGGTCCAGCGAGACCAGGGCATCCTGCAACACGAGCCCCACGTCGCGCCCACGCCGTTTTCGCCAGGCGGCGGGGGAGAGGCCGAGCACGGAGCGGCCTCCGAGCGCGACCTCGTCGGCACGCACCGCCGCGTTCGCTCCGGCCAGGCCCAGAAGGGTGCGCGCCGTCACCGACTTTCCCGAACCGGATTCGCCGACGATGGCGAGGCATTCGCCGGCGGCCACCTGGAACGAGACGGACCGGACGACCTGGGCCGTGCCGAACGACACGCTGAGGTTGCGGACGAACAGGGGGAGCGGCGACGCCGCGTCCGGGCCAATCACCGCGGTCATGCGTGACGCAACCGTCGTTCGATGCTGCGGCCGAGCACCGTGGCGGTGACGGCGGTCAGCACGATGAACAACCCCGGGAAGAAGCTCATCCACCAGGCGGACGTGATGTAGGTGCGGCCCGCCGACAGCATGGCGCCCCACTCGGCGGCCGGCGGCGTGGCGCCGAGGCCGAGATAGCTGAGCGTCGCCGCCCAGACGATGGCCTGCCCTATGCCCAGGGTGCCAAGCACGAGCAGGGGCGTGAGGGTATTCGGCAGGATATGGCGGGTCAGGATGCCGGCGCGGCCGAGCCCCTGCACGGTGGCCGCCTCGACGAACGCCGAGGAGCGAACGCTCAGCACCTGCGCGCGGATGATGCGGGCATACCCCGGGGCCGTTGACAGGCCGACGGCGATCGTCGCGGTGGCGACGCCGGGACCGAAAATGAGAATGAACACCAGGGCGAGGAGCAACCCGGGAAAGGCGAACAGCACCTCGAGCAGACGGTTCACGGTGAAATCAACGGCACGGCCGAGCGTTCCGGCCAGCACACCGAGCAGGAGCCCCAGTCCCAGACCGATGGCCGTGGCGGCCGCGCCGATCAACAGGGAATTGCCGGTGCCGTGCACCACGCGGGTGTAGATGTCCCGGCCGGACTCGTCGGTCCCGAAGCCGTGCGCAACCGACGGGGCCGCGAACGCGGACAGCGGGTCGATCGCGAGCGGGTCACCGGGCGCCACAAGCTGCGGTGCGATCGCGGCGGTGAGGAGGAACAAGCTCAGCAGGGCCGTGATCAGTTCCGTTGCACTCACGCGGCGGGCGGCTCCGCCGAGGGCCCCCGGGGACGAGGCGACGTGGGCGCGAATCTCGAGTTCGCTCATGCCAGACGCAATCGGGGATCGATGATTCGGGCGGCGACATCGGTGAGAACGGTCATCAGAATGTAGGCGAGCGCCACGATCAGGACCACTCCCACGACGACCGGAACATCGCGCACGGTCACCGCGTTCAGCAGAGTCCGGCCGAGTCCCGGCCGGGCGAAGATCGTTTCCACCACGACCGCCCCGCTGATGAGTGAGCCGAAGGCCCACCCGGAGAGGTTGACCGCGGGCAACGCGGCGTGACGAAGGGCATGAACCCAGCGCACCCCGCGTTCGCTTTCGCCGCGGGCCCTCGCCGACAGCACGAATGGGGACTCCAGCGCGGTGAGCAGGGATTCCCGCATCAGCTGGCCGAGAAAGCCGGCCAGCGGAACGGCGAGGGTCACGACGGGCAGAACGAGCCCGATTGCTCCGGAGGTGCTGATGGGCGGCAGAACGCCCCACCAAATGCTGAACACCACGATGAGCGATGTCGCGAGCCAGAAATGCGGCAGTGCCGCCGCGACGATTTCCAGTCCGGAGCCGATCCGGCGGGCGACACCGCCGCCGCGCGTCGACCAGGTGGCGAGGCTGAGCGCCAACAGCCACGCGAGGGCCAGCGCGAGTACCGCCAGGAGCAGTGTTCCGCCGATCTGGCTCATGACCAGCGGTCCCACATCCATGTTGAGGGCGTAGGAGCGACCGAGGTCCCCGGTGGCCAGTCGGCCCAGCTGTGCGAGGTACTGCACGAGGAGCGGCTGGTCGAGGCCGTATTCGGCGCGAACCGCGGCAAGCGCCTCAGCGGATGCCTGCGAGCCGGGTCCGCCGAGAATCGCCTGCGCCGGGTCTCCGGGGATCAGCCGAACGGCGAAGAACGTGAGTGTCGCCACGAGCCAGAGCACCCCGACCGCACCGAGCACACGCATGACCAGGCGCGCCCCGCCGGAGCGCGCCGGTACGCCGCGGGTGATACGAGAGTCATCGGGCGCCGGGCGGCGGGGCATCGGTTAGCGGTTCAGCCAGGCGTCGTAAAACGTGGGCGTCGACACCGTCGGCAGGGCACGGGCGCCCTGTACCGCGGAACCGAGCAGGAAATGGTTCTGCTGGTCGTACAGGGGAAGAATGTAGAAGCCGCTGAGGATGAGGTCCTGGGCCTCGGTGTACAGCGACTCGCGTTCGCCTTCGTCGGACACCCGGGCCGCCTCGGTGAGAAGCTCGTCGATCCGGGGATCGTTGACCTGGGCATGGTTGGCGAAGTAGCCGCTCGGCGCCGGTACGATCCCCGCGGAGTCGTAGAGGATGCGCAGAACATCCGGGCCGACCTTGGTGTACGGGGCGCTGACGGCGTCGTACTCATTGGCGCCGAGGGCGCCGTACCAGCTCGACAGGTCCATCGGGGTCAGCAGCACGTCGAAACCGGTCTCCTTGGCCGTCGCCTGGATCTGCTCGAACAGGGACTGCTCCGCGGGAATCGACTGGTTGGTGCTCACCGGGAACACCACAGACAGGCGAACGCCGTCCTTGACCCGGTACCCGTCGGAGTCCCTGGTGGTCCATCCGGCCTCGTCGAGGAGGTCATTGGCGGTCGCCGGGTCGTACTCGAACAGGTCGGGGCGCTGCACGGCCATCGGTTCGACGCTCGACAGCGCGGAGGTGGAGCGTTCCGCGGTGCCCTGGAACAGACCGGACACGGCGTCGTCAACGTTGGCCGAGCGCACGAACGCCTCGCGCACGAGCGGATCGTTGAACGGGGCCTTTCCGGAGTTGAGCTCGATGCGGTTGGACGCACCGGGGCGCGGGGCGTCGAGGTGCGCGGTCGTGTCGGTCTCCTCGGCCTGCGCGATCGTGTCGGGCTGGGCATTGTCGATCACATCGACCTCACCGGCCTGCAGGGCGGCGTACCGGGACGCGGAATCCGGGATGAAACGCCACACGATCGAGTCGAGGTAGGCCGGTCCCGTATTTCGGGCGTCGCCGGGCGGGGATGAATAGTCGTCGTTGCGCACGAGCATGATCGCGCTCTGCTTCACCCAACTCTCCACCTGGAACGGGCCGGTGCCGATCGGTGCGGCGCAGTTGTCGTCCTGACTGCGCGCCAGGCCGGCGGGAGACTCGATGGCCAGCCACGGCTGCGACAGGGATTCGAGCAGCGCGCTGTCTGGTTCGCTCAGCACGAAGCGCACCACGTTCTCGGACACCGCCTCGGTTGACGCGACCTTGCCGAGCGCGAGGTAACCGGTTGAGGAACCCGTCTCCGGATCCTGCAGGTGGGCGACGTTGGCCTGAACAGCCGCCGCATCGAGGGGCGTGCCGTCGGTGAACGACACTCCCTCCTTGAGCGTGAAGTCCCAGGACAATCCGTCGGCGCTCGGCTCCCACGAGTCCGCAAGCCAGGGAATGATCGCACCCGACGAATCACGCGAAACGAGAGCTTCGAGGAACTGCCCGCTGACGAGCGCCTGGGGATAGTTGCCGCCCACGTGGGGGTCGAGGCATGTGGGCTCGGCATCGCCGGACGCGTAGGTGAGGGTGCCGCCGCGCACCGGATCTCCCACGGGCGAGGGCTCCGTGGTGCCGGAGCACGCGGACAAGAGGAGCCCCGCGGCGGCCACCGGGGCCACAACGCGAAGTGTGCGCCGGAGCGGACTGGGAAGAAGCATGTCGTCTCTTTCATCAGCCTGTCCGGCCGAGACAGGCGGTTTGCCAACGTTCACGGTGCAACACCGGCCTCATCCATAGTAGGTGAACCGGTCACGGTGAATTCTGGGCCACGGAAGCTTTTTGCCGCGATTCTCCCTATCATGGGAAGCCACACGGAGAAAACCGCCCTCGAGGCCGAGGGGACCACACATGCAGGCGCACAGGTTGACCATCAACTCGGACTCCTTCCACCTGCCGTCCGGCTACGACGTGAAGGGACTCAAGGCGGCGCTCGCCGCGGCAGCGCGGCACGGCGGCGGCTTTGTCGACCTGGTCAGCACATCCGGCACCCATCTGGCCCTGCTCGTCACCCCCAGCTCGCTCGTCAGGTTCGAGGCGCTGCCCGAACCCGAACCCTCCGACGCGGCGTCGGCGGCGCATCCGCTCTTCTTCGACAGCGGCACGTCCGCATTCGACGCCGAGGACTACGCGCTCGAATAGTGCGACCCGAGCCGGTCGTCGGCTAGAATCGGGGGAGAACGACTGTGATCCGGCCATCACCGGTGAGTCTTCGGCAGAACAGCAACCGTCCCAGGGCGGGCGCCCACTAGAGCCGAACGGGTCGGGCCCGTCACAGCCTATGAAGAAGCGGTCACTCCCGCAGGGTCATTCCTGATCGGGCGGTGGCAAGCGAGGTGGTACCGCGGCGACTCCCAACAGAATCGTTCGTCCTCGTGGCAACGGCCCAGTGCCCGTCCACCAGGAGAAAAACTTTGTATCCCAAGGCTCACACGTCCGGCCAGCAGGCCGCCGGCGCCGCCGCGTCAACCGGTGCCGCCGCCTCGCCCGGAGCAGGGGTCGTCCCGTCGCCGAGCTTTCCCGCGCTGGAGACCGAGGTGCTCGCATTTTGGAAGCACGACGGCACCTTCCAGGCATCCATCGACAACCGGGAAAACGCCCCGGAATGGGTCTTCTACGACGGCCCGCCCTTCGCTAACGGGCTGCCGCACTACGGGCACCTGCTCACCGGGTACGCGAAGGACCTCTTCCCCCGTTTTCAGACCATGCGCGGCAAGCAGGTGCACCGCCGCTTCGGTTGGGACACGCATGGGCTGCCGGCAGAGCTGGAGGCCGAGCGGAAGCTCGGAATCACCGACAAGAGCGAGATCGAGAAGATGGGCCTCCAGGCGTTCAACGCAGTGGCGAGGGACTCCGTGCTGGAGTACACCAAGGACTGGGAGGAATACGTCACCCGGCAGGCCCGCTGGGTGGACTTCGAGAACGACTACAAGACCCTCGACATCACGTACATGGAATCGGTGATCTGGGCGTTCAAGCAGCTGCACACCAAGGGACTCGCTTACGAGGGCTACCGGGTGCTGCCGTACTGCTGGCGCGACCAGACCCCGCTGTCCAACCACGAGCTGCGCATGGACGATGACGTCTACAAGATGCGTCAGGACCAGACGGTCACCGTCACGTTCCCGCTGGTCGGGGCCAAGGCCGAGAGCCTCGGGCTCACCGCCGTGCGGGCGCTCGCCTGGACGACGACGCCGTGGACGCTTCCGACGAACCTCGCCCTCGCGGTGGGCCCGGAGATCGTCTACGCCGTTGTTCCGGCCGGACCGAACGGAACCCCGGATGCCACCGTGCGCCGCGAAGAGATTCCCTCGGAGCGGTCCATTCCGGCGGAGGTGCTCGGCGCCGAATACCTGATCGCGATCGACCTCGTCGGCAACTACGCGAAAGACCTCGGGTACGACAGTGCGGATGACGCCGTCGCCGCCATCTCCCGAACCGTGGGTGGGCGCGAACTGGAAGGCGTCTCTTACGACCGCCTCTTCGACTACTACGCAGACGAAAGCACCTGGGGCACACAGAACGCGTGGCGCTTCGTGCTCGCCGACTACGTCACCACCTCGGACGGCACCGGCATCGTGCACCAGGCTCCCGCCTACGGCGAGGAAGACCAGACGATCTGCCAGGCCTACGGGATCCCCGTCATCCTCTCCCTCGATGACGGCGGAAAGTTCCTCCCCGAGATCACGGAGGTCGCCGGACAGCTGTGGAGCGACGCGAACAAGCCGCTCACCCAGCTGATCAAGGCCGAGGGTCGCCTGGTGCGCCAGGCGAGCTACGAGCACTCCTACCCGCACTGCTGGCGCTGCCGCAACCCGCTGATCTACAAGGCGGTCTCGAGCTGGTTCGTGCGTGTCACGGATTTCCGCGACCGCATGGTGGACCTCAACCAGGACATCAACTGGGTGCCGGAGAACGTGAAAGACGGCCAGTTCGGCAAGTGGATCGGCAACGCCAGGGACTGGTCGATCAGCCGCAACCGGTATTGGGGTTCGCCCATCCCGGTGTGGAAGAGCGACGATCCCGATTACCCGCGCGTCGACGTGTACGGCTCGCTCGACGAGCTCGCGGCCGACTTCGGCGTGCGCCCCACCGACCTGCACCGCCCCTACATCGACGCCCTCACCCGGCCGAACCCGGACGACCCGACGGGGCAGTCGACCATGCGCCGCATCACGGACGTGCTCGACGTCTGGTTCGACTCCGGTTCGATGCCCTTCGCCCAGGTGCACTACCCCTTCGAGAACCGCGAATGGTTCGACAGCCACAACCCGTCCGACTTCATCGTGGAGTACATCGGGCAGACCCGCGGCTGGTTCTACCTGCTGCACGTACTGTCCACCGCGCTCTTCGACCGACCTGCGTTCAAGAACGTCGTCAGCCATGGCATCGTGCTCGGCAACGACGGCCAGAAGATGAGCAAGTCGCTGCGCAACTACCCCGACGTGAACGAGGTCTTCGACCGCGACGGCTCCGACGCCATGCGCTGGTTTCTGATGAGCTCCCCGGTGCTGCGCGGCGGCAACCTGATCGTCACCGAGGAGGGCATCCGTGAGGCGGCCCGCCAGGTGATGCTGCCGCTGTGGAGCACCTGGTACTTCTTCTCCCTGTACGCCAACGCGGCCACCGAGGGCGGCTACGACGCTCAGTGGCGCACCGACTCGACCGACGTGCTCGACCGCTACCTGCTCGCCAAGACACGCGACCTGATCGTCGGCGTCGCCGCCGACCTGGAAGCCTTCGACAGCACCGTGGCGACCGCCCGGGTGCGGGACTTCACGGATGTGCTCACCAACTGGTACGTGCGCCGGTCCCGTGATCGTTTCTGGGGCGGCACCGAGAACACGGAGGCCTTCGACACCCTCTACACCGTGCTGGAAACGGTGTGCCGGGTCGCCGCGCCCCTGCTGCCGCTCGTCACCGAGCGCATCTGGCAGGGACTGACCGGAGGGCGCAGCGTGCACCTCACCGACTGGCCCGACGCGGAGCTCTTCCCCGCCGATGATGCGCTCGTCGTCGCGATGGACGAGGTGCGCCTGATCAGCTCGACCGTGCTGTCCCTGCGCAAGCAGGCATCCCTGCGGGTGCGGCTGCCGCTGGCGAACCTCACCGTGGTAACGGCGCTGACCTCGGCCCTGACCGATTTCGAGGGCATCCTGCGCAGCGAACTCAATGTCAAGACGGTCAGCATCGTGGAGCTGAAAGATGACAGCGCGACGGCCTACGGCGTGACCAGTCGCCTCGTCGTCAACGCCCGCGCGGCGGGACCCCGACTGGGTAAGCGCGTGCAACAGGTCATTCAGGCCGCACGCGCCGGCGACTGGAGCGAAAGCGACGGCATCGTCACCGCGGGCGGCATCGAGCTTGCCGCAGGCGAGTTCGAACTCTCGCTGCAGGCCGGCGAGGCCGGCGACACGGGAACGGCCCTGGCCCTGCTCCCGGCCGGCGGCTTCGTGCTGCTGGACACCACCACCACCGCCGAACTCGAGGCCGAGGGTTTCGCCCGCGACCTGATCCGGGCGGTGCAGGACACCCGCAAATCCGCCGGTTTCGACGTGAGCGACCGCATCCGGCTCAACCTCGTCTTCCTCAATGAGGATGACGCGGACGTCTTCGACCGTGCAGCGAACGTCGATGTGGCCGGAGACACCCTCGCCACCGCGTTCGCCACCCACCGCCCGTCCGAGGGCGAGCTTCCCGGCACGCTTCCCTCCGAATGGCTCCCAGGGCTCGTCGGTGCTCCGGTGGAGCACTACGTACGGTTCGAAGCCGCCCACTATGTCAACCACGGACCACTTCTCGTGGCCGTAGCAAGAGTGAACGGAGTCGACAATGTCTGACCTGAATGAACCGAACGACTTCGACGACCTGAGCGCGCTCGGCGAAACCGAGGACACCGACGAGACCGGCGAGCTTCGCGAGCCCACGGAACAGTCCGACCTCAACGAGCCCACCGAGCCCAGCGAGGAAACGCGGGAAGCCGGCGATGCCGTTTTCGCTGCGCTGCTCACCCGTCTGGGCGAGTCGACGCCGCGCCCGCGGCTCGAGCCCACACGGCGGGCCATGGACCTGCTGGGGGACCCGCAGCGCACCTACCCGATCATTCACATTGCCGGAACGAACGGCAAGACAAGCACGAGCCGGATCGCCGAGAGCATCCTGCGTGCCTACGGACTCCGCACCGGCCTCATGACGAGCCCGCACCTCGTACGCCTCAACGAACGAATCGTGATCGACGGCGAACCGATCAGCGATGAGCTGCTCGCCAGCAACTGGGACGACATCCAGCCCTACCTCGCCATGGTCGACGCAGAGCTCGAGCGGGAGGGAGAAGGAGCCCTCACGTTCTTTGAGGCCCTGACCGTTCTCGCCTTCGCGTGCTTCGCCGACGCCCCGGTCGATGTGGCCGTCGTTGAAGTGGGCATGGGCGGGGAGTGGGACTCCACGAACGTCGCCGACGGACAGGTTGCCGTGTTCACGCCGATCGCCCTCGACCACACGCAGCGGCTCGGCAGCACCGTCGCCGAAATCGCGCGCACCAAGTCCGGCGTCATCAAGCCGGCCGCCGCCGTGGTGTCAGCGGCGCAGGGCGCAGAGGCCGGCGCGGAAATCGCACGTGCCGCGGAGTTGCGCGAATCGACCCTCGCGGTCGAGGGCGACGCATTCGAACTGTTGGAGAGCAAGGTCGCCGTCGGCGGCCAACTCATTTCGGTGCGAGGCATCGCCGGCACCTACACCGAGCTGTTCCTGCCCCTCTACGGAACCCACCAGGCGCAGAACGCGGCTCTCGCCATTGCCGCCGTTGAGTCCTTCCTCGGCGGCGGCAGCCAGGCGCTCGTGGGTGACCTGCTCGCCGAGGGACTCGGCACCGCAACATCACCCGGGCGGCTGCAGCTCGTGGGCGTTGAACCGACCGTGTTCATCGACGCCGCACACAACCCGCACGGCGCCGCGGCCCTCGCCGCGGCGCTCGACGACTACTTCGACTTCGAGGAGATCGTCGCCGTCGTGGGGATTCTCGGCGACAAGGACGCGGCGGGCATCATCGACGCCCTCGCGCCCCGGGTGGCGCGTTTCCATGTGACCCAGTCGCACTCCGAGCGTTCGCTGGACGTTGATTCCCTGGCCGACATGATCGCCGAACGCACGAGCGAAGACACCACGTTCCGTTTCGGCAGCACCGCCGAGGCCCTCGAAGATGCCAGGGCCTGGGCGGGCGAGAAGCCCAAGCGCGCCGTCATCGTCACCGGTTCGATCAGTCTCGTCGGTGAGGCCCTCACCCTCGCCGACACCGGCGAATGGATGAAACCGTGACAACGGCCCCCGACCCCTCGGAGCCGGCCGACGCGGCGAATCTCCCGGAAGGCCATGGGCCGCGCCGGGGACCCGCCTCCGGCCCGCGATCCGTCAAACGCACCCTCGCATCGATCGTGCTCGGATTTGAGAGCATCGTGGTGTTCCTCGCCGCGCTCGCGACCTTCGGTCTCGGTTCGTTGCCGCCCCTCGTCGCGCTGGGTGGGGGAGCGGTGCTGTGTGTGGCCGCGATCGCCCTCATCGGGCTCCTGCGTTTCAGCTGGGCGTACCCCGTCGGCTGGGCGCTGCAGGTCATCATCATCGCCACCGGATTCATCACCCCCGCCATGTTTTTCGTGGGCGCACTCTTCGCCGCCATGTGGACGTACTGCATGATCAACGGCACTCGCATCGACAAACAGAAGGAAACATCATGAACACTCCGATCGAAGAAACCCTCGTCCTGATCAAGCCCGATGGCGTCGCCCGCAACCTCACGGGTGAGATCCTGCGCCGCATCGAGGCCAAGGGGTACTCCCTGGTAGACATCAAGCTTGTGCAGGCCGACCGTGACCTGCTCGCCGCCCACTACGCCGAGCACGAGGGCAAGCCCTTCTACCAGCCGCTCGTCGAGTTCATGGAGAGCGGCCCGATCGTCGCCTTCCGTATCGCCGGGAACCGCGCCATTGAGGGATTCCGCGCCCTCGCCGGCACCACCGACCCCACGACCGCCGCACCGGGAACGATCCGCGGCGACCTGGGCCGCGACTGGGGCGTCAAGGTTCAGCAGAACCTCGTGCACGGGTCTGACTCGCCCGAGTCAGCCGCGCGCGAGCTCGCCCTCTGGTTCAACTAAGCCGCACGTTCCACCGCCGCCCCGCCGTGACGCCCGATATCGGATGTCGCGGCGGGGCGGCGTTGTGCGCGGCGCCCCGCGGTGCGGCTAAAGACGGTTGAGCACGTCCATGTTCAGCTGGGCAACGACGGCGAAAATGATGTAACAGGCGATGGTGATCACGAAGAGCCATGAATACGCGCCCGCCGCCATCCGCCGGACGGATGCCGAAGCGGGAATGTGACCGCGCTTGAGGTTGTAAAGGGTCACCGCGAGGAACGCGGGGATCGTCACCGCCCAGGTGACCATGCACCACGGGCACAGCACGTCGAGCACGAAGATGCTCTCGAAAATCAGCCAGATGACGAAGGCCATCGCACCGGCCACGCCCACGTTCAGGCCCAGCCAGAACCATCGTCCGAAGCGTGCGCCCGCCAGGATCGCCATTCCGATCGTGATGACGACGCTCCAGGCCGCCAGTCCGATCAGCGGGTTGGGAAATCCGAACAATGACCCCTGCCAGGAGGCGAGATTCGTGCTGCACCCGATCAGGACGCTGAAATTGCACGACAACTGCGCGTTGGGATCCTCCAACATGTGCACCTTGTCGAGCGTGAGCGCGAAAGCGGCCGCGAAACCGATGGCACCGGCGATGACGAGAAAGATGGCCAGCCCCGTGGGGCGGTGAACGGGCTGGGTCGCTGACACCCTCGGATTATGTCACGCGCGCTCGCACGTTCCCGGTGCGAATGCATGCGATAATCGGACCTAGTCGTTGAGCCGCGCTCAAGCAGACGCAGATGAAGCTTTTTGGGGACAGCAATAATTCCCGCATGCAGTGGTCGCACGACCAAAAGTATTAGCAATCAGAGCCAAGAGCCGGTTGCGCACGTAAAAACATTCGCGGGAAAGTCGCGCAGGCGACCTTCTCGCACGACAGAGTAACCGAGTGGGTGGCGCGGTCGCCTACACCGGTCAAGGAGCACACCAGTAATGGTGGAAGACAACCAAAACAAGACACGCCGGGGCTTTTTCGGCTCCCGCCGCACCACGCGAAAGTCGACGACGATTCCCGAGGCCCCAGCGGAGCCTTCGTCGACCGAGCCGGTGCCTGAGACCACGGCGTCCACCCACACACTTCAGAACGTGACCGAGCGCAAGCCCGTCACCGATCCCGCAACCGAGCAGGCACCGGCAACGGTGCCGAGCCAGCCCACGGTGCAGAAACAGGACACGACAGTGACCACGACTACGAATACATCGCCGCCCACGGACGACGAGCCCGGCAGCGACCTGCCGGGCGCCGAACTGCAGGCGACCGACGCGTCAACGACCGACGCGGCGCCGGAGCCCGCCGACCCTGCCGCACCGGTCGCTGCCGCGCGCCGTCCGTCAACGTCGCTGCTCTTCCAGGCGCCCGAGATCCTCCCGTATGTGCCTCGCGCCGGCAGCCAGAAAGACGATCGCACCGAGCGCGGCAACGCGGGCGTCGACCGCAACAACGGCGGCCACGATGATGACGATTTCGAAGAGACCACCACGGTCCGTCGACGCGCGCGTCGTCGCACCGGCGACGAGGGGCGTTCCGGCCCCGACGACCCCGCCAATACCGTCGTCAAGGTTCGCGCCCCGCGCGAGCCGGAGCTCATCACCGAGCCGCAGCGCATCAAGGGATCGACCCGCCTCGAAGCCAAGAAGCAGCGCCGCCGGGACGGTCGCGACGCCGGACGACGCCGCCCGGTCATCACCGAGGCCGAGTTCCTCGCCCGCCGCGAATCGGTCGCCCGGCTCATGGTGGTTCGCGCCAAGCACAACAAGATCCAGATCGGCGTGCTGGAGGACGGCGTGCTCGTGGAGCACTATGTCGCGAAAAACCAGGATGCCTCCCTCATCGGCAACGTGTACCTCGGTCGCGTTCAGAACGTGCTGCCCAGTATGGAAGCGGCCTTCGTCGATATCGGGCGCGGACGCAACGCCGTGCTGTATTCCGGTGAGGTCGACTGGGACGCCGCCGCCGAGAATTCGGGCACGAGCAACCAGCCGCGTCGCATCGAACTGGCGCTCAAGCCCGGTGACAAGGTTCTCGTGCAGGTCACGAAGGATCCGATCGGTCACAAGGGCGCCCGGCTCACCAGCCAGGTCTCGCTGCCGGGCCGCTACCTCGTGTATGTGCCGAACGGCTCCATGAACGGCATCAGTCGCAAGCTTCCCGACACGGAACGCGCGCGACTCAAGAAGATCCTCAAGGAGGTTCTGCCCGAGAATGTCGGCGTCATCGTGCGCACGGCGGCCGAGGGCGCCACCGACGAGCAGCTGACCGTTGACGTCAACCGACTCACGGCGCAGTGGGCATCCATTTCCCAGCTCGTGGAAACGGCACAGGCGCCCGCCGAACTGCACAGCGAACCCGACCTGCTGATCAAAATCGTTCGTGACGTCTTCAACGAGGACTTCGCGCGCATGGTCGTGTCCGGCGACGAATCCCGCCAGACCATCGAGAACTACCTCTCCCAGGTTGCCCCCGACCTCGTCGAGCGGATCGAGAATTACACGAGCGAAACGGATGCCTTCGACGAGCACCGCATCTCGGAGCAGATCGAGAAGGCCCTCGACCGCAAGGTATGGCTGCCGTCCGGCGGATCGCTCGTCATCGACCGCACCGAGGCCATGACGGTCGTCGACGTGAACACCGGCAAGTTCGTGGGTTCCGGAGGCAATCTCGAGGAGACGGTCACCAAGAACAACCTTGAGGCCGCGGAAGAAATCGTTCGTCAGCTGCGCCTGCGCGACATCGGCGGAATCATCGTCGTCGACTTCATCGACATGGTGCTCGAATCCAACCGCGACCTCGTCTCCCGTCGCCTGATCGAATGCCTCAGCCGCGACAGAACGAAGCACCAGGTCGCCGAGGTCACCTCGCTCGGTCTCGTGCAGATGACCCGCAAGAAGCTCGGCCTCGGCCTGCTCGAGTCCTTCAGCGAAAACTGTGAGGCCTGCGCCGGACGCGGCATCATCGTGCACCACGACCCTGTCACCAAGCACCGCCAGACGGCGCAGCCCCCACAGGAACGTCGCCCGCGCGCCCGCTCGGGCAACGGCTCGGGTTCCACGCCCCCGAACGGTGGCGGCCACAACGGCGCAAGCGGCGCTGGCGGGTCGAAAGACCCGTCGGCAACGGATGCTCCCAAGACGGGCAACGGCACACACGGAATCACCGAGGACGCCAAGAACGCCCTCGCGCTGATTGCCGCGCGCACCATCACCCGTACGGGGTCGATCCCGATCGTCAGCGACGCGGTGAAGGCCGAAGCCCTGGCCGTGGCATCGGCGGAGGCCGCGGACCCATCGGCGCACGCTGCTCCCGAAAGCAACACTCCCGAAAGCAACACTCCCGAAGGCAACGCTCCCGAAGGCAACGCGACATCTGTTGCGGACGCGTCGGCCGACCAGGTTCGCGCCGAACAGCCCGTGCGCACCGATAAGCCGGAGCGCAGCGAACAGCGCAGCGACAAGCCGGAGCGCAGCGAATCGCGCAACCGACGCAGCCGATCCTCGCGCGCGCAATCAGCGCCCACGGAGGCGCCGCGCACCGAGACGCCGCCTGCGGCCGCGGAGGCGAGCGACGCCGGATCCGAGTCGCTCGCGATTCTGGACATCCCCGTGACCAAGTCCACGAGCGGAAAGCGTCGGGCCAGCAAACAGGTCACCGACCAGATGCTCGACTCCGTTCTCGAGTCCCTTCCCGAGCCTAAGCAGCCCGGCCAGGGGCGGGCGCGCAGTCGTCGGGTGACGACGGCCGGCGGGTCCACCGCGCAGCCGATTATTGTTGCCGTGCCGGACGAGCAGAACTAGCACGACCGACTCCCTGGAATGATCGCGGGGGTACCGGGCGAAAGCCCGGTACCCCCGTTTCGTGCGTCGGCGCGGCGCGCACAGACCGCGCCCCGCGAGTCGGGCGGGTCAGAGTCCGCGGCGCTCCCGCATGGTCACGCGCAGGCCGCTGGCGCGCAACTGCGTCACCAGCTGCCTGTAGGTCACCGGTTGCGCCCCTGCGGCCACCAGGGCCTCGTAGCTGGCCGCCGGCACGTCATAGTGATCGAGGTCGAAGGCGCGCGAAGGAACTCGCTGAGCGGCCGCGAAGGCGTGCAATTCGGCGAGCGACACGGTGCTCACGAGGTGGGACCACACCGTTCCGTGCGCGGGCCAGCTAGGCTGGTCTATAAGTACGGCCATGGTGCAAGTTTACGAGGCGTTCCTGAACGACTCGCCGGGGCCGCAGTTTGACCGCGGGTGATGGATCAGGTAAAGTCATCCCTTGGTGTGCGATGAATTTTTAGCGCGATCACCAAGGTTTTCTGTCGTGACAAGTCGATTCGACTCGTTCATGACAGCAAATTTCCAAGCCTGATATTTTCAGGCAGTATTTTCCAGTAATTGCCCTTTCCGGTAATTAGGAACCGGGGCCTTCGGGCCTCCCAGAGATTGGTACGTAAAGTGGTTTACGCAGTTGTGCGCGCCGGAGGGCGGCAGGAGAAGGTACAGGTCGGTACCATCGTCACGATGGACCGAATCAAGGCCGACAAGGACGGCAACGTCGAGCTGGCCGCTGTGCTCCTCGTCGATGGCGACAAGATCACCTCTGACGGTGCGTCGCTGGCCAAGGTCAAGGTGACTGCCGAGGT
>Ga0307487_1000792_pt1 | contig 23926 bp, 20 predicted proteins | sample CBIW12metaG_FD_203665 | JGI IMG/M metagenome (GOLD analysis project Ga0307487, IMG submission 203665) | Sea-ice brine microbial communities from Beaufort Sea near Barrow, Alaska, United States - CBIW 1.2 | ecosystem: Environmental > Aquatic > Marine > Coastal | place: USA: Alaska | collected... | reverse complement strand
AATCCAATCTTCCTGAGATCGCTATTGCGGCAATTATTTCCGGTGAACCAACAAAAGCGTGGGTATTTGGGTTACCATCGGCACGTTTTGAAAAGTTTCGGTTAAAGGAGTGAACAATCGTGTTTCTCTCATCGCCTTTACGATCACTTCGATCCCATTGTCCAATACAAGGACCACAGGCATTGGTAAAAATAGTGGCGTTAAGATCTTCAAATATTTTTAGCAATCCATCCCTTTCAGCTGTAAAGCGAATAGTTTCTGAACCCGGATTGATTCCAAAATCAGATTTTGCTTTTACATTTTTATCTACGGCTTGCTTGGCAATAGAAGCGGCACGGGTTAAATCTTCATAAGAAGAGTTGGTACAAGAACCTATTAATCCCCAGTCAACTTTTATTGGCCAGCCGTTTTCTTTGGCTTTTACAGCCATTTCAGAAACGGGAGTAGCGAGATCGGGAGTAAAAGGTCCGTTTAGGTGAGGTTTTAAATCTGAAAGATTGATTTCAATAACTTCATCGAAATATTTTTCAGGATTTTCATAAACCTCAGCATCACCGGTAAGGTGTTCCCTTATTTCATTGGCAGCATCAGCAACATCAGCCCTGTTGGTGGCTTTTAAATAACGTTCCATTGAATCGTCGTAGCCAAATGTGGAAGTTGTTGCCCCCACTTCAGCACCCATATTACAAATGGTCCCTTTTCCTGTACAAGACATAGAGCGGGCACCTTCGCCAAAATATTCTACAATAGCACCTGTTCCACCTTTCACGGTAAGAATTCCGGCTACTTTTAAAATTACATCTTTTGGGGCGGACCAACCTGAAAGTTTTCCGGTTAATTTCACACCGATCAATTTCGGGAATTTCAGTTCCCAGGCCATTCCTGCCATAACATCTACAGCATCTGCTCCCCCTACTCCAATAGCGACCATTCCTAATCCACCGGCATTTACCGTGTGAGAATCAGTCCCGATCATCATTCCGCCAGGAAAAGCATAGTTCTCAAGTACTACCTGGTGAATAATCCCTGCTCCGGGTTTCCAGAAACCAATTCCATATTTATTGGAAACTGATTCCAAAAAGTCAAAAACTTCATGACTATTTTTATTGGCGGTAGCTAAATCTATTTTTGCCCCCATTTTTGCCTGGATCAGGTGATCACAGTGAACAGTTGTTGGAACTGCAACATTTTTTTTGCCGGCTTGCATGAATTGCAACAAAGCCATTTGTGCTGTTGCATCCTGACACGCAATGCGGTCTGGTGCAAAATCCACATAATCTTTACCCCGGGTAAAACCCTGAGAAATATTGGAATCCCAAAGGTGAGTATAAAGTATTTTTTCTGAAAGTGTTAAAGGTTTTCCAACTGCCTCTCGTGCTTTGTTCACACGTTCGGCCATTTGGCTGTATACCTTCTTGATCATATCAATATCGTACGCCATTTTATTATAATTTAATGTTCTAAAAAGTCTCACGAAATTACAACTTTTGAGTCGTAATTAAAAATTATAACCAATATTGAATTAAAGATGATAATAATTCAATATTAATCCAAATAATTGCTGATTATCTGGATATTAGTTTAATAACGAATACTTGAATTGAGAAATCGACAATTGAGAATCTATTGAAATCGCTTTTTAAATTTAATGTTTAAAGAATTCAATACTGAATGAAACCAAAGACGCTGAACCAAAATATTTCAGTGTAAATTTAAAAGAATCAGGTTTCGGATTGCGGGTTTCACGCAAAGAACGCAAAGCAAAAAAAAAAACGCAAAGAGCGCAAAAGTGATTCTTAGGGTTATTTGAGACTATGTATTGAATAATTCTTTATTCTTTATTCTTAATTCGTCCTTCTTACTTCGTACTTCGTATTTCTAACTTCGTACCTCTAACCTCTACTTCTAACTTTTTTTCAGCGGGTCACGCAAAGAACGCAAAGCAAAAAAAACGCAAAGAGCGCAAAAGTGAATCTTTTAGCGTTCTCCTATATAACTACTTTCAAAGTTATCTTATTTGAAGTTGTAAAACTACATCTACCGTGTACTTTGTGTGGAATAATTCTTGTTTCTTTATTCTTAACTCTTCGTACTTCTAACCTCGTACTTCTAACTTTCTTTCAGCGGGTCACGCAAAGATCGCAAAGCAAAAAAAACGCAAAGAACGCAAAAGTGAATCTCTAAGCGTTCTTTGCGTTTTATGTTTGGAATATTCTTATTTCATATTTCGAACTTCTTAAAGTCTTGATTCTTGACTCTTGATTCGATATTTAAACTAAAACAAATTTCTGATGATTTTTTCTTCTGAAACGCCTTCTGCTTCTGCTTTATAATTTTTGATAACTCGATGCCGAAGAATTCCCAGTGCAACGGCCTGAATATTTTCAATATCCGGAGAGAATTTTCCATTGACCACAGCGTGCGCTTTTGCTGCCAACACCAAATTCTGGGAAGCTCTTGGTCCTGCACCCCAATCTACATAATTTTTTACCATTTCATGAGCTGTACCACCATGAGGTCTGGTTTTACCAACCAAATTTACGGCATATTCCACGACATTATCTGCCACCGGAACCCGGCGAATAAGTTGCTGAATTTCTATAATTTCTTCGGCAGAAAATAAGGGATTTATGGTTTCCTGGTTATTGGCGGTAGTTTTTTTAACCACATTCACTTCTTCTTCAAAAGAAGGATAATCCAAATGTATAGCAAACATAAAACGATCAAGTTGAGCTTCAGGTAAAGGATACGTACCTTCCTGTTCAATTGGGTTTTGTGTTGCCAGCACAAAATAAGGCAAACTGAGTTTGTAGTTGTTTCCTGCCACCGTCACCGCCCTTTCTTGCATAGCCTCAAGCATTGCCGCCTGTGTTTTAGGTGGAGTCCTGTTGATCTCATCGGCCAGGATTATGTTTGAAAAAACCGGGCCTTTTATAAATTTAAAATGCCTGTTTTCATCAAGTATTTCCGAGCCTAAAATATCACTGGGCATAAGGTCGGGGGTGAATTGAATCCGTTTAAAATCAAGTCCCAATGCCTGGGCAATGGTATTTACCATTAATGTTTTCGCCAATCCGGGAACTCCAATTAGCAATGCATGCCCACCTGCAAATATGGAAAGCAGGATTTGATCGACCACTTCTTCCTGACCAACAATTACCTTAGCTATTTCCTGCTTAAGCTTTTGGTGTTTTACAACCAAAGCTTCTACTGCGGCCACATCAGACATTTATATTATTTTATTTTTTCAACCAATTGCTTTTAAAATCGCAATTACGGTATTTACCATTAATTTTTATATAAGTATCTGCAATTTTTTCTTCCTGCCAATTTTCAATTGCATCCAATTGTTTATCTCTTAAGGCAAGTTCCTTGATTTTTAAATAATCCTGTGCAAATTCGGCTTTATGTTCAGAATAACGTTTATTCACCGTGATTAGTTTATAAAACACTCTCCCGGTACGGTCCTGATCGGTTAAAACCAACGACACATCGCCTTCCTTCAAATTAACAATTTGATCGTAAATTGAAGGATCTATTTTGTTTATCTCAAAGCGGGTATCTCCGGTGGTAGGATTTATTAACTTACCTCCATTGGCAGCTGTTTGTTCTTCCACTGAATATTTTTTAGCTGCATCGGCAAAAGTCAACTCTTTTGCAACGACTTGATTTCGGATGCTGTCTATTTGCTTTCTAGCCTTTTCAACTGTTGCATTGGTCACATCGGGAATCATTAAAATATGTCTTATTTCAAGGTTTTGCCCTATTACCTTATCAACCTTAATTATATGGAATCCAAATTGCGACTCAAATGGCTCACTAACTTCACCTTCCTGTAAACTAAAGGCGGTATCTTTAAAATCCTTATCCAGTCCGTCTTTCCTGGTAATTACCATTCGTCCCCCATCTTTACTGGAACCTGGATCCTGGGAATAAAGCACTGCTTTGGTAGCGAAACTCGCATCGTTGTCCACCACATCTTCCCTGAATTCTTTCAGCCTGTCAATTACTTTTTGCTTTTCGTTTTGAGGAATTTCGGGTTTGATTATAATTTGTGCGATCTCCACCTCATCGCCAAAAATAGGGCGCTCGTCTTCCGGGATCCCAGAGAAATACGCCCTTACTTCATCTGGCGTGATCTCTACATTTTCGATGATCTTTTTTTGCATTCTATTTGCCAGTTCCCGCTGTTTGTTAATTTCAAACAATTCTTTCCTGAATTCATCCTCTGTATCACGTTTATAAAAGCTCAATACTTTATCCATTGAACCTATTTGACCCACCATTTGTGAAATTTGTTGGTCGACGAAATTTCCAACTTCAGAATCAGAAACTATAATACTGTCCTGAACAGCGTGGTGCGCATATAATTTATTTTCGAGCAAACTTCCGGCTAATTCACAGTCGGTTATATCAGCGGTAGAAATCCCCTGACTTTTAAGATCCTTGTACATCAGTTCCACATCGCTGTCCAGGATCACATATCCCCCAACCACAGCGGCAATTCCGTCTACTTTAATTCTATTAAATTGAGTGGGAGTGGCTTGTTCCTCTACTATTTCCTGTTTTGGTTGAATTGCAGTGCTATCTGTAACTATAACTTCCTGAGCCCTGCTTTGGTGTCCAAGTCCTAATGTTAAGATTAAAACAGCTGCGCTGTTAATTATAAATTTCAAATTGTTTGTTTTCGATTGCATCTCTTGTTATATCTTTTTCTAATTTCTTTACCAATTCGGCTTTGCGTTTATTGAGAAGTATTTGCTTTATAGTAGAATTTGCATATTCCAGTGGGGCCTGATCATTTCTCAACAGCACATCATTTACGTACACCAAATATACTTCTAATGAATCTTCAAGTTCAAGAAAATTCGCTTTTTTTAATAATTGAGATTTATTCACATCATTAAGCGGCCCAATTCTGTTAAAAACCAAACTGGTACTTACCCAAACTGAATCATTAAAGGAATAGGCCTTAAACTGAAGGGCAATTTTATCCAGATCAGCTTTATCCTGCTCCTTGAATTGAATAAATTTTCGTTTGATATCTTTAAAATCCAAACTGTTTTTATCTAAATTGATAAACCTCAGTTTTACAAGATCCTCATTTAACCTGAAATTTTCCAAATGATCCTCGTAATAGGCCTTAATTTCATTTTCGTCAAATGATGTATCCAATTGCTTTGTAACCAAAGCATCGGCATAGGCCTTGGTATATAATTCGTTTTTATAGTTTTTTACCAATTCGTCAAATTCTTTTTGAACCTGACTGTTCAAATTATATTTTGCCTTGTCTATTAATAACTGTTGGGTAGCCCATCGGGTTATAAAATTTGAAACGATCAGGATGCTGTCTTCCTCTGGGACATTTTCCCCAATCAGGGCCTGAATATCTTCTTTATAAAGGTAATTTTCGTTTACCCTTGCCACAACTTCCCGCTCTTCAGTCTCCTTAAAATAATCACAAGACTGAAGAAATCCCAAACAACAAATTAGGAGTAGAAATTTTAAGGTATGCTTCCTCATCAACTGTGTTTAATATAGATATAGTACCTGTTAATTTTTAAAACAATTTCCGAACTCTTCGGATTTAAAAAAAATATTGCGGCAAAAATAAGAATTCTCGTTGCTTCTGCAAGCTATTACCATAAACGATTCCAATTTCAGTAAATTATAATAAAAAATATAAATTTCTGAAGTACCTTGGATTTTCAACAAAAATGGCACCAATATGAAATATTCCAAAGAAATTGTTATAAACCTGCCCAGGGAAGAGGTTATAACCAGGATGGAAAATCCTGATAATTTTAAACATTGGCAGGATGGTTTTATTTCCTATAAACTCATCAGCGGCCAACCCGGAATTGAAGGTGCCCGCGCAAAACTATCCTATAAAATGGGGAAACGCGAAATTGAAATGATGGAGACAATCATTAAAAATAATCTGCCAGACGAATTGCATACTACGTATGACGCAAAAGGAGTTTATAATATTCAGAAAAACTATTTTAAAGAAATAGATAAGAATACTACAAAATGGGTTTCCTACAATGAATTTAAATTCAGCGGCTTTATGAAACTGATAGGTTTTGTAATGCCCGGTATTTTTGAAAAACAATCATTGAAATACATGCAGGATTTTAAGGCTTTTGCTGAAGAAGGTAAAAGTGTTTGCGATAATTAAAATAAAATGGAAAGACAAATAAAATTGATCTGGGATTTTAGAGGCCCCAGTTCTTTACCAACCGCCCAACATCACGAAATTCATTTAAAAGATTTTATTAAAACTGAAAATCTTCAGAAATGGAATATTACCGGATTTCAACAAATAAATGAAATGCACAGTATCGCATTCTGGGTGATTCCGGAATCAGAAATTTTAAAATTCCGGGATATTTTAAAGCCAAATCGCGCCACGTTGTACAGCGAATAATTTATTTTAGTTTGATTTTTTTCGATTTATTTGTATCACTCATTTATATTTGTCGAAAATCAAATACTCATGAAAAAATTTATTTTAGCACTTGCAGTCATTTTATCTACTACCTGTATTCAGGCACAAACTAAGGTTGGCACCATTGACGCCGATTATATCCTGGGTCAAATGCCTGAAATTAGCCTGGTAGAAGAAGGTTTAAAAACTTACAATACCGAGTTGCAGGCAGAATTGCAAACTACCATTAAGAAATACGAAGAGTTAATAGCAGCTTATCAGGCGGAAAACAGCACATTCACAGAAGAAGTAAAAACTTCAAAAGAAAGTGAAATTATGGAAGTGGAAAATGAAATTAAAAATTTCAGACAAAAGGCTTCTGTATTAATTCAAATGAAACGAAATGAACTCACCCAGCCATTCTATGTAAAAATTGATGAGGCCATGAAAGCCGTGATTACTGCCCAGGCATATACCCAAATATTCAACACCAGTACAAACGGACTTGCCTTCTCCGATCCAAAATTTGATATTACCGATGCTGTTTTGGAAAAATTAGGGATTGTGGTTAAATAATTATCATTAAAAATATTTAAAAAAGGCTGTCCAAAATGATTGGGCAGCCTATTTTAAATATGCAAAATTGTGATTTTATCTGCTGTAATTAGGAGATTCATTGGTAATGGTTACATCGTGTGGATGACTTTCGTGAATTCCCGAGGCCGTGATTTTTATGAACCTTCCATTATCCTGAAGTCCGGCAATGTCTTTTGCCCCGCAATAACCCATTCCGGCGCGCAATCCGCCGACAAATTGATTGATACTTTCCTCCAGATCTCCTTTATAAGGAACCCTTCCCACAATTCCTTCAGGTACCAATTTCTTGATATCGTCTTCAACATCCTGGAAATACCTATCTTTAGAACCTTTTTGCATGGCTTCAATAGAGCCCATCCCACGGTAGGATTTAAATTTTCTTCCCTCAAAAATGATAGTTTCTCCCGGAGATTCCTTGGTTCCGGCAAGCAATGAACCCAACATAACACAATCGGCACCTGCAGCGATGGCTTTTGGAATATCGCCTGTATATCGAATTCCTCCATCTGCAATTACGGGAATTCCACTTCCTTTAATAGCGGCAGCGACTTCCAATACCGCCGAAAATTGTGGAAAACCAACTCCTGCCACTACCCTGGTTGTGCAAATTGATCCCGGACCAATCCCGACTTTAACTGCATCGGCACCGGCATCCACCAAATATCTTGCTGCCTCGCCTGTGGCTATATTTCCTACAACAACTTCCAGATCCGGAAATTTCGCTTTTATCTTTTTTAATACATCTACAACTCCCTTGGTATGTCCGTGGGCAGTATCAATTACCACTGCATCTACTCCCGCATTTACCAAAGCTGCCGCACGTTCGGTGATATCAGATGTTACTCCAAGTGCTGCTGCAACCCGTAAACGACCATAACTGTCTTTATTGGCTACCGGCTTTTGGGTTAGTTTTGTAATATCTCTGAAGGTGATCAACCCAACCAGTTTTTTATCAGAATTAACCACCGGTAATTTTTCAATTTTGTATTGCTGAAGAATATCTTCGGCTTCTTCCAGGGAAGTTCCTTCAGAAACCGTAACCAGGTTTTTTGATGTCATTACTTCAGAAATTAGCCGATCGCTGTCTTTTTCAAAACGCAAATCCCGGTTGGTCACAATACCCAACAATTTACCGTTATTATCTATAATTGGAATTCCCCCGATGCTGTGTTCACGCATATTGCGTTTTGCATCGTTCACCGTGGCCGTAATTGGCAAGGTAATAGGGTCTATGATCATCCCGCTTTCTGCACGCTTTACCTTTCTCACTTTCAGTGCTTGTGCCTCTATCGACATATTCTTGTGAAGCACACCAATACCGCCTTCCCTTGCAATGGCGATGGCCATTTTGCTTTCGGTAACTGTATCCATGGCAGCAGATACTATTGGAACATTAATAGGTATATTCTTTGTGAATCTGGAGCGAATACTTACCTCTCGCGGTAAAATCTCAGAATAAGCTGGGATTAATAAAACATCATCGTAGGTGAGTCCCTCGCCAATAATCTTGAAGTCGTGTGCAGTCATAGCAATTAAAGATTTAATTGCGTGCAAAAGTAAGCATTTTTAAAACAAAACCCGAATTAACTTTCAGCTTATCAAGTCTAAAAATAAGAAAATGTCACTAATATCATTATTACGAAGTGAATTGCAACACATCAATGGAATTAAAGCCAATTATTATTCTGTCCTCTACTACTTTATCTTTGGTCAAAACAGTTAATTGTTGCCCGTTATCGAGTTTTAAAAGCAGTCTTGTATCGTGGCCCAAAAAAGTCTTTTTCAAAACCATTGCATGGGTCACATGTTCACATTCGGCATTTATGGCAAAATTTTCATTGCGTACAGCGTGGCAACATTCCGGGCTTAGCGGACATTTAAATGCAGATTGCAAATCGCTGCTCAACTGTATGGTATTTCCAAACAGGGAGGCTACATATATAGATTTTGGCTTGGTATATAAATTTGCTGCCTCATCCTTTTGAATGAGTCGACCGTTTTGAAGGATTAAAATTTCATCGGCCACAGCCAGTGCATCCTGAGTGTCGTGAGTGACAAAAATTGCAGTTACCCCCGTATTCTTTACGATTTCGAAAATTTCATTTCTCAATTGCATTCTCAGCATAGAATCCAGATTACTGAATGGTTCATCGAGGATCAACAAGGATGGATTAGGAGCCAAAGCCCTTGCCAAAGCAACCCGCTGTTGCTGTCCACCTGAAAGTTGATGAGGATACCGGTCTTTAAATTCTTTCAGACCGACAAGTTTAAGCACTTCTTCTGCCCTTTCATTTTTATTTTTATCTTTTGAAATTCCGTAGAGTACATTTTGCATCAAATTTAAATGAGGGAACAAAGCATAATCCTGAAATACCAATCCTACCTTTCTTTTCTCCGGCACAACAAGTTTATTGGTGGAGGATACTATTTTACCATCGATCGTTATAATCCCGGCATCCGGTGTTTCCAAACCCGCAATAAGCCGCGCTAAAGTAGTTTTACCACTTCCGCTCTCACCTACAATTGCACAAACATCCCCTTGTTTAAGATGGAAGGAAACATCTTTTAATGCAAAGTTTTTTCCTTTGTCAAAACTCTTTGAAAGTAATTCAATTTGTAACATAGTATTTTTATTTTACGAGCAATCTGTTCAAAAATATTACGGGAAGCATCACTGTAAGTATGATAAGCAAGGACGGAATGGCTGCTTCCATTACCATTTCGTCGCTGGCATACTCGTATGCTTTCACCGCCAAAGTGTTTACCTGAAAAGGTTTTAAAATTAAAGTCAGTGGCAATTCCTTTATAACGTCCATAAATACCAGAATAAAGGCGCTTAAAATTCCTGTTTTTATAAGAGGGAAATCAATTTTGAAAAAAGTTTTTATATTCCCTACCCCCAAAATTCTTGAAGAATCGGGAATTGAATCATTCACTTTTAATGCCGTAGATTCAATTGGATTGAATGCGACGGCCAAAAACCGGACCACATAAGCATAGATCAAAGCGATTAAAGTCCCGGAAATAATAAGTCCAGGCTGAATTTGAAACAGATAATCCAATGTCCCGATCAACCATTTATCTATAAAAATAGTTGGGATCATAATTCCAATTGCCACCACCGCACCGGGAATTGCGTAACCCAAAACGCCTAATTTAGCAATATTTTTAAGAGAACTTATCCTGCTCCATTTCGAAAAATAGATCAATAATATTGCCACTATAACAGTGACAATTGCAGTTAAAAAAGCGATCCCAAAACTCTGTAATGAAATGATCAGAAAAGAAGATGTAAACACATTTTCATAAGTGAGGAATGCCCAATAGATCAATTGAGCAACCGGAATTATGAAACCCAATAATACCGGCAACAAAACAAAAGAAAAAATTAGGTACTGAATTCTTTTACTCAATGTTCTCCTATGAATTCCTTGGCTGTTCGCTTTACTGCTGCTGAATTGAATTTTCCTGCGTTGAAATTTTTCCAGCAATATCAGGCCAAATACAATAATTATTAAAAGTGCCGAAAGATAAACCGCTGTTTCGGGCTCTGCAAGCGAGAACCAGGACCTGAAAATCCCCGTGGTAAAGGTGCTCACCCCAAAATATTTGGCTGCTCCATAATCGTTTAAAACCTCCATTAAAACCAGGATAAGCCCGGCAACTATGGCGGGTCTGGCTAAAGGAAGGATCAGTTTAAAAAAGGATTTAATCTCCCCCACTCCCAGCATCTTTGAAGCTTCCATCAAATTGTTTGCCTGATTTAAAAAGAAAGCCCGGGAACTTACATATACGTATGGAAATAATGAGATCCCCAGCACGAAGGCAAGTCCAGTTTTATTCATTATATCAATACGCACAAAGTCAAATCCAAAAAAACGCAGGATTAATTCTAAACTACCGCCATAATCCAAAATTCCGGCATAGGAATAAGCCACAATATAAGAAGGTATTGCCAGAGGTAAGATCAGGAGCCATTCCAATTGTTTTCTATACGGAAACTCAAAACGGGCAACCAGCCAGGAGGTTGAAACTCCTATTAAAACTACCATAAACCCACAAACAAAAACCAGGAATAGAGAATTGCCTATGTAATCCAACAATAGATTTTCTACAATATGACCCCAGGTTTCTCCGGGACCCGAAAAAAGTTTAATCCCAATCGAAATAACCGGCAGGGCGATTAAACCCACAAGGACCAAAGTTAAAATAGCCCAGTGGTTACTGTCCCTTTTTAGTCGTTTTAATCTGTTATTTAAAGAAAATAAGTTTTTACTTCCAGCTTGCTTCATCAAAAATTATTACAGCTTTTTTATTGTTTTCACCAAGTTTTGAAAGAAGCATGGAATCTTCCTTGAATTCACCCCAGCTTTGGAGTAACTCGGAGGCTTGAACATCAGGATTGACAGGATATTCATAATTGGTATTTGCGAAAATTTTCTGGGCTTCTTTTGAAATTAAAAATTCGATCAGTTTTATGGCATTTTCCTTATTTGGAGCATAACGCGCAACTCCCGCTCCACTAATATTAATATGTGCACCCCTGCCTTCCTGATTGGGAAAAAATACGCCAATAGCTTTTGCAGCTTTGACCTCTTCAGGACTCTCAGAATTTAACATATTTCCAATATAATAGGTGTTTACCACTGCAATATCTCCTTCGCCGGCAACTACTGCTTTAACCTGATCCCTGTCATTTCCTTTTGGCGCGCGCGCCATATTGCTCACTACTCCTTCAGCCCATTTTTTTGCCTCTGCCTCCCCATCATTTACAATAAGGGACGCCAATAAGGATTGGTTGTAAATATTGCCGGACGAACGGATCAAAATTTTGCCTTTCCATTTTTCTGAAGCTAAGTCTTCATAAGTAGAAAGTTGGGTCGCATCCATCCTATCTTTTGCATAAACAATTATCCTGGCTCGTTTGGTCAGGGCAAACCAATAATTTTCCGGATCCCTGAGATGTGAAGCAACCGTTTTATTCAAGATTTCAGATTTAATAGGTTGCAGCAAATTGAGTTCCTTTGCCCTGGTCAATCTTCCCGCATCTACAGTAATCAAAACATCGGCCGGGGAATGGGCTCCTTCAATGGTCATTTTTTGAATTAATTCATCGGCACTTGCATTTATAACATTTACCTGAATGCCGGTGCTTTTTTCGAATATGTCAAAAAGTTCCTGATCTGAGGCGTAGTGCCTGTGGGTATAAACATTTACTACTTGCTCACCTTCTGAATCTGAAGATTCAGTGTTTTTATCGTTTTTACAGGAAAACAACATCAAGATTGTGAACACAAATACAAGTTTCTTCATTTCAAATATTTTTAAGTCTGTAAAGATAGTTATTTAGAATTGTTTTAAATAAGATAAAATAAAATTCTTCCTTATATATCCAATAACTGGTCTAATATTAGATACTGAAATTGCCATATAAATCTAAAATTGATAGAAACATCAAAAATTTATTTTCTTCCTAAAACCTGATTAACAAGGGTTAAAATTTAAAATTAATCCATTATTTAAATTAAATCTAAATAAGCTTGTGTGTTTAATTAATGTCAATTATTTTTGCGGAACTATTTATAATCAATCTAAATAAAAAATGAAAATTAAATTGTTGTCTATTCTTGTGATAATTATCACGCACTCAGCACAGGCTCAGGATAAACATACTAAAAAGCAGTTAGATACTGTAGAATCATTAAGAGAAGTAGTTATCTCAGCCAATGTTCTTTTCGGAAGTAAATTTGAAGCACGGAACAGAACCGGATCTGCCTATTTTCTTACTCCGGCAGAACTCAAACAACACAATTATACCAATGTAAACAGGTTACTCAACACTGTTCCCGGGGTAAACACCTACGAGGAAGATGGTTTTGGGCTTCGTCCCAATATCAGTTTAAGAGGTACTTCTCCCGAAAGAAGTTCAAAAATCACTCTTATGGAAGATGGGGTTTTAATTGCTCCCGCTCCTTACAGCGCCCCTGCGGCTTACTATTTTCCATCCATTACAAGGATGGAGGCGGTAGAAATCCTCAAAGGCAGCAGCCAGGTTCAATACGGGCCAAATACGACCGGAGGCGCGATCAACTTTGTGTCATCCCGCATTCCATCAACGTTTTCAGGTTCCCTGTTTTCAAATTACGGTAGCTTCAACACTACCAATCTACATGCGAAGATTGGTAATTCCCATAAAAACTTTGGATACCTGGTAGAATATCAAAAGAACGGTTCTGATGGATTTAAGGATTTGGATAATGGCGGCAATACCGGATTTGACAAGGATGATTTTGTCGCAAAATTCAGGCTAAACACCAATCCGGAAGTTAAGGTAGGACAGGAACTGGAACTCAAATTCCAAACTTCTGAAGAAACCTCCAATGAAACTTATTTGGGCCTCACGAGGGACGATTTCGCCAAAGATCCGTTCCGCAGATATGCGGGTTCCCAAAAAGATCAATTAAATGCAGATCATCATCAGGTTATGGCTACACACGTTCTGAAATTCAATGATTATTTCATTATTACAACAACAGGTTATTACAACGAATTTAGCCGTAACTGGTATAAATTGGATAATGTTTCAGGTATAGGAATTAATGATTTACTGGACAACCCACAGGAATTTCCGGAAGAACTTAATATAGTGACAGGACGAAGCAATTCAGCCGCAGATGCTTTAAAGCTTAAAAACAACAATCGGAATTACCAATCAAAAGGAATCCAGACCAAATTTGATTACCACTGGAACACCGGAAATATTTCTCACGATGTGGAAATTGGATTAAGATATCATTTCGACGAAGAAGACCGTTTTCAATGGGTAGATGGATACCAAATGAATAGCGGAATTATGAATTTGACCACAGCGGGGACTCCGGGAACCGATGCCAACAGGATAAGTGACGCAAAAGCTTTCGCAACCTTTATGTTGTACAAAGTGAAATTTAATAACTGGACCATCACGCCGGGACTTAGGTATGAGAATATTACGCTTGGAAGAAAAGATTACGGCAAAAATGATGTTAACCGTACCGGAACAGATTTAAAAACCAGGGAAAATAAAGTAGAGGTTTATATTCCAGGAATTGGATTTAATTATTGGTTCGACAATCAATTATCTGTTTTTGGTGGCGTACACAAGGGATTTTCGCCTCCGGGAAACAGCGTTGGAGAGGATTCTGAAGAAAGTGTGAATTTTGAACTTGGATCGAGGTTTAATTTTAAAGGTTTTCAGGGAGAATTTGTCGGGTTTTACAACAATTACAGCAATTTGTTGGGAAGCGATCTTGCTGCCACAGGAGGAACAGGTTCATTGGAACAATTCAATGCAGGGGAAGTAGATGTTAAAGGATTGGAGTTTTTAATAAACTACGATTTACTTCAAAATAGTCCTGGCAACTTTAAGCTTCCACTAAATTTTTCATATACCTACACCCATACCGAATTTCAAAACAGTTTTGAAAGTGAAGTTGGGATATGGGGAAAGGTTACTAAAGGAGATCAAATGCCCTATATTCCCAATAACCAATTTCACGCGGGAATTGGCCTGGAACACCCCAAATTCGATTTAAACCTAAATGGAAGATATATGGGTGAATTCAGGACTTTAGCCGGAATTGGAAGCATCCCGGAGGATGAACGGGTAGACAGTAATTTTATCATAGACTTTTCGGCAAAATACCATTTCAATAAATACCTCAGCTTTACCGGAAACTTGATCAATGTTCTGGACAAAGAATACGCCGTATCACGGGTTCCTTCCGGATTAAGGCCCGGGCATCCTTTTGGAGCATATATTGGAATAAGTGCCCAATTTTAAAAATGAGTATTGAGAAGTGAGTATTGAGAAGTGAGTATTGAGTATTGAGTATTGAGATATGAGATTTGAGAATCTACAATATTAATTTTCTTCAACTGAACTTTTAATGATATGCCTCAAAGATTTTGGAAGCTTCATTATAGGCCGATTCAAAACTGGTCATTTTAATATTTGTGTCGGCTTTTTTGGCTGTGAAATAAGAAACCATTTTTTCTGTAGGCATATTTCCGGTAAGTATATCCTTGGCCATTGGGCATCCTCCAAAACCCTGGATTGCACCATCAAACCTCTTGCATCCTCCTATATATGCGGCATCCACTTTTTCGTGCCAGGTAGTTGGTGTGGTGTGCAAATGGGCGCCAAATTCTATTTCCGGATATTTGGGGATGAGATTTGAAAAAAGAGTCTGGATCACTTCTGGAGTTGAACTTCCGATAGTATCAGAAAGCGACAAAATTTTAACTCCCATTGCTGAGAGCTTCTCGGTCCATTCGCCCACTATTTCCACGTTCCAGGGATCGCCGTACGGATTTCCAAAACCCATGGAAAGATAGGCCACTACTTCCTTGTCCTTATTTTGGGCTATTTCCAAAATTTCATTCAGAGTTTCCACAGATTCGGAAATGGTTTTATGGGTATTCCTCATTTGAAAATTTTCGGAGATCGAAAACGGATAGCCTAAATATTTAATTTCCGGATGTTCAGAGGCATCTTGTGCCCCGCGGGTATTTGCAATAATGGCTAGAAGTTTGCTTTGGGTCGCCGATAAATCCAAACCTGCAAGCACCTCAGAAGTATCGACCATCTGGGGGATCGCTTTTGGGGAAACAAAGCTTCCGAAATCTATGGTATCAAATCCGCAGCGCAAAATAGACTGAATATACTGAATCTTTTTCTCGGTAGGAATAAAGGTCTTAATTCCTTGCATTGCATCTCGGGGACATTCGATAAGCTTGATTTTATCCATAGTTCAAAGATAGCATAAAAAAGATGTGAGAGTTGAGATATGAGATTTGAGATTTGAGAAGCAAGACTTTCATTGTTGTTACTAACTGAAAATTCGATGTTTTAATTAATTCCTATTTTTTATACCAAAATAAAAATTCCGATCCCAACAAAAACAACAATTTGTACCCACTTTAATATTATTCCCGATGAAGGATATTTTTTAAAAAATCCTGAAATATTACCTGCCAGTAAAGCCACCAATCCAAAAATTATAAATGCCTGTAGCATGAACAGGAGACCGAGTGTATAAAACTGGAAGACCAACTCTTCATCCGGAGCCCATAAAAATCCGGGGAAAAACGCTAAAAAGAAGATAGTCACCTTAGGATTGAGCACGTTCATAATAAATCCCCGCATAAACAATTTATTATTATTGTTAATTGGAAAATCATTAGAACTTAAAGAAATACCAGCTTTGCTCTTAAAGACCTTGAATGCGAGAAAAAACAGATACAGGGCCCCAAAAATTTTAATCAGCATAAAAATAGTTTCGGATTCTTTAATGATAGCGGAAACTCCAAAAGCGACCAATGTGGTGTGCACCATAATTCCGGAAACCAGTCCCAAAGTGGTTATTATCCCTGCTTTTTTTCCATTGGTCATACTTTGAACCAAAACGTACACTATATCTGGCCCGGGGGATATTGTGAGTAACATGGATGCTGTTAGGAAAAGGAAGATTTGCTCAATCAAGGAATGATGTTTTTATTTCTCAAATTGTGAGTTCAATTTAAAGGAAGTTTTTTTAACGATAAAATTTATTCAGATCAAATTTATGAATCAAATTTTCAAACCTCACTTTTTTTAGCCACGAATGCACGAATATTTTTGTATTTTTTTAAACATGATTCCCAATATTATAAATTTCTGTTTTTTCTATTCTATTCATTTTTCTCTATTTTCTTTTCTCAATACTCATATCTAATATCTCAATACTACTTAAGAACTTCTCTCCAGAATTTTCTTATTAATTTTTCTGATCAACCCGGGGCCTTCGTAAATGAATCCGGTGTACAATTGAACAAGACTCGCGCCAGCATCCAGTTTTTCCAGGGCATCCTCAGCAGAATGAATTCCTCCAACCCCTATTATTGGAAAAGCCCTGTTACTTTTTTCAGCAAGAAAACGAATTACCTCAGTAGACCGGTTTTTTAGGGGTCTACCGCTTAAACCGCCTGTTTCAATTTTATTTACAGAAGTTAAGCCTTCCCTGGAAACGGTCGTATTGGTAGCGATCACCCCTGCAATTCCGGTTTCTTTAACTATATCTATAATATCCAGCAATTGGGAATCGGTAAGGTCTGGGGCAATTTTCAATAAAATTGGCTTGGGTTTTTGTTTTTGTTCATTTTTATTCTGAAGGGTTTTCAGCAAATCGGTTAGCGGTTCCTTTTCCTGCAGCGCCCTTAAATTTGGGGTATTCGGGGAGCTCACGTTTACCACAAAATAATCCACATAATTAAATAAAGCCTCAAAACAGATCATATAATCGTTTACGGCAGCTTCATTTGGAGTGGTTTTATTTTTACCTATATTCCCACCGATGAGTATATTTTTATTCGATTTTAAACGTTTTACGGCAGCTTCCACGCCTTCATTGTTAAAACCCATCCTATTGATGATGGCTTCATCTTCCTTGAGGCGAAACAAACGTTTTTTCTCGTTTCCCGGTTGTGGTTTTGGGGTTACCGTTCCAATTTCCACAAATCCAAAACCCAAGGCATCCAACTCATTATAAAGTTTGGCATCTTTATCAAAACCGGCAGCCAGTCCCACTGGATTTTTAAATTTCAGCCCAAAAACTTCGCGCTCCAACCGCGGGTCGTTTAACTGAAACTTACTTTTTACAAGAGCCTGTGCACCGGGAATTTTAAACATAACTTTAAGAAAATTAAAGGTAAAATAATGCACCTTTTCCGGATCAAATTTAAAAAGAAAGTGTCTTATAAGCGATTTGTACATATTGGGAAGGTTTCTACAAAAATAGGTTAATTTAAAAAATAGTCATGGATTTAATAAAAGACTTTAAAATTTATCTAATAAGGTTATCGATTGACTTTACTCCATAAAAAAAGGCAGTCCGAAGACTGCCTTTTTTGTAATTAATAATTTATTATTTTAATGTTAAACTCACCCTTGCGAATAAGAATCTACCTCCTATTCCAAACTGTTGCGCTCTCCTGGACCAATCGAACCTACCATCACTTCGGTTGTTTTGATCCCCTTCCACGTTAGGTTGCAAATCCTGGGCAGCTCTTTCAGGGTAAATATCCAAAATATTATTGGCTCCTATGGTTAAAGTTAAAGCATCAGTAGCTTTATATCCCAAAGAAAGGTCTGTGACAATTTTAGAGTCGAAAACCTGTTGGTTTGCCAGAGTAGTAACAGCTTCGGTTACTTCTCCAAAATACACATTCCTTAAAAACACATTAAATTCCCCTGCAAAAAGGCTATTTGTCAGGTTGATCTTGGTTCTTGGAACTGCCTCTTCTAAATAAACCCGGCTGTCTTCAGGAAAATAGGTATCTACCAATTCAGCCCGTTCTAATTGGGGGGAAGCGTTAATACCTCCTACTTTTTGGGTTTTGGAAAAAGTACCCGCAAGATCTGATTTTGAACGAAGGCCATTTCCGAAGAGCGCATTATGGGTTAACACAACATCAATTCCCCTGGATTCGGTATCTATCGCGTTGGCAAAAAAGGAAGCTGCTGTAGCATTTGCCTGAGACAATAAAATATCCAACTCAGTACCTGTTCCCGGACCTTTAAATTGTCCTGTATAAACTACCCTGTCATCTATGGCAACAAAGTACGCATCTGCAGTCAGGGAAAGATTTGCATCGGGAATTTTTGCGGTAAATCCAAGGCTAACACTTTTCGATGTTTCTTCCTTTAACTGAGGGATCCCCAAGAGCTGTGCGGCCCTACTGTCGTTTGAGAAAGTACTAACTTCCTGAGGATTTCCAAGATTATCAAAAATTGTAGAAGTTGAATTAAAATTCAACTGGTGCAGGGATGGAGCCCTAAACCCGGTGTTTACCGCACCTCTTATATTGATGTTATCGGTTAATTTATAACGGGAAGAAACTTTAAAATTTATGGTTGATCCAAAATCGGAATAGTTTTCAAACCGGGTTGCGAACGTAAGTAGAAATTTCTGAGTTAGATCGGCTTCAATATCAAAATAACCGGCAATACTGCTACGCTCACGCGAAAGTTCGTTTTTAGGGCTAAATCCCGGAAAAACCTGTGAAGCTCCCGGCCTGGGGTCACCATAAAAATCCTCAGCAGGTTCCTGATCAGCACGTGTAATCACATCGCCTTGCTCGCTATATTGCTGGTATGAGGCTGGTTCTCCTGCTGTTATTTCATAATTCTCCAAACGGTATTCCGCTCCAAATGCAACGTTCACCCCTTCAAAGAAATCCTCATAAAAATTTGAGATATCAAGGTTAGTGGTATTTTGGGCAAAAGAAAATCCACCGGCATCAAAAGTAGTAGGACTGGCCTTTTGCAAAGATGCATTGGACGTATTGGAAATCGTATAAATAAATTCATTTTTTCCAAAAGTGTTACTGAAATCAACATCCCAATCTCCAATCTTTCCTTTAATACCTGTTGCAATGGATTGGTCGTTTATTTTGGAATTGATTTCAGGTAAAAATCCATCTATAAATATGGGGGTATATGTCCTGCTCTGGTTTGGCAATCTGTAGAACCCGGCAGAGTTCCCTTTTCTTGAACTTATTCCTGCAAATGAATAGATTTCAGTACCCGCATCATCTAAGGGTAATGAGAAATTGGCAAAAAATCTTCCACCTCGAAGTGCAGATTGCCCAACTCTCATATTATAATCACTTTTTCCTTGTCCCCTGGCATTTAATTCATCCTCGGTAACATCAAAATTTAAAAGTGAATGCAGGGTTTCCCTATCCGGAGCATTGTTAATATCATCTTTCAATTGTTGATCAAAATAAGTTACATTTTGATCAACAATTGAATTTGAGTAGTGCTTAAATCTGAAATATCAGCTCCTGAAGCCGCAGCAACTCTTTCTATTCCATTATAGGCTTTAAAAATATCACTTTCCCATTCCTTCATGCGGCTGTAATCTTCCCTGAAATCGAAATCTCCGGCAAAATTTATGTATCCTCCATTATCACCTAAAGAAATTCCGTAGCTGGCTGCGACATTTACTGTCTCTCCATCCACTCCGCCGGTTTGGTCGTTGGCGTTTTTAGAAAAGTTGGCTCCTGTGATAACATCAAAATTAAGTTCATTCACATCGTTCCTCAAAACAATATTTATCACTCCCGCAATTGCGTCCGATCCATATTGAGCTGCTGCCCCATCCCGTAAAACTTCTATTCTGGAAATTGCGGCAGCAGGAATCGCATTTAAATCGGTTCCAACACTTCCTCTACCAAAAGTTCCGTTCACATTTACCAAAGAAGAATTATGTCTTCTTTTCCCGTTGATAAGCACCAAAACCTGATCTGGCCCTAATCCTCTTAAGGAAGCAGGATCTATGTGATCTGTTCCATCAGCGATTGTCTGTGTATTTGAAGAAAATGATGGTGCTACATAATTCAACATCTGATTTAAATTCACCTGTGGCACAGCCGAGGATAATTCTTTTATATCAAGAACATCAATAGGCACGGTAGATTCAACTAAGGTTCGGTTCATATTTCTGGACCCGATCAAAACCACCTCACTTAGTGCCATTCCGGCAACCATGGTCACATTAATTGTGGCACGATCTATTACAACTTCCCTTACATCATAACCCACAAAGGAAAACACCAGGGTTTGTCCCAAAGAGGCATTTAAGGAATATTTACCGTCAAAATCGGTGATCGTTCCCTGATTGGTTCCTTTAACAGCAACCGAAACGCCTCCTAAAGGCTGCGATTGTTCATCAACCACAGTACCCGTAACTTCCTGAATTTGTGCCTGCAGGATAAACCCTGTAAAAAACAGGCATAGCATTAAGTAAAATTTCTTCATAACTTTAGATTTTTAAATTTTAATAAATATAAAAAAAATAGTTAAACTGTCTTAAATCTCTGTATAATCAAGTAAGCAAAACTATAAAGTCAATATAAACATAAATTAAAAACATATATTAATATGATTTCCAAACAAAACATTATTCAAAGATTCACAAGTTACGTGACAATTGACACTCAAAGTGACCCGGAGAGCAAAGAAACCCCCAGCACTAAAAAACAATGGAATTTGGCGAATAAACTCGCAGATGAGCTGAAACAAATAGGAATGCAGGAAGTTGAAATAGATAAAAATTCCTATATCATGGCCACCCTGCCTGCAAATATTGCTCATGAGGTTCCGGTTATTGGCTTTATTTCACATTTTGACACTTCTCCGGATTTTACGGGATCTGATGTAAAACCGCAAATCATTGAAAATTATGACGGAAAAGATATCGTTCTCAATAAAGAACAGGATATCATTCTTTCTCCCGATTATTTTGAAGATCTTCTTCTTTATAAAGGCCAGACATTAATTACAACCGATGGCACAACCTTGTTGGGTGCCGATGATAAGGCCGGGATTACCGAAATTATTTCGGCAATGGAATATCTCATAGACAATCCGCAAATTTTACATGGAAAAATTCGTGTCGGTTTTACCCCCGATGAAGAAATTGGCCGTGGCGCGCATAAATTTGACGTGAAAAAATTCGAAGCTGAATGGGCATATACTATGGATGGCAGCCAGGTTGGCGAACTCGAATTTGAAAACTTCAATGCTGCGGAAGCAAATGTTACTATCAAGGGAAAAATTGTGCACCCCGGATATGCAAAAGATAAAATGGTGAACAGCATGTACATCGCGCAGGATTTCATCAATTCCCTGCCAAGGTTAGAAACTCCGGAACACACCGAGGGCCGGGAAGGATTTTTTCACCTCACCGATATTAAAGGAGATGTTGAAGAAACGAAATTAAAATACATCATCCGCGACCACGATAAAGACCAATTTGATGCGAGAAAAGAAATGATTCAGAATCTTGCCTCTGAAATCAATTCCCAGCACGACAAGGAAGTTATAAAAATTGAGATAAGAGATCAGTATTTCAATATGCGTGAAAAGGTAGAACCGGTAATGCATATTGTTGATATTGCCGAAGAAGCAATGAAAGCGGTAAATATCACCCCCTTAATAAAACCCATCCGCGGTGGAACAGATGGAGCGCAATTGAGCTATATGGGACTTCCCTGCCCCAACATTTTTGCAGGTGGCCATAATTTTCACGGCCGCTATGAATACGTGCCTGTTGAAAGCATGCAAAAAGCGGTGGAGGTAATTGTGAAAATAGCCGAGCTCACTGCGGAAAAATATAAATCATAATAAAATACCGAAAATTGAAACGGTAGATCCATATATCCAAGCCCATCGCAAATGGAAAGAAATGCTATTGGAATTAAGGGAAATATTGAATTCTACGGTTTTAACAGAAACCATAAATTGGGGCGGACCTGTTTACACTTTAGACGATAAAAATTTGATAGGAATTGGAGCTTTTAAAAATCACTGTGCTCTCTGGTTTTTCCAGGGGGCGCTTTTAAAGGATACTAATAATTTACTGATAAATGCACAGGAAGGAAAAACAAAGGCGCTAAGACAGATAAGATTTGAGGCAGGTTCGAAAATAGATACCCAGGAACTTCTTAAATATATTGATGAAGCCATCAGCCTGCATAAACTGGGAAAATAAATTAAACCAAATTTGAAGAAGGAAATTTTAATTCCATCTGAATTATCTGTTCTGTTTAATTCAAATTCAGAATTAAAAAAGGCCCTTTCAGCATTGACTCCCGGTAAACAAAGGGAATATGCCGAATATATTACTGAAGCAAAAAAGGACGAAACCAAACTAAAGCGAATTGAAAAAATAATCCCAATGATTAAAGCCGGGATTGGATTAAACGATAAGTATAAAAATTGTTGAAAAATAAAGTGTCGTAAAATACCGCCACTTTATTACTATATATTTAGTTAGGTTTCACCTTTAATAACAACTTCCGCCCCTTCTCCTCCTTTCTTTATTTGCAGTGTCAAATAATTTCACAGTTAAGCTTACAATTATTTGATTAAGACTTGCGTCCTCCATTACCGCTCTGTTTATTACCGGAAATGAAAAGTCATCTTTATTAGATATAAAATCAACATCTTGACTTTCTTTTGAGGATAAAGAATGATCATAACGAATATCCAAACCAAAACTTCCGAATTCTGCTTTAACACCAATCTGCCCGCTTAAAGGCAAACTTGGGTTTTCAATTGGTCTTATGAAAGCTTCTTGACTATCAGTAGCTGGAATATAAAGGGGCTTGCGTCCACTTATTTCGGAACTCACGATGTTTTTATAAGCCATCCCTCCATATATATCTATTGGACCAAAAATATTATATCCAACTAAGACGGGAACGCTAAATTCTTCTATTTCATATAATCTAGGCCCCTGAGGGAAATCAAATCTTGATTCCAGTTTAGAATAGACGACTTCCGGTCTTATAAAGAACTTTCCGAAATTAATCTGGGTCCATAGGCCACCATGAAATCCAATTTCTCCTTTTGCTGTAAAAGTATCACTTGTATATTCGATTGGATTATTTGAATTATTACCCGTAATTTCACCTCCGTACGTTTTGTTGATCCCTCCTTTTAAACCAATAGAAAACTCCTGGGCCTGAAGCCCCGGAGTTTGAAAACCGGCAAAGCAAATAAGAAGTGCTAAAAGTGTTTTGTTCATAAAAATAGGATTGTATCAATTCGTAATATGAGGGTAAATATATTATTTAAAAAAATAAATCTCACTTGTTTTCTATGCATTTAACGTGTTAGAATTGAAAAAATTATAAAAACCCGCAATCAATATTTAAAAATAAAAAAAGGTTGTTCTAAATGTTGTGATTTTTTGCCTTTAATAATATCAGGATAAAGATTAAATTCCGAAATTAATAGAAAAGCAGATATCATAACATCTAAAACAAGCCTTTTAAACTGGAAATGTCCTATTATTAATGAACAATTATAGG
>Ga0307487_1000787_pt1 | contig 24029 bp, 24 predicted proteins | sample CBIW12metaG_FD_203665 | JGI IMG/M metagenome (GOLD analysis project Ga0307487, IMG submission 203665) | Sea-ice brine microbial communities from Beaufort Sea near Barrow, Alaska, United States - CBIW 1.2 | ecosystem: Environmental > Aquatic > Marine > Coastal | place: USA: Alaska | collected... | reverse complement strand
AAATACATTATCACAATGTCACTTCTGACTTCTTTTCGATCCGTTTACCCCCCGACCCCCTAAAGGGGGAGAAGATATAATGGTTTAAAAAATCTTAATTCACACCATCACTTCATCACAACATCACTTCATCACCAATTAACAAATCCCCAATTAACCAATTAACGATTCAACGCCCTCGATGCAATTTTTCAATCTTCCCCAACTTCCCTGCTAACCCATGCACAGCCCCTAAGCCAACGAGGTACATTTTTCTCAGCTTATCCGGTTCTTTGACCAGTATCCTGTGAAAAGTCCCTAAAAACACATAGCACATCCGGACAGCGCCTTTCAGATTAAGGGGGAAAATCCGGGTTCTGTAGTATAAGGTATTTCGGATAGTATAATAATAATACCAGGATGGCCTTTTCCCATCCCGGCTATGTAAATGCTGCACAACTGCCGACGCACACCTGTAAGGAATAATTTTGTGTTTTCGGATCATTCTGTTCTGCAGATATTCTGTATCCTCTGTCCAGTAAAAAAAATCTTTGATGGGCAATCCTGCTTTTTCTACTATCTGCTTTGAGATCAAAACTCCCCACCATCCAAAGGCATGAACCTCATCTCCCATTTTTTTAAGAACTTTTGAAAAAACATAAGGTTCTGTATCCGTACAGTCCATTAAGGCTTGAAGGCAACCTGGTTCCGGTATGATATCATCATCCATCAACCAGACAAAATCACAATTGCTTTCCTGAAATTTCTTTAAGCCGTAATAAAAACCTCCCGCGGGTCCCACATTGTCAAAAATTTGAAAAGAAATTTTTGAAGAATTTTCCAGAGAAAATTTCTTTATAACCTCTAAAGTTGATTGCTCTTTATCATTTACGATAATATGCAGATGCTCAATTTTATAGGTTGAAGATTTTAATACGGCATTCAAACATTCCTCCAGAATATTTGACCTTTTATAAGTAACCACTACCGCAAATACCTTCTTATTCATATCCCGGGATATGATTTCAATACTTCAAAATAACATTTGGCAAAACGTTTTGCAATTTGCTTATTTAGAAATTTTTCAGAGATCATATTTTTAGCAGCTATGATCCTATCGGGAATATTTTCATTCCCTTTTAAGATCTCTTCAAGTTGCTCCTGAAATTTAGCTTCCTCGTTTTTTTCTACAAGCCAACCGGTTTTACCCTGAACAACAACCTCTCCTATTCCACCTACATTATATGCAACTACAGGGGTTTCACAATACATGGCCTCTAAAATAACCGCGGGTAATCCCTCTATCAAACTCGGCAAAACAAAGGCTTTGGAATGATGTAAAATATCCAAAACATCATTTCTGTAGCCTAAAAAATGGACGTTATTCTGAATTTGCAGTCCCTCAATCTTTGATTTAATTATCCCTTCCAGATTCCCTTTTCCCATTAAAAGAAGTTGGGTTTTGGGAAACTTTTCTAAAATTCCATTAAAAATATCAATAAGCCCTTCATGATTTTTTTCGGGAACAAAACCTCCAATATGTGCTATAACAGGACCTCTTTCAAAAATTTCATGCAAATCATCAGGTATTCCTCCTAATTTCTGTTCCTCTACTCCTATCTCTACAGTACTTATCTTTTCCTGTGGATAAGAAAAGGTTTTTATAAAATCCCTTTCACATTCCTCACTTACAGAAATTACATGCTCCACCCTGGAAATATAAAAATTATTCAATCTCCATTTTAATTTGGAAGTGATAAAATCCCCCATTTTATTGGCATTCCTGTAAACTAATGGCTGTTTCCAGGAAGCTAGCATTTTAGAACTCACCGCAAATTTTAGGGTATCGGCCGCATTGGCCTGTATGATATCGGGATTGAATTCTTTAATGATACTATTGAACTTTTTCCATCCCTTAAAATCAAAAAATCTTTTTGAAAGAGGACGATCTAAGCCGATAAGCTTTCCTTTAAAAGGCAATTGAGAATCTCCCTTAAAAATACTTACTACTAAAACTTCATGTCCCTGCTCCATCAAATGATTGGAAAGCTGACAAGCAAATATTTCGGCTCCCCGAAGTTGAGGTTTTTGTATAAGTTGGAGGATTTTCACGATTATAATTTATTTTTTTTTGCTTCAATGGTTTCAACAATAATTTTGGTATAGTCCATCCAGGTAAAATTTTCGCGTATTTTTTTAGCCCCATTTGATGCTAACTGTTTTCTTTTTTCTTCGTCAAAATACATAGACAGAATATTATCAGTTATAGATTCTACAGTGGGCTGCGTTAAAACAACTTCTACTCCATCTTGTAAAATTTCTCTAACTGCTGGGATATTTGGAGCAATAACCGGTAATCCAGTTGCCAAATATTCAAATATCTTTAATGGACTCATATATTCATTGGCATGATGATGGATTGCAAGGTCAAAACAATTAAGATGTTCGTTCATCAAATCATGATCTACCCAACCTTTAAAAATCACTTTGTCATCGATGTTTAAACTCTTTGACATTGCTTTTAAAGAAGACAATGCGGGACCATTACCAATTATCACTAATATTATATCTTTTTCACTTAACTTTTGTAATGAAAGAAGTAAAAGATCCATTTTTTTATGAAAATCTAAGGTGCCTATATACCCAACAATAAATTGGCCTTTCGGATATTTGTGTTTTCCTCTTAGTTTTTCTTTCTCAGGTAATGGCTTGAATTTAGATATATCAGTTCCATTATGAACAATTTTATCCCGATCTGAATTCAGGAAATCGCCCATTATATGCTCCCGTAAAAATCCGGAAATAAAAAAATTATAATCAGCTTTTGAATAAAAAAGGCTTTGCTTTTTTATAAAATATTTTTTAAAAGCAATGTTTTTAAATGGTTCATCAAATGGCGAAGCATTAACCTGAGTTGAGATTATTAATTTTGGAAATTTTAACCTAAGCTTCTTTATTTGCAGAAAATTTGAATCAATTTGTAAAACAATAACATCCGGATTAAACTTTTGAATACATTCCTCAACTCCTTTCAAATACATTTTGTTTTTTCTGTAGAAAAAAACCACCTGTAGTAATGGTATCATCCTAAGTAAATGTCTAATTGATTTTTTAATGCTTTTTTTTTCATTAACAACCGGAATCCCCTTAGGATAAACCTCTATCTTTTTAATCTGATCGAACTTAATTAAAGAGTTATAAAACTCAATAGATTGAATGCTACCTCCGTGAGTAGCATGATAAGCAGTACTATAATAAAGAAGTTTCATGATTTATTCCGTTTTAAGTATTCCCAAAAGTCGGGCATCCATGTTTATGTGCCCACTCTCTCGCTTATTTAATTCCTTTTTAAATAATTCAAACTCCAAATCCGGATCATGAATCCCCTGTTTTCTTAAATGATTTTCATTTGCCTTCATATCTTTCAAATGATCCCTATAATCATTAGCATAAGGGGTTTTGAAAAATGTAAAACCTGTTATAAAAACTTCTTTACATTTCGAATTCAAAACAGTATATAAGGCAGAATAGCCAACAGTTGGAATAATTTTTCCAAAATCAACTGTCATTTTTTCATAAAATCTACGAGGCAAAAGATAAGTGATTTTATTATTCAGATTTCTTTTATAATAATTCAAATGTGTCCCTAATCCTTTAATATTATGATTAGGGTTTATTATATATTTTATACCCTGTTGCTCATAAAGTTCAAAATCTATAGGCCCACCACCACTATCGGAATTTTCATAAAACGAGTGAAATAAAATATCTGTCCTGCGGCCTATAAACTTTGCTTTTTCAGGACTCCAAGAATGGGGCGCTTTATTAACTCTGACTATAACATCAAAAGAATCAATATAGTCTCCATTTTCCTTTTCGAAAGCCGAATCCGCAGCTCCAATAACAGCGACTCTTTTTCCCTTGAAAACATCTTCCGGCCGGAATATTTTTGTAGAAGAAAGCATCAACCAAAGTCCTTTTATCGAGTTTAATAATTTCATGTTCAGGTAAAGGATTCCAAATAAAAGGTTTTTAATTCTTTGAGCCGCTCATTATTATATCCACAGAAATCTATATCATTAATTTCCGCAGCTTCATAATCGTTGATGGAATCCCCGATTAAAATTGTATCATCGCCTTTATACTCATGTTTTATTAAAAGACTGTGTACCAATTCTTTTTTCGGAACCGGTGAGCCGTGTATTGAGATAAAATACCGGGAAATCTCAAGTTTTTCGCATAAATACCTAAGTTCATCTCCATCAGAACCTGAGACGATGTGCATGTTGAATTTCTTGTAATTCTCTTTTATGAAATTCAAAGAATCCCCAATCAACAAAGCCGGTTGCACTAATTCTTTCCGCATTATCCCGGAAAACTTTTGTGCCCATTCTTTTATCTCTTCTTCCGTAACCTTTTCCTCTCTTATTTCTTCAAAAAAATGTCTGAATTTCACGTATCTGGAAAGTCCGCCATTTTTTAGATGAAATTGCATTAATAGTTCCACCTGCTCATTTGGAAATTCCTTCAGAACCAGTTCAAAACCTCTATTTCGAACAGGCATAGAATCCATAATGACCCCGTCAAAATCCCAAAATATATTTTTCTTATTTATAAAATTTCTCATAAACCGCTTCCGCTATTTTAAAATCCTCTTCCCAGTCGATATCCAGGGATTGTATTTTACCCATCTCAAATAAATAAGGTCTTTTTCCAACCCTGTCCCCACCCCTTTCATAAACTGAACGATGAGAAAGGAAGATGGCACTGTTTATTTCATATAATTTTTTCAAATCCTGCGTCTGGGGCCACCTTTTTTCACCAAGCCTGTTTATGATATCATTTTCTTCCCTGCTCCAAAGAAAATTTTGAAAGGGAGTCACCGAAATCAGCGAATCAAAATCCTGATTTAAGGAGTTTTTATACTTTTCTATACTTAAATTAAATAATGCTGCATCCACAAACGGAGAGGTTACATGCGTCCATAAAATATGCTCACAATGTGTAAGAGTGGGAACATAGGCGATTAAATCGGATAGATTTGTAGTGCCTGATGCCAAATAATCCGGCCTTATATCAAGTTTTAAATTAGAATGAGCCGGAATAAACTTTTTTGCAATCTCTATGGAAACTTCATCGTTTGTGGATAAAATTATTTCATCCACTTCCAGTTTCACCAACTGTTTTAACTTTAATTCCAGAAGCCCATCCCGAAAGCCTGCAAAAGGCCTGGTGTTCTTATTTGGAACTCTCTGACTTCCTTTTCTTGTAGGCAAAAAAACCGATATGGACATAAATTATTATGTTTTTGTTTTATAACTATACTTTCCTTAACCGCAAAGGGCTCCAAGGTTTGCAAAGATCGCAATGTCTTGCACTTTCATTCGGCACCTGTCAAGGCGTCACTATCTAATTTTCAATTCTATATTTATCCAGTTGGTTCATTTTCAATCATCATTTTTTTCTTTGCGTCCTTGGCGGTTTTTTTTCTTTGCGTCCTTTGCGGTTATATATGACCGCTCAAAAACCGATTCATTTATATCAAGGCAAAAACAGATTGATGACTCAACTCAGCATAAGTAGTGGGAGTGATTGAAATGGGCGTTAATCCACTTACCTCTTTTAATTTTTTGAATATATATTCATTTTCATTGAACAATTCGAGTTCCTGCGGAGTAATATCTCCGCTATATCCATCATAACCAACCACATAAATATTTTCTACATCCATTTTTAAAGCTGCTTCAAGTGCCAGGGAAGTTACCGATTCTTTAAACTTATCGGTAAAAGAAATCTCTTTAAGCTGATATGCAACTTTTTCGAGACTTTTTGGAATGTAGGTACCCATGGTTCTTGGATAAGGCGGTAAAATGACTATTTTTTTAGTATCTGAAATTACATCAAAGCTTTTTTCCAACCTGTAACCTTCATTCCCTGCCAAACAATGGATTTGCAATTGTTGCGCATCCCTAAACTCTTTAGCATTTTTGGAACTGGCATGTATCAAACATATTTCGGGGTTTTTAGCGATAAATTCATTGATGGCTTTTGCCTGATTTGTTCCGCTGGGGCCGCCCCCAATTATCAATACGTTTTTAAATTTCTTATCATCCCTGAAATCATCAAGTTCAATATTGTCCTTAATTCCCTGAGACTGATTGGATAATGCCCTTATTATACTGTTGAAAGAATAGTATCTTTTTGTCACCCATTCCATAACTACTTTTTGCGGCAGGGAATGTGCACCGGAAACCATATATGGCAGATTTGTACCCCAACCATATTCACGCTGCATTTTAGAAAAAGGATCTACTACTTTACTCAAGGCATTAAAATCCAAATCGACTAATCCTTTAGCGTTTAGAGAAGTCAACAATAATTCTGTACTTAAATTACCTGCGCCCCTTCCCATTCCTGTTACAGTGGCATCCACTATGGCAGCGCCACATTCTATGGCGGTCAGGGTATTGATAAGTCCCATTTCCAGGTTGTTATGCCCGTGGAACCCAATTTTAACATCGGTTTGGTTTCTCACAAGTTCATAGGTCTTTTTAACGTCTTCGGGATAAACTCCCCCGAAGGAATCCACCATATAAAAATAATCTACAATTCCCTGTACATCTTTAATTTGGCTTAAAAAATCTTTTTCTTGTTCCCATAAAGACATATACATCACGTTAAACCCAACTTCAAATCCCAATTTTTTTACGGCTTGGGCAAGTACAAGTGCCCGTTTAAAATTTTTGGGGTCAATGGCGATCCTTACCATATCCAGGTAACCTACACAGGGAGATAACAAATCCGGAACGTGCTCTGCCCTAATATCTTTTTCATTTAAAATAACTACAAGTTTTTTATCGCTTAGTTGTTTCGCGTTTTCCAATACGTATTGCGGACAATAAAAATATTCCCCCAAATACGATTTCATTGGGTTTGACCTATATCCAAGTTCCAGGTAATCTACCGGGAGTTTATTGAAGGATTTAAAATAGGTTTTTACCAGATCTTTGTCAAAATCCCAATTGGTATAATAACCACCGTCACGTAATGTGCAATCCAAAATTTTAAAGTCCATAATTTTTTTTAATAATATTAAAATAACAATCATTTTTTTTGAAAACCATAAGTACCCTTCAAATGGTGCCAGATAGATTTAATATACACCTTTGTTGCACTAATCCCATAGTTAAATCCATATTTATATGATACAGGAATTTTAATGATACTTTTAAATAAGAAAAAGATATATCCATCATAAATTTTTCGGTTTTTCAGAATATATAACATATTTCTGGTACTGTAATAATTTCTCCAGAGCAGCTCTTTATTCCCAAATGATTTTCCTTTCCATTTATAATTTGGAGCTTCATTCCCATCCCTTCTCCGTAATTCCTTTATTTTTTCACCATCAAAAATTATACGAAAACCTGCATCCTTTATTCTCAGGCAAAAATCCAACTCCTCAAATCCGAAAAACAATTTTTTTGTTGGTAAAACATTCTTTTTTACAACTTCTGAATTCACGATCATCATTTTTCCACCTGCAACGAAATCGGCATCAACTATACCATTCAATTCTTTATTGTAAAACCCACGGGTACGCGCCCTTGATTCAATAAATTTACCTCCCAGAGAACCCACAATCCCCACATTATCGTTATGGGTTGCCAATTTTAATAAGGTTTCAAATACTCCATTATCACTAGGAGGATCATCATCATCTCCCCAAAAAATCCAGTCAAAACCCGAATTGCTTAAATATTGTAAGGCAAATTCTGCAGCTCCGGCAGGACCGGAATTATAACCCATATAATAATATTCGATCAGCTCTGATTTATTATTCTCGAAATATTGCTTAGTAGTTGTAGTTATGCTATTATCTACCACTAAAATTTTTTCCGGCGGATAAGTTTGTGAAAGTAATTTCTTAATTGTTGTTTGTAAAATTTCTGTTCTCTCAAAAGTAATTATAAAGGCGCCAAATTTCATTTTTAAAGATTATGATTTTTATGTTTTAGATAGTTTAGAAGGGAATTTTTCAGCCGGTCCGAATCAAATTTTATATTTTTCAATTCCATATTTTTTAGAACTTCTTCAAAATCGAATTTATTGATTTCCGTTAAATTATATTTTTTATGATTTTGTATATTAACTCCGCTATAATAATCATCAAATTTAAAATCACCACCAATTATTTTATCCCTAAATTTTAATCTCAAACTTGGAACACCATAAGCATCGGCCAAAATTAAGCCATGTAATGAACTTGACAGAATATTTTCACATTCCTTGATTTGATCAATAATGTCCATATAATTTTGATTTTCTACTAAAGGACTTATTATTGTAATACTATTATCAAATTTATTAAGTGACGAAATTTCAATTAATTCTGTATAATGTGGAATAATTCCTAACTTATATTTCTTTTTCACCAGAGGATTGTATATCCCAGGCATTAGAAGCGCTGGATCCCCATAAACTCTATCATGCTTAATTCCATTTTCATCCAATATCTTTCCGGACAGCTCCCCTCTTACAGCTAAAATTTTAACCGGTATTCCTGTAATTTTTAAGGGAGGTTTGATAAATCCGGAACCCCAAATTATTGTGTTCTCCAAATTGGAATTTAATATACTTCCAATCCCATAAAACTTTGGTTTATTTCTAAAATTATAAATTTGTTTAGCCGAAACAACTTTCTTGTTTGTTAATTCTTCAAAAATCCAAGGGTTAACCGCATCCCCCCAATTTGAATTAAAATCCTGAAAGTAAAGAAATAAGGATTCTTTTTTAAAATAATCCAGAGATCCTTTAGAAAACAAATTTCGCAATTTAATAAAGTGTGAGTATATTTCTGATTTTATTTTAGATGGAATATTCATGGATTTATGTAATTTATTTAAACAGCTTGTAAACTTGTCATTTTTTGGAAAAGTTTGGATGTAGCCTGTAAATTCTCAAAAGAACCCTCTGCAGAAATGCCCCCTCCCTCCAGAAGAATTATTCTATCTGCATTTTTAATTGTGGCAAGTCTGTGAGCTATAATTACAATGGTATATTGCCCTTTTAATTGATCTATATTAGATTGAATTGCTGCTTCTGTTTCCCCATCCAGGGCAGAGGTTGCCTCATCCATAAAAAGAAAATCAACATCTTTATACAATTCTCTGGAAATTGACAAGCGTTGTTTTTGACCACCGCTTATATTGATACCGTTATTCCCCAAAATTTCATCCTCTTTATCAGGAAGCGAATACACAAAATCATAAATGGCTGCTTTTCTTACTGCTTCCTTAAATTTTTCAATATTCTCAGGTGTTTTATCAGCCCAGAATGTCACATTATTAAATACAGAATCATTAAATATGGGAGCTTCCTGGGCAATATAACCTATTCGGCTTCTAAAATAATTCAAATCGAATTCAGAGATGTTTTCTCCATCTACCAACATTTCACCTTTGGTTGGAATTAACAAACCGGACAAAATATTCATTAAAGTGGATTTTCCTGAGCCGCTTTCACCTATAATAGCAATGGTTTCATTCTTTAATATTTCTAAATCCAGCCCATTAATTACAACCGCATCATCATAATTAAAACAGATATTTCTTAAGGTGATCTTATTTTTAAAAGAATCAAATTTTAAACTGCCATTCTTTTCCTTATTTTTTCCTAATTCCCGTGTAAATTCTGTCATGTTATCCATAGAACCTGACACCCCCAAAAATCGGTTCCAATATTCCTGAAGGCCCATCAAAAAGGTAAGGGCCCTGTACAAAAAGATAAGGCTCAGGATTATTAACCCAATATCCGCATTAAAATAGGTCACCTGTATCAATATGGCTATCACTACTACCAAAATAGTGAGGGGCTCCCTCAAGGCACCAAGAGTAGAATTAATTATCCCTAAACTTCTTTGAACATCTTCCAGTTGATTGATATTGGATTTTAGTTTATTCCCATAGAAATAATTTAAACCTGAGGCCTTCAGGTATTTGAAATTGGCGACATGTTGAATTAACAAACTTTGAAAATTATGAGCGCTTTTGGTATATTTATAAGAAAGTTTTTTTGTTTTTTTAAAAAGCCATTTAAACAAAAAATTGGTAAGCACACCACCCACAGCAACAATTAACGCGAACTTTGTATTTGCGGCAAAAGCAAAGGTGACGTAAACCAAAACTAACACACCGTATTCTATAGTCTTAAAATAACTGGTGTAAGCAATATTTACCCTTCCTACTTCCCCGCTAAAAGTATTTTGGATCTTTCCAACATCAGATTTTACAAATTCACTAAATTTATAGGTATTTAACAGTTGTATATTGCTCACCCTGATATCACGCATAAATAATTGTTGGTAAGTAACGCGGACATATCCCTCTATATATGCAACAATTCCTTTCAAACAAAAAAACAACAGAATAATTAATAACGCATTGGTAATATTTAAAGTTATCCCAATACTCCCCAAAAATTCAGGTAAAAAACTTAAATTCCCCAACCCATCACTTTCTATTTCACCTTGATTTGAACTTGACATTTTTAAAAGGGGTATAAACATAGCCAACCCAAAACCATCCAATATCCCTTTAAGAAAACTTAATGAAAAGGCAATAAAAATTCTATACCTTAAAAAACTATAGAAATAATATAAGTATTGAAAATTATTTTTTACAAGTTGTTTTATATTCATAGAGAAAAAAAATAAACTGAAATATTGATTTTATAAATGCAAAGTTAATTATATTATATATTGAAGCAATTTATGCGTCAGAATTATTTACGGGGATTTATCAAAATTAATTGAATTAGTGGTTATATGGGAGTAATTTGACACTTAAAAATTCCATTAAAAAAAATTCCTGTCTGAGGAAAATTGTAGTTTGAAAATTCACACAAATGATTCATTCCAACATGGCAAGAAATTTATTTTCATAATGACAAAAAATTTATAAACCTTTTTTTGAACCTTATCACTAATCCCCATTCATCATTATTTGAGTTATCTTCATTCAAACTAGTGTTTTTAAAGGAGGAATAAACATAGCCAATCCAAAAACATCTAAAACTACTAATAAAAAAATTAAGCTGAATGCGATATAAACCCTATCCCTCAAAAAGCTGTAGAAAGAAGTAGTAAAATAATTTTTTAATGTTTTCTTACTTCTTTATTTATTCAATAATTTAATTGTTGAGTTCAAAACAAAGGCTAAAGGTAAAATTGTCTTAAAAGCAATTACACCCTAAGTTTTCTTATTGTTAAACAAAATTCTGAGCAGTGGTATTACCTTACTTCTTAATGAATTATGTTTAAAATCGGATAAAAAAATAAGAACCAAAAGGAAAAAATAAGTTTTAGCATATAAATACCCATGTTCCATTTTTAATAACTTCATTAAATTTGGATAATAAAATTTTAATTTTTTATTGAAATCTGAATCATGAGAAGATGATTTTCCTTGATAATGCACTATTGCACCATTAGGAAAATAAAAGGCATTCAAATTATTCTTTTTAAAATTAAACCCCCATTGAATATCTTCACAGTACAAAAAAAAGTCGTCATTCAATTTATGCTCTGGAAAAATCTCTAAAGAACTTTTCTTAAACATAAGAAAAGCCCCTGTAATCCAAGGAACAAACTGTTCCTTATTACCATTAACTGGCTTTTCCTTAATTCTCATTAATTTCTTCAATTGTGATTTAACTGAAGGAAAATTATAAAAGGATCTTTGCCAGGAATGATCTTCATTTAATAGTTTACATCCTATAACTCCTATTTGTTCATTATTCACTAAACAATTATAAGTAATAGAAATTGTATCATTTATTAAATAAGTGTCATTATTTAATAACAAAATTACAGATCCACAACTTTCTTTTATTCCTGCGTTATTGGCCTTAGCAAAACCAATATTACTATAATTGATAATAACTTTGACCTGTTTGGATAAAGATTCAAGCTTTAATCTGTCAAAATTAATGCTAGCATTATCCACAATGATTATTTCAAAAGTTATACCTCTTGTCTTATCTAAAATAGAAGTGACACATTTGTAAGTGAAATCAAAGGTGTTATAATTCACTATAATGACAGATACCTGAACCATTTTATTAATTTGAATTTAATTTAATATAATAAGGTTCCAAACTAATATTATTAACTTCCTGGTAGATTGACTTTCCAGGCGTAATAAACTCACTTAATATTTCCAACTCACACTCAAGTAAAAAACCATATAAAGATATTGCAGACACAAAAGAATATATTTTGGGTTTTTGAGCAAATAAAATAGCCTCAAGAGATATTCCGTCATCAATTATTTTAAACTTATCTCCAAAATTATTCAAGAATTCTTTTGTCTTATCTCTAATTTCTTTCCTGTCTGATGGATGAAATTTACAAAATATCACATCTTCATTTGATTTATTTATATAATTCAAGGATTTATTTAATCCTTCAAAGTAGATGTCTATTTTCATATTTAACACATCTACATAAGGTGAAAAGACTAAAATATTATTATATTTGGTGAAATTCCAGTTTTGGGTTTTAAATAACCTCCGAATTTCTTCCTTCAAGATTATTTTATTTTTACTATATGGGAATGCTTCTTCAAAGAGTTGAATTGTGCCGTTTATCTTAGGTTCATCAATTGTTTTAGTCAAAAGAGCTTCACTCAAGACCTGCGGTAAGAAAAAATTAAAACTGGAATTTTTAAGGGAGTCATAATTATGTAAATTGTTAATATGTTCTGATGATCGGTACGATAATTCCCCTTCTTCAATAAAATAACAACCCATACAATTATGATGCTGTAACATTAATTTTAATTCAATGGGATACAAATGTGGTACATAAAGAATAAAATTATTGTTTTGTGCTAAATTATTAAACCACGTCAGGTATCTTTCAATCTTATTTCCAGAAAAAACACGATGAAGCAAATTAGGAATTAAAAATTTTCGATTATTAATAAATTTATTCTTTAATTCTGGATTAATACATTCCTTAAAATTCCGATTAGATAAAATAATTATATCGGAAGTTGAAATTTTCTTGTATTCTATAAAAGCTTCAATTACAATTTGAGTAATCCAGGAATGGGAGTAAAATATGTGTTTAACATTTTTCATATAGTGCTATAAGTTGTTTTAAGCAAAAATTCTGCAATTATCCAATCCATCTTAGTATCTATGTGATGAAACCTCATTCATTACATATTTTTTTACTTTCGTAAATTCACTAATTTGCTTGGACTTTAAAGATTTGACATTTATAATATATATCGCTCCATTCAATTCCCAAACTTCAGGGCAATCCTGTCTTCTTGTAAAATTACCCTTTTTAGAATTTTCCAAAAACCCATACTATTCTCTTCTTTCAAGATATAATATGGATTTATTTTCTTTAATCAGCACAAGCATGTCTAAATAACGGATCTATTGTAGCGCCTACTATTGAAACCAAAACTGTTGTTTTTGAGAAGGAAAGGTCAAGTCTTTTCATATAAACATTCTTCAGGATTTTCTCTAGGAAGACTAAGGGAATCTGTAATTTTTTGGTTTAATTTCCCGCTTTTAAAATAACAGTTAAAAAGGTATCTTATAAACTATCTTTTTAACTGTTGCAGATCCAATAACATTCCCCCCAGTTACATGAGCTTCCCCAGGTAAAAGCAATAAAAATTCTCCAGGATTTAAAATAATTTTATCTTCAATACTACCATTAAATAATTGATAATCTCCATCTTCATTATATTCTAGATTGGATTTTAAATTCTGAACCAAATTTATACCAATTTGTTCTGTACCTTCTATTATATAATGAATATCAATATTCTTTTTATGATTCTCAAATTTTGTTAAATCAAAATTTTTAGTTACATATTCTAAAGGAATTACTCTTAACGGAGCATTTAAATTAAAAGGGGGGGCATTATTTTTTGAGATTGAATTTTTAAAAATTTCAAAATATTCATTTATTTTATAATGACCTATATTCTCAATTTTATCTTTTATCATCTTTGTAATTTTTATCTTTTATTTTTAAAACCTTTTCTAAATTTTGCTTATAGAAATTGTCAATAGTTTCCATTGTTCCTTCCGGTAATGCGGCTTGTTCTTTAGATTTGTTAATTTCTAAAAGAGAAGGATAATTATTAAAAAGTTCTATAACATCAGATAGATTTGGAATAGCTGAAGAGGAGAAATGTTTATATATAGCTGAAATAAACCTGTAATCCTCGGGATAATCTGTTGTAATACGAATTTTTGGCAACGTGTAATATTCTTCTACATCAATTTCTTTTACATTAAATACGTCTGGTCTGTTAATTAAAGGACCCCAAATTTCGGTATCAATTTCCTCTTTAACTTCACAAACAGTTTTCAAAGCTTCAGGACGTATCCCATAAACAGCACAGCCTATTGGAAGGCCTTTAATATTAATAAAATCGTAATTGTTTTGCTTTGCAAGGTTTACTACTAAATTTGCATGATAAATACTAAACAAAGGATTCTCTCCGGTAATATTAATTATATAGTCCAAATTAAAAAACGTAGCGGCATCACTCAAACGTTGTAATACATCAGCTTCACTTCCTAAATAATAATAGATATTATTTTTAAGTGCAGCATCTACAAGGGGTTTATCTTGTGGATTAGTAGATGTACATAATATTATTTCATCTATATTAGAAACTGCTTTGCATCGTTCTACAACCCTTTCAATTACTGACTTACCATTTAAATCCAGTAGTAATTTTAAGTGTAGACGCGAAGACTTTAATCTTGCCGTAATTAAAAATCCTATTTTCATTTGTTATTAAAAAATTGGTTAGTTTCTGCTATATTGAATTTATATTCAATATTACTATAGTCTATAACTTCATCTTTATTGATTTCCAAAATAGATTTTGATCCAATCAAAGACGTTATATCGCTTTGTTCCAAATACGAACTTTGTTCAGTTCGTTTATAAGCTATATCTTCAAGTGCGATAATCTTATTTGCAGGAATCTTTTTTCTAGCGACGATAGCTTTTTTCATAGGCCCAATATTCCCATATTTTTTCTCAGCATTAGACATTTCTAATCCCCCTTTACCATTAGCTAAAAACATGACCTCACTCAATTCCTTAATTTTTTTCATTCTCTCAATGGAAACGGCAGCCTGAGAATCAATTCGTTTCTCTTCTACATCTAAAGTGAAATGTTTTTCTAAAACATTTACGCCTTTTAATATAGCTGAGACTGTAATTAATTCATTGTTCTCATCTTTAGGGTCTGTATGATCTGCATAACCTACAGGCAGTCCAAATAAGTTTTGAATTAAATTGATCTTTCTAAAATTGATATCTTTATAATCAGTAGGATAATTTTGGAAACCATACATTAAAAAAATATCATTCTTATTTTGATTCTTTAAAAGGTTTATCGCAAAATCTAATTGATCTAATGTTGATCCTCCTACTCCTAAGATAACTGTATTACTAAAACATGCAGCTTCGTTTAGTAAAAAAATATCGTTGATCCCAGTGGCATGTAATTCTATAGCCTTCACAGGAGTTTTGCATTCTTTATTTATCCATTCCAAGCTTGCAACATCATTGCATAGGGCAATTATATCCAGTTGTTTATCATTTGCAAGATTAAACAATTCCTGCCATTCGGCAGCGGAAAATGTCCATGCTTTTAATGTTTCAAAAGCGGGGTGTTCTTGAACGAAATAATCTCCTACATCAAATAATAAATGAAATTTAATTGCATCCAGTTCAAGATCTGCAGCTGCAAGAATTAATTTTTTTAAATATTCTTTTTCTCCCTGATGATGAAATGCTGTTTCTCCAATTAGGTATGGGCTTTCTGAAGTTATCATATTTTAATTTAAATGTTTTACAAATTCCTGAGCCTGTTTATAATCAAGTGGCTTGCCAATGTCTATCCAAAAACCTATTATAGGATTGTGAACAAGTTTTCCACCTTCTTTTACCAGATTATCCATTAAATCTGTGATATCATAAAACTGATTTTTAGGAATTTTATCTATCAATTTCTTATTGAAAATATAGATTCCCGCATTTGAATGGTAAACATAAGAGGGTTTTTCTTTAAAATCAATTACCTTCTTTTCCTTTGTTTCAAATACAGCGAACGGCACATCTACCTTGTATTCTGTAGATGCTACAGCCATATCTGCATTTGATTTTATAAGCTCCAAATACAAATCTTCAAAATCTACATTGGTAAACAAGTCGCTGTTCATTAACAGCACATGATCTGATTTGAATTCATCTACAAGCGCCAAAGCCCCTGCAGTTCCCAAAAACTCCTCTTCCCAAATATATTCTATGCTAATCCCCTTTTTGCTGCCATCTCCAAAATATTCCCGGATCTGCTCTCCGAGGTATTTTACAGAGATATAGATTTTCTGAATCCCGAATGCTATTAAACGATCAATATTATGTTCTATTATAGGCTTATCACCCAATGGCAACATTGGCTTAGGAACTGTATCGGTTAACGGACTCAGGCGTTTGCCTCTTCCCCCCGCCATAATCATGCATTCCAATGGCAATACAGATTTTGTTTTCTCTAAATCTATTATCCGAAGCATTCTTTTTTCTTCGTCCAGAATGGGTAAGATTTTTATATCCCTTTTCCTGTAAGGTCTTAAATCCAGAAATCCCTTTTTATCAGTTTCAAATACAAAATTCCTAAAACAAACATCTCCTACTTTTTTCCTTACATCTGCCTCATTAGCCAAAGATCTGCGGATATCGCCATCTGTTAATGAACCTAAAACAGATCTATCATTATCCGTTACAAATAATATAAGACGGCTTACATCACGTATTTTATTCAATTTGTGAAGCGCGTCAAGAATGGTTTTATCTTTATGAATAAGTATATTTTCGATTTCCATAATTTAAAATTGAATATCGTAAAAGGATTTTTTTAAGTTGCTTACATTTTGATTTCGCAAAATACCCATTATTTTTTCAACGGTATTTCCAGAACCATATAGTTGCTCCTGACTTTTAATTTTTGTTCTAAAAGAAATATTAACCGCTTTTTCGTGAGCTAAAGTGATAGCGTCAACTGTTGGCTCAGCCTGAATAACACTTTCCGATAATATTCGCCCCTTCTGCCTGTCTCCAATATTTATTGTTGGAATATTAAAATAAGGAACTTCAATTATTCCGCTGGATGAATTTCCCAAAACAATGTCAATATGCCTTAAAGCAGAAAGATATCGCAATTGCCCCATGGATTTAAAAGCAACTGCGCTGTCCTTGTTTTCATTTACGAATTGTTCTATCATTTGATTTATTACACGCCCATTCTTATCAGAATTGGCATGAGTAAATATAAAATGTGTGTCTTCCAATGAACCTAAGACATCTAAAATAGCTTTAAACTGACCCTGAGCCGATTTATTTTCTAATGTAACAGGATGAAATGTAATTAGAATATTATTCTTGCCCAATTTAAAATTAATCGATTTTTCGAACTCATCTTTATTTAGAAAAACCATATTTTTTAAAGAATCCAGACCAATGGCCCCAACATTAAAAACACGATCAGGATGTTCTCCCAATTGAATGATCCTTTTCCTATATGTTTCCGTAGAAGCAAAATGCAAATAACTCATTTTTGTTATTGCGTGTCTTATACTTTCATCATAAGCACCTTCCGTAGTCTCTCCGCCATGAATATGAGCTATAGGAACATTGCCTACCATAGCTGCGGTTGCTGCAGCCAACATTTCGGTACGGTCTCCTAAGATGATGACCAAATCCGGAGATAATTCATTTAAAGCATCTGCAAATCCAATCATCGCCAGGCCAACAGATTTGGTTATTCCCACGGCTGAATCTGAAGAAAGCAAGCATTCTACTTTTTTATCAATTTTATAACCTTTCTTTTCAATTTCATCAACAGTATATCCAAATTCAGGAGAAAGATGCATCGCTGTTACAATAAGTTGCAATTGCATTTCCTTATCATTTTGAATTTCATCCATTAATGGACTCAATAATCCAAACTCTGCCCGGGTTCCTGTTACGACTGCTATTTTTTTCAAATTAATTCTATTAAATCGTCTTCCTGAAAATCTTTTATTGCTTTCCGTCCAAGAATTTCATCCCATCTCATTGGATTAATTCCTGTTCCCGGGCGTTTTATTGAAAGGTTTTCTTCTGAAAATACTTCACCTTTTTTAATGTTTTGAGAAGCAATAACACTTTTTCGGGCTATAGGTTTGTTTTTTGCCTCTGATGGAGATTCTTCCTTTATTCCGGAACCTGAAATCGCCTTTTCTATATTTCGAATAGCGGTGACCATTGCTTTTAACTCTGAAGGCTCTAAAGACGCCTTGTGATCCGGTCCGGGCAAATTCCTGTCTAAAGTGAAATGTTTTTCTATCACCTTTGCTCCCAAAGCTACCGCGGCAATTGGAACTTCAATCCCCAAAGTATGGTCTGAATAGCCAATTTTTGTATTTAGCTGTTTTTGAATGTCCAACATCGCTTTTAAATTAACATCCTCCATAGGAGTTGGATACTCGGTATTGCAATGCAAAATTGTAATGTTTTCTTGTTTTGTCCCATTCTCTATCAACACCCTAAAAGCGGCTTTTATTTCATCCATATTGGCCATTCCTGTAGAGAGAATAATCTCAGGGAAAAGTTTTGCCATAGCACGCAGGTAGGGTAGATTCGTTATCTCACCAGATGGTATTTTAGCCAATTTCAATCCTAAAGATTTTAAATAAGTAAGGCTTTCCAGATCAAAAGCCGTAGATAAAAATTTTATATTTTTACTCTCACAATAGTGTATCAATTCCAGATGCATCTCTTCTGAAATTTCTAACTTTTTCAACATTTCATATTGTGAATCTTTATCTCCCGTATTTGAATCCTGATATTTAGCCCTGGAAGCAGATTTTGTCACCATTTTATCCGCTTTAAAGGTTTGGAATTTTATATAATCCACTCCCGCCTCGGCGGCGGCATCAATTAGCTTTTTAGCTGTATCAATACTTCCGTTGTGATTAACACCTGCTTCAGCGATAATTAAAACTTGATCTCTCATATTTCCTTTCCTGGATTTCCAACTATTTTTCTGTTATCGGCAATATCCTTCAAAATTACCGATCCTGCTCCAATAATAACATTAGTACCAATTTTCACCCCTTGTTTAATTACCGAATTTGCTCCTACAAATGTATTATCGCCAATTTCTACATTTCCGGCCAAAACAGCACCCGGAGCAATATGAACTCCATTTCCAATAACACATTCATGCTCTATAATGCATCCAGTATTTAGAATACAAATATCTCCTATTTCCACCAGAGCATTTACAGATACATTCCGTGAAATAAAATTGCCAATCCCAAATTGAACTTTTGCCGATATTGAAGCCGACGGATGTATTACATTAAGTAAATCTACCCCTTTAGAGATTAACAAATCGGTCGTTTTTCTTCTTATAAGGTTATCTCCAATCCCTAAAATATAATCATATTCTTTGTTCCAAAACGCAAAATCTAAATCATCTTCAAATCCTAAATAAACCAAATCAAAGGGATTTTTAGTAATTTGTTTTTTATCGGTATAATATTTCAAATTCATATTTGATGCAATAGCAGCCTCTGCAACAACATATCCATGACCAGAAAAACCTACAAGTACAACTTCTTTATTTAACACTACTTGGAATATTTACTATTCTATCCACCAAAAATTTGGCATTCACCTGTTCATCTTTTATACAATCCTGATACATTGGCAATCTAAACATCAATTCCCAGATTGGTCGGGTCATTACTTTAGCCTCATTGGTTTCTTTTAAAAACAAATCCCTGGCATTCCTGTTTTCAAGTTCTACACACATCAACCAATAATTAGCTTTTGTCTCTGGCAATTCAGTCCTGAATTTCGCACCTGCTCCTTTAAAGAATTCTTCATATTTTTTTGCCAACTCCCTCTTTTTTTTGAGAAACCAGTTAAGTTTTTCGAGTTGCGCACAAGCCAGGGCCGCGTTGAGATTTGGCATTCTATAATTATATCCCAACTCATCGTGAACATATTCATAAGCATGAGGTTGCTTTGCTGTAGTGGTTAAATATTTTGCCTTAATTCCCAAGGCGTTATTATTTGTAACAATTGCTCCTCCGCCTCCACTGGTCACTATTTTGTTCCCGTTAAAGGAGAAAACGCCTACTTCACCATAACTTCCCGTAGGTTGCCCTTTATATTCACTACCCAAAGATTCCGCGGCATCTTCAACTACCGGGATTTTCCAGTCTGAACAAATTTTGATCAGTTCATCAATATATACAGGAAAACCAAAAGTGTGCATTGGTAAACAAGCTGCTATTTTATTGCCGGTTTTTTTATTATAACATCCATTTTCCCGAAGTTCTCCATTTTCTTCCAGAAAATTTCGAACCGCATTGGGGGATAATCCCATTGTATCAAGATCGACATCTATAAAAACTGGTTTGGCTCCATTATAGGCAATTGCGTTGGCGGTAGCCACAAAGGTAAGCGCCTGGGTTAAAACTTCATCTCCCATATTTATCCCAACCAAACGCAAAGCAACCTGGATTCCGGCAGTTCCGTTAACAACCGCTACCGCTTTTTTGGTTTTGGTAATAACCTGCATCATATCCTCAAACCTATCAACATAAGCTCCCACTGAAGAAACAAACGTAGAATCTATGGTATCCAGAAGGTATTTTTTTTCATTTCCCACAAATCGAGGTTCGTGGAGCGGAATAAAATCATCCTTTGAAGAATAGATGTCTCGGATGAATTTGATCGTATTTGAGTTCTTCTTTTTATTCAAGCTATTCAATTTAAATGTTTATTTGTTTAACTGGTTATTTGTTGAAATGTTTTTATTGACGGGATTGAGACTACTTTTTCTAAGAGAATTTAATTTATTCGCGATTTTAGATATCTCTATTCTAAATGATTGATCTTCAGAAATATAACCTAATTCAAAACTTATAATAATCTGACTTAAAACTTCCATCAAACTACTAAATGCTAAATGGTAAAAATGAGCCTGATCTTTTGGTGACATTCTCGAGGAACCTTCAGCTATATTTGAAGTTACAGATATGACTGCCCTTCTCAACTGACTAACCAGACCATACTTTTCTTCATTAGGAAAATCCTTTGTTGCTTTATATACCTGATGCGTTAAACCCTTCGCATCCTGCCACACTTCCAATTTTTCGAAACTAAATTTTTTCACATTAATCAATTAAACAATTCATCATATAAACGCATAAACATAAATCTTACATTTTTGAATCTAAATATTTCCCGGTTTCCTTATGCCCAAAATCAGGGATTATTTTATGAAACAAAGCTACAATTTCTTCTTTAGTCCAATTTTTAGAGGTTCTGAAATTAGCAATGCGCTCTTCAAAAAATTGAAGTTGTCCGTTTTCTAATTTCAATTCATTTTTAATAATTCCTAAATTTTGAAACCTTTCAAGGTCCAAAATTTCCTTATCGGTAAAGAACTCTTCAAAATCTTTTTCCCCGGTGGTATCGCTTCCGGTAAATAAACAAGGCCATTTTTTTTGATCAGGCAAAGTTTTTACCAGTTCCCTTGCTTCCTCCTCATTTTCGCAAAGATAAGGCTCATAACCCAACTGTTCCAGATATTTAACAGCAATATCCGCAAATGAAATAAGATGTAATTTTTCGCTTAATTTGGGAAAAAACACATCCCTGTTCTCCCCAAATATGCAAGACATTAAACATAATTCCCCACTTTCCTGCGGAGTTACGAAATAACGTTTTACATCATTGGGAGCTACTATAGGCTGTTTTTTTTGAATTCGTTGGTTAAACCCATGCAATAAAGAGCCGTCAGAAAAAGCAACGTTGGCGAAACGGGCAGTAGATATTTTTATATCCTTGCTCCTTCGCATTAAAAACATTTCCATAATCCGTTTGGAAGCTCCCATCATATTCACAGGATTAGCAGCTTTATCTGTAGAAACACAGAAGTACTTTTTAGTCCCATTTTCAATAGATTGTAGCAAGGTTTTATCGGTATTAAAAACATTGACATCAATCATCCGCATCAGGGTAAAAGGATCTTTTTCGCTACGAACGTGTTTCAATGCGGAAAGATTTAGAACATAATCATATTTTCCATCGGCTTTTATAAAAGCTTCATATTCAAGGGAACCAATATCCAGTGCGAAGGTTTTAAAATCTCCGTCAATATATCCGTAAGAACTGCGGATATCCCTCACCAGTTCTACCATATTGTTTTCACTGATATCAACAACATGAAGTTTAAGTGGTTTCCTTTTAAAAATTTCCTTTGTTACTGCTTGTCCTATTGAGCCGGCACCGCCAAGAACTAAGAAGGAAGAACCAGAAATTTTCTCGTTAAGTCTATTTTCATGCAGAAGGATATCTTCCTCAAATAAGGGTTTATTTCTTCCTATTAAATTCAGTATGTTCATTTTCAAATCAAATATTAAATTTTATCTAAGATTTCCTTGAAGAATTTATTTTCCCTATCTTTTTTAGAAATACCAATTTCACTTTTCAATAATCCCCAATCAATATTAAGATCAGGATCATTATATAGAATTCCTAGTTCACTTTCAGGATAGTAATAATTATCACATTTATAAAAGAACTCGGCAACATCACTTAAGACCACAAAACCATGGGCAAAACCCCTGGGAATAAATAATTGCTTTTTATTATCTTCTGAAAGTTCAATAGAAAAATGTTGCCCAAATGTAGACTCCCCCTTTCGAAGATCAACAACCACATCAAGAACTTTTCCTTTTAAAACCCTTACTAATTTAGCTTGTGCAAATTCACCTTTTTGCATGTGAAGACCTCGTAAAATACCATAAGCTGAAAAAGACTGATTATCCTGGATAAAATTGACTTTTAGACCCGATTTTTGGTTGAATAATCTCTCATTAAAAGCTTCAAAAAAATAACCCCTCTCATCCCCAAAAATCATGGGTTCACAAACAAAAAGATCTTTAAAATCAGTTTCTATTAAATTCACATTTTTAGTTTAGCGTTCGCAAATAATCTGCATATTTTCCTTTTCCATATCCTGCAATAGCTTCTTGCAATTTATTATTATCTATAAACCCCATCTTAAAAGCTATTTCTTCTAAACAGCCAATCATAGTGCTCTGATTTCTCTGTAATACTCTAACAAATTCAGTCGCATCATCTAATGATTCTACAGTGCCAGTATCAAACCAAGACATTCCCCTACTCATTATTCCAACTTCCAGATTACCCTTTTTTAAATATGCTTGATTTATACTTGTAATTTCTTTTTCTCCTCTTTCAGATGGTTTTACATTCTTAGCGATTTCAATAACTTCATTATCATAAAAATAAATTCCCGGAACGGCATAATTGGATTTCGGTGTTCGAGGCTTTTCTTCTATACTTGTAACTTTATTATTCTTATCAAAAGCAACCACGCCGTAGCGTTCAGGGTCTTTCACAGGATAGGCGAAAATTGCACCTCCATTTATATTCGTTTTGGATTGAAGCAATTTACTTAACCCGTTACCATAAAAAATATTGTCGCCTAATACAAGGGCAACTTTATCTCTCCCTATAAATTCTTCTCCAATTATAAATGCTTCTGCGAGTCCGTTGGGTTCTTCCTGGATCTCATATTCAAATCTACATCCCACCTTTGAACCATCACCTAAAAGTTTTTTAAACGAATCCTGATCATGGGGCGTTGTAATAAATAAGATCTCACGAATCCCGGCAAGCATTAAAACCGAGAGCGGATAATAGATCATTGGTTTGTCATATACCGGCAACAGTTGCTTGCTTACCGCGATAGTAATTGGATATAAACGAGTTCCTGTGCCACCGGCAAGTATTATTCCCTTCATGTTAAAAATACGGATTTCACGGATTTAAACAGATTCCGCGGATTATTAAATACTGATTTCACTGATTTAAAATAGATTACGCGGATTGATTTAGTCATTTCTTAGTGTTG
>Ga0307487_1000781_pt1 | contig 24135 bp, 26 predicted proteins | sample CBIW12metaG_FD_203665 | JGI IMG/M metagenome (GOLD analysis project Ga0307487, IMG submission 203665) | Sea-ice brine microbial communities from Beaufort Sea near Barrow, Alaska, United States - CBIW 1.2 | ecosystem: Environmental > Aquatic > Marine > Coastal | place: USA: Alaska | collected... | reverse complement strand
GATTCACCGATGCCATCATCGAAGCCTCGCGCGCCTTGCAGGACGATCCTGAAGGCTGGGTCGATATGGCTGCTGCTGCGCGACCGGACCTGACGCGCGAAAATCTCGAGCGGACTGCGGGTCTCAATAAAACGCGCTGGTGCATCAATGGCTGCATGAATCCGACGGAGCTAACAAAGACGATGGATTTCATCTACGCCAACCCAGACTTCGTGGACGTCCCCGTGATCTCGTATGAAGACATCACAGACCTCAGCTTCACCGCCCGTGCACTCGAAAAGATGGGTGTCGCCACGGGGCCGGGGCTCGATGCAAGAGAGTAAGCGGCTAGCATTGTGCAATCGAGATATGATTGTTTGAGTTGGCAGGAAGAGTCTTAACGGGACGCGAGCGCTGCGTCGCGTGATAGAGGGTGATAAGCGTTTCTTCCTTGACGATTACTTGGCTTCCGCGCAGCCGCTCGAGTTGCTGAATTCCGATGATCGGGTTCAGGCCATGGTCGGCGATGGCAAAGGATTATCTGAGCATTGCAACGGACGACCTGGAAAACCTGACCGGGCAATCGGTGCGTGATTTTCTGATTGCCAACAAGGCGGCCCTGCTGACCCCACAGGCGCGATGAGCCCGAGATCGAAACAGCATTGAAAATCCTTGCCACGTCGTATGAATTCGCACTTGGAAAACGCTCGAATCCCGCATCAGTCCGGTTGTGAAAAAAGGACCAGCCCAAAAAAATTAGGACGGCTTCAACCAAATCCTGACTAGGGCCGTTCAAGATGATCATCACAAAGCGCTGTCAGCTTTCTCAGGGAGATCGGCGCTTTTGCCATAGGCGGCGCGGGTATAAGAGGTGATCTTGTCGCAAAACGCCTTGAAGGGCTTGAGGCTCATCAGGTGCTTTGGCATGACAAGGACAACGTCTCGCCTGTATTCTCCTAGTTCGACAATCTTGATCCTGCTGCGCACGGACTCCGGCAAGTTACTAATGAGCGAGACGGGGGTGTGACAGGTTGCCAGTCCGGCCGCCACGATATCGACAGCCGTGGGAAGCGCCATGCAACCGAAAAACGGTGTCGCGAAAGGCAAACGATGTCGGAACCAGTTCTCGCTCCACTCGCTCCAGATCAGTTCTTCGGTGAGGTCGACGTACCTCGAAAGAGCCTTCGGGCTTGATGCGGGCAAGGCGCCGGTGGCCAGAATACTCTCGATGATCTTGTCGGGAATGTCGGCGGGCAGGATCCAGGCGATGGCGTCTTTCCACAGATGCTCGATATGACACGATGATCGGAACGGCTCAACACTGGCGAGGCTCACGATACCGCAGTTGAGCTTGTGCGTGTTGATCATCTCGACAACGTCGCTTGACGTGGTGCCCCACACCATTTCGAAACGCGCGATCTGTTCGATCTCGGAGGCACACCGCGCGGCGACTTCGGTAAACCGCCCGCGCAAGGACGGAGTGGTTCCGAAGCTCAACGTGAGATTTCTTTCGGCGAACAGGATCCTGTGCTGCTGTTCCGCCTTGTCGACGGAATTCAGGATCTGTGAGGCGTTCTTGAACCAGTACTCTCCGGCTGCGGTCAACTTCACATTAGCCGACCGGCCGCGGACAATCAGCTGCGTTCCAAGGGTCTCCTCGAACTTGGCCAGTTGTTGTGACAGCGTCGGCTGGGACAGGCCAACCATGCGCGTGGCCTGGCTTATGGAGCCGGCCACGATGATCGCGTGGAAGATCTCAAGCTGTTTCAACGTGACTTTCAAGTATGGTCTCCGGCGTTCAGGCAATTGGCGCATCTCCGGCAAGGCTACGCCGCGGACCGGCAATGTAACAGGGCCGGGTGAAAATCGTGAACCGTGCTCCGGCGACAGGCGGTGTCTGGTCTGCTAACCTCCTGTCAGCAAGTCCCGCGGCGCGGGCAGAAATTGAAGGAGACGGGTCATGAAATGGTATCAGGGAACGGGTCGTAGTCTGGCGGTCGCGATGGTCGGCATGGTCTGGGCCGGGGCTGCACCGGCTGACATCGTGACGGCGAATTGCACGGGGATGCTGGATCTCGAAATCTACAGGTTCGACACCATGCTGGACAGACAGGACATCGAAGGCATCGGCCTGGCGGATTTCACGATGGACGAGGATGCAATCCGGCTCGAAGGGGATTTCGGCAGTTATCGTTTCGATCTCAACGTCGGGACGCTGTATCACAACGACAGTGATACCGGGCTCTACTGCACCTACAAGACCCGCGAAGAGTGAGGGGCCGCGGCGGTGGCAAGGGTGCAGTTCGACCCGAAATACCGTCCCGCGCTTAAATTGGTTTTTCCAATAGTGCATATTGGTCACTTCCCACATAAAGGCCATTGAGACACTCCGGTGGTTGTCTAGAGTTCTATTGGGGATTGTTCGGACAAGTCCGAACATTGTGAGTCTTGGTTCTTGCCGAACGCGCGGCGAGAGCAAGTGAAGATCAGACTGCGCCAGACTTGGCACAACGCATACGGACCGCACGTGGTTCGCAGACCCGGATACGGGTAAAGAGGAGGAGTAACGGATGGCGATTACACTCAACATCAATGGTGAAGATCACGAACTGGATGTAGACCCGCAGATGCCCCTGCTTTGGGCAATCCGCGAAAAGGCCGGGCTGACCGGGACCAAATTTGGCTGCGGTATCGCCCGGTGCGGGGCTTGCACGGTGATCGTTGATGGCGCTGCCGTCCGGTCTTGCAACACGCCTGTCGCCGCTGCGGCTGGCAAATCCATTCGGACGATCGAAGGGGTGTCGGAGAACAACGACCACCCTGTGCAGGTCGCTTGGCAAGATCTGACCGTGCCGCAATGCGGGTACTGTCAGTCTGGCCAGATCATGTCTGCCGTAGCGCTGCTCGAAAAGAGCGCAGAGCCTACGGATCGCGAAATCGACCAGGCCATGGCTGGCAACATCTGCCGCTGCGGCACCTATCCGCGCATTCGCGCGGCGATTCACAAAGCGGCTGAACTGAACAAGACCTGAAGGAGGAAGTCATGAAGGACCATAATTTCACAAGACGGAATTTCCTCCAGGTCGCGATGAGTGCGGCCGGGGGGCTGGCTATCGGGGTGCACCTGCCGGGAACGGCTTTCGCCGAGGCCCACGCAGGGGCAGGCGCCGAGATCAATGCCTGGCTCACGATCGACCCTGACAACATTGTCAGCATTGTGACGCCACAGACCGAAATGGGGCAGGGCGCCTTTACCGCCGTTCCAATGATGGTGGCGGAAGAGCTTGATATACCGTGGGAGAATGTGCGCCGCGTCTTTGCCGATGCGAACCGCCACGTCAACAACGACAATCTCTATGTCACGACCTCGACCGGCGGATCGCGCACCGTGGCCGGCCGGCACCCCTACATGATGCAGGCCGGCGCCTCGGCTCGCGAACGCCTTCGCAAGGCAGCGGCGGATCGTTGGGGTGTGGCGATCGAAGATGTCGTGGCCAAGCAGGGCATGCTGAGTGCAGGCGATCAGAGCGGGACCTACGGGGACTTCGCGGCAGACGCGGCCCAGGTCACGCTCGAGGAAGAGCCCGCGATCAAGGAGTACGGCGACTGGTGGCTGCTGGGGACCGACGTCAAGCGTCTCGACGTCGGTCTCAAGACCAACGGCACGGCGACCTATCCGATAGATGTCACTCTGGATGGAATGGTTTATGCCGCCGTGGCCTCTTGTCCGGTGCCTGAAGGAAAGCTCTTGAGCTACGATTTCGAGGCGATCAAGGACATGCCGGGCGTGATCGCGGCCGTCGAGATGAAGCAGACCAAGGACGTTCCTGCCTTCACCGACATGCGCAGCGGCGTCGCCGTTGTTGCCGAAAGCTGGTACCAGGCCAAGAACGCCCTCGCGGCCATGCCGGTCGAATGGGACCTTGGCCGGGGCGCCTCGATCAGCTTTGAGAGTCAAACTGCCGAAGCGATGAGCCTGATTTCCAAGCCCGGTACGCTTGTCCTCGACGAGGACGGCAACATCGGCAAGGGCCTGGATACCGGTGTCAATCAGGACGCCGTGCCCGGCATGATCGAAGCCGCCGCCAATGACAAACTGGTGGTTGGCGAGGTCTATTCCAGGCCGTTCGAGGCGCACGCCACCATGATGCCGCCCTGTGCCGTCGCGGATGTAAAGGACGACAGGGTCGATATCTGGTCGTTCACCCAGGACATCGGCCGGTCGCTCAGCGAAGTGGCGGACGAGCTTGGCCGGGATACCGAAAACGTGTATCTGCACCAGACCTTTCTGGGCGGCGGTTTCGGCGGTGGATACAACATGTACGTCCACCGTCAGGCGGCGGCGATCTCGGCGGAGATCGGCAGACCGGTCAAGCTCATCTGGAGCCGTGAGGAAGATGTCGCGCAGGACAGCCAGCGCCCGCCGGTCTGGGGCACCTATAAGGCCGTTCTCGGTGACGACGGGCTGCCCACCGCGCTGGTGACGCATTTCGTCGGGGAAGAGAAGATGCCCGCGTTCTCGCAGCGCGGCGTTGCGAACATGCACTACCAGGTGCCTAACCGCCGGCACGAATACTCTGCCGTTCAGAGCCATATCCCGATCGGCTATCACCGGGCGCCGGGGTCGAACTCCACCGGGTTCATCGTCGAACAGATGGCCGACGAACTTGCCCATGCCGGTGGCTGGGATCCGCTGGAGTGGCGGCTCAAGATGACCGAGGGCAACGAACCCTGGCAACGTGTGCTGACCGCAATGAAGGAAAAGTCGGGCTGGACGACAGACCTTGGCAGCGGCCGAGGCATGGGCTGTGCCGTGGTCGATAGCCACGGCACCTACGCCGGCTGTGTCGCCACGGTAGAGGTCAGCCGACGCGGAGAAATCTACATCGACAAGCTGCAATATTTTATCAACAGCGGCTATGTCATCAATCCGCTCAACGCTAGGGAGCAGGCCGAAAGCTCTGCGATCTGGGAGCTGACACATGCCTTCTTTGGCGGCCTCGACATCCGCGAGGGTCGCGTGGTGAACACCAACTTCGACTCCTACACGATGATGACTATGCCCGACACGCCGCCGGAGATCGAGATTCACCTCGAAAACTCCAATGACCAGTGGTGGGGTGGCCTGGGCGAGCCGACCGGGCCGCCGACACCGCCTGCGGTCGCTAACGCGATCTTCCATGCGACAGGCACGCGGGTCAGGACCACGCCTTTTGCCAAGGCGTCTCTCTGATACCAGGGCGGACACCATCAGTCTGAAACGAGAAACAGGGGCCCTTGGGCCCCTGTTTTGCGTTTGTCCCGATGGATGGGCGTCAGGTCAGTGACCCGCGCCCCCGGTGGAACCTCTGGCGATGTGCCCCTCGATATCCTCCCATGCGGGCCGATCCGTGAACTGCCAGCGGGCAAAGGCGACGACGGCGGCAAGCTTCTCGTCCGACAGGGCTATCGCCTCCATCTTGCGCTCTCTCGCCGCGATGCTCGGCTGGATGCCGTGCCGGATGACATTGACCAGGTTCGTCGGCGCTGGCGCATTCAGTGCGTAGGTCAGGCCCAGCGAGATCGGTTGGGTATCGGAAATCCGCTGTTTGTGGCAGCGGACGCAACTGTCCTTGAACACCTGCGCACCTTGCTGGATCTGATCGGAGACCTCAGCCCCGTCCAGCGTGACGTCAAAGGCTTCGGGCAGATCCAGCGCCGCGATCTCTTTTTGCCGGGCGTCCCGCTCTTCGACATCGACTGGGGGGGTGATGCGGTTCAGCCATGCAGCGATGGCAAAGACATCGTCTTCCTCTGCGTCATAAAGGTTGTCGATCACCGGCGTCATCGGGCCGCCCGCAATGCCGTGGTGTTGGCTCCACCCGTCGAACAGGTAATCCAGATAATCGTCCATCTCCCAGCCCAGCGGCGATATCGACGCTGCGCCGAGCGGTGGAATCAGCCAGCCTTCGGCCTCGCCCCCGGCCAGAAACTCCGACGTCTTCACGGCGCCGAAGGCGTTGCGCGGGCTGTGGCAGGCAGAGCAATGGCCCAGCGTTTCGCCCAGATAGGCACCGCGGTTCTCTTCTTCGTTGAACTCCGGGTCGGGGGTGAATTCCTCGGGATGGTGGAACAGGAACTTCCACCCCGCCAAGATCGGACGGAAGGAAAACGGAAAACCCAGCTCGTTCGGGATGTCCTCTGTGGCCACCGGCTCTTGCGTCATCAGATACTGGTAGAGCGCTTCCATGTCGTCTTCGGTCATCGCGGCGAAATGGTCGTAGGGAAAGGCCGGGTAGAGGTGGTTGCCCTCCCGGTCCACGCCTTCGCGCATCGCCCTATCGAAGGCGGCAAAGGACCACATGCCGATGCCGGTCTCGGGGTCGGGGGTGATGTTGGTGGAATAGATCGTGCCGAACGGCGTCGGCAGGGCGATCCCGCCAGACATCGACCCCGCATCGCGCGGTGTGTGACAGGTGGAGCAATCGCCAATCAGAGCGAGATTTTCACCCGCCGCGATCTGATCTTCCGGGAAGGCCGTGCGATCCACCTCTGGCACCGCTTCGATTTCGCCGGGGAAAACGTCCAGCAGATACACCCCTGCCGCGACCGCTGCGATTGCGACGACAGCGGTTCCGGCCAGCCACTTCTTCATTGATATGCCTCATGTTTTGTTGAGATGATTTGTTCCTTCGCCTGAGCAGATGCGGTCACCGCCGCACCCCCGGCGTTTCGATCAACAGCCCTTCGCCACGTAGCGCGAGGTAGGTTTCTAGCGCAAGGTATTCGTCCGACCCGGCCGCGAAGGGCTCGGCCCGGATGACCTCCATGCACCATGTGAACATCCGGTGACGCGAACCCACTTCGTCCCATATGAGGCGAAAGATCGGAAAGGCGTTGATATGGCCCTGACTGATGGTGTCGCCGCGCAGTTTCTCGCCCGAGTGGTCCACGTGGCAATTCTGGCAGGACAGGTTCAACTGGCCGTGCCGGGTGGTGTAGATCTCCTCGCCACGGTCGGCCCAGTCCTGTACCTGACCGCTGGCATCGATCGACATCGCCAGCCCCCGCGACTGGTAACCGACGAGGGCGGTGAGGGCGAGCAGTTCCTGCGATTCATAAGCCAATGCCTCGCCGCCGAGCCGCGTCTCGATCTCGCGCTTCAACATGCCTTCGAGGTTGATGACCCCTGCGCCATCCGGGTCGGCGGTGGGATAGCGGGCGGCGACCCCGGCCATGCTGTCCTTCGGGTCGCCATGGCAGGACCGGCAGGATCGTGCCTCGCCGCTTGCCCCTGGCCAGGCGCGGTTCCAGATCTCCATGCCTTCGGCGACCAGAAAGAACGCCGGGTTCAGGAAATCGTCATCCTGCAATTCCTGCGTGGCCGGTTCCATGAAGGCGTAGCCCGAGATGGGCTGCTCCGACGTCTGCGCGACAACCGGACCGGCAAGCAGAAACAGAGTGACAGCAAGGTTCTTCATGTCACTCGACCAATGTCGCAAGGAAGGCCACCACGTCCTCGACCTCCTGGGCTGAATAAATCGTCGTCCCGGCCCATTCCCGCTCGACGCGGTACAGCCCCTCGGTCGAAAAATACGGTGGCATGATCGTATCGGGCGACAGGCGGCGGGCATCCATCACCCGTAGTCGCAGCTCATCCGCGTCATAGATCGCCGCGACACCGTCCAGCGGCGGCCCCAGCTCGCCCTGATCTCTGTCGGATAGAGCTGCGATCCTGTGGCAGATCAGGCAACTGGCCCGCGATGGATCGCGGATCAGGGCAAGCCCCCTGTTGGCATCGCCGGGCGTGGCGGTCAGGGCGGGGTGTGACGGGGTGGCCTGTGCAAGAGCCTGTCCGGACACACAGACCGCCAGCGCCAGCAGGAGGATCGACAACGAGTGCTTCACGTGCGCCCTACCCGAAAATCTGGCGCGTCAGGGAGGTATACCAGCTTCTGGCGAAGTCAGCCTCGGACTGCCTGAAATCGTCGTTTGCGCCGACCGGACTGGTGCCGCCGGCGTCTTTCACCGATGCTAGGCGTCCTTCGCCATTGACCCGGTACACCCCGGCGACCGAGATGCCGTAATCGGGCGCCACGAAGCTGTAGCAGGTGTTCAGCAGCACGCCCCGCTCGGCGGCCGCGCCGCGCAGCAACGACGCCACTACATGGGCGCAGTTGGCGCCCTGAACGGCGGCAGAGAACCCGCTTTTCGGCATGTCGCCCACAACGGCAGAGTCGCCCAGGACATGCACGCCGGGTGCATGCGGGGATTCGAATGTCGCCTCGTCGATCGGGCACCAGTCGCCGTCGCCGCCCAGCCCTGATCTTAGCAGGACCTCCGCCGCCCGCTGTGGCGGGATGAAATTGACCACATCGCCTTTGAAGGTCTCAAAGGCGGTCTCTATTGTCATCGCGGCCGGATCGACATTGAGCACGCCGCCGTTCTCGGCAAAGGGCACATGGGTGATCATGCCGGGATAAAGCCGCTCCCAGCCCTCGACGAAGAGCGGCTGCTTGGAAAAGGAATCCTTGCCGTCCAGGATGATGATCTTGGCCGTTGGGTTTGATTTGCCGAGGAAATGCGCGACCAGGCTGGCCCGTTCATAGGGGCCCGGCGGGCAGCGATAGGGATTGTTCGGCACCGACATCAGAAAGGTGCCGCCCTCGGGCATGGCGGCCAGTTGATCGCGCAGCAATTCCGTCTGGGCGCCGGCCTTCCACGCATGCGGCATGACCTCGGTGGCCGCGGCGTCATAGCCCGGCACCTCGTCCAGTTTCAGGTCTATGCCGGGGGACACGATCGCCCGGTCGTAGGACAGCTCTTCCCCGTCTTCGAGCACGATCATGTTGCGTGCCGCGTCGATCTCGGTTGCGACACCGCGCCTGACCGATACCCCGGCCGAGATCAGCGCTTCGTAGCCGAAGGTGATCTGCGACATGGGGATCTCGCCCGCGATGACGAGGTTGGAAAACGGGCAGGTGGAAAAGGTCTCGGTCGCGACCACAAGGGTCACGTCAATATCGGGCGCGATGTCGCGGAGCGTACGGGCGGCTGAGGCGCCGCCGAACCCGCCGCCAACGATGACGACGCGGCTTTTGCCTTGGCCCAGTGAGGGTGCCGCGAGCAAAGACGCCGAAACAAACGAGGAGGACGCGGCAATCGCCTGCCGCCGGGTGTAGCCGACCATCAGTTTTCCTCCTTGCGGGACAGGAACCGCGCCAGGTCTTCGATCTCCTGCGCGGTCAGCCCGGCGACAAAATTGTGCATGATAGTGACGGTGCTGCCAGCCTGCCTGAACCCGGTCAGCGTATCGGTCAGCTCCTTAAAGCTCCGGTCACCGATCTTCGGAATCGCGGTCGCGCTATCGTTATGGCAAACCGCACAGGATTCCGCCGTGATCTCGGCAGACGTATCCTGTGCCAAACCGGCCCCGCCTGCACAAATTAAGGCGAGTATTATCAGTGACCTAAACATAGTCTCTCAGACCTCCTCCGGCTGTTTCGCTGCAAGGTCGCATAGAACAGGATAGGATTTTCGGATTTCACGTATTCGGCAACGCAATACCTTGGCACTACCCATTTCGGTGCGCATCCCGCAATGTGCAGGCAGCATGACACAGGCGAAGACCGCCGTCACCCGGGAGGCGAAGAATATGGCTGGTAGATATCCACGTTCCGATGCCCGGATCTCGCGCCGGGGCCTGTGTTTGGGCACCACGTCGCTGCTGGCTCTCGGAGTGCCGGGCCTGTCGCGCGCGTCCGGGGCCGACGTGCTCGAGGCCATCGCCGAGGATTTCGGCGATGTCGTCTTCGCAGAGGGGAAGATTCTCGTCGACATGCCGGATTTCTCGGACTCCGGCAAATCGGTTCCGATGGCGGTGACGGTCCCATGCTCGATGGAGGGTCTGGATTATCCCGAGGTCGTCGCCGTCTACGCCGCCCGCAACCCGCGTCCGCGAATCGTTGCGGTGTATTTCACGCCGGCCTGCAGCGAAGCGACGTTTTCGACCCGTGTGCGCCTCGATTCCTATCAGGATCTCACCTTTGTGGTGAAGATGGCCACGGGTGAGGTGTTTCATTACGTGCGTCAGGTGGATGTCACCTACGGCGCGTGTGAGCAGCCTGTTGCCAGTGACCAGTTTCCGGATGGCTGGGCGCCGAAAATCCGCCTTGCGGTGCCCGTTACCGCCGAAGCGGGCGCGGAGGCCGAGATCCGCACGATCATCTCGCATCCGATGGAGACCGGTTTTCGCCACAACTCCAGGGGCCTCATGATCCCGGTGCGGATTGCCGAGCGGTTTCGCTGCTTCGCGAATGAGAAGTTGGCCTTTTCCGCCAAGCTGGAGCCGGCGATCTCGGCCAACCCCTATATGGCGTTTCACCTCAAGGTCGATGAAACAACGCACTTGCGATTTGAATGGGTCGAAACGAATGGCGATATCTATACGGACAGCGCCGACATCACCGTTGCCTAGGCGGGCGGGCGCGGGACTGGCATGGGCGGCGGTCATGTTGGCGTCGGCGACGCCTGCACTGGGCTGGGATCCGGCAGACCTTCGCAGGTTGAAGAACACGATTTCATGCTCCGAGTGCGACCTCACGGGCGCCAATCTTGTCCGCACCGACCTGCGTGCCTCGTCTCTGACCGGGGCCGACCTGACCGGCGCGACGCTGTCCTACAGCAGTTTCATCGGAGCGGACCTGAGCGGGGCGGATCTTGGCAGGGCCGACCTGAGCGGGGCGAACCTGTTCTACGCCGATCTGTCCGGCGCAGATCTTGTCGGGGCGGATCTGACCGGTGCCAATCTCGCAGGCGCCCGACTGACCGGGGCGGTGCTGACCGGCACCGACCTGAGCGGGGCCAACCTGTTCCGGGCAGATCTGACTGATGCCCGGATGCAGGGCGCGGACCTCGGCAGCGCCTCGCTTGCCAGTGCCGATCTCACCAGTGCCGATCTCACCGGGGCGGATGTCGACAGGGCGCTTCTGGCGGAGGCCACGCTTTGCGGAACCACCCTGCCTGACGGGACGGTGGCCGATGACGAATGTTAGAATGGACGACGGGAGAACCGGCATGGCAGCAGCGCGCAGAGCCTTCGGGTCAGGGCTGCGCCGGGCCGCACTGGCTGTCCTTGCCACGCTGGTCTTGTTCTCCGCCGCCATCGCGCAACCCTATGAGGACAATCCCCCGCCGCTGATCGACCGGTTGACGCCGGAGGTTCTTGCCGCCGTTTTCCCGGAGGTGGACCGGATCGAGATGGTCGCGGATGACGGGCCCGTCGCGGCGGCGGCCTACCGCAAAGAAGACCATGTCGGCTATGTCTTTTCCACTCTGGACGTGGTCCGCGCACCGGGCTATTCGAGCACACCCTTCGACGTCGTGGCGGGCGTGGACCTTGACGGGCGCATCACCGGAGCGGTGGTGCTGTTCCATCGTGAACCCTATCTGATCAACGAGACATGGCGCACCGCGCAGCTGGTGAAATTCCTGTCCGCGATGGCAGGGGGCGAGGCGCGGCTCGGCGCGGAGACCGCGCTGCCGCCGGGCTTTGTGGCCGGGGCCACGATCTCGGCCCGGGCGATGCGCAATGCGGTGCAGGAAAGCGCGCGGATGGTGCTGCGGTTCCGGACCGAGGAGATCGTGGTGACCGAACCCACGATCGACATGATCAACTTCAAGCCGATGAGCGTGGAGGAACTGGTGGCCGAGGGCGCCCTGGCACGGGCACAGATTACCAATGCCGATCTTGCCGCAGCGCTGGCGCGTGCCGGTCTTGGGGATCTCTTGCCGGAAGTCCCGACCAAGGGCAGTGCGGACGGCATCTATGCCGATCTGGTGGTGGGCTATGCCAATCCTCCGAAGGTGGGGCGCAACGGCGTGGGGCTGGAACCCTACGATCATCTGATCAACGGCACGGCGCCGGGGACGATGGCGATCTACGCAGGCTCGCTCGGCGGTGTCTACGACCACCGGGGCACCCGGTACAACAACCTGTCCAACCGCTTTGCGATGGACAGGTTAAGCGTGTCGCAGGCCGGGCAGCGCCATGAGTTCACCAAATCCGACATGATCCCGGCGCGGGGCCGGATTGCGGACCTGCTGACGCTGCCGGAGGGCAGCGGCTTCGACCCGATGCAGCCCTGGCGCGCCGAATTTCACGGCACGGCATTGCGGCCGGACGGCAGGCGCGAAAGCTTCGTAATGGCCGAGATGGACTACACCCTGCCGCCGCATTACATCCTGCGCCCCGAGCCTGCCGCCGCCCCGGCATGGGCGGAACCCTGGATCGAGGAAAGGTTCGAGATCGCGGTGCTCTGCGTGGCCCTCGCGGTGCTCACGGCGATCCTGGCGTTTCAGGGCGCGATCAGCCGCAGACGCTGGCTGCACCGTTATCTGCGCCTCGGTTTTCTGACATTCACCCTTGTCTGGATCGGCTGGATCGCCAGCGCGCAACTGTCCATCGTCCACGTGATCAACTATCTCAAGGCGCCGTTCGAGGATCTCGATTTCGGCTTCTACCTAGCCGAGCCGCTGATCGTGATCCTGTCGGTCTATACCGCGATCTCGCTGGTCCTGTTGGGGCGTGGCGTGTTCTGCGGCTGGCTGTGCCCCTTCGGCGCCTTGCAGGAGCTTCTGGCCCATCTGGCGCGCAGGCTGAAGCTGCCGCAGTGGAACCCGAAAGAGCGGCTTCAGCAGCACCTTTGGATGGGCAAGTATCTCTCGCTGTCGGTCATCCTGACGCTGGTGGTAGTTGCCCCCGATGCAGCGATCGTGGCCGAGGAAGTCGAGCCGTTCAAGACCGCGATCACCTCGATGTTCGTGCGCGGCCTGCCTTACGTGATCTACGCATTGATCCTGCTGGGAATCGGGCTGTTTACAGAACGCGCCTTTTGCCGCTTCCTCTGCCCGCTCGGCGGGGCGCTGGCGATCCTCGACCGGCTGCACCTCGTCGACCTGCTCAAGCGGCGCCCGGAATGCGGCAGTCCGTGCCATCTGTGCGAAAAGTCCTGCCCGGTCAAGGCCATCGAACGATCCGGCAAGATCATCATGGCCGAGTGTTTCCAGTGTCTCGACTGCCAGGTCGAATATTACGACGACCGCAGGTGCCCGCCCCTCGCACAGGCCCGCAAGCTGCAACTGCGCCAGCTGAAACAGTCGGCCCGCAAGCCGACCAATGTGCCGACAGAGACGCGGGCATGAGCGGGCAGCCGACACGGCGCAGGGTGCTTCGCATTCTCGGCGCGGGCCTTGCCCTGCCGCTTGGTGCGCTGGCGCTGCGGGCCTTGCGCGGTGCGCCCGAACCGGTGCAGTGGCACGGCGAGGTGCTGGGGGCCGTGTCGGGCATGACGTTGTGGCATCCGAACCCATCCGTGGCGCGGCGTGCGATCGGGCAGATGCTGATCGAGATCGAGCGCCTGGAACGCGTCTTCAGCCTGTATCGGACCGACAGTGAAATCGCCCGGCTCAACCGGAACGGGGCGCTTGCATCGCCGTCGCGCGATTTGCTCGATGTGCTGGATCAAAGCCGCCGCATTGCCGACTCCAGCAGGGGCGCGTTCGATCCGACGATCCAGCCGCTATGGCGGTTTCACGCCTCGGGCGCGGCGGGGCGGCTCGATCGGGTGCGCGCGCTGGTCGATCACACCGCGCTGACCGCCGGGCCGAGCCGCATCGCATTCGCGCGCCGCGGGATGGCGCTGTCGCTCAACGGCATCGCGCAGGGATATATCACCGACAGGATCACCGAGATCCTCGGAAATGAAGGCTTCGAGACGGCGGTCATCGAGCTGGGCGAGACGCGGGCTCTGGGCGCGGCTCCGGGGGGGCAGCCCTTCCAGGTCGGGCTGATTGATCCCGGCGACCCGTCCGGCATCGCCCGCACCGTGGGTCTTTCGGACGCGGCGTTGTCGGTGTCCGGAGGCTATGGTCTGAGGTTCGATGGATCGGGGCGCCATCACATCTTCGACCCCGCCACCGGCCGAAGCGCCAACAGCCTGTCGCAAGTCGCGGTGATCGCCCCGAAGGCGGTCTGGGCGGATGCGCTGTCGACAGCCATATATGTCGGCGGAGAGGGGCGAGCGGGTGACCTTCTGGGCAGCTATCCCGGCGCGCGCGCCATCCTCACGCGGGCGGATGGCAGCCTGCGCGAGGTCTAGACCGGACAAGGCCGCTGCAAGACCGCTGCAACACCGGGGCCGGCCTAGCGCGATCCCGGCTACCTGAGAAAGGGCGCGATCCCTGCCAGGGCGATGGCACGGTACATGTCGTCGTCCAACATCTGTGCGGTGGCGATGGCGCCCTTCGTATCGCCGGTGCCGGCCTGTGCAAGCACGATGGCGACCACAATCTCGTCTCGGTCACGCGGGTCCGTCAGGTCGCTGGCAAGGTCGAGCGCGCTCTCAACTTCCCCAGCAGTTGCCAGGAGCTCAGCGATCCTGTATCGTATGTCAAGGCGGCTACGCGCCTCCGGGCTGCGCGCCACGATGGCCAGCGCCTCATCCGGCCGCTGGTTTCGGACCAGCGCTTCGGCGATGGCGGCGATGGCGTCTATGCGGTTTTCCCGGGTGTCGATTTCCGCAACAGTAGCAAGGCCCGCCTCCGGCTGACCCAGAAGAACCTGCTGCTGCGCGACCGCAGCAAAGGCCGAGGTATCGCCGTAATGTCGGGCAAGGTCGCGCGCGATCCCGAGGGCGGCGTCGATCTCGCCGGTGGCGGCCCTGCTTTCGGCGATCGCGACCATTGCGTCGAGGTCGCCGTAGGGCGCCTCTATGCGAGATGCGATGGCGAGCGCCTTGTCGATACGTCCTTGTCTGGCCTCGAACGCGGCAATCCGCGAGATCGCGCGCGACCGGCCGCCGACATCGGGTATCGAAGCCGCGGTCGCGAGAGCGCCAGCATGGTCGCCCGCTTCCGCCTGGATCTGCGCAATCGTCGCGAGCGCCTCGTAGAACCAGAAGTGATCGAACTCTTCGGACCGCGAGACCAGACCGGAGGCGATCTTGAACTGGTGCTGTTGCGAGGTGAACCAGTAATTGGTCGCGATGCGGCTTGCCGCGAGGATCGCGCCGCGGATGTCGCCGCTGCGCGCCACCGAGATCGCAATGGCCGCCTCGGCCTCCGAGCGGCGGTAAGGGTTGTCGATTGCCAATACCGTGTCAAAGGCGGCGTCGATGTCGCCGGCAGCGGCCTGTTGAACAGCCACCGTTTCAAGCGCGGCGATTCGCGAGGAGCCGATCCGCGCGTCGGCGATTTCAAGCGCGATGACCTGTGCCTGCTCGACCGCTCCCGCCCGCGCCCCCGATTTTGCGATTTCTCCCATGGCCTCGGCCACGGTGCGCGGATTGGCGATCTGGCGCGCGGTTTCGACCGACTGGTCAATCCGGTCCATCCGCGCCAGCGCCACCGCTATGGCAAAGAGAATCTCGTCGCGCTGCCTTGGGCGCGACACCTCGTCGGCGGTGCGGCGCGCATCCTTGAGCAGGCACTCCGACAGGGTTTCCACGCAGCCTTGCAGAGTCGGCTGTGCCTGCGCGGGCCCTAGCGTCAACAGCAGCGCGAGCAGGGCTGGGATCAATCGAAGGTCCATAATGTGAAGAGTCTGTTTGCGGTTGCCCATGCAAGAGATCGCAACGCGGGTACAATGGCAACCCCTGCGCCCTCCCGCCGGTCTGCCGCGAAGTCGACTCGTCACCGGCAAGGGTAAGGTGCTATCGTTCCATCACCAAGGGTGAGGAGACGAATGACGATGAAGAAGAGCGCATTGATGGCCATTCTCGTGCTGGCCCCCATGGCCGTTGCGGCATGGGAGCCCGAGGCAATGACGCGTCTGAAGGAGACCGGCGATTGTCCCGGCTGCGATCTGAGCGGCGGCAACCTGAGATGGGCAAACGTCTATGAAGCCGAACTGGCGGGCGCCCCGAATCTGGCGGGCGCGGCGCTGAGCGATGCCGACCTTTCCGACGCGGATCTCTACGGGGCGGACCTGGAAGGGGCAGACCTGCGCCGCAGCAACCTGTCGGGGGCCAAACTGTCCTGGGCGACCCTGAAAGGCGCCGATCTGACGGGCGCCGATCTGACGGATGCCACGGTTGATGGCGTGTCCTTTTGCAACACGACCATGCCGGACGGGCATATCGACGATACCAATTGCTGAGTTTTGGCAGTTTCGGCTCACAGTTTCGCAAGGTGCGTCAATCATCAACCGGTTCGGCATTGCCAACTTGTTGTCGCGTGATTGAGAGGAGCGAACCCCCGGGTTCTCAAGCGGCCATTTCCGCTGCATAGATATTCCAGAGATCGAAAGCGTCGGCCCTGGCGTGGCGGTAAACAAGTTAGCGATGCCGATGACGGTCCCGGCCCGGATTGTCGGGCGCGGCGCGCTCTGATACGAGGCGCAAAAAGGGTGCCGATCAGAATGTTACAGACTGTCCAGCGGAAGGTATCGACGGTCTTGCGATATCTTTTTCCCACCGCCGCCGACCGCGCCTATCTGGCGAAGATCCGGGGCAGCGGGCTGTTCGACCGGGAGTTCTATCTGACCAGCAATGTGCGGCTGAAGTGGCTGTTCCGGATCTGGCCTGAGCGTGATTACGTGCAGCTGGGCGAGCGTAACGGCACCTGCCCCAACCCCGGATTTTCGCCCCGCGCCTATTTGTTTCACAATCTCGACCTGGCCGGAGAAACCCGCCCCTTCCTGCATTACATCGAGACCGGCCGCGCCGAGCAGCGCATGGTGCTGGCGGGGCCCACGCCGGGATCTGGGTGGCGGATGGGCATCTGCACGAGGGCGACAGCTGGTGGGGGGCAACCGGCCCCGCGCCGAAGCGCTGCTGGCACGCCTTGGCGCGGCACCGCCACCCGGCCCGCTGCGCTTTCCCGCCGGGTCGATCTACTGGGCGCGTGCTGAGCTGCTGGCAAAGCTGGCGCAACTGCGGCTGGAACCGGCGGATTTCGAAGGCACCACCGCTCATACGGTAGAACGGCTGATGGGCTGGCTGGCGGTGGTGGCAGGTCAGAAGGTCTGCACGGCCAAGGCACTGGATGCGCCCGGGCTGGACAAGCCCGGCAAACTTGGACAATAGCGAAGCATGGCAAAAGTTGTTCTTCATATCGGGGCGCACAAGACAGCGACCAGCTATCTGCAAGATGCCTTCTACCGTAATCGGGCACTGCCGGAGTCGGCCGGTCTCTATTACCCCCATGTCGGGCCGAACAACGCGCATCACGCCCTGGCCGCGCCTTGGCTGAACATCCGCGACATCACCGACAGCTTTTATGGCATCCGCGGCCCCGAAGGGCTGTGGGACACGGTGATATCCACCTATGCCACACGCCCCGGAACCGTCTTCCTATCGGCCGAGAATTTTACCCGGTGTTTCCCGAAAAAAGTGGACATGGCCGAGCTGGCCGAACGTCTGGGGGCCTTTGAAGAGGTGCGCATCGTCTACACCATGCGCCGCTAGGTCGACCTGGTGCCCTCAGTCTGGGCGCAGATTTCCAAAATGAACCACGTGCCCAGCATCTGGGCCTTCATGCGCATTGTTTTCAACGAGCACCGCGCCAAGGGCGTTCCGGTCGATCACGGCATGGTCTATCAGGACTTGCTGACGGGATTTGCCCCCGAACAGATCCACCTGCTGGATTATGCCAGCTTCAAACATCATCCATACGGGGTTCTGGGGTATTTCTCGACCTTCTGGACGTCGATATCGAACCTGCGAAGCTGACCCCGCCCACCCTGACGAAGCCAATATCTCGCCCGATCCCCTGGCATTGTTCGTGGACGGGGCTGTGACCGGCGAGAATACGCAGCCACCGCCGCCAGAACTGGTCAGCTATCTATCCTAGGCGCTGGACAGGATCTGCGGACGGCCGCGGACCGTGCTGGCCCGGCACGAATACCGCAAGCTGTGCCAGCGTTTTCGCCACGGCAATCAGTCCCTGGTCGAGAAGGTCCAGCCCGTTCAGCCGGGCTTCACCTTCGACGAAGGCAGCCAGCCCGAGGGGCTGGTCTTTCGCACCGATCTGGATAACAAGGGATCAGATCGCCCAGGCGATCTATCACATGCCCCGCAAGGAAAAACCCGGCTGGGCGCGCTGGTGGTCCTGATCTAGCCTAGGCGCCGCCTGAAGGTACCGTTGCTTAGCTCTTTCTCAGAAACCTGCGAAGGGCCGACGCTATAAAGCCGTGCGTTCGACCACCCTTTACATCCGAGCGCTCCAACAGTTGTGGTGTTGTCACGTTAACTTTTCCAGCACGCAAATTGGCGTATCAGTCATGCATCAAGCGAGTTTGGCAGCCGCTTTCCATGTCTGTAATGCTTCCAGTCGGTGGTAACGGATCGTGAGGGCGCAACGGCGGCGAGCTGGGACGGAGAAGCAATTGCGGGTGGCTGAGTGGATTGAAACAAAACGCTGCAAACTACCCTGAGATCGGAAACCTTGCATCATGCGCTCTCGTTTTCGAAAGGGCAAATGGCTATTCTCGGCGCGATTGTTGAGTCCCTTGTGGGACCAATGATCAAGGCCGGGCGCAACCTCGCGCTTGGCGGCGCCGTATGAGCGTAATTTATCTGTGATGATCCGTTTTGGAGCAAAGCCCCAACGTTTCATCAGCTTAATCAAGAGCCGTTTTGTTGCGCGCTTGTCTCGCTTGGACTGAAGTATCTCTTCCAGAACGACGCCGTGCTGATCGACCGCGCGCCAGAGCCAGAATGATCGACCCGCGATCTTCACGACGACTTCGTCCAGGTGCCAGACATCACCGGGGCGCGGTTGCCGTCGTCGAAGGGTGCGGGAAATCAGAGGCCCAAATTTCGTGACCCAGCGCCGAATGGTTTCGTAGGAAACGTCAACGCCGCGTTCTAACATCAACTCCTCAACTTCGCGCAGGCTAAAGTTGAAGCGGGCGTAGAGCCAGACAACTTGTGCAATGATCTGAGGTGGAAAACGGTGGCGCTTGTAGCTGATGTTCTGTGTCTGCATCGCCACCACCTACGCTGACATCGCTACGCCAGCAACGTCTGGGCCGTTAGCGTGACAACCCCATTGCGGCCTGTCACGGTGACGACGCGCGTACAAAGGTCTGCGATGAGCTGCCCTATTACACCGACGACGCCCTGATCCCGGCTGATAGCCTGGCGATGGCCCGGTATACTGAACAAGCAGAGGCCTGCGCTGGCGGAAGCTCCTATGAATGTGGACGAGCGCTGTCTCACTACGCACGAGAAATATCCAACGACGATCTCGGCCCTGTTATTTCCATGCTGCGCGAAAACTGCAACTCCGACCGCGTGACCGGATGCGAAGCGCTGGCCAGCGCATATGGTTCGCACGAGAACCGCTCGGCTGCGGGGACCATTACTGTCGGCATTGACGATGCTGCTCTGCGAATGGCGACACTGCGCTTGGGATGCAGTGATCTGATGGCACCGGGCAATACCTGTGACGGTCTCGGTGATGCCCTGGCAAAATTAGGCGATATTACGGCCGCCAGCGTGGCCTATAACAAGAGCTGCACCTACATCATGGATCTGGGCCACAATCAGGTTGGCTACGACGGGCATTGGGATTGCTACAATGCTGCCAAGCATGCGCTGCTGGTCGCCAAGGATTATGCGACAGCGACCCACTCCTTCATCTTTGTGTGTGATAGTGACACGGCCGGGCTGGCCCCGTTTGCTTGCAAATACCTAGGCCGAATTCATGATCGCGGTCTTGGAGTGGAACGCGACGCCAAAACTGCCCACAACTATTTTGGGCAGTCGTGCTTTCACCGCCGTGTCGACGACAGCGATGGAGAGGGCTGCCTGCTATACGGCGAACTGCTGATACGAGATCGCGAAGCCATAGCCGTAAGGGACCGCGACCTGGAAGGCGCAGCTCTGCCCCAAAGCGCTGACGCCGCCAGCATGCAATATATTCTCGAAGACGCGTCACGTGCGTTCCAGCGCGGATGCAAATCGCGTATTCCGCTGGCCTGCGCCGCGAACAAGGATCTGCTAGCACAACGCATTGACGGAGCTTTCGGCTTCGAGACGATTGAATGTTTTGTGCGCGACATGGGCGATCCCGAGTTTAGGGTCCAGACCTGCCGCACGCTGAAACAGTTTCCCAACTTTAATGATCCTGACACCCAAGCCGATCCTCTGCGTGAAGCGATATTTATCTGGCCGGACGGGGACCGCACCATCGTGCAACAGTCGGGTGATGTCTGGCGGTTGAACGGAAACCGGACGTCGGGTCTCGTCGCCGGCCCGTCCTATGATTGCATTGCCAACCCCGCGACCGGTCGAGAGTTCTGCGCACATCTGATGAGACAATAAGCGTTCACAATTCGAAGAGGCCGCGCAACAGCAGTTCTATGACTTTGGTCGGGCAATAGATTATGTGGACGACTGCCGATGCCAGAGTAGTGGCGCTATTTTTGCATGGTTACACCATGCAACAAAACCGCAACCCTTCGGGTTTTGCCAAGGCAAGGATAAGGCCCCAAGGAAGCGCAGTTCGTCGGCCGGTGGGGTGTCTGGATTGAAAGTGCCGCCATATCATTCTTTGAGATGTACGTGTTCAGGGTGCTTTGGGTCGGCCATTGCTTTCAGGAACTTTTCGTATCCGGGAAAGCCACCGACGTCTTCCGGCGGGCATTGGCCTGCGACATCGATTAGACGGGGATAAAGGTCACCGGGGATTGGATCAGCGATCTGGCCGATCTGCAGTTTGTGCTCCCAGCTGTCACCGAGTCGTAGATGTAACGGATGCTGCACGCGCCTGTGTCTGTTAGCACCTCGGCCAGCGTTGTTTTGTTGGCGGGCAGATCATCACCGCCAAAGTCCGGGTCCGGCACGCCCCAAGTCGCACCCTCTGCCTCGAACATGTAAAGATGGGAGTTGGTCCAGCCCATTGCGGCCTGCAGGGTCAGGTGCAGGCGGTCGAGGCGGATATCTGAGGGCACCTGCAAGATCCGGGTGACGGCGGGTTCGATATACTCAAGCGTGACCTTGATTTCGATGATGCTCATGTGCGTTCCCCAATCGAACAGCGCCTTTATAATTCCACAGATATAAGCGGCAACCTCAGGTCTGCAAATTTGAGGTTAAAAAATGATTTTTACGGCACTCCAAAAATGTGCCGCATTCTGTCACTAAGCTCTGAAATCATTTTATAGGCATAGTAATCTCAGCGCCTAATTGGCTGTATCAGGGGGTACTTTTGGAAACAATTTTGGGGTGGCAGATCACCGTTGCGATCAGCATCGTGGTGGCGCGTGTTTTCTCGCCAAAATACATGATCCTGACCGCGATGGGCTGGAGCATCTTCAGCCTCTTTGCAATCTGGGCGGGGGGGCTGTTGCTTTTGCAGCTTGGCACCGCTTGGGGGACTGTATGGGTTCTGTCGGTGGTGTTTGCCGAGCGCCGAGCAGACCCGCCCGTGACATCGCAGGCGAAAGGGACGCCGCCGCCTAAACCGTCAGCGCAGAAAACGCCTGAACCGCCAGCAGACAAGGCGAACATCTCCGCGCCCTCCGGGGCGGACACCGGCATCATCGCTGAATTTACCGCCCACATGAATGCGCTGTCAGACGCACAGGAGGCCAACAGCCCCCTGCACCGCGAACTTTACAGTCTGCGTATCTGCGTGGAGAGCAGGGTCAAAATCGCCGTGGGGCGCCGGAAACTTCAAGTGGAGAAGGGTATCAGTCCCGGGATTTGGGACCGCCATCCCGGGTCCCTAAAGCCGATATCCTTGCCGCCCCTGACCATCGCGCCGGTCGAGCTGGATGAGGTGCCGCCCTTGGCAGTCTCCAAAAGGATACGCGAGCTTGAAGAGGTGCTGAAGGTGCTGACCGAAGCAGAGAAAAAGGTCAGGTGCGACCCACCCCTGGGCCCCATCATTGACATGAGCCTGACCCACCCCTTTCTCCCGTTCATCGCGGCACAGAAAAAAATTCTGCGCGATCATCTTGATTTGCTTGCCACACCGAAGCCACCCCCGGTGGCAAAGCCGGGGTCCGACCTGTCGGATCTGGATACCATGCTAAAGGATCTGGACGATCTTTTGAGGACATCCTCCCAGGCAGCGCCCAAGCGGGTCAGTGACGACACCCAGGCGACCGGGCTGGTCGAGCATCTGATGAAGGGCGTAAAACACGATGCTCTTGACCGCCCTGCTCCGCCGGATGCCGCCGACAAGGAACGCATTGCCCGAAGCCTCCGCATCCCGCATCTGGTTCATTTCACGCGCTGCGAAAATCTGCCGGGCATTCTGGAACACGGGTTGATGTCCGTCCAGGCCTGTCGCCAGCGAGACCTGTCAGCGATGCGCAACGATCCACATCGCTACGATGTACAGCCCGATGGCACCTCGTTGTCGATAACATTTCCTAATTACCGCATGTTCTGGAAGTATCGCCAAATCACGCCTGATGCGGACTGGGCTGTTCTGTTGATAGACCCTTCGGTGCTTTGGATGAAGGACTGTGCCTTCTACCCCCACAACGCCGCCGATGCCCGCATGATCCGGCAGCCGCGGACGGCTATGAAGTCTGCTCGAGCGCTCTCCGATATGTTCGCAACACAGGAAGAGCGCGAGCCTTGGCTGCGCTCCTACGATCCAACGGATCCGCAGGCTGAGGTCATGGTGTATCAAACCATCGAACCGGGCTTGATAGAAACGATCGCCTTCGAGACCAGAGAGATCAGATCGAACAACTATCGCCGCATCGGCGGATTAGACAGCTTTTACGCGGGGCCGGGCGAGGGGCTTTTTGCCTCGCGCAGGCGCACGCTGAGAGGACTGAAAGGATGGCAGGATGGCATCTAGACCCGCGTTTTTCAGCGCAGATGAAGCGCCATTTGTCCGTGTTGTGCCGATTGACTTTACCTGGCACGCTGGCATGGCTCTTTCACGCAAACAGATGTGCATCCGCTCGCTTCATGAAGCGATCCTAAAAATACGGCCAACGGCGCAACTATTGGAGGTTTCCAGCGCCTCGGAGAGCGATCTCGGTAAGGCTCTGAGCGCTTTCAACCTGACATTCGAGACAAATAGCGGCCGTCTAATCTCTGTAGAATGTGCATTTCAGGGTGCCAAAGTTTTCGAGAAAGGGGGCCCCTACACAGATTTGCTCGCCCTCAGTCCGTTGGACGCCAAGCGTGATCCTCGGTTGCAGAGCTCTGGCCGCCTGACCGGCTTCCAATGGCGAGGTAAAAACTGGCCGCTTGAGCCTTTGACTGCATTTTACGACTGGATTTACCTCAATGCTCTAAACCGCCGCCCCGCTTTGGCTGACGCCATAATGTCTTATAACACCTTTACCGACATCGCCTTCAATCCGGCAAAATCTGTAAACTGCCAAGCTGGAGCGGTAGCTCTCTATGTCGCACTGCGATCAGGAGGGCGGCTGGAAGAAGCGCTAGCATCGCCTGGCGTATTTTTGAACATGATGAAGAGTGATTTACATGGAGCGGTGGGTGGCGACAATCAGCAGGGTCGGCTGATTTGATGGCAAAGAACTGATGAGCGACGTTCGAGACGGTTGTTCACGCCTGTTCAAAAACCACATGGTGTGATTGCGGCGGCCGCTCTCCGGTGGCGAACGAGGTCCTGCTATACTGGCCTCATGGAAACAAGCCGTGAGGAGAACGACCATGACATATTATGCCGGACTCGACGTATCACTCAAAGAGGTTTCGATCTGTATTGTTGACGACGATGGAGCGCTTGTGGCGCAAGGCACAGCGCCCGCGGATCCTGAAGGGGTCGCGGGTTGGCTCAAAGCCCGGTCGCTGGGCCCAAAGCGGATTGTGCATGAAAGTGGCCAACTTTCGATCTGGTTACAGCGTGGCATGGTGCAGCTGGGTTTACCTGCGATCTGCATCGATGCCCGCAAGGCCCATAAGAGTTTGTCCGCTCGGTTGAACAAGTCGGACAGCGCCGATGCCGAAGGTCTTGCGCAACTTGCCCGGATGAATTGGTTTACCCCGGTTCACATTCGGAGCGAAGAGTCAGACAGGCTGCGTGCGTTGGTCGGAGGGCGGGAACGCCTGATCCGGTTGCGCAAGGATCTGGAAGGCCACATCCGGGGCGTCCTCAAGGCGTTTGGCATCCGCATGACCGGGAGAGGTGGTCGCAAGAATTCGGACCAGTTGCTAAGCTTTAGCGACTGACGAAGGA
>Ga0307487_1000779_pt1 | contig 24147 bp, 19 predicted proteins | sample CBIW12metaG_FD_203665 | JGI IMG/M metagenome (GOLD analysis project Ga0307487, IMG submission 203665) | Sea-ice brine microbial communities from Beaufort Sea near Barrow, Alaska, United States - CBIW 1.2 | ecosystem: Environmental > Aquatic > Marine > Coastal | place: USA: Alaska | collected... | reverse complement strand
TGCCACAGCCCTGCCCCCAAAACATCGCCTATCCCACCGATATTAGATTATTGGCCAAGTCCAGGGAAATCACAGAGGCGATCATCGACGAACTCCATGCGACAAACCCGCAGGGAAAGAAGCCCAGAACCTACCGACAAGAGGCCAGAAAGCGCTATCTCAAGGTTGCCCAAAACAAAAACCCCTCTCGAAAAGTCATCCAAAAAGGCATCAAATTCCAACTTCAGTATCTAAAAAGGAACTTCAAGACGATTGAAAAACAGCTGGATACCTTTGCCGTTTTTCCGCTCACCCACCGCATGCAGCAGAAGTACTGGATCATTCAGACGCTGTATGCGCAAGCAACTGGCGATGTTTGAAGCAGGAAGCCATCAGGAGCACAGGATAGTGAGTATCGATCAGCCCCATGCAGGTCCCATCGTCCGAGGGAAGGCCCGGGCCAAGACCGAGTTCGGAGCCAAGATCCATCTGAGTCTGGTGGACGGATTTTCCTTTTTGGATACCATCTCTTGGGATGCGTTCAACCAGGGCAGCCATATGAGATGGCTAGGTGGAAAATTACAAAAAGCGCTTCGGTTTTTATCCTTCAAAAGTACTGGCAGACCAAATCTACTGCACCAGAGAAAACAGGAAATGGCTGAAGGACAAAAATATCCAGTTGGCGGCCAAACCCTTAGGCCGTCCATCCGCAAAGGCAGTGGCAACCCACGTAAGACCCCCAGAGAGGAACCCGATTGAGGGGAAGTTTGGACAGGCCAAAAATGCATACGGGATGAACTGATTCAGGGCAAGACTAAAAAACACCAGCCAATCGTGGATCGCCTCCATCATCCTAGTGCTGAACCTGGTCAAACTGGCCGGGATGGCACTGGTGTGTCTGGGTTTTTCAGCATGGAAGAGGGTCAACTACCTGTGTTTAATTGGCATAAACGTAATCTCTGACTACATAAAATCAAAAACCCAGTCCAAATGTGATTCTGGACTGGGTTTTATAACTTGTAGAACCTGAGTTTTTCAGCAGACCCTCCTATTTAATCCAAGTTAAAAGTTACGTTTCCATATATGATTTAGTTTTAAACCATATAATCTTGGAACAACTAATCTCCTCCCAAGTTTAATTTGGGAGGAGATTAGTTGAGTTACATAAATCTAGCAAATTATTTTGCCCAGAAGGTTAATTCGTTGAAGCCTGTGATGGAACTCCCATCAATTGCAGATATTCCCACAAATCTGAGGTATCTGTAATTTTTGTTTGAAGCAGGAATTTCCACTGTAAAAGTCCCATTAAGGTTTCCGGATTGGTCTACTAATTTCACCCAGCCCTTTGTTTGGGCATCTGCTTCCCAGGATTCAATTCCTGCCTTGTCAATATCAATGGTCTCGACTTGGTTTAAATCATTGGAACCCCATATTTGATAGGACGCAGGGCTTCTCTCACCACAACAGTCCTGTCTTTCATCTAACTTAAACCTGCTTAAGTTGGCTTCTGTGCCTAGGTCAAAACTCATTATAAAAGGATATTGGTCTTCCGCTGTATCACAACTATGCCAGTATTCTGCTATCGATCCATCTGTCAACCTTTCATAAGTCGATCCGTGACATCCATCTGAAGCATCTCCAGGAAGCCTTAAGGCGGAAATATGGGACTTCTCCAAAATATAATCATCAGGAAATGTTCGTTCTGACGGAATTGCATTAAAATCCTCAATGGAAATAGGGGATGGTTTAAAGCTGCTGTTTATCATCACTCTACCTCCCAATTTGTAGCTATCGACCAACGTTCTAGTTTCTCCATTGGATACTTCTATTGTTTGCATCACCCCATTCTTATCTTCGTAACTAAGTGTAGTTGTAATCATATTGACAGACGTATCTGCCCAATGGAAGGCGGCGCCTTGTACAAAAGTTTCAATTTGTGTCAAACCCCTATTAACAAGACCTGATTGATAGCTTTCTCCATAAACCTTAGCTGAAATCTCCTTTCTTACTGATGAATTACCAATCGCGTCCATTAGAAGAACCCCAAATGTATACTCTCCTTCTGGAATATTTAGATCGAATGAAATAGTATCCTTACCATTTTGGGTTCTCACCAAGTCAAACTCATGAGTTATTGATTGATCAATTGTGGAAAGTCTGCCTTTAGTGATTTTAGGATCCGCATTCATGGCTATCCAAAACCTTAGCTTATTGAATCCGGAACCAACTAAAACGGTATCCGGAGTTCCCACGTATATTACTTCTCCATCCTTGGTAAAATCTTCAAAAGTACCATTGATAGTCTCACATGATAATATCGTTATGGATAAAATCGCCATAAAGACCCATCTCCCTATTCTTTTATAAGTTAATTTTTCCATGATTATTCAACAATTTGACCCCAAAAATTTATTTCTACCAAAAACATAAACTTGGTTCCAGCCCAGTTTCTCTTGTTTACGAATCGGAAATACCTAATAGGGGCAGCTTCAATAGGTAAGTCAAATTCTTCACCACTTGCAGCTGAGGCGACATCTTCCGGACTATTGGAACCAACTATTCCTCCCGAAGGCTTGATTACTTCACCATCTTCGATAAGTTTGGTCCAACCTTCGAAGGAAGCTTCTCCATGAGTTGGCAATTCAGCTGCACCCCATACATCAAATATCTTGGGATTCCCATGAGAATAAAGACCATCAAGAGTATTCTGCTGTCTCTGCCAGAATTTAAATCTACTTAATTTCGCTGTTACGCCCAGATCCATAGTGAAAATATGATACGTATCAGTGTAGGGTGGAACCAGTGTCCCACCTGCGGTATGGTTTGTATGGAAACCCGGTTCATCAATACTACCGTTCCACAATAATGGCATCACCCATCCACTAATACCTCCTGGCTCATCGCCAGGTAAAAACAATTCCCTGAATTTTTGAATATCCAACTTAGTTTCTTCTAAAGGTGTTCTTTCCACGGAAAGTATTTCGGTTGTATTATCCCAACGATCAATGGCCGAAATGCCAAATGTATTGGCAGTTGGGGGGAAACCTCTAAAAGTCTGATGGGTACGTTGATCATCAGAAATGAAAACAGATTGACTATATACTAAATTACCCTTTTCATCTGCAGCATAAAGAAGCAGTTCAGCGGCAACGTTATCTTCATTGTTATAGTAAAGCCTTACACCCCCAAAATCCTCCAGCAATTCAAAGCTTTCGTAGAGCTTATCCACCGGGGCGGTTTCTGGGTTAATGGTGACCATCACTGGTTGGGAACGATTTTCACTTCTGTCCACTGTCACCAATTGCACCTCTTGCTCTGCTGATTTTCTTAAGCCTTCCAGCATCACAAAGTTCTTGAAAATGGAAGACTTAGCCGTCACCTCATTGCCGTTGTCCAACTCGTATTTTGCTTCTACAAGCAAAGCATCTTGGTCATTTGGAACTATATAGGTGATCTTGGCACCTCCTGGGAGATTAGTCACCTTCACTTCTGATACCTGAGACGGGGGCGTTCCGTCTTTGGTTAATGGACCCCTAACCTCCTCTTCACAGGAGAAAAAGAATATTCCTAGCCCCAACATTAGATATTTATATAATTTCATGTTTTTATATTTTTTGTTATTTTAAAAGATGATCGTAAAAGTATAAATGGGTTACATTCATTCCATCCCTACTTTTAAGATGATTTTTATAACTACCAGCCTGGATTTTGTATAAGATTGGAATTAGCGATCAAGTCTGCTTCTGCGATCGGCCACAGGTAATCCCTGCTCATAAACTTATAACTCCCTGTTGATACCACATTATAATAACTGTCTGTAGTTGTTCCTTCCACATTCCAGCCTCGTATTTCCTTGTTGAGAAACTCAGAAGCACGTTTCCATCTACGCAAATCCCAAAAACGCTGACCTTCAAACACCAGTTCGATCATTCTCTCATCTTGGATGATGTCACGAAGCCCTTCTTTGATAGTCGGTTTGTCTGGTTGTTTTGAAGCGGCAGCCCAAGACTGGACTACCCCATTTAATCCAGCGCGCTCGCGCACACGGTCAATCCACTCATAGGCCGCTCCGGGACCAGTAGATTCATTTAGGGATTCTGCATAAAGCAAATACAAATCTGCCAATCTTACTACAGGAAAAGGATAAGATCTGCTTGTATATCCAGATCCCGAAGTAGCCTGCACATTTTCATAATAAACCAATTTTTTGGCCCAATAACCGCTTTGAGACCATTTATTGAAATCCAATAAACCACCGATCTGTCCCTTTTTACCAAAAATAATCAAGGAATTGTCATCGCTACGGACGCCATGGCCAAACCATACCCCACCGTCAAATCCCAAAGAAGCATAGAATCTTTTCTCTCTGTGCATATTCAATTTGGCCGTTTCAAAACCGGGACGTATATAATGCTTATGGGCGATATCTGCAGCTTTGACCTCATATCGGCTGGGATAATCATATTTATTATCCTCGTCAATTGGAACGCCATTTTCAGAATAGAACATTTCAGCTATTTCTAACGTGGGTGACCACCATGACATCACACTATACCAATTCTCTGCGGCTAACCCAGTGGAAATCCTCGCCTGGGACCAGTTTTGGATTTCCGACCCGCCTTGACTATTCGAACTTCCCCAAATTAACTCATCGTTCCATCGTTCTGTAATGCTTCCTCTAATACTGAGTTTGGTCACTGTGGTGTCGGACCAATCAGCTGGGGGAGCTTCAAAGGTGAAAAGATGATGACCAGCCTGATGAGCAATATCTATCGCCTCTTTACATGCCTGAGCGGCTCTAGCCCATTTTGTATCATCGAACACAGTACTGATAAGTTGATTTCCCTCATTGTCTACAAATCCATTGTAATCAGAATTGCCATTAAATAATGGGCTGGCTACTGTAACCAAAGCTCTTGCTTTAATAGCTGCTGCAATGGGAGCTGTAATTCTTCCTAATTCTAATCCTCTGTCTTCTATTGTCAAAGGCAAATCTGGTATCGCCTCATCCAGCAATTCTACAATATATTCAGCTACCTCATCTACCGGATCCCTGCTAACCCGTACAGCATCCACGCCACTGCTCACTTCAATATTTTCTCGAATGATAGGAATTGGTCCATACATCCGCATAAGATAGAAATGGAAATAAGCCTTAAGAAATTTTACCTCGGCAATCCACTTCGTTTTTTCATTTTCTGGAAGGTTGAAGGGCTTGTCAATATTATCCAGGAAAATATTACAGTTTCTTAAGGCGATGAACATATTACTTACCGTTCCTGTATTTCCCCAATATCCTAGGCTCGGCGAAATAACGTTCTGTCCTCCTTTAGCAATTCTACGCGCGGGCCAATTTTTTGCCACAACATCATTTACATATATCTCATCTCCCCCCGCAAGTGCGGGGTTATTAATAGAAGAATATGGCGGTAAGGAACTATACAACGAGGCCAGAAACTTAAGGGCACTTTCCCTTGTTTTGAATGCATCTTCAATAACTGCGATATTATCCGGCACCACATCAATGTACTGTCCACATGAGATCGTAGAAAAGACAAATGCAATTGATATTATGAACTTTATAATTTTATTTTTCATTTTATTAATCATTAAAATCCGACATGAACACCTAAGTTGAAAACTCTTTGAAGAGGGTAATTGAGACCATTTCCACCCAATTCAGGATCCCATGCATCAAACTTACTCCACGTGAACAGGTTTGTTCCTGTTACATACACTCTAAGGGTATTCATTCCTAGTTTATTTTTGGGGTTTTTTAAAACATTATATCCCACCTCAATTTGTTTCAAACGCAAGAACGAGCCGTCTCGAAGCCACCAAGTACTTGTTTGAACATTGTTCTCGATTACCCTGGTAGATAAACGTGGCCAGATTGCGTAGATGTCCCTATTTTCTTCAGACCAATGACTGTCGGTATATACTTGCATTAACCCATTTTCGCTTAAGGCTCCATTACCTTCGGCCAGTGCATTAAAACTTCCAGCTTGAATGGAGTTGACAAATGGTCCTGTCGTAACCGGATTGATTAAGAATGAGACCTCACTCAATCCTTGAAAAAACACATTAATATCAAACCTTTTATATCCGGCTGATAATCCCATACCGTAGATCATTTTTGGAACAAGTGGTTTGCCGATTGGCGCCTGATCTAAAGTAGTAATTACGCCATCACCATTAAGATCTTTGTACTTGATATCACCTCCCATGTAATCAATACCGGGAGCTCCAAATTGGGTCGGGGAATTCATTACTTCTTCGTCGTCCACAAATAATCTTTCAGCAATATAACCTTGCACAACATTAACGTTGTTGCCCACATTCGTTTTCCATGGAGCACCAATAGCTGCATAATTAGGTTCTTCAAAAACTAAAAATTCGTTGTCACTATAGGTAAAAGTTCCACGACCTGTTACCCAAAAATCATTAGTAAAATAATGGTTGATATCCAAAGATGCGTCAATGCCCTTGGCAGATACCTCCCCTACGTTAGTTTTTAAAGCTGCCTGAAGTCCTAATGTTGATGGGATATCTGATCTTTCCTGTAAAATGCTAGTTCTCTTTTCACTAAAAACATCTACTTGAAACTGAACTGCATCATCGAATAAGTTTAATTCCATCCCAATATTGGCTTTCTGTGATTTTTCCCAAGTCACCAATGGATTAGCATATCTTCTTATAGTTACCCCTGAAATATACTCATTCAGTTCTCGTCCAAAAGTAGAACCGTTACCACTGTTAAGATCTACTTCAGATAAATAGAAGAAACGATCTCTGCGGTCATCACCGATTCTGTCATTTCCTACCCAACCAAATGAAGCCCTAAGTTTTAGACGACTTACTAAGGGAGAAATGCCATTTAAGAAGGCTTCATTGGAAAGTACCCATCCCGCTCCAAAAGAAGGGAAAAACCCAAACCGATTGTTTTCTGCAAATCGCTCTGACCCATTATATCCAAAGTTAAACTCAGCAAAAAAGCGATTATCATAATCATAATTATATCTTCCTGAAATCCCTAAATTTCGGCTAGGAAGAGAAAGCTCTACTGTATTGGCATTTCCGTCTAAATACTCTTGTCCAATCATTACTAAGAGTCCACCTACCGTATGCTTTTCCTTATAAGTCTGATTGTAATTCAAGGCAGCCTCCATATACATTACCGAATTGTTGGTGCGCTCGCCTCCAAGAAGTCGGAGTGATTCATCCCCTGAATTCTGGGCAGTTCTTTGCAACTTATACTCCTCCGTAAAGGGATCAAAAGAAGCCATTCGGTAGAAGAAAGGTTGATACCCTCTTTTATTTTCAAAATAGGAAGTGGTATTCATATTACCCAGAAAACGTGCTGTCAACCCAGGAATGATGCCACTCAGTTTCTGCTTAAATTCCAATTGAACAAGTGAAAGTTGGCGACGTGTATCCCTGTAACCTCGCTGTAATTCAGCATATGGGTTGAACCAAACGGGGCGGTTGCTTTCATCTGGGTTTGTATTGGAACCTTCCCCCCTAGGAGAAAGAGCATTTCCGTAAATAGTATGAGGAACACCAATCAAAGAAGCATCAGGTTCATAAATAGCTGGGAATCGAGTTGGGCTAGTCCTAACTGCAGTATTATAAATCGCATCTCCGCCTTGAAGAGGCCCTCTGTAATTATCAAGAGTGGAGTGAAGTCGAACAATCATCTCCGTATTTTTATGCAGATCTATGTTGATGTTTGATCGTAGAGAAATTCTTTTTAAATCAATTCCATTGGTAAAGTTGTTTGTTTTCTCAACTTTTAATAATCCGTTGTCTTGATTAAAGGAGCCAGCTACATAATACCTTACCTTTGGACCTCCGCCCCTCACATTTAGGTTAGCCCTAGTCGTATTAGCATAATCCCTGAATAAAGTATTGTACCAATCCGTGGCCGGATAAATATTGGCATTCCCACCTCTTATTGTTCCGGCAATCTGTTCCTCAGTAAAAGTAGCAAAATCACCTCTAGTTCTGTTTGCCTCGTTCTGTAGTCTCATGTGGGTGACCGGGTCGGCCATATTCACCATACCAATAGGTTGGCTTATTGAACTTTCAATCCTTAGATTCACAACAGCTGGCCCTTCTACTCCAACTTTCGTGGTCACCAAGATAATTCCATTGGCCCCACGTGCACCGTAAATGGCTGTAGTAGTAGGGTCTTTGAGCACTGCAAAACTTTCAATATCGTCAGGCTGCAAGCGGGCAAGGTCGTCCATAGAAAGCTCCACCCCATCTATTAGAATCAAAGGGCCGTTTTGACTGTTAAATGAAGCCACTCCCCGCACAAGGAATTGAGCATTGTCTTTTCCAGGTTCACCACTTGTCTGGTAAGCCACTAATCCTGCTACACGGCCAGCCAATGCAGTAGTAAGATTACTTGCCGGAATTTTTAATTCGGATGGGTTAATTGAAGTCATGGCACCTACTACACTTTCTTTCTTTTGGGTACCAAATCCAACCACAACCACCTCGTCCAGTCCGGACGTATCATAGGTTAACTGGACATTTATCACCGTACGGTTACCTACCTCTTCTTCATGTTTGGTCAAGCCGATGAATGAGAAAACTATAACAGCACCATCATTGGGAACAGTGAGCGTATATTCACCATCCAAATTTGTTACTGTTCCAATAGTGGTATTCTTAATAACAACATTGGCTCCTGGAAGACTCTGTCCAGTTTCATCCGTAACCTTGCCAGTAACTGTTTTTTCCTCTCTTATATTCTCGGTGGTAGCCCAAAGAGGTGATATAAAAAAGGTCTGGAAAACCATAATTAGGCATAGGTGTTTAAACACCCGCAACCTTGAAAGTAATTTTACATGCATATTTAATTGGGTCTTGTTAAAAGATTTTTTTTACTTACCTAAAAAGAATTTATACTATAGACTATACTCAAAAATATTCGTGCATTTATTTTTATTGGCTGCTTACATAACTGTAGCACAGCGTAAAAAAACAAATTGAATTTTGGTCCAAAGCCTATCATTTAATTGGTGTATAAGAGTCTTAATCAATATCCCAGCTGTCTAAAACCTTTTTTTTTAATTCAACAGAGAATGTATACACCTGACGATCCTTGCCATATATTATTTTTATTCTCTCAATTAAAATAAAATTATCAGTAAGGGTATCCTGTACTGTCCCACTGAAGGGGATCATATTAAATTTCTTCATTATCGATAAAAAAATAGGGTATCAGAAATCAGATTGGGTTGTATTCTTACTATTTTACTTGGATTTAAATAAACTTATTTCTAGTTTAGAAAACAGAAAAGTCTTGCAATGACGGCTAGAGATGTGTTTCTAATTTTGTATGAGCCTTGTATTCATACCAATAATTAAATTATTTTTTTTTGTATGGCTGACAATATCTACCAGTCGTAATTTCTTTTATAGTATGAAAAAAATCATAGATTTAGTCAACATAAAATATTTTTTATAGGCATAATTTTTTCTATTTCGAATGTTTTCCTATCTTGAAATGCTAACTTGAAGTTGTTGCATCTTAATGACAGCCAAGGAAATAATAAGGATTCGCATTGCTTATCGAACCGAAATCCACCACAGAATTTACTGCCATTCCAAAAAATACATCTTACGCTTTAGAGAATCTTTGCAAGGATTTTTTGATTAATATTATGGTCGATTTTTAGTTTAAAAATAAGTGTCATCCAAATAAGGATATCGGGTATTGCTATATCAATTTCTGAGTACACAATTTTAAAATTACCCTGTATCCCACTCAGGTGGAATTAACCAATTAATTTTCTGCCAACTATTTTCTCCCCTTTTAATCTGGTTGACCACCAACCTTATTGATAATTTTTACATTTTTTCAACCATCGTGTTTTTACAGATTTGTTCAGGATTCTGTTTTTTGGTTCCTCACTTTATAAAGTATTTGAAATAAAGATGGGTAAAAAATTGTCTCTGCATAATGATTGGTTTTATATGTGAGATCTATAGAAGCCGGTAGCTCTTGCAAATTAGAAATTCCATATATAATGCCTGAGTGATGAGTAGGCCGAATAGCAAACCCGATGTGCAGATTATGAGATTCCGTATATTCATGACGTTTTATGTGTTTTATTTTCTTATATGGAGTCGTTGTCAACTTCCGGCTATTCTCTTTTCAATCCGATCATAGGGGTCAAAAATTATATTCTCTCCTTTCTCTAAACGGCGAAAAATGCACGTAAAAATTCACTTACATTTTTGAATCGCCCTTAGAAAACTCTTTACTAAACGAATTCTTCAAAATAATTCCAAAGGGGTATAGAGGTATTCTTGCTGATTGTATCCACATACCAAAAATTAATAAAATATTTTATTGTTGATAGTAAAACAGAAAATATTACTCATAAAAATTAACTTCGAGTTGATAAATTCATTCTCTCCCTCTTGAAATAAAGCAACCTCAAAAAAGTAGGGAATACCAAAAGCAGCATCGGAAGCCCAACCACAAACCCTCCAATGACTGCAACGGCGAGCGGCTGCTGCATTTGCGCTCCCACCCCAATGCCTAAAGCAAGAGGAATCAAAGCCAATATAGCTCCGATGGCAGTCATCAATTTTGGTCGTATTCTCAGCGCTATTGCATACTTGATTGACTGGTCCACATCAGTGGAGTGAAGCAAGTTCTGTCGATATTGTGCCACAGTGAAAATAGAATTTTCAGCCAAAATACCCACAATCATAATGATACCTGTGTAGCTGCTGACATTCAATGGAATATTAGTGAGGTACAAAGCGATAATGCAACCGCACATTCCCATTAAGGATATGAAGAGCAGAAGAAGTGAAAGGAGCCACTCTTTGAAGAGAAATATAAAAACAGCGAATACTAATAAAGCCGCCAGAATTAGAACAAGTGATAATTCTTTGAAAGATTGCTGCTGCTCTGAATAAGCGCCACCGTAAGTGATGGAGTATCCTTTTGGCATCGGAAGTTTTGCGGCAAGCTCATGTCGGATCTCAGCTACCGCACTACCTAGGTCTCGCTGATCTAGTCGGGCGGTAAGAATTACGCAGGATTTTAGGTTTTCCCTGTTTTGCTCGCTTTCGCCTGCAATTATCTGAACTTCACTGAAAAAGCTAACTGGCCTAGTCGATCCATCTGGCAAGAATATCAGCTGATCTTTAATTTTCTCCAGGTCGTTGTCATGATATTCTGTGAAGCGCATCGTCACACCTCGCATTTGCTCCCCATCCTGAATCTGTCCCACCTGAATACCAGATGTCATTGCTGCTTGCGCCGGAGAGGGCACAGGTTGATTAGAATTGATCCCCAAGGTAACACCAGCGGTATAAGCTGAAAGTTGGGTTTGAAAATCTATAAGGGTGATGTTATATTGGTTTAGTAATTCTTGATCCGGAATGAACACCATGGATGGTCCTGCGATGACAAGCCCATTTTCTATGTCAGCTATTCCGGAGATATTGCTGATGATTTCCTCCGCGGACAATGATATTTCTTCCAACTTTTGATAGTCATCTCCAAAAAATTTAACTTCTATGGGTTGTGCAGTGCTCATCAAATCTCCCAGCAGATCAGCAATACGCTGCCCAAACTCTATGGAAAGCACAGGATAATTAGCAGATATTTCTCTTCTCAGTTCACTACTCACTTCCTCAGTAGGCATAGAGTGATCTTGTTTGAGCTGGATGGAATAATCTCCATAGTTGGCGGGCACTCCACCAAAGTGCATGGCCATTCCTGTCCTTCGGCTGTAGGCGTCCACTTCAGGGTTGGCAATTATAATTTTTTCCACTTCCTTCAACACTCTGTCTGTCTCGCTCAATGAAGTGCCGGGTGGCATGTGATAATCCAATACGATGGCACCTTCATCCAAGTCCGGTAAAAATCCTGTTTCTAATTTTGAAAAGCTGAACCATGCGCCAAATAGAAAAATCACAACTAATGCAAAAGAGAAGGCAGGTTTATTGAAAAACCACGTAAGCCAATTCAATCGTTTTATGCTTTTTTCTTCGCTGAGCGGCTTCGCATTTTTAGGCGCTTTGAAACCTATGAGAATATGAAAGACTGGAAGCAAAAGCCAAGTTACCAAGAAGGAGGCGACCATGGTCAGCTGCATAGTGTCAGAAAGTTCTCTGAAGAAATTCCCTGCTAAGCCACTCATAAGTCGGAATGGAAAATGGATGACAATAGTTGCCAGCGACGACCCTATCATAGCAGGAAACAACTCATGAATTGCTTCTTTCACCACTTGGTATCGATCTTTCGATGGATCCTCTTCGTGCTTTCGATAGATCTGTTCAATGATGACGATGGCATCGTCTATTATCAAACCAATCGATGCTGCAATAGCACCCAAAGACATAATGTTGATGGAGATACCTGCTAAATAGAGGATCATTATGCTGAAAGCCAGTGTAACTGGGATGGTGAGCATTACCGCTAAACTGGCCCTCCATGATCTTAAAAAAACTATCATCACCAGAAGTGCTAGAAAAAGCCCTTCGTAGATAGTTTTAACCACGCTGTGAATACTGTCAGCTACAAATGCAGCTTGATTGTAATAGGGTTTTAGCTGCATTCCTTTGGGCAATTGCTTTTCAATTTCCAACGCTTTGCTTTCACAATCTGTAGCAAAATCCACCAGGTTTATTCCTGGCTGCTTCACCAAATCAATCAGCACCGCTTCATGTCCGTTGCCATTGACAATGGTGAATTCTACCTGCTCGTTAATCTCAATTTTTGCAATGTCTTTTAACCGGGTAAGGCGAACTCCGTCATTTTTGATGATGGTATTTTCAAGTTCCTCAATAGCTGTGATTCTAGTATCGGTCAAACTCAGATAGATCCTATCGAAATCTTCTACAAATCCGTTGGAACTCACAGTATTCGTATTGTTAAATACAGCGATGATCTTGGCCGGATTGATGCCCAGAGTGGCCATTTTGGTAGGATCAGGGTCGATCACATACTCCTTATTTTTACCTCCTCGCACCACCACATTTGAAATGCCTTTTACCTGAGAGAAGAATGGTCTTACTACTAAGTTGGCTTCGTCTCTTAATGCTACCAAACTGTGATCATCGCTTTCCAGCGTATAGCCATAGACTGGAAAAGTGGACTGGTTCATCGCTTCCGTTGCGATAGTGACCCCGGGCGGCAAAAAGCTTTTGATCTCATTGATCCTGCTTTCCACCTGAGTTTTGGCAGTGTAAATGTCTGTCCCCCAATCAAAAAACACATCAATAATTGCACTTCCTCTGCTGGTTGTACTTTTCACCAGTCTCACTCCTTTTACTTTTTTGGAGGCGCTTTCCAATGGTTTGGTAACGGTGATCATCATTTGGTCAATCGGCTGCTGACCAGCATCAGCTACCAGAGTTACCCTTGGAAACAATACTTCAGGGAAAAGATTGGTATGCATCTGAGAGTAGGCAAAAATTCCCGATGCCAAGAGAAGAATTCCAATAAAAAGAATTGGATTCTGATAGGCGCGATAGAAATTTTTGGACTTTAATTCCATCATCTTCTCCTACGATTAAGTTTCTTGTTAAGTACCTTTTTATTGACAAAATAGCAGAGATAAGCACTTCCGGATCCTATTAAGGCGCCAACCAACACATCACTGGGATAATGAACTCCCAAGTCTATGCGTGAATACCCAACTGACGAAGCCCAGGCAAACGATGGGGCAATCACATACCATTTACGATAGGCTAGACTCAGAGAAGTGGCTGTGGCAAATGCGGCTGAAGTATGGCCAGAGGGAAAAGAAGGGCTGTCTACAAAAATAACATTGTCTATAAATGGGTATGTGAGATACGGTCTAGTTCGATCTACAGAATATTTCAAGCCAGTAGAAATCAGGGTCGACACCAAGATGGTTTCAGCTATAACTAATCCATCTTTGGTGATTTCATGATCTTTTTTGATTAGGCCAACAGCAAGGATCATCACCGGAGCACTAATGCTGATTGGAGTGACTGTATTGCTGATGAAACGAAAGGTAGGATCAAAATTTTCATTCCTGTTCAAGTTGATATTTTTCAGAATGTCGATGTCAATATTTTGAGCAATTCCTGAAAAGGATAGCGACAAAAAGAGAAGGCAGGCGAGGGCTTTTTTCATGTATTAGTGTTTTGTACTCACCAATGCCGAGTCCGGAAGACCAAAATTTCCAGTTGAAACAATTAAGTCATTGTGAGCCAGCTGAGGAGATATAATTTCTACCCAATCGGAATCTTTGTTTCCAAGAGTCACCTGTTGTCTTACGGCTGTGCTGTCGTTAATCAGCTTCATTACCCAGAATTGGGTGAGCATTTCATCACTGGATACAGCGGACTTTGGAAGTAGCTGCTTCTCTTCATGGGACCCTTTTGACACTAGCACTTTCACGATCATATTTTCTGGCAGGAAGAGGCTTTTAACTGATTTTGCCAAAATAGTCTGGGTCTGTGCCTGCACGTTCATTGAGGTTAGCGCCTTGGTAAATACCGCTTCATGTCGGCTCGTATCTGGCAAGACAACTGTGCATGTATTCCCTGAGATTACCAATGAGCTATATTCGTAGGGGACGTTCACCTGAAAGACCAGATTATTGCTTTCAGCAATTGTGCACAATTGAGTTCCTTCCAATACATATTCTCCAGACTGCTGCTTGTCTAGGGTGGAGACTATTCCTGTAGCGGAAGCTTTCACCCGTATGATTCCAAAACTGGTCAGGCTGCTATCCAGTTTACTAAGGTCATCTCCCAAGGCACGACTTTCTTTGGATTGGAGTACATACAGGAGTTGTCCTTCTTTTACCTGATCTCCCAACTTGACATGGACTTCTTTGATGTATGCCGGGATGGGAGCCGTCACCGCATTACGCTTTAAGTACATGGTAGTGCCGAAAAGGGTCAATTCATCCTTCACCGAACCATAGCTCACGTTTACTACCTCTACTGGAGTTTTGGGTGTCTGCTCTTGTGTTGCTCTGTCTGCCCGATGGCTGCAGGCAGAGCAACATAATAAGAGTACTGCGAAAGTGGGAAATATATGAGTTTTCATTTTTAGGAGGAGGATGTTACCAGTTCCAATAGTTATAGGCGTTGATCAGAAGTTGTTCCTGCGAATGAAGTAGGATGATATCACGCTGAACTGCAGCCATATTTTTCAACACAGTGAGGTAGTTGACTATACTGAGTTGTCCAGAAAGAATTTCCTTTTTGTAGCTTTCTATCAATAGATTATAGTCTTTCAATTGCTGATCTGTGCCTACCATTTTCGTTTTGAAAGAAGCTAACTCAGTAAGAATTTTGGTCTTTCGAACGAGGTTTTGATTTTCGAAATTCTCTTTGCCAAATGCAATGCTTCTCTGCAGCACCTTGGTTTTCGCCCGGTTTAAACTTTTTTGTCCTCCATCAAAAATCGGATAGCTGAGACTTAAACCAGCAGAAAATCCAAAACGATTGGGAATGCTGGGAGCATAGACCGCATTTAAACCGGTAGTGCCAAATAGGTTAACCTGGGGATTGTATTTGAGCTCGAAGGAAGTCTGCTGCCCTTCAAGATTCAGACTGTCTAGTCTGTATTTTTCCAGGAAATTAGAATTTTTATCTACAGTATTTATCGACAGATTTGGAGGCTGAAGTGTCACCATTGAAGTATCATTGATGCCGCTGAGGATCCGTAGATCAAAGAGATCCCGTTGATAATTAGCTGAAAAAGTAGTTTGCTGGATCAAGAGATTTTGAGACTCTATGTGGAGCAAGGTTAAATCAGAAGGTTTGTAGATGCTATTTTTGACCAGAAGGTCTAATATTCCTTTTTGCTCCTCCAAAATGCCAAGCATAGAATTGATATACTGGAGTTGCATCAAATCCTGAATGCATAAAATGTATTGATCTCCGACTACTTTTTCAAGATCATGACCGGTAAGAAGTGCTGTGTTTTCATAAATCAGGGAGCTGGTGCTCAGCACCCTATTGGCAGATTCGTAGCTATTCCCATTAAAGAGTGGCTGATTCACTGTGAGCATGGCTTGGTAAATGCCTCCGTTGGAATAGGCTAGGTCGTATCCCAAATAGTCATTGGCATTGTCAGGATTTGTCTGTAAGATGGATTTGCCACCATCCCGGTTGATAATGGGAGAAAACAAATAATTGGCTGTGGCGACTACCTGAGCTTTCGTATATAGAGCTTTTAATCGTATGGATTCTATGTCATTTGCCTTGACATTAGTAAGGTTGTCGGTAATTAGCGGACTATTGCTTTTCGCGATCTCCACAAATTCTTCGAGGCTTCTTTGGCAAAAACCCAGTTCACTGCCACCAAAAAGTAGCATAAGTATAAATAGTTTGATTTTCATCCCAAAGACATCTGTAAATTACTTTGTAATTAGCCCGTTTCGACTAGCTTAGGTCAAGATTGACTGTTATTGTTTTAAATAGTTATTGAAACCACACATCAGTTAAATCGCTCTCCGTTTACATAAACTTTAAGTAGCAGTTACACTAGTTGAGCCTTTTTATACATTAAGACTTAGCATGGGTAAAAAACATTATTAATTGACAAAGATTATTCCCCAATATTCGTAGGGCATTTAGAATTAATTTAGAATTTCTGAAAAAAGGAAGCTAAGTCACGGCTTTTAGAGGATAGATAGGTTTGATTAAAGCGCTATGAGTCGTGCATTCCAAAAAATAACTATTTATTATTTTCAACATAGTCGTACACCGACTTCGATATTCCCGCCAATTGCTCAGTTCCGGCATCAAAGTCCTCGAGATTTTTAGAAAGTAAAACCAACACATAAGACCTTCCATCTGGTAGATACACTATTGCTGCGTCATGGTGTACACCTGTGATTGAACCTGTTTTGTGTGCGACTTTTACTCCTTTTGGTAAGTAAACAGGGATGATGTCATTGAACTTTTGACCTTCAAGTATTTCAATCATTTTGTCACAATCCTCCGAAGTTCCAGCCGTGTTGGTGGCAATGGCTCTCATGATGATCATCAAATCTTTTGCAGTGGTAGAGTTGCTGAGTCCTAAATCATACGCTTTTTGATCTTCGACTCCACGAAGCACTTCGATTTTGTCAGCTCCCAGCGCACGCATAGTAGCAGTGACATTTTTTGCTCCAACTAGCTCGATCAGCACGTTAGTAGCTAAGTTACTACTCACTGTGATCATAGGATATAAAAGATCATTTAAGGTAACTGTGGTTCCGATTTTCCCATAAATCACGTCATCGCTGTCATTTCCGATATCCATGCTATATAGACTACTATCCACAATACTTTTGAATTCGTTTTTTAGAAAAATTGAATCTGTCAAGTTCAACTTCCCGGCATTTTGTTGTTTAAAAAGCTCAATCATCACAGGTACTTTCATGGTGCTGGCGGCATGAAACTCTTCCTCTGCATCAATGATAATCGTGTCAGTGGTATCGGACAGGTTATAAAATGCCACGGCTACATCGCCTTTGATCGAATCGATTTGAGAGGTTAAAAGCGAGCTAAGATCTTTCTTTGGAGAAGTTTTCTTTTCGCAGGAAAAAAAGCAAACGCAGATAAAGATGGGAAGTACAAGGTAAAGGCAGGGGATGTTTTTCATGACTGGATTTTAAAAGGAAAAGTAAATATGTCTAGTACAGGATGTTAAGATATCAATTATCTATAAGCTTCATTTGAAAGTAATAAAGTTGGAGTAATTCTCAAAATTCCCATTTCTTTCCAGATTTGCGATTTAATTTTAGCTCTATGAAAATCTTGCTTATCGAGGACGAGCCAGAATTGGCAGATACTATAAAAATCTCTTTGCAAAAGGAGTTGTTTTTAGTGGAGCATGCAGGTGATTTTGAGGCTGCAATAGAGAAAGTTTCCCTTTACCAATATGACTGTATTTTGCTAGATATCATGCTTCCGGGTGGCAGTGGAATGGATATTTTGGCACATCTCAAGCAAAAGCAGGGTGCAGAGAATGTAATCATCATTTCGGCAAAGGATTCATTGGATGATAAGCTAGAAGGGTTGGAATTGGGAGCAGATGATTACCTGACAAAGCCTTTTCATATCGCGGAACTAACTGCTCGGATAAAAGCTGTTTTCCGGCGGAAAAATTTCAGCGGAGGAAACACTATTATCATCACAAATACGATTTTGGATCTGAATGAGCGCGAGTTTACCGTTGATGGAGCTCCATTCTCGCTGAACAGAAAGGAATTTGATATCCTCAATTATTTCTTGGTCAACAAGAATCGTTTGATCACCAAAAATGCACTTGCAGAGCATGTGTGGGGCGATCACATCGATCAGGCGGATAATTTTGACTTTATCTATTACCAGATCAAAAACCTACGCAAGAAACTGCAGTCCTCCAATGCCCAGATCGAAATCCAGTCTGTATATGGTGTTGGCTATAAATTGGTCGAACTGTAATAGGCAACACCACCAATTGAATTTATTATCGCCCTAATATTTCTATTCAATAAATTATAATAAGAAACCATATTGAATAGGTAGTACATAAAAAGATAAGCTTTAAGACATTTTAATTCCATATAGAGAAAGTGCTTTATTAATAAAAATGAACCGTAACAAACCATTGCGTAATACCGTATCTGAGCTTAAGAGTTGCGTCCATCCATTAGTGAAATCAACGTGAATGGCCAGTTTAAGCCTTTATTTGGATAGGATTGTACCGCGTTAAGTTTCTACTTTTATTTTGATGACTTTAGATTTTGTGAGTAAAATATATTTCATAGCGAAAAATTTATAAAAATGAAAATTCTGTCAAAAGGAATTCTACCACTAATTACTGCGATTGGACTATTAACCTCCTGTGGTGATATGACTAAAAAATTAGATGATAAACTTAACGAGTTAAGCACCAAAGCAGAGCAATTGGACTCTCTGGTGAACAGAGAAGTTGATAGAGTACTTACTCTAGACACTTTGGTCAATTTTGAAAATGATAAAATAAAGAGACTCGATTCGCTAATAAACAAAACCTCTTCGCGAATTGACTCTCTTGCAAGTGGAGAGATAGAATTATTAAGGAAAATTATCGAATAATAAAAAAGGAAAACATGAAATGTCCAAATTGTAGTGTAAACTTAGTGATGAGCGATCGCAACGGTGTAGAAATTGATTATTGCCCAGAATGTCGTGGTGTATGGCTTGATCGAGGTGAGCTTGATAAAATAATTGAACGTTCACAAACGGTTCAAAAGACACAACCCGGCGGCTATCGTGATACATCCTATGACAATCGAAATGATAATGATTACAGACACTCGAAAAAGAAAGAATCTTTTTTGGGTAATTTGTTTGATTTTTAATGACGTATTAATCGTTTCTTAAATTTGCGTTTGTTCTAGAAGTTTGCTGTTTATTGATTTATCGTATCGACTTACTTTATCTGGTCTTACCGAATCAATGCTAAAGATACCCCGGCAGGACATCCTGCTGGGGCTTACTAATAAATATCATCCTATTTTTATGCAATAAATTGTTTCTTTCACTACAAACCAGCAAAAGCAACCTATCCCTACTGAGAACACCTTCTCACCGATCATTCTCATCCATTTGGGTGTTTGGACAGTGAGGCTAACCAAATCTGCAAATCCGTCCTGATCGTGTATTTGATCAGCGGATAGTGAATCCAGATCGAAGTATAGGAGTACTCATGATTTGGTCTATTGGTACTGACATCCATTTATTTCCACAGCCGGATAATTTTGACTTTATTTATTTTACCAGATCAAAAACCTACGCAAGAAGCTGCAGTCCTCCAATGCCCAGATCGAAATCCAGTCTATATATGGTGTTGGCTATAAAATTGGTCGAACTGTCCTAGCCCGCTTTATCTATTGAGTTAATTATTTCCTACCTATTTATTTCCCAAAAATTAAACATGAACAGTAAACACGCGTTAAATTTCTTGCTCCCTATGATGGGAGTTATATTGTTCACAGGTTGTGACAAAGAAGAAATGGTGCCAGAATCCAAATTGCCTGGAGCGATTCAGACCTATATCACCACACATTTTCCAGGCAATCCTATAACTCAAATGACAGAAGAGAAAGATTTTCTTAAAAAATCTTATGAAGTATTCTTAGATGGAGGCTTTCAATTGGATTTCAATAATAAAAATGAAATCGCAAGCATTGAAGGCACAACAGAGCTTCCTGACAGCGTGATTCCATCAGAGATTTTGGTTTATGTGGCTGAAAATTATCCTAACAATGTCATCACCGATTGGGAACTTGACGATAAAAATCAGCAAATAGGTCTTGACAATAGCCTAGATCTTGAATTCACTATGGCAGATGTGTTCTTAAGAATTGATAATTAAATTAGAAGATTACTTAGGATAAATGGCGGGATAAGTCTCGCCATTTTTGAAAATTATTCGGCCAAGCAAATCCCAGCTGTGAAACTTCTTAATCAATCCATCAAATATCTTTCTGTTTCGATCCTTTTGATCGTGACAATCTGGTCGGGTATTTTTTATTATACTATGCTGGACGAAATTCACGACAGTATTGATGATGGACTGGACAATTATAAGCTCCTGATCATCAATAGAACAGAAAGCGATTCCACTTTTTTACAGAAAGCTAAATTCGAAGAAGGCAACTATAGCATCCATCAGATAGCAGAGCAAGAAGGGCTTGGAATGCGCGATTACTTTACGGATACGCTTCTTTATATGCAAAATGAGGATGATCTGGAGCCTGTTAGGATGCTTACTTCGGCCTTCAAGTATGGAGAGAATTATTACCAGCTTACCGTGTTCAACTCTACGGTAGAAGAAGATGATCTGGTCGAAAATTTGTTCTATTCGATTATCTGGTTGTACATTATATTAGTAGTGAGCATAATTTTAATCAATAATGTGGTACTCAAGAGACTTTGGAAGCCATTTTATTCGCTTTTGAGCGATTTGAAGGCATTTCGAATTGATAAGGAAAGTCCACTGCCAATAGTACAAGGCGACACCAAGGAATTTAAAGAGTTGGAAAAAGCGGTGAATTCCATGATAGTTCATGCACGTGAGACTTATTCTAATCAAAAGAAATTTACCGAAAATGCTTCTCACGAGCTGCAGACACCACTTGCGATTATTTCTACCAAGCTGGAATTGATGCTGGAAAAAGAAAGTTTACAACCTGAAAATGCTGAAAATGTTGGTCAGATTTTACAGACTATCCAGCGTTTGACGCGTTTAAATAAGTCGCTTTTGCTCTTGACCAAAATAGAGAACAGGCAATTTGCTGACAACAAATTTATAAATGTCAATCAGCTTATAAATCAATCTGTTGCCGATTTGGAAGACTTTTCAAGCTTTCGAGAAGTAGTTATTTCAGCGAATAAATCAGCTGATCTTAGCATTCAGATGGACGAGAGTTTAGCGTCAATTCTAATCGGAAATCTGATGCGTAATGCTATTTTTCATAATATATCTGGAGGGGAAGTACATGTAGAAATCAAGGAAGATTCCATTGAAGTTCGCAATACCGGCAAGAACAAAGCGCTGGATACTTCGAAGGTTTTTGATCGCTTCCATAAGGAAACCACAAATAATTCCAGCACTGGTCTTGGCCTAGCTATCGTTCAAGCGATCTGCAAACTCTACGGTTTTGAATTGGTGTACAGCTTTGATGGTGAGCATTGTTTTGAGTTGAAATTGAAAAATTGGAAGATAGAATAATTGTAGATTTGGTTTTCTCGTTTCTTTAAAAATGAGATTACTGACTGAAGGCTTAAATCCGGGCATTATTTTTTGTCAGACTGAGCGTCCCCAAGCTATCGGGATTGAAGTCCAAATGGTACCAATCCTGTCCCATATGATCGTCCCCGTTTGTGTCAGTACTCATGCCACCATTCGTGTCTCACAAACGGTTTCCATTTTTTAAATCCACCTTCTTCACAAGTAGGACTACAACTAACCGTTGCGCCGCAATTTCCACGTAAATAACTCGGAAGCGAGAAGTATTTTTTTATTGCCCCCCAGATTCCCAATTGTTTCCAGATTTCCCCTTTTTCTTTGAGGTATAACTTAAAACTAGCTACAAATGAAAAAGCACATCACAGGTATCGCAATTGCACTTACGCTAATCTCCACCGCCACATTCGCGCAGGATATTAATCCTAGCCAAGTGCCTTCCGTCGTTGCTAACAGTTTCAAAAAGGAATTTCCAAAAGCAGCTGACATCGAATGGCAACTTGATGGAGATAATTACAATGTTGAATTTGAAATAAGCTGGTTTACAGATCATGAAATCTGGTATGATGCCACAGGAAATAAGCTGAAGCATGTGGAAGAAATTTCCAAAGGAGATCTTCCAAAGGCAGTAACTGAGGCAATCAAAGCTGATTTTAAAGAACTAAAAATCGAAGACGCTAAGAAAATAAATGAAGGCGGCAAAGTAAGCTATTCTGTGGAACTAGAAAACTTTACTGAAGAATGGAAAGTGATATTCTCTAGCACTGGCCAAGTAATCCAAAAAATCAATGACTAAGAAATAGTCAGCCTCTCCTTCTCATAGCCAAATGCCTTTGTCACCCCTTCCATTGACGTTTACCATGCTTAAGTACTTCACCATTTCCACCGTCCTTTTTGTATTCACATTGTCTTTTGCGCAAGCTCAAGACAACCCAAAAAGTGAAGAAACTACTTCCAAAGGATAGTTTGATAACATTAAGCTCGGTGGTTATATGCAGATTCGCTACAATGGGCTTTTCCAAACCAACTCAGATCTGGAATGCGAGCAATGTGATGAGGCTTGGGGAGGGGAGGAAAGTTCACTTTCGCTACGAAGATTGCGATTCAAAATATATGGCCAGATCCATCCACGGGTGTTTTTCTACTTTCAGCCTGATTTCTCCAAGTCAGTAAGCGGAGCACATAATGTAGGAAAACTGAAAGACGCGTTTGTGGATTTGGGTTTGGACAAAAACAATGAATTCCGCCTTCGAATTGGGCAAAGTAAGGTGCCTTTTGGCTATGAGAATTTGCAGTCCAGCAGCCAACGACTTCCGCTAGATCGTGATGATGCGCTAAACAGTGGCCTCAAAGATGAGCGGGATTTGGGCGTATTTTTCTATTGGGCAAATAAGGAAAAGCGAGCTCTGATGAGTGAATTGAAAAAGGATGGAATGAAGCATTCTGGGGATTTCGGAGTTTTTGCTTTCGGAATTTACAATGGACAAACAGCAAATCATCCAGATCAAAATGGAAAATTCCACGTGGTAACGCGTTTTTCTCTACCTATAGAAATAGGAAATCAGGTGATCGAGCCTGGTATTCAAGCTTATAGAGGAAAGTATGTCCTGCCAGAAACAAGTCCAGAATTGAATATCCAAGAAGAAAGAGAATTCCTCGATCAGCGTGCTGCGGTCTCCTTTGTTTTATATCCAAAACCGTTCGGAATTCAAGCAGAATATATGATTGGTCAAGGGCCGGAGTTCAACAAAGATACACAGCAGATAGAATTTCAAAACCTACAAGGTGGCTATGTTACGTTTTCTTACTTCAAAGGAGAGTTTATCCCTTTTACACGATTGCAATACTATGACGGAGGCAAAAAACATGAGCTGGACGCAAGAAGCTACACCGTGAAAGAACTGGAACTTGGGTTAGAGTGGCAGCCAAATAAGGCTTTTGAATTGGTAACGATGTACACTTTTTCTAACCGTCGTTATGAGGATTTTCAGTTGCAGGATAATCATCAGTCGGGTAGTTTGTTGAGAATTCAGGCACAGTTGAATTTTTGATAAAGGTTCAACTACTCTCAAGGCTCAAATTATAAGGAAAAGTTATGCTGATTAAGCATACTTTCGGACATCTTTAATATGCAATCCCTAAATTATACGTAGGAATTGTAATCCAACTATAAATTGAATACCCAAATAGGTTTATTTACTCTTTTCTAGTAACATTATTACCCATGTGATAGAACGGCCTCCAAAAAAAAACCACCTAGAACATTTCCCGATGGATTTATATAGTTGGTTAGTATATCCTCTTATTAGAATATATGACTCTACGGAATCCTGCACGTAGCCAAATATTATGTGACAGCCTATGTCAATTATTTTCATAGTTTATATAAATGCCTTTTCTTGGTTAAAAATACACAAAGCCATGAATATCATTGAATT